>Ga0272448_1004624_pt1 | contig 15575 bp, 14 predicted proteins | sample YNPCB0191_FD_202220 | JGI IMG/M metagenome (GOLD analysis project Ga0272448, IMG submission 202220) | Hot spring sediment microbial communities from Yellowstone National Park, WY, United States - YNP-CB-019-1 | ecosystem: Environmental > Aquatic > Thermal springs > Hot (42-90C) > Sediment...
GCGTGCGAGCCATAACCCTACGATCGACGGAGATACCCATGGGCTACAAGCTATCGGGCAAAGTGAACAGCCTGGAGCGCTCTGCCACCGACGAGATCGACAATGTGGTCAAGGAGATGAAGCGCGCGGGCATCACCGACATCATCTCCTTTGGCGGCGGTGAACCTGTTTTCGACACGCCAGAGGTGGCCGTGAACGCCACCATCGCTGCCCTGCGGGCCGGAAAGACCAAGTACGAACCGACCGCCGGCGATTACGAGCTGCGCGAGGAGATCAGCAAGAAGCTCAAGCGCCAGAACCGAATCGATGTGCCGCCAGAGCAAGTGGTGGTCACGCCAGGGGGCAAGTTCGCTCTCTACCTGGCCTTTCAAGCGGTGCTGGAGCCGGGCGATAAGGTGGTGGTGATCGAGCCGGCCTGGGTTTCGTACGCGCCGATGGCGACCCTGGCCGGGGCCGAAGTGGTGCACGTCCCGACCTTCGAGAGGGATCACTGGCAGCCCGACATGGCGCGCCTGCGGGCCGCGATGGACCGCCACGTCCGGTTTGTCGTGGTCAACTCGCCGTGCAACCCGACGGGCGCCGTCTACCCGCCGGCGCTGATCCGCGACATCGCGCGCCTGGCAGAGCAGTACGGAGCACTGGTGGTCTCCGACGAGATCTATGAGGACATGATCTACACCGGCGAGCACTATAGCCCCGCGGCCGATTTCGAGAATGTCATCACCGTGAACGGTTTTTCCAAGTGTTTTGCCATGACCGGTTGGCGGCTGGGCTACGTCGCGGCGCCGCCCGAGATCGTGGAAGGCATGATCAAGATCTACCAGCACTCGGCCACCTGTGTGAACGCCTTTGCCCAGGCAGGCGCCGTCGAGGCGCTGCGCAGCCCAGAAGCCCGCCAGGAGACCCTGCGCATGACGGCCGGCTACCGCGAACGGGGCGAGCTGATCACCCGGCTGCTCAACGAATCGGGCCTATTCCGGGCCGAGATGCCGGCTGGTGCCTTCTACAGCTTCCCAGCCTTTGCCTTCCACAAGTCCTCCCTCGAGGTGGCGAACCTGCTCCTGCAGAAGGCCCACATCGCCACGGTGCCCGGCTCGGCTTTTGGAGCCTGCGGCGAGGGCTACCTGCGCCTGTCGTACTCCACATCCAAAGAGGCCATCGTCGAGGCCTTTGAGCGTATCCACCGGCTGGCTAAGGAGTTGAACGCATGACGACCGGCACGCCATCGGCCAGCAGACGGGTGCGCACCGGCACCCACTTTATGCTCGGGAACCATGCCGTGGTCGAGGGAGCGCTGGCGGCCGGCTGCAGCTTTTTTGCCGGCTATCCCATCACCCCGGCCAACGAGATATCCGAGCACATGGCCGCCCGCATGCCCGAGGTGGGCGGGACCTTCCTCCAGGGCGAGGACGAGTTGTTTTCGGTGTACGCCGTGACGGCGGCCTCCCTGGCGGGCGCCAAGGCCATGACGGCCACCGCCAGTGCCGGATACAACTATATGCAGGAAGGCATCGAGTATGCCGTGTCGGCCGAGGTGCCCTGCGTGATCGTCGACGTCCAACGCTGCCGCGGCGAGAACTATGCCACCCAGGCCGATATCATGCAGGCGCGCTGGGGCGCAGCCGGCGACCATGAGATGGTGGTGCTGGCGCCCTCTTCGGTGCAGGAGCTCTTCGACGAGACCATCCGGGCCTTCAACCTGGCCGAAAAGTACCGCATCCCGGTCATCGTGCTCTCGGAGACGACCATCGCCCTCATGCGCGAGAACCTGGTCATCCCCGAGCCCGATCAGATCGAGATTGTGCAGCGCGCCAGGCCCACCCAACCGCGCGACCAGTTTGTGCCCTTTGCCGCGCCGCCCGACGGCTGCCCGCCGCTGCCCGCCTTCGGTGAGGGCTACCGCATCCTCCATTCCATCAACCCCCACGACGAGCGGGGTGGCATCCGCTGGAACCCCGACGTGTTCGACCGGCTGTACCAGCGGATCACCCGCAAGGTGCTCGCTCACTACGAGGATATCGTCAAGACGGAAGCTTTCTACCTGGATGACGCCGAGCTTGGCCTGGTGGCCTATGGCAGCGAAACGCGCCCTGCGCTGGAAGCGGTGGAGCAGGCCCGGGCACGGGGCCTCCGCGCCGGGCTGCTCAAGCTCAAGACGGTCTGGCCGGTGCCCGAACGCGAGATCGGCGCCCTGGCCGCACAGTGCCGGGTGCTGTTCGCGGTAGAGATGAATATCGGCAAGTATGCCGGTGAGATCGAACGGGTGGCCGGGGGCCGCTGCGAAGTGGTGCGGGTGACCAAGAACCGCGGCCTGGTTCACGCTCCCGGCGAGATCCTGGCGGCCATCGAGAAGAGCCTGGGCGGGCGATAGTGCCCGGCCCGATACTGGGAATGACGATGAGCGAACCCAAGAATCCTCTGCGGAAATACCTGCGCCCCGGCAGCCTGCCGCATTTCTTCTGCTCGGGCTGCGGAGCGGCCCAGGTGCTCAACCTGTTCACCCAGGCTGCCGATGAACTGCAGCTCGACTGGGACCGGCTGCTGGGCATCGGCGGGGTGGGGTGCGCTGCGCGCATCCCAGTCTACCTGGATATCGACGCCATGCACGGCATCCACGGCCGCACCCTGGCCTGGGCCACCGGCGCCAAGCTGGCCAACCCCGAGCTGAAGGTGGTCATCTTTGCGGGAGACGGCGATGCGGCGGCCATTGGCGGCAATCATCTGATCCAGGCGGCGCGGCGCAACCTGGATGTGACCATGATCGTGGTCAATAACCTGACCTTCGGCATGACCGGCGGCCAGGTGGCCCCGACCACGCCGCAGCGTTCGCGCTCCACCACCACCCCCTACGGCAACCCCGAGGAGCCTTTCGACCTGTGCAGGCTGGTCGCCGCGGCCGGGGGCACTTTCGTGGCCCGCACCAACACCTACCGCCCGCGCGCGGTGGTGAACCTGCTCAAGAAGGCCCTGCAACACGAGGGGTTCGCCTTTGTCGAGATTGTGACCCCCTGCCCGACCTACTTTGGCCGCAAGGCCATCGGCAGCGGCGACCCGGTGCGGGTGCTGCAGTGGATCGAGGACCATTCGCTGACGCTCAAACAGGCCGAAGGCCGGGATGCGGAGCACCTGGCAGGCAAGTTCGTGCTCGGCACCTTCGTCGACACCAGGAAGCCGGTCTACCGGGGCGGGTCGCTGATCCCGGCGCAGGAGGTGGGCGATGCTTGACCGGCGCGTCACGATCCAGTTCTGTGGCTTTGGCGGGCAGGGCATCATCCTCTCCTCGGTGATCCTCGGCACGGCCGCGGTGACGCGGGCGGGGCTGAATGCGGTACAGACTCAGTCGTACGGCTCCGAAGCGCGTGGCGGCGAGTGCCAGGCCGAGCTGATCCTTTCGCCCACCCCCATCCACTCGCCCCTCTCCGACCGGGTGGACCTGCTGGTGGCCATGTCGCAGCCCGCGCTGAACCAGTACCTGGCAAGGCTCGCCCCCGGCGGCACGCTGATCTACGACCCCGACCTGGTGCAGCGCCCCCTCCGCGATGACGTGCACCAGGTGGCCGTGCCCGCCACCAGGGCCGCCAACGAGATGGGCGCCAGAATCGCTGCCAACATGTTCATGCTCGGCTTCTTGCAGCGGGCCACCGGCCTGATCACGGCAGAGGACCTGTGCGCAGTGATTGCCGAGAACGTGCCCGAGCGCTTCCAGGAGGTCAACCTGAAGGCGGCCAGGCAGGGCATGGCCTACGCGGATGAGAATCACCTGACGGTGGAGCTGTAGCGGTGCGACTCTACGAGTTCCAGGCCAAGAGGATCTTTGCCGAACACGGGGTGCCTACCCCTACGGGCACACTGGTCACCAGCCCGAGCCAGGTGGCCGGGCTGCCGTTGCCCTGCATGCTGAAAGCCCAGGTGCCGGTGGGCGGGCGCGGCAAGGCGGGCGGGGTGCGAGCCGTGCACACGGCCGAGCAGGCGACGCAGGCCCTGGCCGATCTCCTGCAAATGCGCATCCGGGGGCATCGGGTGCGGGCCGTCCTGGCCGAGGAAGTGGCGGAGGTCCGGCGTGAGATGTACCTGGCCGTGCTGCTCGACTCCAGGGCCAACGCGCCGCTGGTCATGGCCTGCGCGGCGGGCGGTGTGGAGATCGAAGAGTTCGCGCGAGCCAACCCCGAGCAGGTCCTCAAGCTGGCGGTTGACCCCCTGCTGGGCCTGCAGGGCTACCAACTGCGCCATTTGGCCAAGTTTCTGAAATTGCAGGACGTGGCCGGCCTGGGCGAGGTCGTGCGCAGGCTGTACGGCATCCTGCTCAGCCTCGACGCCAGCCTGGTCGAGGTGAACCCGCTGGCCGAGACGCCGGCGGGCCTCGTGGCCCTCGATGGCAAGATGGTGCTGGACGACCGTGCCCGCTTCCGCCACGAGAAGCTGTTCGCGGCCCTGGCCGAGGAACAGGCCCCGCTGCATGCAGGCGACCGCTCAGAGGCCGAGAGGCTGGCGAGGGAGTATGGCCTTACCTACGTCGAGCTGGATGGCGACATCGCCATGATTGCCGACGGCGCCGGGACGGGCATGCTCACCCTCGATCTGATCCGCGATGAGGGCGGCCGGCCCGCCAACTTTTGCGAGATGGGCGGCCAGGCCAACGCCGAGTACGCCCGCAGGGCGATGGAGGTGGTGCTGGCGAACCCGCGCGCTCGGGCGCTCCTGATCACTCTGATCGGCGGGCTGACCCGCATGGACGAGATCGCCGCCGGCATCGCCGCCTATGTGGAGGAGCACGGCCTTGCGGTGCCGGTGGCCATTCGCATGTGTGGCACCCAGGAGGCAGCAGGCAAGGCCACCCTCAAAGCGATCGGCCTGGACACGTACGACGACATGACCGCGGCGGTGCGGGCCGCCGTGGCGATGGCAAAGGTGTAGCGAACGTGGCGATACTCATCGATCGCAATACGCGCGTGTTGATCCAGGGCATTACCGGCACGGTCGGCTCCTTCCAGACACGGATCATGAAGGAATACGGCACCAAGGTGGTGGCCGGGGTCACGCCGGGCAAAGGGGGCACCCGGGTGCATGACATCCCGGTGTATGACCTGGTGGCCGAGGCCGTCCGGGATCACCCTGTCGATGCTGCGTTCAGTTTTGTGCCGGGGCCGGCGGCGCGCGACGCCGCTCTGGAGGCGATCGATGCCGGCATTCCCTTCCTGGTGGTCACTGCGGAAGGCATCCCGAACCTGGATATGGTCCAGGTGATCCACTATGCCGCGAAGAAGGGGGCCAGAGTGCTGGGGCCCGATACGGCCGGGTTGATCTCGCCGGGCAAGTGCAAGCTGGGCGTACATCCGAACCGCATGTTCACCGAGGGCCCGGTAGGTGTGCTCTCCAAGAGTGGCGCACTCTCGTACGAGGTGTGCAAGACGCTCACCGAGGCGGGCATCGGCCAATCGACCGTGGTGGGCATCGGCGGCGGCCCTCATTGGGGGCTGACCCAGCCTTCGCTGCTGCGCCTGTTCGACGACGACCCCGAGACGAAGGCGGTGCTGCTATTGGGTGAGGTCGGCGGGACCATGGAGTACGAGGCTGCCGCGGTGATCCGAGGCATGCACAAGCCGGTCGTCGCGCTGATCGTGGGCCGCGCCGCACCCGCCGGCGCCCAGATGGGCCACGCCGGGGCGATCATCGAGGGCCGCGAGAACACGGCGGCCGCCAAGATCGAAGCGTTGCAGGAGGCGGGCGCGTACATCGCCTACCGTCCATCCGAGATTCCTGCGATCATCCGCCAGTTGGGGGTCCTCTGATGAAAGCGACGGTCTGGATCGATGAGGAGGTCTGCAAGGGCTGTGGCCTGTGTGTGTTCTACTGCCCCAAAGAGGTGCTGGCCCTGTCAGAGAGGATGAACGCCAAGGGCTATAACGTGGCCGAGGTGAGGCGGGCGGAGGATTGCACGGGCTGCCGGCTGTGCGAATCGGGGTGCCCCGATTTCGCCGTCTATGTGCAGGTGCCGCTGCGGCGTGGGTGAGGAGCAAGCGATGGACATCACTTTGAGGTCGGGTGAGCTGCACGCTCAGGCCAGCGAGCTTTGGGCGGTAGGGCTATTCGAAGGGGAGGGAGGATTCTCCCCGGCCCTGCGCGCCCTCGACGCGCTGCTGGGCGGGCGCATCACGCAGTTGGTCGAGGCGGGCGATGTCAAGGGCAAGGCGAAGGAACTGACCCTGCTCTACCCCTTTGGCGCTCTGGCCGCCCAACGTCTGCTGCTCGTTGGCCTCGGCAAGCGGGAGAGCGTGACGGCCGAGGTGGTGCGCAGCGCTGCCGGCCTGGCGGCGCGGCGGGCGCGCGAGCTCGAGCTGGCAGCCTTCGACTGCGAGGTCCTTGGCGCTACCGAGCTGGGCTCAGCCAACGCGGCCCAGGCGGTCGCCGAGGGCATCGGCCTGGGGCTGTACGAGTTCACCCGCCTCAAGTCGGATGCCAAGGCGTCGAAGCTGCAGGCCGTGAACCTGTACCTGCCCGGTGGGGCCGATCGGGCAGCCGCCGAGGCCGGGCTGGCGGCAGCCCGGGCCATCATCGCCGGCGTCACCCTGGCGCGAGACCTGGTCAACCTCCCGGCGAATATCGCTACCCCCACCTACCTGGCCGAGCAGGCGGCCGAGATGGCATCGCGCACGGGCCTGGCCTGCCGGGTGTTGGAACGGGCCGAGATGGCCGAGCTCGGCATGGGTGCCCTCTTGGCAGTGGCGCAGGGCAGCAACGAGCCGCCCAAATTCATCATCCTCGAGCACAATGCCGGTCGGGGCGATCTGGAGACCCTCGTGCTGGTGGGCAAGGGCATTACCTTCGATTCGGGCGGCATCTCGCTCAAGCCCGGCGATGGGATGGAGCGGATGAAGACCGACATGGCCGGAGGCGCGGCCGTGATCGGCGCCCTGCGCGCTGTTGCCGAGCTCGACCTGCCGTTGCATGTGGTCGGCCTGGTGCCGGCGACGGAGAACATGCCGGGCGGCCGGGCCTACAGGCCGGGCGACGTCGTCAGGGCGATGAACGGCAAGACCATCGAGGTGATCAGCACCGATGCGGAGGGAAGGCTGGTGCTGGCCGACGCCCTGTGCTACGCGGCGCGCTACCAGCCCAAAGCCGTGGTCGACATCGCCACCCTCACCGGCGCGCGCACGATTGCCCTGGGCAACCACGCCATCGGCCTCTTCAGCACCGATGATGGCCTGATCGCGCGGCTCGATGCGGCCGGCATCAAGACCTGGGAGCGTGTGTGGGCCATGCCCATGTTCGAGGAGTATGCCGACGACCTGAAAAGCTTCTCGGCCGACCTCAAGCACACGGGCGGCCGGCCCGCCGGCTCCATCGTCGCCGCCATGTTCCTGAGCAAGTTCACCAACTATCCGTGGGCGCATCTGGATATCGCCGGGCTGGCCTCCACCGAGACCGACCTGCCCTACACCCCCCGTTGGGCCACGGGCATTGGCGTTCGGCTTCTGGTGCAGTTCCTGCGCGATTGGCATACAGAGTCACCCTAGCAGGTGAAACGGAAAATGAAGGTCTACTGCCCCGATTGTGGAACCCAGGCTGAGATGACGCCCGAGCGCTGGCGCTGCGGCTGCGGCGGAGCCTGGGAGCCGACTCACCTTCCGCCCTTTGAGCCCGCCCTCATCGACGAGAACGACTGCTCCATCTGGCGCTACCGGCGCCTGTACGGGCTGCGTCCCTCCGAGCCCGCTTTCAGGATGGGCGCCGGCTGGACTCCCCTCCTGCCCCTCAATGTCGCAGGGCGCCGGGTGTGGGTGAAACTGGAGTATTTGGCCCCTACAGGCTCCTTCAAGGACCGGGGAACCGAGCTGATGATGAACGTCCTTGCGGCGCAGGGCGTTTCCAGGGTAGCAGAGGATTCCTCGGGCAACGCCGGGGCCTCGGTGGCCGCCTATGCGGCCAGAGGCGGCATGGAGGCCGAGATCTACGTGCCCGCGCACGCCTCTCCGGCCAAACTGGCCCAGATCAGGGTCTATGGGGCCCACGTGACCCCGGTGCCCGGGCCAAGGGCCAACGCCAAACAGGCGGCGATCGCTTCGGTGGCGCGGGGTGCGGTATACGCCTCCCACGCCTACCACCCGGCTTTCCTCCTCGGACAGATGTCGGTCGCCTACGAGGTGTGGGAGCAGCTCGGGCGGCGCGCGCCGGATTGGTACCTGGCGCCCGTCGGGCAGGGCGTCCACCTGTTGGGAGCCTGGCTGGGCTTTCGCCATCTGTGGCAGGCCGGGCTGATCGAACGGGTGCCTCGCATGGTGGGAGTACAGGCGGCCTTGCTGGCGCCCGTCTCGGCCGCTTTGGAGGCCGGGCTCGACCATGTGCCCGCGGTCGAACCCCGCGGTACGAGCCTGGCAGAGGGCCTGGCCATCAACCCCCCTGTGCGCGGCCGGCGCCTGCTGCAGGCGATCCGCGATTCCGGCGGCACCTGCCTCACGGTGACGGAGGAGGAGATCGTCGAGGCCTGCGCGCAGATGGCGGGCTTGGGGTTCTACATCGAGCCCAGCAGCGCGGTGGTTGTGGCGGCGTTGAAACAGTTGGACGCGCTGGCCGGCGTCGATGAGGACGTCGTAGCCCCGCTCACAGGGAGTGGGCTGAAGGGCAGGCCGGAGCTCCACTCTGCCAGGCCTGCGGCCGACCCGACGGGGCTCAGGAGTGCGGCCTGCCCGGCGACCCCTACAATATGAGGTAACGGCTCAAGGCCGAGCCTTTGTGTTCAGGGCAGATCCTGACCGCGTGTGGTGCCAGGGTGCCAGGGCGTGGCCCGATTTCCCCGGCCACCCCCTGGCAGGCCAGCGGGAGCGTGTCAGCGGGACTCTGGCACCGATGATCTCGCGAAAGGAGGGAGAGCCTATCGCAAAGAGCACAGCGTGAGAAGCCCGGCGCAGAGCATGTGCAGGTCGGATGTCTGGGTGACACCCAGACGAGCATGGAGGCGAGGCCGCCCTTTGAGAAGGGCGGGGGCTCGAACGCCGTTCGATGGCCTTTTCAGGCCGTGTAACCCGCAAGGAGGAATCGAGATGTCAGCGGAGAGCAAGAAGAACCGAATCACACGCCGTAGTTTCCTGCAGCTTGCGGCCCTGGGTGCCGCCTCGGCAGCGCTTGCCTCTTGCGCCCCCAAGGCCGGAGAGGTCGCTGCGCCCACCGCGGCCCAGGCGGCCAACACCCCTCGGCCGACGAGCGCCCCTCAGCCCACCAGCGCACCCCAAGCCACCCAGGCCGCAGGGAAAAAGATCCTGCGAGTGGCCTACACTCGCGAGATCGACGTCTTGAACGCGTTCACCAGCCAGATGCTTTGCGACATCGAATTCACCATGGTGGAAGGGCTGATCCAGAACAACGACAAGGGCGAAGTGATCCCCGTTCTGGCCAAGGAAATCCCGACCATGGCGAACGGCGGCATCAAGGACAACGGCAACGGCACCTACGACATCACCTGGCATCTGCAGCCGAACGTCAAGTGGCACGATGGCCAGCCCTTCACCAGCAAGGATGTCGCGTTCACCTGGAAGTTCGTCTCCAACCCCGATTCCCAGACCTACAACAGCGACGACTACCGCGGCATCATCGACTGCAAGACCCCCGATGATCATACGGTAGTGTTCACGTGGGATGGGTTGTACGGCAACTATGCGAACCTGTTCGAGGCCATGCTGCCTGAGCACCTGCTCGGCAAACTGAGCGTCACCGAGATCGTGCAGAACGAGCAGTACAACCGGAGTCCCATCGGCACCGGCCCCTTCAAGTTCGCCGAGTGGAAGTCTGGGGAGTACATCCGGGTGGTGAAGAACCCCGACTACTGGCGGGGCGACCCGTACCCGCACCTCGACGAGATCGTCTTCTCGTTCATCCCCGACGACAACACGCGCCTGAACGCGCTCAAGACCGGCGAGTACCACATCGGCGAAATCCTGCCCGTCCAGGTCAAAGAGATGAAGAACAACCCCAACGGCAGGGTGGTGCTCATCGACTCCAACGCCTTCCTCCACTTCGACACCAGCATCAAGACCGACCTGGGCAAGAAGCTGTTCGGCGATATCAATGTGCGCAAGGCCCTGTACCACGCCATCGACCGCAAGGCGATCGCCGACCAGCTCATGGAAGGCACCGTCACGGTCATCAACAGCCCGCTGAACCCCAACAGCGTCTGGTACAACAAGAACGTCACCTCCTACGACTATGATGTAGCCCTGGCCAAGAAGATGCTCGACCAGGCCGGCTGGGTGCCGGGCCCCGACGGCATCCGGGTGAAGGATGGCCAGCGCTTCTCCTTCACCATCCTCAACCGCTCCGGCAAGCAGGACCGCATCGCCGTGGCCCAGGTCATCCAGGCGCAGTTGAAGGAGGTCGGCGTCGAGGTCAAGTTCGAGACGCTGGAGGCCACCGCCTACACCAACAAATGGCGCACCGGGCAGTGGGAAGCCACCGTCAGCGGCTGGTTCCTGTCGGCCGACCCCAGCCTCACGGCCATCTATGGCTGCGGCGGGTCGAACAACATGACGGGTTACTGCGACCCCAAGCTCGATGAGGTGATGAAAGCCTCCGACAAGACCGTCGACTTTGACAAGCGCAAGCCGCTGATCGATCAGGCCCAGGCCATCCTGGCCGAGGATGCCTTCACCCTGCCGCTCTACGCCCAGGTCACACCCATGTACGTGTCGAACAAACTGAAGAACTTTAAGGGCAGCGGCACGAACCTCGGCAGCTTCTGGAACGTGTTCGAGTGGGACCTCGCCTGAGCGGCTACGGCTCGTGAGCATGTCTCCTGGTGTGCGACCCGCGCCACGCCCGCTTAGCCGTGCTCCGGCATGCCAGCTCAGGCGGCGCTGGCGCGCAGGCCCCGGGCCGCGGCGGGTTGCACACCGCTCGAGCGCGATCGCGGTGCATGAGGGCTGGGGGGAGCCTCTCTTCAGCCCTCATTGCTCCCCGCGAGCTCGGGCCAATCCGAGCGGAATCTACCAATCGAGGGGAGGTTCGGACCCATGACGAGGTATATCGCTCGCCGAGTCCTGCAGATGATCCCGCTCATGCTGGGCATCTCCGTCGTGCTGTTCCTGATCATCCAGGCGGCCCCTGGCGGGCCTGAGGGGATGATGCTCCAATCGGGGCTGACGATCGATCCCAGCGTGGTCGAAGCATACCGGCACCGCTTGGGCGTGGATCAACCGATCTACGTGCAATACTTCAAGTGGCTTTCCGCCGCACTGTCTGGCGACCTCGGCTTCAGCTTCCAGACGTCGCGGCCGGTAGCCACCACGATACTCGAGCGCATGCCTGCCACCCTGGAGCTGATGTCGCTTTCGTTCGTCTTTGCAGCCCTTGTGGCCATCCCCATGGGCATCTACAGCGCTTTGCACCAGTACAGCTCCTTCGACCTGCTGGGCACCACGGCCTCGTTCCTGGGGATTGCCATGCCGGTTTTCTGGTTTGGCCTGATTCTGCAGCTCGTCTTCTCCGTAAAGCTGGGGTGGCTGCCGGTCTCGGGCACCCAGACGGTGGGCGCTACCTCGTTCTGGGATCAAGTGAGGCATCTGATCCTGCCCACAATCGTCCTCTCGTTGCACTCGATCGCCGGCTGGTCGCGCTACATGCGTTCCAGCATGTTGGGTGTCATCCGGTCGGACTATATCCGCACCGCTCGCGCCAAAGGGTTGCGCGAACGGGCGGTGGTCTTTCGGCATGCAGTCAAGAACGCCCTCATCCCGGTGGTCACCATCATGGCGCTGGACCTGGCGGGCCTCTTCTCGGGAGCGGTCATCACCGAGACGATCTTTGCGTGGCCGGGCATCGGGCGGCTCTTCGTCCAATCGATGTATGCGCGGGATTACCCGGTGCTCATGGGCGTGCTGATGATGGGCGCCTTTATGGTGGTGTTCTTCAACCTGATTGCGGATCTGCTCTATGCCTGGTTGGATCCGCGCATCAGCTACCGGTGAGGGATCATGGGCGATGCTGAGCGCCAGGAGAAAGCGATGTCTGCGATGAGTGGGCCCCGAGGCAACGCTTTGCCGCAGCAGGTGCAGGTGCGGAGCCAGGCGAGGATCATCTGGGAGAACTACAAACGTCACAAGCTGGCCGTGGCGGCATCGGCCGTCTTTGCCCTGATGGCGCTGGCCTGTCTCGCCGCCCCGGTGATCGCGCCCTACCGGTTCGATGCGATCGACCTCTCTGCGATCCGCCAAGCGCCCAGCCTCAAGCACCCGATGGGCACGGATGACCTGGGCCGCGATCTCCTCACCCGGGTCCTGTATGGTGGGCAGATCTCCATCCTGATCGGCATCTTCTCGGCAGTGCTCGGGGCAAGCGTGGGTGCCCTGGTCGGTGCGCTGGCAGGGTTCTATGGCGGCCGCCTGGATAACGTGCTGATGCGCTTTACCGACATCGCCTACTCGATTCCCACCCTGCCCCTGCTCATCGTGCTGAGCTCATTCTCGGGCTCGACGGTGCCGACGATCGTGCTCATCATTGGCCTCTTGAGCTGGATGCCCACGGCTCGGGTGGTGCGCGGCTCGGTGCTGTCGACGAAGGAGAAGGAGTTTGTCGAAGCGGCCCGCATGGTGGGCGCATCGAATCGGGTCATCATCTGGCGGCACATCCTGCCGAACGTCGCCGGGCCTATCATCGTCGGCGCCACGCTGGGTGTGGGCAATGCCATCATCGTCGAGTCTTCTCTGAGCTTCCTGGGCCTTGGCGTGCACCCACCCACGCCCACATGGGGCAACATGCTGATGGATTCCCAGGCCACGATGGCGCAAAAGCCCTGGCTGACCATCTTCCCGGGCATGGCCATCCTGCTCATCGTCCTGGCGGTCAATTTCATCGGCGATGGGCTGCACGATGCCCTCGACCCGACCCTGCGGCGCAGATAAGCCAGGCATTCCCGCAAACGCCGCCTCGACGCATCCGGGCCGGGCATGCCCAGAGCGTCGAACCCAGCCGCCTGGCGGAGTCAACTGGCTCCGCCAGGGAAGCCCAGCCGAAAGGGGCTGTCATGAGCCAGCCGGAAAGCATCGAAGCCAAGTACGACCGCTTGTCGGACGAGTTCTTTGACATCTACTACACCTACTGCCCGGTGCATGCCACGCGCCAAGGGCTGCATGCCTACGATCACTCGCTGGGGCACTATCGTCGCGATGAAATCGACGAGACGCTGCGTCGGATGAAAGGGGTGCAAGCGCAGGTAGCAGCGATGGACCCCGCGCAGATGGACCACCTGCACGCGCTCGATTATCCCGTGCTGACTACCCGCATCAAGCGCGAGATCTACTGGGTGGAGCAGTGGCGCTTCTGGGAGAACAACCCCCTGTTCTACAAAGACATCATCATCGAAGGCATGTTCAACCTGGTCAGCCGGAACTTTGCGCCACTTGAGGAACGCCTGAAGGCACTGATCGACCGGCAGAAGGACGTCCCACTGGTACTGCAGGCTGCCTATGAGAACCTCACCAACCCACCGCCGGAGTATACCATTCAGGCGATTGACCAGGTGAAGGGGAGCCGGAGCTTTTTCGAGAGCCTCCCTCAAGCCTTCAGGGACGTTCGCGACCCAGCATTGCTGGCCGAGCTCGGGCGAACGAATGCGATGGTGATGGCCGAGATGGAAAGGTATCTGACCTTTCTGCAGGCGGATCTCCTTCCCCGTTCGCACGGCAACTTTGCAGTGGGTGAGGCCGGCATCCAGGCCATCATCGACGCTGAGGAAATGATCGACGTCCCCGTGCCGCAGATCCTGGATCGCTGCTATCGGGACCTGGCCCGTACGGAGGCGGAGATTGCCGAACTGCAAAAGCGGATCGATCCCAAGACGACGGTAGAGTCGTTGGTGGCGCGTATGCGTGCCGACCATGCGCCGCCAGAGACTCTGCATCAGGCCATCGTCGACGAGCTCGCGTGCGTGCGCCGCTATCTGACCGAATACGATCTCATGACGGTGCCACACGAAATGCCGCATGTGACCGTTACTCCCATGCCCGACTATGCGAGCGGCGGCGGCATGATGCTGACTCCCGGTCCGTTCGAAACGGTGGCCAAGGAGTCATACTTGGCGCTGCAGATCCCCAAGCCAGGTTGGACTCAGGCGCGCATCGATGGCCTCTGGAGCGATTTCAACGATTATGCGCTTGCTTTGCTGATCATGCACGAGTGCTATCCGGGGCATCATACCCAGTTCTACCTCCAGAAGCGCGTGCAGATGCGTGCCAGCAAGGATCATGATTCGGATTCCAATTCCGACGGCTGGGCCGAGTACGGCAAGTACATGATGGTGGACCAGGTCTATGGGGCCAAGAATCCCTTTTACAGCCTGGCAGCGCTGCTTTCCAAGCGGAGCTACATCGCCGCTGCCATTGCCGGCATGGAGATTCACTTACAGACGAAGACTCTGCAGGAAGCGTCGGACTTTCTAATGGAAAAGCAGGGCCGCACCCGGGAAAACACCTACATCTGGGTGCTGAATCGGGCGACACACTATCCTACCCATCTCACCTACTATATCGGTAGCGAGATGGTCCGCAAGCTGCGCGACGACTATCAGGCGCTCAGAGGCAGCGACTTTTCGCTGAAGGAATTCCACGATCGCTTCTTGAGCTATGGCCTGATACCGATCGCGGTGATCCGCCAAGATATGCTGGGTGCAGCGGATGATGGTGTGCTCTTCTAGCGCCGGCGTGACCGGCGGGCGGTATCGCTCCACCTGGAAGGTCGTGAGATGAATTACGAGCTGACGGACAGAGTAGTGATCATTACGGGCGCGGGTCGCGGTGTGGGCCGGGCGATGGTAGAGGCGTTCGTCGAACAAGGCGCCCACGTGGTTGCTGTCGACCGTGATGCCGCGGGCCTGGCAGAGACCTGTGCGCCTTTTCCGGGAGTGGTCTCGCAGGTGGCGGATATCAGCACGCCCGAGGGGGCCAGGCAGGGCGTGGATGCGGCAGTGAGGGAGTGGCGACGCCTCGACGTCTGCGTCAACAACGCGGCGGTCGCGCCTCACACCGCCCTGCTGGAAGAAAGAGCCGAGGTCTGGGATCGGGTCTATGCTGTGAACTGCCGGGGGACGTTCCTGATGACCCAGGCGGCAGCCAGGGCGATGATCGCCGGCGAGCGTGGTGGCAGGATCATCAACTTCTCCTCAGGGGCCAGTTTGCGGGGCGGGCCAGGGGCGGCGGCGTACGCGTCGAGCCGGGCAGCGGTCGAGAGTTTCACCCGTGTGGCGGCGATCGAACTGGCGCCGTACAACATCCTGGTCAACACCGTCAGCCCCGGGCTGATCGATACTCAGCCCAAGCCACTGCCGCCCGAGATGGGCAGGAACCTGCGGGCACGCATCCCCCTCTTGCCGCTGGCGCGCCCAGGTCGGCCGGAAGAGGTGGCCAACGTGGTGTTGTTCCTGGCCTCCGCTGCGTCCAGCTACATCACCGGAGCGGTGATCCACGTCGATGGCGGGGCGGGCATAGGGTCGAGGTTCTCGGGCACCGTCATCGATGATGACCCGCGCTACGATTGGGTCACCGGGCGGAACGGCTGAAGGGCCAGCGGGGCGAGGCGAGGTGGGTGCAGTT
>Ga0272448_1004626_pt1 | contig 15571 bp, 13 predicted proteins | sample YNPCB0191_FD_202220 | JGI IMG/M metagenome (GOLD analysis project Ga0272448, IMG submission 202220) | Hot spring sediment microbial communities from Yellowstone National Park, WY, United States - YNP-CB-019-1 | ecosystem: Environmental > Aquatic > Thermal springs > Hot (42-90C) > Sediment...
GGGAATCATTTGAACCAGGGGGGAGCGCCACTGGATCTCCTGCTGGCCTGAGGGGTTTGAGAAGAAAAACAAGAGCAGCGGAGAGAAGTGCCTCTCCTCTCCCCTTTGCCGAATTTTGAACAATCACCAGGCAAAAATCTCCAAACTCCAGATTGACAAATTCCCGTTCAGTGGTATTATTGTTGACAGTTGACAGTCAACAAAATGAAGCCGTAGCCAGGCTATCGGTGCAATTCGGATGAAAGTGCCCTTCCTGAAACGAGAAAACCTGCGGGATGCGGTCATCCGGCTGATAGAAGAAGCCCTCCTGATGGGGGAACTGTCCCCCGGTAGCCGCATTGTGGAGGCCGAACTGGCCCGGCAGGCCGGCATCAGCCGGGGGCCGGTGCGGGAGGCCATCCAGCAACTGGTCGGTGAGGGAGTTCTGGTCCAGTACCCCTCGCGGGGCACCTTTGTCGTCCAGTGGACACCCCAGGCCGTGGAGGAGGCGTACACCCTGCGGGCCGTCCTGGAGCGCCTGGCCATCCAGGAGGCAGCGAAGCGGGCCACGCCGGAAGACATCGCGCAATTGCAGGCCATTGTGGATGAAATGGCCGTCCACGCCCGGGATGGGGACAACCGCGCCCTGGTTCGCCTGGATGTGCACTTCCACGAACACTTGTATGCGCTCTCCGGCCACTTGCTCCTGCAGGAGGTGCTGGCCCGACTGCGGCGGCGACTCTACGCCCTGATGGGGATGGATGAAGGGTACGCACTGCATCGGGATGAGATGGCCCGGGACCATCAGCGCATTGTGGATGCTCTGAGGGCAGGCGACCCCGCGCTGGCCGGTGAGGTGATTAGCGCTCATATTCTGGCTGTCGGTGCGGAGGTGGTGGAGCAGGTTCGGCGGCGCACAGAGGAATCCGATGAGACAGGTCGTTGAACTCCCCTACGGTTCGGGCACCCTTTCCGCCGAAGTTCCGGAGCGGAATCTGGTGGGCGTCTATCTACCGCAACCGGTCCCGGCCTGCGCGGACCCCGAAGGCGAAATCGCCCGGGCGCTGGCCGCACCGCTGGGCACCCCGCCGCTGCGGGCACTGGTCCGCCGGGGCGAAACCGTGGTCGTCCTGCTGGACGACCATACCCGTGTGACTCCGGCGGCCCGCATTCTCCCTCTGGTGCTGGAGGAATTGCGCCAGGGTGGTGTGCGGGAGGAGGATGTCACCCTTCTCATCACCCACGGCACCCACCGCCTCAGCACCGAGGCCGAGGTCCGGGCGAAGGTGGGGCCGGAGATTGCCCGCCGCTTCCGCGTGGAGCAACACCGGTGCACCGACGAATCGCGCCAGGTATACATCGGACTGACCAGCCGGGGCACGCCGGTCTGGGTCAACCGGACGGTGGTGGAGGCGGACCGGCGGGTCGGCATCGGCCACATCGGCCCCAGTCCCTATGCGGGCTATTCCGGCGGCTACAAACTGATTCTCCCCGGCGCGGCCGCGCTGGAGACCATCAACGTCAACCACAGCCTGGTCCCCCTGGGATTCCGTCAGCCTGGACGGGTGGACGTCCCCTGTCGGCTGGATATGGACGAGGCCGGCCGGATGGTGGGGCTGGATTTCGTGGTGGACGTGGTGCTCTCCCAGGACGAACAGGTTGTGCGGGCGTTTGCCGGCGCGCCCGAGGCGGTCTTCCAGGAGGGAGTGGCGCTGGCGCGGACGGTCTACGAGGTCGCCGTCCCACCCGACCTGGACATCGCGGTGGCGGCCGGGTATCCCTACGACCTGGACCTCTACCAGGCGGTGCGGGCGGTGGAATACGCGGATGCCATCGTGCGGCCCGGCGGCAGTATCCTGCTGGTGGCGGCCTGTCCGGAGGGCGTCGGCGGTGACGATTTCTACCGCCTGATGGCCAACCCGGCCCGGCGGCCCGACGACTTCCTGCGGGACGTGGCCCGCCGCAACGGAATGGTGACCTTCGCCGTATTGGGCTATGCGCTGGCCCGCATCAAGGCGGAGAAACGCCTGTACATGGTGACCGATGGCATCCCGCCCGCAGCGCTGGAATCTATGGGGATTGTCCCGGTGCCCTCGCTGCAGGCGGGCATAGACCACCTGCTCGGGCAATACGGCCCGGAGGCCCGCCTGTCCGTCTTCCCGAGCGGTTCTACTACCATTCCAAGCCATCCCCGGGGCTCTGGGAAGGGACCCTGTTGATTTCCATTCATTCCCAATGGTAAACCAGAAGGAGGAGGTGCAATCATGGAAGAGAAGACGACGGAGAAAGTGCGGCGCACGACCAGCCGGATCGGAGGCGTCTCCATCGCGTGGGTGACCCTCTTCGGCGCCCTCTGCGGGGTGACGGGGCTGGTCCCCATCTTCCCCTACGTCGGGGGTGGCGGATATGTGCCGCTGACTACCCCCCTCTGCGCCATCGCTCCGCTGCTGTTGGGGCCGGTGGGTGGGATTGTCGCGGCGGCCATCGGCGGGATCATCGGGATGTTCATCGCCCCGGCGGCCTATCCGCTCCAGATTGTGGACGTCTTCCTCAACGCGGTCCTTCCGGCCCTCTTCGTCGCCCTGATGATCCGGGATGACCGCTTGTGGAAGGTGACCGTCCCGCTCTTCATTGTCCTGGGGATTGTCGGGTGGCTGGTGCCGTTCTACGTGCCGGGCGCGGCGGCGGGATTCGGACGGGTGCCGGAACCCCTCTATTTCATTATGGCCGGTCTCTACTGGATTCCGTCCACCATCATCGCGGCCACGCCGCTGGGCACCCGGCTGATCCCCCGCTGGGTCGTCTCCAAGAACCGGGCCCAGCGGTACGGTGGCGTCTTTCTGGCCATCCTGGCAGCGATGTTCGTCTGGTGGCTGCCGTGGACCCGCCCGTACTGGTACCTCTTCAACTTCTCCGCCGAACTGGGGGTGGCGACGCACGTGGCCTACTCCTGGTGGGTGCCGGCCCTCTCGGCCATCACCGCCGTCATCACTATCCCCATCGTGGAGGCGCTGGAGCGCAGCGGACTGCCCAAGATTGAGGGCGCCATCTGGTAGAATAGAGATACCCTTCCCAGAAGCCGACATATCGGGGGAGGCGGGGGCGGTCCGAACCCTCTTGCCCTCGCCCTCCCCCACGGAGCACGGGAGTAACCATAGGCCGATTGACATCGTCCTCCCTGGGCACTTCGTGCCGGGTGTCGGCCTCCGCCGACACCCTTCTACGTGCATCACACAAAGAAAGGGTCGGCGGAGGCCGACCATCGGCCGCAGGCCCAGGAAGGGTGACTTCAGTCAGCGCCTGAATAGTTACCCTGCCAGAACAAGGAGTCACTGGTGGAGGACCATCGGGTCATCTCTCTGGAGAACGTGACGTTCACCTACGAAGGGGATGTAGTTGCCCTGCGAGACCTGAACCTGGCGGCGCGCCGGGGGGAGTTCGTCGTCGTTCTGGGGGCCAACGGGGCCGGGAAATCCACCCTCTGCTACCTGATCAGCGGCATCGTCCCCCATATCTACGGCGGACGGCGGCGGGGGGATGTCCGGGTGGTGGACCTGGACCCCTGGGACGAGCCGCTCTACATCACCGCTCAGCGCTGTGGCGTGCTCATGCAGGACCCGGAGGTCCAACTTTTCATGCCCACCCTGAAGGCGGAACTGGCCTTCGGGCCTGCCAACCTGGGCGTCCCCCGGGAAGAAATCCTGCGCCGCTCCCGGGAAGCGCTGGCCCTGGTGCGGCTGGAGGGGCTGGAGGAACACAATCCCCGCGACCTCTCCGGCGGGCAGAAACAGCGCGCCGCGCTCGCCTCTGTGCTGACCATGCAGCCCCAGGTCCTGGTCCTGGACGAGCCCACGTCCCAACTGGACCCGCTGGGCCGCTGGGAGGTCGGGGAAGCGATTGAGCAACTGAAGCGCACCGGCGACCTGACGATTGTGATGACCACCCACGAAACGGAGGAAGTCCTGCACCTGGCCGACCAGGTGCTGGTGCTGGAGCAGGGGGAGACCGTTCTGCAGGGCCCGCCGGGCCGGGTGTTCGCCCAGACCGACCGACTGGAGCGGGCGGGCGTCAAGACCCCGGCGCTGGTGCAGATTCAGGCCCTTCTTCAACTCAACCGCGCCGACCAGCCGGAGGATGCGCGCTGGAGTCTTACCGTCTCCGAAGTGGCCGACCGGATTCGGCGGGCGGTCCGGGAAGGCCGTCTGGTCATCCGTCCCGAGGCCGTCGCCCCGCCCCGCCGTCCGGTGACGGACGGACCGGTGGTCCTGGAGGCCCGAAACCTGACCGTGGAGTACCCCGGCCCGCCGCCGGTGACCGCTCTCCGGGATGTGAGTCTGACCATCCGCCAGGGGGAGTTTGTGGGCATTGTGGGCCAGAACGGCTCAGGGAAGAGCACCCTGGTGAAGTGCTTCGTGGGCCTGCTCCGTCCTAAAAAGGGGGAAGTCCTTTTCCGGGGGCAGAACTTGCGGCGGTTCTCGGTGGGGGAAATCGCCCGCCGCATCGGGCTGGTCCTTCAGAACCCCGACTACCAGTTGTTCACCGCTTCCTGCCGGGACGAGATTCGCTTCGGGCTCCGGAACGTGGGGATTCCCGAAAATGAGATAGACCGACGGGTAGAGGAGGCCCTGCAGCGGGTGGGATTGGAGGCGTACGCCGACCTCTTCCCCTTCCGGCTTTCCTTCGGGGACCGGCGGAAACTGGCCGTGGCCGCGACAATGGCGCTGGGGCCGGAAGTCCTGATTCTGGACGAGCCGACGACGGCCCAGGACCACCGGGGCCGCTACCAACTGGCCGAACTGGCCCGCCAGTTCCACGAAGAGGGTGGCACCGTCCTGATGATCACCCACGATGTGGACCTGATCGCCCGCTACGCCCAGCGGCTGATCGTCTTGCACGAGGGCCGGGTGCTGCTGGACGGCCCCACCGCCGAGGTCTTTGCCCGGGTGGAGGAACTCCGGAAGAGTTTTGTCGTACCACCCGTGGCCGCCCAACTGGCCCAGGCCCTGGCCCCCCTGGGGATGCCTGCACACGTGATGACCCTGGAAGAACTGACCCGGGCATTGACTCCTACAGAAGGGTAGAGGATATGCAGCCCGCATTCCGGTACACGCATCTCAACACCCCCATTCACCGCCTGCACCCGCTGGTCAAACTGGCCTACCTGTTGCTCACCCTGGTCCTGGTGATGTACCCCATCCGGCTGACCGACATGCCCATCCTGCTCATCTGGCTGGCCTTTTCGGCCTTCCTGTGGGCGCTGGCGCGCATTGAACTGCGCCGTTTCGCCACCCTGCTCAAGATTCTGCTGGGCACTTTCGTCTTCCTGATCCTGATTCAGGGGTTCACGTATCGGGGAGGAGAGACTCCCCTCATTGTCCTGGGGCATCTGAAACTCTGGGAGGCCGACCTGGGGGTCATCAAGAAAGAGGGGGTCTGGTTCGGGCTGGTGCTCAGCGTGCGCATCCTGGCGGCTGCGTCGGCGCTCCCCCTCTTCGTGATGACGACTCCCACCTCGGCCATTATGACCGCGATGGGGAAACTGCGTGTCCCGCAGACAGCCACGTTTATGTTCGTCAGCGCCCTTTCCTTCACCACGTTGCTCTTTGAGATGTGGTCGTCCATCGTGGACGCGCAGAAACTGCGGGCCTTTGACATAGATGCGATGAACCCTATCCGCCGGGCCTTCAAGGCCTACATCCCCATCATTACCCCGCTGATCCTGCTCCTCTTTCGCAAGGCCAACGATTTCCAGATTGCCCTGGAGACCAAGGGCTTCGGGGCGCCGATTCGTCCGACGGAAGTGGAGACGCTGACGACCCGTCCGGCGGACTACTTCTGGCTGGCGCTGATTGTCGGGGTGTTCGTGCTCTGTACGGTGCTGAAATTCTCCTGATCCATCCGCATCCATCCAGGAGGCTCAACGTGGAAACGTGTCCCTCATACGACGAACTGGCGGCCCGATTGGACGACCTGCTGGCCCCCTGCCTGGCCCAGGACTGGCCCAACCTGCCGGTGGAGCGGGCGGAGGGGGTCTATCTCTACACGCGGGACGGGCGGCGGGTTCTGGACTTTCTGGCCGGTTTCGGAGCCTGCAACGTGGGGCACAATCATCCCCGCGTTGTGGCAGCGGCCCGGGAGCAGATGGAGCGGATGGTCCACGCCCCGCTGGGGGTGATTGCCCACGAACCGGCCCTGCGGCTGGCCTGGGAACTGGGCCAGATCACTCCCGGGGGCGCCGATATGTTCTTCTTCGGGAACAGCGGTGCCGAGGCAGTGGAGGGGGCCATCAAACTGGCCCGCTACGCCACCGGGCGGCGCGGCATCATTGCCTTTCTGGGCGGATTTCACGGGCGGACCATGGGGGCCGTTTCGGTCACCACATCCAAAGTGCGCTATCGCACCGGTCACGGCCCGTTTCTCCCCGATGTGTACTACGCCCGCTTCCCGTACCCCTTCCGCTCGTCGGCCCCCGACCCCGACGCCTGCGCCCGGGAAGCGCTGGAGGACATAGAGCGGCTGCTGGAGTACGTCATCGCCCCGCAGGATGTGGCCGCTTTTCTGCTGGAACCGATCCAGGGGGAGGGGGGCTACGTCATCCCGCCGCGCTCGTGGCTGGTGGCGCTGCGGCAACTGGCCGATGAGCACGGAATCCTCTTGATTTTTGACGAGGTGCAGACGGGGTTCGGCCGTACCGGGGAGTGGTTTGCGGCCCAGGCCTTCGGCGTGGAGCCGGACATCCTCTGTCTGGCCAAGGGGATTGCCAACGGGTTCCCGTTGGGGGCGGTGGCGGCCCGTCGGGACCTGATGAAGCGGTGGGGGCCGGTCTCCCACGGCACGACCTACGGGGGCAACCCCATTTCCTGCGCGGCGGCGCTGGCGGTGCTGGAGGTCATCCGGGAGGAGAACCTGCTGGAGAACGCCCGCGCGCAGGGGGCCTATATGCTGGAGGCGCTTCGCCAACTGCAGGCCGAATCCCCCATCGTCGGGGATGTGCGCGGGGTGGGGCTGATGATTGCGGTGGAGTTCGTCCGGCCGGGGTCCAAAGAGCCCAACCCGGAGGCCGTCCGCCGCGTCCTGCAGCGGGCGCTGGAGGGCGGCCTGCTCCTCTACCCCTGCGGCCACTGGACCCAGACCATCCGCCTCATCCCGCCGCTGACCATCAACCGGGAGCAGGTGGAGGAGGGGCTGGAGATATTCCGCCGGGCGGTTCTGGCGGCGGAGTAGGGTGCCGGAGGCTGCCCTGGCAGAAATGGGTTGAAGAATCACGGCCTGGGGCAAAACTGCTCAGCCTGATACGAACTCCGGACCAGCGGGCCCGCCGCTACTCCCCGGAACCCCATGGCCTCCGCCTTCGCCCGGTACTCGGCGAACTCCTCGGGGGAGATGTAGCGCGCCACCGGGGACTGGCGTTCGGTCGGCTGAAGATACTGCCCCAGGGTCAGCAGGTCACACCCAGCTTCTCGCAGGTCGTACAGGACCTGGAGAACCTCAGCGACCTGTTCCCCCAACCCCAGCATCAGCCCGGACTTGGTGGCCGTTTGAGGAGACCGGGCCTTGACCCAGGACAGGATGCCCAGCGAACGGCGGTAATCCGCCTGGGGACGAATCACGGGGTACAGTCGGGGCACCGTCTCCACGTTGTGGTTCACCACGTCGGGGCCTGCATCCAGGACGGTTTCCAGAGCAGCCAGCGACCCCCGAAAATCGGGGATCAGCACCTCCACCCTGGCCCCCGGCAACCAGCGACGGACGGCCCGGACCGTGGCGGCGAAATGGCTGGCGCCGCCGTCGGGCAGGTCGTCCCGCGTGACCGAGGTGACCACCACGTGCTGCAGGTGCAGCCGGGCGGCGGCTTCTGCCACCCGCTCCGGCTCCTCCGGGTCGGGAGGCTGCGGCCGCCCCTTCTTCACCGCACAGAAGCAGCAGTTCCGGGTGCAGGTATCCCCCAGAATCATGAACGTCGCAGTGCCCTGACCGAAACACTCCGGCAGGTTAGGACAGAGGGCCTCCTGGCAGACCGTATGGAGCATCAGGTCATTCAATAATTGCTCCATCCGGCGCACCGCCTCTTCCCGCTCTGCCGAAATCCTCCGCCACAACCAGGACGGTTGTCCGAAGCCCCCGCTCCCATCCTCATAAAGGGCCGCTGGCCTCTTCTCGTCCATCTGACAGCCGAACACCTCCCCAAACGCCCGCACGAAACCGTCGGCGACTTCGGCCCAGGCGGGCGCGTACCCCAGTTCCCGCTCCATAGAGGTCACCCCCCGGTCTCGCAGACCGCAGGGGATAAAGAGGTCAAAATGGGCCAGGTTGGGAGCGATGTTCAACGCCAGGCCGTGGCGGGTGACTCCATCCCGAACGGAGATGCCGATGGCGGCGATCTTCCGACCGTTCACCCATACGCCGGGATGCCCCTCCAACCGCCCGGCCCTCAGTCCATAGGCCCGGAGGGTTCGGATCGCCACCTCCTCCAGCCGCCACACGTATGCATAGAGGTCCTCATCAGGCAGGCGGAGGATCGGATAGGCGACCATCTGGCCCGGCCCGTGGTAGGTAGCCCGTCCGCCCCGGTCGGTGGGGACGACACGAATGCCCTGCTGCGCCAGGAATTCCGGAGATACCCGCACATCCTCTTCACCTCCGCCCCGTCCAACGGTGATGACCGGAGGATGCTCCAGAAGAAGCAACGCATCGCCGATGGCTCCCCGCGCCCGGGCCGCTGCCAGTTCCTCCTGGAGGCGCAGGGCCTCTTCGTAATCCACCACACCAAGACGGAAGACGGAGATGACGTTCACTCCCATTTGGGCAGATGGAGCGACCGTTTCTCTACATCCATCGCCGCATCCACCAGCGCTTCGCCGATGGACGGATGGGCCGGGATCAGGCGGATCAGTTCTCCGACCGTCGCTTCGGCCATCATCGCCATTGCCGCAGTGTTGATGAGGTCCGCCGCTCCGGGGGCCATAATGTGGACGCCCAGGATTTTGCTGTACCGTCCGGCGACGACCTTGACCATTCCCGCGCCCTCTTCCAGAATCATCGCATAAGGATTGATGGCGACGGGGAACCTACCGACGGTCACCTCCAGGCCGCGCGCCAGGGCCTCTTCCTCCGTCAGGCCCACCCAGGCCACCTCAGGCCAGGTGTAGATGCAGCGGGGGAGGGCCGTGTAGTCCATCCGGCTCGCCCGCCCCATTGCATTCTCCGCGGCGACGATGCCCTCGGCGTTGGCTTTATGGGACCACATCGGCCCGATTACCACGTCGCCCACCGCGTAGATATGCGGGACGGTGGTCTCCATCCGGTCGCTGACCACGATGGCGCCCCCCTCCGTCCGGACTCCCTGTTCCCGCAGGCCCAACCCGGCGGAGTTGGGCAGGCGGCGGGCCGCCAGGACGCGATCCGCTATCACCTCCTGGCCGTTCGCCAGCAGGACTGCCAGGATGCTGTCCTCCCGCTGGCGGATAGCCTCCACCGCGACGCCCCGCCGGAGGGCGATGCCGGAATCGTAGAGGTGCTTGCTCAGGCGCTGGGAAATCTCCCGGTCAGCCTCGGGTAGCAGTTGAGGGCCCGGCTCTATGATCGTCACCTGGCTCCCCATTCCGTGGAAATACTGGGCCAGTTCCAGGTCCCAGGGCTGGCTCCCGATGACGGCCAGCCGGGCCGGAATCTCCCGCAGCGCCACCGCCTCTTCGGTGCCTATCACGCCGGGGAGGTCGGCGCCTTCTATGGGCAGTTGGGCCGCCACCGACCCGGTGGCGATGACGATGTTGCGGGCCGGGATTCGCTGCCCGTCCACCTCCACCGCATCCCGGGCCGCCAGCCGGCCCCGCCCCCGGAGCAATGTGACCCCGTATTCGGCCAGCAACTGCTCCGTGCCCAGGCGCAGCCCCTCAATCAGCAAGTCCTTGCGTTCGTGGAGGGCCTGCACATCCACTGCCGGTTCCCCGGCCCGGACGCCGAAGAGCGCGGCCTTTCGGACGGACTGCATCAGCCGCGCGGCGGTCATCAGAAATGTGGTGGGGATACAGGCGCGGTTCATACAGTTGCCGCCGTAGAGGTCTGCCTCCACCAGGGTCACCCGACCGCCCAGTTGGGCCGCGCGCATGGCGGCGGCGAACCCGCCCGACCCTCCACCGATCACGACCAGGTCCTGAATCTCCGTCATAGCCCGCTCCTACGGGATGAACATCAACGCCGGGTGTTCCAGATACCGGACGACGGTCTGGAGGAACGCTGCGCCGGGCGCCCCGTCCACAATCCGGTGGTCAATGGTCAAACTGAGCACCATACGGGAGCGGGCGGCGACCTGTCCGTTCACCAGAGATAGTTCCTCAAAAATCCGGCCCACACCCAGAATGGCGACTTCCGGCGGATTGATGATGGGCGTGAAGGCGTCAATCCCATACATTCCCAGGTTGGTGATGGTGAACGTGCCTCCGGTCACCTCGTCCACCGAGAGTTCCCCCTTCCGGGCCCGCTCCGCCAGGTCCTGCATCGTCTGGTGGATTTCCAGGATGGACTTCCGGTCGGCATGGCGGATCACCGGCACGATGAGCCCTTCCTCCAGGGCCACGGCCACGCCGATGTGAACGTCTTCATGGAGGATGATTTCCTCACCGACCAGGGCGCTGTTGAGAATAGGGTGTTCCTTCAGGGCCAGTGCCGCCGCCCGGACGATGAAGTCGGTGTAGGAGAGGCGGACGTTCCAGCGCTGGGAGAGGATTTCCCGCAGGCCCACCAGTTCGGTCACGTCGGCCCGGGTGGTGAGGGTGAGTTGGGCCATAGAGTGGAGACTTTCCATCATCCGTTCGGCAATGGCCTGGCGCATACCGGTGAAGGGGACGACCCGGGGCGGTGCGGCCGGCACCCTCCGGCCCTCCAGCGCGCGCAGGACATCCTCTTCGGTGATGCGTCCGCCCGGCCCGGTGCCCTGAATCTGGCTCAGGTCCAGCCCCTCCTCTTCGGCGATGCGGCGAGCCAGCGGGGTGGCCTGGACCCGTTGTTGCTGTTCGTAATAGGCCCTGACGTCTGCTTCGGTGATCCGGCCTTCGGGGCCGCTGCCCGGAACGCGCATCAGGTCTACCCCCAACTCCCGGGCCAGGCGGCGGGCCGCCGGGGAGGCGCGCACTTCCCGGGGCGCCTCCGGGGGAGGTGGCGGGGGCGGCGGAGCGGCCTCCCGAACCTCCGGGGCGGCCACTTCCGGCGCGGGGGGCGGCGCCATTTCTACCACGGGCATCGGCTCCCCCGGACTCAGGATGAAGCCGATGACCTGCCCGACCGCGCGGGTCTCCTTGGGCCCGGCCACGATGCGCAGGATGCCCGAGGCAGGCGCCTCCACCGTGTAGGTAATCTTCTTGCTCATTACTACCACGATGGGCTCGCCCCTGGTGACCTCATCCCCGTCCTGCTTCAGCCACTTGACGACGGTTCCTTCCGTCATCGCCATGCCGAGTTTCGGCATAATGATCTGGGTTGCCATACCCATCCTCCGGGGTCAAATCGGGGTTTACGGCGGCGGCCGAAGGCCGCCGCCGTAAATCCCTACTTTCTCAGCACGGATTCCGACAGATGCCCAGGTCGGCCAGCCAGCACCGACCGCCCGCCCGGCGCGGGGCAACGTAGAAGCACTGCTGCTGGGCCGCCAGCGCCAGAGCCCGACCCACATCCACCACGCGTGGCCCCCGGTCGCTCAGGCGGATCACCACCTCCCGGTCCCGGTGCGTCTCCACCTCCCGCTCCCCATCCAGGGCCAGGATGGACGGGCGGAAGTGCACGGCTTCCTCGTCTCCGACCGCCAGCAGGCGAAAGGCGGAGACCCGCACCGGTTTCACCAGTCCCGGTCCGACCGGAGCGGTCAGTTCCACCCCCTCCGCGCTGTCCAGGTCGGCCAGGCGAAGATAGGCCCCGTGCTGGTTGTCCATCTGGGCGCAGTGCAGGTTCCCACCGATGGAGGAAAGGCCCACATTGCTGGCAGCAGCCCGGGCCAGGAAGATTTCCCGGACCTTGCTGATGTCCCAGATGGCCCGGGTGGCTACAAAGGGGTCGTCGTAGACGGCCACGTCCACCAGCGCCAGGTCCACGGGCTGACCGTCCACCAGCACATCCAGGCGATGGGTGGGGAAGGTGGCTTCCTGGAGAGGAACTTTGCCCGCCGCCACGATGCCCGCGGCCATGCCGGCAATCGTGCCCTCCACCATAAAGGGGAACACGTTGTTGGTCCCGGTGGAGATAGGCATGATGGGGATGTCCACCGTGCCCTTTGCCACCACCCGGTTGGTGCCATCCCCGCCCAGGGTGATGATACAGGCGACCCCGGCCTCGGCCATCAGGGCCGCTGCCAGCGTGGAATCGTCCTGATTGCCCCGAATGCGCATCGGGAGCGGGCGAACGTCTATGCGGATATGGATGCTTTCCAGCGCCCTGGGGACAATACCGAAGTAGTCGGGCATAAAGAGCACCCGCTCTACCCCGACGGCCTCCAATCCCAGCAACACTCGCCGGACGATGTTCGTCTTCTCAATGTTGTCAAAGACCGAGCCGTGAGCCACCAGGCGGCGAATGTCCTTGCCGGAGGCCGGGTTAGCGATGATCCCGACAATTGGGCTATCCATAGTCACCTTCACGCTTTAGAAGTAAAAGGCGGGCGGAGACCCCCCGCCCGCCATGACCACCGAAAGGTCTTTTCAGGCCACGACCTCCTTTACGGCGGCGACAATCTTCTCCACGCTGGGGATAAACGCCTGCTCCAGCACGGGGCTGAAGGGTACCGGCGTGAAGGGAGCGGCCACTCGTTTCGGAGGGGCGTCCAGATAGTCAAAGGCCTCCTCCACCACCGAGGCCACAATCTCGCCGCCTGCCCCGCCGTGTTTCACCGCCTCGTGGACGACTACCAGCCGATGCGTCTTCTTCACCGAGTTGACAATTGTCTCCACATCCAGTGGCGTCAGCGTGCGGGGGTCCACCACCTCCACCGAGATGCCATCTTTGGCCAGTTCCTCAGCAGCGGCGAGGGCCTTGTGGACCATCGCCATCGTGGCGACGACGGTCACATCCGTTCCCTTTCGCTTCACATCGGCCTGACCAAAGGGAATGGTGTAAGGTTCCTCCGGGACTTCTCCCTCTATGCCGTAGAGCATCTTGTGCTCAATGAACACGACCGGGTTATCGTCCCGGATGGCCGTGATGAGCAGCCCTTTGGCGTCGTAAGGGGTAGAGGGGACCGCCACTTTGAGGCCGGGGATGTGCATCATCCAGGCCTCCAGCGACTGGGAGTGCTGGGCAGCGGCACACATCCCGGCACCGCAGGTGGTCCGCAGGACGATGGGCAGGCGGGCCTTCCCGCCGAACATGTACTTCATCTTGGCCGCCTGGTTATACAATTGGTCCAGGGCAACGCCGATGAAGTCAATGAACATCAGTTCCACCACCGGGCGCAGGCCCGCGGCCGCCGCGCCGACCGCCGAACCGATGATCGCGCTCTCGGTGATGGGAGTGTCGCGCACCCGGTCCTCCCCGAATTCCTGCAAAAGCCCCGCCGTGACGCCGAAGATACCGCCGTACACCCCCACATCTTCCCCGGCGACGTAAATCGTGGGGTCCCGCCGCATCTCCTGCTTCAGGGCCTCATTCAGCGCTTGAGCGAAGGTCAGAGTTCGCATGGGTTCACCTCCATCTCCCAGGGCAGACATTGGATAGCAGAGACGGCCCGCTCACGCGGCGACCGTATAGACATCCTCCAGAACTTCCTCCGGGGTGGGCCAGGGGCTTTCCTCCGCGAAACGTACGGCCTCCTCCACCTGGGCAATGATGCGCTCGTTGATTTCCCGGGCCTGGGCCTCGGTCAGAACCCCCATTTCCTTGAGTTTGGCCTCAAAGCGAGGGATGGGGTCCTTGGCCTTCCACATCTCCTCCTCTTCCCGGGTGCGGTAGATCATCGGGTCTCCCTCAAAGTGGCCCCGGTAGCGGTAAGTCTTGCACTCAATCAGCGCAGGGCCCTCACCCGCCCGGGCCCGCTGAATGGCTTCCCCGGCCGCTTCGTAGACGGCGATGACATCGTTCCCGTCCACCACGAACCCGGGGATGTCGTAGGCGGCAGCCCGGTCGGCGATGTCCTGGACCCGCATGGAGCGTGTTTGGGAGAGGGAGATGCCGTACATGTTGTTTTCCACCACGAAGATGACCGGGAGTTTCCAGATAGAGGCCATGTTCACCCCTTCGTGGAACGTCCCCTGGTTGGAGGCCCCGTCGCCGAGGAAGCAGACAGCGACCTGATCGGTGCCCTTATATTTGGCCGCCAGCGCCGCGCCGGTAGCAATCGGCGGCCCCCCACCGACGATGCCGTTCGCCCCCAGGATGCCCAGGTCCACGTCGGCGATGTGCATGGAGCCGCCCTTGCCTTTGCAATACCCGGTACGCTTCCCGAAGAGTTCCGCCATCATCAGTTTGAGGTCACCGCCCTTGGAGATGAGATGACCATGGCCCCGGTGGGTGCTGGTGATATAGTCGTCCTTCCGCAGGTGGGCGCAGACCCCCGTGGCGACCGCCTCTTCGCCAATGTAAAGATGCACGAAGCCCGGGATTTTGCCCGCCGCGAAGAGTTCGCTCACCTTCTCCTCAAAGCGACGGATTTTGAGCATATTCGTATACATCCACAGCAGTTTCTCGGTATCAATGGACATTTGGCACCTCCTTGCCTGATGTGGAACAACCCTAACGGCACTTCTTGGTGAGCACGCCGCGATTCTTCTCAGTGCACCTCCTTTCTCGCTGAAGATTCTGGCTACCTGAGAGTTGAGCAAAACGTTTCAGTTGCTTACGGACTCCCCCTGCTGCAGGGAGAGAAGGAGAGATGAAGGTAGGGTTTGGGGGCGGCGGCCTTGTCGCCGCCCCCAAACCCTACCTTTCCTCCCCATCACCCCGCGGTTCTTCCTGGTCTACCCAGACGGTAACCGCTGCATTGGCCACGATAATGTCGGAGCATCGGTCGCCCAGTTCGGGCTGGTACAAACCGGGGGCTCTCATACCACCTGAGACAATCTGGAGGGTCTTCCGCCCAAAGGGGATGACCGACAGGACTGCATCCACCTGCACCTGTTCCGGCATAGGGACTGCCACCAGAACGTCCACCCGCATCGCGTTCAGGTCTCGCAGGCGCAGAATTTCCAGCAATCCGCACAGGCAACTGCGGGAAATGGCATCCCGGACAGCCCGACAGGCCGCTTTTGTAGCATCCTGACCGTGAAGGTCAGCGCCAGTGCCCCACTCCACGATGAACCGCTGTTCCACCGCTGTTCCCTCCGGATATGGTGCGAGAGGTAGTTAGTGAGTCGGATAACCGGTACACGAGGCCGGTAAACCGATAGAGGCGGTCGAGAAGGTATGGTAGATGGCGCTTGGACGAGGGAAAACTTACATTGCATATTGGCTCATATCGGCTTTGAGGTGAAGTGGCGAAATTGAAAGCATCGTGGTATGCTTTTCTCTAACGACATCCGATGAGATGGAGGAAAACCATGATGCGCTTTCCTATTAGCGATATCTTGAACGAGCAGGAATGTTACAACTTTTTGATGCGAGTCCTCCACCCTGA
>Ga0272448_1004628_pt1 | contig 15568 bp, 7 predicted proteins | sample YNPCB0191_FD_202220 | JGI IMG/M metagenome (GOLD analysis project Ga0272448, IMG submission 202220) | Hot spring sediment microbial communities from Yellowstone National Park, WY, United States - YNP-CB-019-1 | ecosystem: Environmental > Aquatic > Thermal springs > Hot (42-90C) > Sediment...
GATCAAGATTATAAGCACATTATAATTCATTTAAATGATCAAGATTATAAGCACATTATAATTCATTTAAATGATCAAGATTATAAGCACATTATAATTCATTTAAATGATCAACTTGATAATAATAATAGTTTAATTAATGTAAATGATCAATATTATAAACACATTATAATTCATGTAAATAATCAACTTGATAATAATAATAGTTTAATTAATGTAAATGATCAACTTGATAATAATAATAGTTTAATTAATGTAAATGATCAATATTATAAACACATTATAATTCATGTAAATAATCAACTTGATAATAATAATAGTTTAATTAATGTAAATGATCAAGACTATAAGCACATTATAATTCATTTAAATGATCAAGATTATAAGCACATTATAATTCATTTAAATAATCAACTTGATAATAATAATAGTTTAATTAATGTAAATGATCAAGATTATAAGCACATTATAATTCATTTAAATGATCAACTTGATAATAATAATAGTTTAATTGATGTAAATGATATCAACGTAATAATAAGAATATTCTTATTATTAATAAGAATATTCTTATTATTAATAAGAATATTCTTATTATTAATAAGAATATTTTAATTCATTTAAATGACAATAACATTTTAGATCATTTAAATGATATTAACTTAATAATAAGAATATTTTAATTCATTTAAATGACAATAACATTTTAGATCATTTAAATGATATTAACTTAATAATAAGAGCATTCTAATTTGCGTAAATGATTAAAATGGCAGGAAAATTTAATTCATTTTATTTCATTTAAGCAATTAAGATAATAACAAGAATATTTAAATGATCACCCTAATAACAAGATTATTAAATAATCTGAACATTTTAATCATAAGACAACATTTCAATTTATTTAAATGAGATAAAGATAATAAAAACATTATTATCAATCTAATAATTTAAATGAGATAAGAGCATTATAATTCATGTAAATAGTATCAAGACAATAATAAAATATTATAATTCATGTAAAGGGTGCACTATTTTTATAAACTTAAAAATATAACATAATATTAAGGTAATTAGGAGATCAAAATGAATTAAGATATTAATGATGATGATGATGACATTTATGACAACAACCATCTCTACAAAAAACTCTAAGAGAACGATTAGGAACAAAAGTTAAAAATTGAGAAGGAGGATTACTTACACCAATGGTTTGATTTAAAATGGGCATATTAGAATTAATTGCTCTATTAGCATTAATACCAGTTGTAGCCAATTGAGACCGAATATTATTTAATATTGGATTATTAGTAGAAGCTAGTGCATTTAATAATGGATTATTAGTGGAAGCTAGTGTATTTAAGAGATGATTTTGATTAAATGTCGTTTGACTCACCATTGAACCATTAATGCTTTGAACTGCATTAGGGGATAAAACAGACAATTGACAACAACTACCAGTTGGTCTAAAAGTACTATTAGACATAAGGGCTTGATTAGTTATTAAATTACTAAGAGGTGCAGGTAATAATTGAGGATTGGAAGACAAAAAGGAAGTTAAAAAATTATTAGCATTATTGCAAGTTAAACATAAACCGAATGAATTAGTAGTATTATTAGTATTAATTGACATTTTATTTTGATAGATATTTTTTAATTTTAACAATTTCTTAAATATTAAAAGAATGGCATTAACTGAGAGTTAGATTGATAAGAGATAATAGTTTTAATATCTCATAAATATGAAATAAAAGATAAAATTAACCGATTTAATAACCTAACTATTAAAAATAAGTATTAATTTAACATTTAATAATAGGCAAGTATAAACGGAAAGATAAATTTTAACCAAAAATAATTAAACTTCTTTGAAAGATGGCAAATAATCTTCTGTGTTTGGATCATAATTGTGATGAGACACTTACTAATGGAACAGTCTGTTTTTTACCGGAAAATAATAATATTATTAAATTGGATGATAATTGGACACAAATTTTACCTGATGGTATTACACATATTACTGCTAACAAAATTAATACTAATGGTTGGGCTATCAATCCTAATTTTAATTATCCCTGTCAAGATGGTGGTTATTGTCCATATGCATGTCAATCAGGACTTATTGAAGTTCAATATGATAATGAATTAGGAAGACCTTGGTGGTGGGAAAAGCCTAGTGACAAAAGTTTATCCACTACCTTTATTAAATCTAAAGTTAGTACCACTTATAATTTTATTTGTCCACTTAGTCCAACTGGTCCAACTGGATTTATTTGTAATTCCCCTTTTGATTTTGATAATAATATTTGTTTTAAAGGTCCAACTGGATTTAATACAATAGAATATATTGGTGCTGGTAAGCGCCTTATTTCTATTAATAATCAATCAGTTACTACTGGTGGCAAACAGGGAATACATTGTGTATCTGGTAACAAAATACTAGATGCTCCCTCTAATATTTTAATACCAGAATATAATCAACAATATTGTATTCAAACTCCCAAAACTATTTTAGTCAAAAATAATACTCCTTTTACCATTGTCTTTTGCCGTACCGTTACTCCTGGTTCCGAGGACCCTCAAATACCAACTATATTTGAACCTTATTCTCATCAATTTATAACTACTGTTCCTACTTGTCAAAACTTGGAATGGGCTAATAAAATAGCACCTATCACTTGTTCAAAAAATAATATAGCTATGTGGTGGACAGGAGGTGATATTAATAATGATACAGTACCAATTGAATATTTCCTATCTCGTGCCGATGAACAATCCTTAATTCCTATTTGTCAATGGAATTCTATACGTCCTTCTCGCTATAATACTGACAATAATCAAACCTATGGTGGTATAGATTATTATCCATATAATCTTAAATTAATAAATGCTACTAATCTTAAATTAAGAGCTAATCATCACCTATTTAATGAATATGATAGAAGTTTAGGTAATCCTGGTTATGGTGTCCGTATCTATACACCTAATAATAAATTAATTGGTAGTATTGAATATAAAGGACCAAGAGATAATAGTTGCAGTTCACTTTATGAAGGTTGTGCTAATGATATTGTTTATCCAGTTATAATTAATGACAATGGGCAAATTGATTCAACATTATTTGAACTTAATTTTAATAGTGATAGTTATTTAGTTAATTCAACCAATCCAATTATTATTGAATTATATGATACTACCCAAATTTCTCATAGTGCTGTTTTAGCTGAATCAGTTCAACCTACAACAACTAACAATAAATGGCTTACTTTAATAATAATAATTATAGTAATAATAATTGTTATTTTGCTAATTATCTATTTTGGTCTAAAATTGAAATAATGTTTAATATAATTAAAAATTTAATTATATTAATTTAAACTAATGAATTTTGATGATAAAATTGTTAAAATCCGCGAACGTCTTAATCTTAATCAAGGATTTTGGACCCGTCTCCCTGACAATTTACTTTTATTAGCCTTTATACCAGTTGAATCTACTAATTTACTTCCTCTCGATTTTAGACAAAAGGTACAAAAAGAATATGGTCATACTGACTATGATATTTTTGAATTTATGGGTGACGCCATTTTAGAACTTATCATTACTCAATTATTATTTGAAATTGTTTCCGTTACCACAATTCGCAATTATAGTGTCTTTCGCCAAAAGATTGTTCAAAATTTGACTTTATATTGCTTAATGCAGTCTAAACAATTATGTGATGAACTTATTACTTCCGATCCTTCTTATTATTTTAAAGAATGTGCTGATGTATTTGAAGCTATACTAGGAGTTCTTTATTATTTTTTATATTATATTGAAGCTAATAGAGAAGCTTTTTCAATAATTTATGATTGGTTCAGACGGACCTGGAATATTCAATCTTTACTTGATTCTTTGCTGACTACAGGTCAAACTAATTGTCAAATTGATGGTCGTTTTGGTCCTTGGAGTGTTTGGAGTCCTTGTTCTAATAAATGTGGTCCTGGTCTAAAACAAAGAATAAGGGTATGTAATAATCCTTCACCTCAATTTGGTGGATTACCGTGTGTCGGTCCAACTAATGAAATACAATCTTGTTATGATACAAGTGGTTGTCCTAAAAAGAATAAATATAAACCTAAACCTAAATCCCGTTCCGCTTAGTTACCATTTCACTGTGGAGACTATTAAACCTATAATTACAGCTATAAAAAATAATAAAATTAAAGTTAAAATAACCACTTGTTTACAATTTTGAAGACATAATTTATTTCTTAGTGAACCAGTATTCCTTGTAAAATCATTGGCGCCCTTTTTCAAATCTTCCGTCTTTTTTTGTAAAATTTTAACATTTTCACCATTTTCCATCATATTATTAATATTTTCATTCATAATTAATTTAACTTCCTCAAGATCATTATGTACCTCTTTAATTTTATTATCGGTCATTGTAAATTTCGAATTTAAAATTAGCATATTTTTGTAAATTCAATATTCAATTTTAAATTAACCAGCCTATTTATTATTATATTTTTAAGTTATCTCTACAATAATTTTATTCTCTTTATTATTGATTCATATTTAAGTTTTCAATAGTTAATGACAATAAGTTTTATATTATCATTTTTAATTTTAATATTTATTATTATTATTAATATACTATTATAGACACATAAGTAATTCCTTTGACTATTACCTATAACCTCAGTTTATCAATTAATAATTTTTCTATGAGGTAATTGTCTAATAAAAAATGGCTTTTAACATTGTTAATATTTATTATTGTTAATTATATTATTAACATTATCGTCGTATGTTACATATTATTAATAATAATAACTGTTAATTACAATTTGAATTATTAATAATATACTTTTTTTCAAGTTAAAATAACACAGATAATAGATGTATTATCATCTTGATTATACATAAATAAGTTTATATTATTTATTAAGAAGTTTATATTATTTATTAAGAAGGCTATATGAATTATCATAATTTTGATTATACATAAATAAGTTTATATTATTAATTACGAAGACTATATTGATACACCTTGTGTATTATTCATAAAGAATATTAATAATTAATATGTTTTATTATTAACAGATGATTTATTAGGATAAATTTTAATAAAGGTAATTTGATAAATAATCAAGAAGATCAAGTAGATAATAGATGATTATTTATAATAATTTTAATATCTTGATAATAGATCACTCTATCATATCCTTTATGTTTATATTAATTACTCGATTTAGTTACACTTGTCTTATATAAATAACAAGTTTATTTTCATTAAAAACTCTTTCACAGTCAATCTGAGTATCTCAACAGATTAATCTATTTATTCTTAACGAATAAATATCTATTTATTCTTAACGAATAAATATCTATTTATTCTTAACGAATAAATATCTTGAATAATTATCTAATCTTCTCGATTATTTTCTTTGGGGTTCCTGTCAAAGATATAATCATATTCATCTAATTTAATAATCTTGGTTATTAATTATCTTAATTATCGTTTCAATTATTTTATTCACTTTGATAGAAATACCAAAGATCTTAATCAATAAAATTGGATTAATATTCAATATAATTATTAATAAAATGGATTATATAAATAATCAAAATAATTATCCATAATACTGTTCTTATCAAGATGATTCGATTTTTATTAGTAATATTTCGATTATTACTAAAGATAGTTAAATATATGATCAAGATAATTAATTAATATTCATATCTTCTAGGTTCATTAACAAGTATATTAATCATCAGCTTATTCATCTTCTCTAGATGAATAATCGTATCTTCTAGGTTCATTAACAAGTATATTAATCATCAATAATCTAAATTTGAGTAGTTGTGTTCTTTAATACTTGATATTTAAATACCGATACGATATACTGCATAGACGTGGTTTAAATACTCGATGATTAATATGATAAACATCAACATGCAAATGTTTATCATATACAAATACCTTCCACCTTATCATTGATTTTAATTAGATCAATTAAATGTATCATATAATTAATATATCACTATGTAATCAATAAACACAAATTTCCCAACTTTCATATAAATAGATTTGTTATAGTTTCTTTATCATTTAATTAATCTTATAAATATATAACATTAATTAAAAAATATAAACGTGTTTTCATATGATCATAATTTATGCATTTATTATTAATAAACTATTATAACATTTTAGTTAGCAAAAGGTTATAGAATATAAATTGGATGTTTATTAATTCTATAGAATTGACCAACATATATAAGAATATAAATTGGATGTTTATTAATTCTATAGAATTGGCCAACATATATAAGAATATAAATTGGATGTTTATTAATTCTATAGAATTGACCAACATATATAACAATATCTTTAGACCTCTTTTGGCTTGATTATATCTTTAGACCTTTTTTGCCTTGATTATATCTTTAGACCTCTTTTTTTTTTGACTTGATTATATCTTTAGACCTTTTTTTTTGACTTGATTATATCTTTAGACCTTTTTTTTTGACTTGATTATATTTTTAGACCTCTTTAGGATAGATTATTACCAATTAACGGATAAGTAATATGGTTGAATCATAACATTAACATTAATGTGGATATTTGGTAATTTTCAATATAACTATTGAGGTTTTAGAAATAAGTAATGATATATTGAATAATTTATTTAAATGTTTAATTATAAATATTGATTACTTTTCATAAAGAACAAACGATCAACAGTTTAAAAAACAATCAGTTAAATTATTAGCTATTTAAGCCTCGCTTAGTGACTCCGATGTGTGTGGTAAATCCACCGTACCGTCAAGTACATGGTTTATGATTTATAAGATAATAGAAGAAAGAGATTTGCTACAATATTAATGTCTTGTTCAATTATAATACTTTATTAACAAGTTTACACCCTCTTAAATTATTCTCTATGATTCCAGCGTTAGACCTAAAGGTATTTTTTACGTCTCCCTATGGAAGCAACAGGAGAAAGTAACTTGTGCGCGATAGACAATAACCTTTTAATGTATCAAATAACTTAAATAATTAACAAGCTTTTAGATTATTATTCCGTCGGTACTTCTGTATTACACCAAAGAACTAACAGAAGGATGCGACTTGTATGCGATAGACAATAACATTCTAAATCCTTAATATTTTGATCAATTGTTACATTAATATATAGTTAACATAATAAGACCCTCTTATATTGTTAATATTATGTTAAATTATTAATAATCTATTAAGTTATTAATGACCCTCTAAATTTTTAATATCATGTTAGATTAATCCCGTTACGTATCTTGAGTTAGGACTTTGACCTCACTTCTCTGCTCCCTCCATTTATAATCTAATATATTAAGATTATCAATTTATAAATGAATAGGAAGGCAACAAAAGGAAGTGACTTGTACCTGATAGACAATAACTTATTAAATTATTAACAATATTTAAAATTATTATAGCCTCTTAACTTATTAATAATCTCTTAACTTATTAATAATCTCTTAACTTATTAACAACTTCTTAACTTATTAATAATCTCTTAACTTATTAATAATCTCTTAGATTATTAATATCTTATTAAATTGTTAATAAGACCTAAATAATTAATAACTCCCACTTTAATATCTTGTTAAATAGTAATAATGTGTTAATTTTTAATAACTTATTAACTTATTAATAAGTTAATAAATTATTAATACTCCCAAATTATTAATTACTTTTCATATTGTTAAATTATTAAAACTTGTTAATATATTAATAATATCAAATTATTAACAAGATGTTAAATTATCGGCTACTCATTAACTTATTAACAACCTCCATAGATTATTACCATGATTTCTTAGATTGTTAATATAATGATATTAACTTATTAATAACTTTTAAATATTATGTTATTAATAACATGTGGTCTTCTTAACCTTGTAGATTATTAAAGTATTTCATTAGGGACTTCTAGACCCAAAAGAAGAAAGCGACATATTTACGATAGACAATATCATTTTAAATAAAATTAACAAAGCTCTCTTAGATTGTTAATAAAATAACAAGCTTTTAATCTTAGCAAATATCTCTTAGATTGTTAATAAAGTAACAACTTTTTAATTTTATTAAATATCTCTTAGATTATTACTTTATAAAGGACTTCTTGAGTTATTAAACTCTTAAAGACCTAACATGATATACTTATTAAGGATTTTTGAGTCATTAAATTATTAGCAAGTTTTTTACTTATTAAGAACTTCTTACTTGTTAAATGATTACCGGCGAGGTTTCTTTAGCTTAATAGTATGAAGTTACTTGTGTGTGATAGATAACAAGTTATTAACTTGTAATGACCTCTTAACTTATTAATAATCTTTTGACTCGTTTACGTTTTAACTTATTAATAACCTCTTAACTTATTAAATTATTAACAACCTCTTAACTTATTAAGGACTTCTTAACTTGTTAAATTATTAAAAACTTGTCAAGGACATTTCAACTTGTTGAATTATTAATAACCTGTTAACTTATTGAATTATTAACAATCACTTAACTTATTAAATTATTAACGACCCCTTAACTCATTAAGGACTTATTAACAACCCCCTTAACTTATTAAGAACTTATTAACTTGTTAAATTATTACCAACCCCTCAACTTATTAAGAACTTATTAACTTGTTAAATTATTACCAACCCCTCAACTTATTAAGAACTTATTAACTTGTTAAATTATTAACAACCTCTTAACTTATTAAAAACTTCTTAACTTGTTGAGAATATTTTAACTTATTAATGACTCCTTAACTTATTAACAAAGTCTTAACTTGTTAATAATTTTTTACTTCTTAACTTATTAATGAACTCCTAACTTGTTAATAATTTTTTACTTATTAATAATCTCTTTACTTGTTAATAACTTCTTACTTGTTAATAAGCTATTTACTTGTTAAATTATTAAGGACCCCTTAACTTGTTAAATATTAATAATCTCTTGAATTATTAAGAACTCCTTAAATTGTTAAATTATTAACAAGCACTTAACTTATTAAGAACCCTTTAACGAGTTAAATATTAATAAGTTTTTAACTTGTTAAATTATTTCCGTTAGGACACCTTAGGTAGACCAAAGATATAGCTTTACTACTCCTTCTCTTTATACTCTGATAGCCGAATAATATCAGAGTATAAAGAGAACCATCTTGAGTGAGACAACAAATTATTAATGTATTGATAAAATCTTAGCTTGTTAATTTATTAAAGACCTGGTGGTTAGTTGGCTTATTAATGACCTGGTGGTTAGTTGGCTTATTAATGACCTGGTGGTTAGTTGGCTTATTAATGACCTTTTAACTTGTAAATTAGTAATAACCTATTAAAATATTAAGACTCTGTTAACATATTAAAGTTATGGTGATTTGTTGGCTTATTAAAAACATCTTAACTGTTAAATTATCATCTTAGATTTAAAGAGGTTGTTATCTTCCTATGTTGCACACAAGATGCTTTCATTTAATTAAGTGGAACAAAATTAATTTAATATCGCCTTAGTGTCACTATACCGTAGATGGCAACACATAAGTCCCTAAAGGAATAATCTAAGAAATTTTTAATATGTTGTTATGAATTTAACAGTTAAGATGTTCTTAATAAGTTAACAGGTCATTCATAATCTAACAGTCCAAGAGATCCTTAATAAGTTAAAAGGTTATTAATAGGTTATTAAGAGGCCCTTAACAAGTTAAGAGGTTATTAATAGGTTATTAAGAGGCCCTTAACAAGTTAAGAGGTTATTAATAGGTTATTAAGAGGTCCTTAATAAGTTAAGAGGTTGTTAATAAGTTAAGAGGTCCTTAATAAGTTAAGAAGTTAAAAGCGTGTTAATAATTTAATAAGTTAAGAGGTTATACAGAGATCATTAATAAGTTAAAAGCGAGTTAATAATTTAACAAGTTAAGAAGTAATTAATAAGTTAAAAGCGTGTTAATAATTTAACAAGTTAAGACCATGTTAATAATTTAACAATTTAAGAGGTCATTAAAAAGTTAAAAGCTTATTAATAATTTAACAAGTATTAATAAATTAAGATGTGTTAATAATTTAACAAGTTAAGTGCTTGTTAATAAGTTAATATTTAAGATGTGTTAATAATTTAACAAGTTAAGTGCTAATTAATAATTTAACGAATTAAGAGCTTGTTAATAAGTTAATATTTAAGATGTGTTAATAATTTAAAGATCATTAATAAGTTAAGGAGTCATTAATAAGTTAAGAGGTTATTAATAAATTAAGAGTTTGTTAATAATTTAATAAGTTATAGTTTAGAGATATTTAACAAACTAAGAGGTCCCTAATAAGTTAATATTTAAGAGGTTCCCAATAAGTTAACATTTAGAAGGTCCTTAATAATTTAATAAGTTGAAAGCTGATTAATAAGTTAAGAGTGATTTAAGAGGTTATTAACAAGTTAAGAGATTATTAATAAGTTAAGAGATTATTAATAAGTTAAGAGATTATTAATAAGTTAAGAGATTATTAATAAGTTAATAACTTGTTAATAATCTAATAAGTTAATAGTATAACAAGTTAAGGAGTTGTTATGAATTTAATGACTCAATAGATCCTTAATAAGTTAAAAGGGTTCGCGAATAATTAAGGACTTGTTGTTTGTTACTTCCCTAATATTGGCATATAGAGTCAATAATGGGAAGATACACTTAGCTAATGAGGGAGATATGAATAAAGAAAATAAATTAAGAGTTAATTAATAAGTTTAAAGTAAATGATTAATATTGGTATATAGATGATAACTGGTAACTAAAATAGTTATAATTAATTGTAATCTTGAATATGAAATTTTAAGAATAAATAAAGATAGAATAAATAAAGTAAGTAAAGTGTTAGTTATTAACGAATAAGATAATAAAGATAAAAATAAATAAATAAATATAAAATGAGTCTATCAACTGTTTCAAATAATATTAACTTAATAAATACTATGAATAATAATAGCCGAGCAATATTGGAACCATCGCAAAGTTTTCTATCATGTATAACTTTAACAAGTCAAGATACTCAATGGAATAATACATTAGTATATGCAACATATGGAGATCCTATCGAAATATTGAGAAAATATAAGAATGAAGGTACATTGGCTATTTTAAATTCAGTAGATGAATCAATATTAACAAGATCAAATATTTATTTGTCATTGAATCTAATTAATTTTAAACCTAATGATATTATTGTTAATTTTGATGTCAGTTTCTTTTTAAATGGATATGATATTAGTGAATCACCAGTATTAGCTACAGTTATTACCACTCAAAATCCAAATAATAAATGGGATCAAGTATTGGGGGCTATGTATAATAATGAGATAATAATAATACCAATAAAAAGATATTCAGCAGAATTAAATGATCTATTGAGAAATAATGTGGGAAAATTTAAATTAGTATTATTAGTGGCAGATTCGGATCAAACATTTAAACAAATACAGTCAATGGTTTTTGGACAACTACCAACTGAACCTGTAGCACCATCTACAGCAATTGCAACTATTACACCTGATGAAGTATTAAATACTACTACAACTACCACTTTTTTATATAGTAGAACACCATATCAGGTATCCCCACCCAAAACACAAATAGTAGAAAAAATATTGAACGAATATCCTAAAAAGTTAACCGTCCTAAGACAATTGACTAAAAATAATAATTGGGAACAATTTAATCAACAACTGACCAACGATTTATCTATTTTATTTCCTAATGACGTAATAACGTTAACCGATATTGAAATCTTGAGATTAGATAGTAAATTTATTACTATGTGCCAAGAGGTTGTACAATTATATCTTAATTTTTTCGGACTTTATTATGATGGTATGAATTTGGTGATTGTCGATAAAAATAATCTGTTAAATTATTTTATTCCAGCAGTGAAAGAAAAGGTAATTAATCACATATTATTATTTTTAAATAAAATGAATATGGTACCATTACATGAAGCTATCGTAAATTTTATAAATGATCAAGTACCATTTATCTAATTTAACATCTATCTAATATCTTAATAAAAGATAGTAGATAAGTGATTTAGTGATGTCTACGATGATGTTTCTTTCTTTGACAATCATCACATTCAAATAAATGAACATGTTTATCAATTTTACAACAAGTAACTCTACAATTAGCAAATCTAGGATCAAAAGGAATAAGATTAGTAGGAGGAGTAGGAATAAGATTAGTAGGAGGAGTAGGAATTAAACTAGTCCCAGGTGGAAAAGAGGAATTTAAAAAATTATTAACTTTAGATTTGGATCGACCTTTACATCTACTCCATTTTCTTGAGTAAATATTACCAATATTCTGATTATTATTGACACCAATCCATGAATTATTAATAAAGTTAGGTCGACTATTGAAATTGTTGCAAGTATTACACATCTTTTATCTTTAAATAGATTTTTTTTTCTTGATTTATTTAGAAATTAGATTAATAATATCAAATTAATTTGATATTATTAATCTAGTACCCTCTAAGCTAGTAGATTGGTATCTATATTAAATTGATAAATATCTTTGGTTGATATAATCTAATAATTATTATAATAGAGATAAAGTTAGATCAAAACTAAAAGAAAAATATTATTTTAATTAAAATAATATTTTAATTAATTAATTAAAATGTCAACAAAAATTTTAACACTGACTGTTAATAAAGTTACTTTTCCACCAAATTGTACTTTCTTCCAAAATTGCACCTTACCGTCGACTTTTGTCTATTTAACTAGCGGTTCTACATCTCCTACAGTTCAATTATTAACATATTCTACTTTCTATAATAAAGAATTATTATTTAGAGTTACCGATAAATTTGTTATTTCTTTTGTACAATATGATTGTTCTATTAATAGAATCTATAAAATTTACACATTTACTATTGGTAACAATATAACTAATTTACAGGTTAATTTAACTATTAATACTAATACTTTTGATGTTGGTTTAATAATTCCAACTACTGGCCAACAATTAATGCCTGAAACTAATCCACAATTAAATAATGTTGTTAATTCTTTCTTTATTCAACAAATTATTCCACCTCCTTCTAACGGTCAAACGTTGGCAACTACTAATCAACCTTCTAATGAACAAATGTTGTACACTAATAATCAATCTTCTAATGGACAAATGGTTTCCATTAATAAACAAACAATGTTAACTAATAATCAACCCTCTTCTATTACTCGACAATTTTATAATAGTTCTCCCACTGGTAATCAAGGTCCTTCTAATAATAATAATGATATAACCAAAGCCGAGAATATATTAAATCAATTAGTCAATATTAGTAATAGTCAATTATCTAGAAGTGATAAAATTAGAGCTTTCAATAATGCCTTTAATAGCCAAGGTTTTGATAGAGTTATTTTTGAACAAAATCCATCATGGTATCATATTAATTTAAGAAGCAAGGCTAATACTATTGGTCTTGATTTCTTATATAATAATAATACTGGCAGTGGGTTTGTCTTTAAAACCATTTATGAAAATCCATCAACTGCCATTGTCCCACAGTTAACTAATATTAATGAAAATGACTCAGTTTATCTCAATACTGATACTAATACTAAAATTATTAACAAAAGAAATCAAACTTTATTAGGTAACAATTATTTAGATTATATTGATCAAGATTTTTAATCTTAGATTGCTCTATACATCTATACAATTATTAACTTATTACTGCTACTCATTACAATGATTAAAGTAATCATTGTAATGTCATTGTTTTTAACTAAAATAATCAGTGATCTTATTTTAGTAACCTAAGTATTAAAATGGATGGCTAGATAATCATTATATGATTTATCATAGATACTTATTTCAAATAAATCTAATTATCATTTATTTCTCCAAATACATTGTTCTGAAGAGCAATACCCGTTTCCTAATTATCTTAATCTAAATATCTGCACCAATAATGATTATTATATTAAATACATAATGTGTTTCCTTATCACCTTTCTTTTCCTCCTCAGTGGGGAACTCATTAACTGACCTTACTTTGAGACTCAATGACAAAATTAACTTCCCTTTTCTCTTAATTAATTGATAACTTCCTTTGTTCCTTTGAAAGAAGCGTCTAGTGATTCAAATAATATTAGACAATACCATTTAATCAAGAGAATATTAAATTAAAAGGTTAATTCTTCTTAACAAGACTATTTAGGTTAATTCTTCTTAACAAGACTATTTAGGTTGATTCTTCTTAACAAGGTTATTTAAGTTAATTCTTGTTAACAAGACTATTTAGATTAATTCTTCTTAATAAGAATATATAGGTTGATTCTTCTTAACAAGGCTATTTAAGTTAATTCTTACTAACAAGGCTATTTAGATTAAGTCTTCTTGTTAAGGCTATTTAGATTAATTCTTCTTAATATGAATATTTTCTTAACACGAATATTTAGGTTAATTATTCTTAACAAGGATATTTAAGTTAATTTTTCTTAACAAGGCTATTTAGGTTAAGTCTTATTGTTAAGGCTATTTAGATTAATTTTTCTTAACAAGACTATTTAGGACAATTCTTCCTAACAATGATATTAAAATTAATTCTTCTTAAGAAGACTATTAAAGTTGATTCTTCTTAACAAGGATAGGTAGGTTAATTCTTCTTAACAAGAATATTAAGGTGATTCTTCTTAACAATAATATTAAGTTGATTCTTGTTAACAAGGTTAATTATTTTTAATAAGACTATTAAGTTGATTCTTCTTAACAAGGTTAATTAGTTTTAACAGGATTAATTCTTATTAACAATAATATTAAGGTTAACAAGTAAAGTTAGGTTAAATATTATTAATATGGAGATTTAGGTTAATAATAATTAATAATGATGTTTAGATTAATTATTATTATTAATTATTATTAACAAGGTTATTTAAGTTAATTATTATTAACAAGGTTATTTAGATTAATTCTTCTTAACGAGGATATTTAGGTTAATTCTTCTTAATAAGAATATTTAGGTTAATTCTTCTTAACGGAGATAGTTAGATTAATTCTTCTTAATAAGAATATTAAGGTTAATTCTTCTTAATAAGACTATTAAGGTTAATTCTTCTTGTTACGGCCATTTACATTAATTCTTCTTAACAAGGCTATTAAGGTCAATTCTTGTTGTTGAGGCTATTTAGATTAATTCTTCTTAATAAGGCTATTAAGGTCAATTCTTGTTGTTGAGTCTATTTAGGTTAAATATTCTTAACAAGGTCAACCATTCTTAATAAGGATATTTAGATTAAATATTCTTAACAAGGTTAAGTATTAGGTTAATTCTTCTTAATAATCATATTAAGATTAATTATTCTTAACAAGAATATTAAGGTTAATTCTTCTTAACAAGGCTATTAAGGTTAATTCTTCTTAACAAGGTTGATTCTTCTTAATAAGGATATTTAGGTTAAATATTCTTAACAAGACTATTTAGGTTAATTCTTCTTAACAAGGTTATTTAGGTTAAATATTCTTAACAAGACTATTTAGGTTAATTC
>Ga0272448_1004629_pt1 | contig 15564 bp, 13 predicted proteins | sample YNPCB0191_FD_202220 | JGI IMG/M metagenome (GOLD analysis project Ga0272448, IMG submission 202220) | Hot spring sediment microbial communities from Yellowstone National Park, WY, United States - YNP-CB-019-1 | ecosystem: Environmental > Aquatic > Thermal springs > Hot (42-90C) > Sediment...
ACTTTGCTACAACATACCGGTGATGGAAGCGCTCGAAAAGGACGCTCGGGCCCGCGCGCTCTACATATTTCCTACCAAAGCCCTTGCTCAGGACCAGCTCGGCAAGCTCAGGCTCTACGGCCTGGCCAACCTCAAAGCCGCAACCTACGACGCCGATACCCCGAAGCAAGACAGGCCGTTTGTCAAGATGGGCGCAAACATCGTGCTCACCAACCCCGACATGCTGCACGTTGGCATCCTGCCGTATCACACGACATGGGCGGATATGTTTCGTAATCTGCGCTACGTCGTGATCGATGAGGTCCACACCTACCGGGGCGTGTTCGGCGCCCACGTAGCCAATATTCTGCGCAGGCTTCGACGGATCTGCGATTACTACGGCTCAACGCCGCAGTTCATATGCGCGTCTGCAACGGTCGGCGAACCGGGCAGGCTGTTTCACGATCTGACAGGAGTCGACGCGCTTGTCATCGACCGCGACGGTTCCCCCGCGGGCGAAAAGGTCTTCGTCTTCTGGAACCCGCCGTATCTCGCAGGCAAGGGCGAGCGCCGAAGCGCGAATTCGGAGGCTGTGACTTTGTTCACAAAGCTCGTAAAGCAGGGCGTTCGCACAATCGTGTTCACCAAGGCTCGCAAGACAGCCGAACTGATACTGCGCTACGCGCGCACGGCTCTCAAGGACGATAACTCGCCGAATGCGGACAAGATAATGGCCTATCGTGCCGGTTACAAGCCCGCCGAACGGCGTGAGATCGAACGGCGGCTGTTCAGTGGAGAGCTGATCGGTGTGACTTCAACGACGGCATTGGAGGTGGGCGTAGACATCGGCGGTCTGGACGCGGCAATTCTGACGGGCTATCCCGGCAGCATTGCAAGTACCTGGCAGCAGGCGGGCCGCGCCGGCAGGGAAATGCAGCAGTCGCTTGCGGCGCTGGTTGCCTACGATGACCCGATCGACCAGTTTCTAATGCGCAACCCCGCCTTCTTCTTCGAGGCATCGCACGAGCGCACGATTCTGGACAATCAGAACCCGTATATTCTGGCCGATCATCTGATGTGCGCCGCGTACGAACTGCCCATCGGCAATGATGAGGTCGATCCGCTGTTTGGCGAGCGCGCGTGGGAGGTGCTCGGCGTACTGGAGGATATGGGGCTGCTTGGCTATAATGGCCGCTGGTACTGGCCAGGTGGAGATTTCCCCGCCAAGGGCGTCAACATCCGGTCCTCATCGAGCGAGAACTACAATATTGTCTCGGTCACTCCTTCGTCTTCCGACGCGGGGGCAGGGAAGGGCGGGATACTACTCGGCACGGTGGACGGCGCAAGCGCGTTCGAGGTAGTCCATCCCGGCGCGGTCTATCTGCACGCAGGGGAGTCGTATGTGGTAACGTATCTCGACCTCGACGGCAAGACCGCCTACGTCGAGCGCAGCGAGGTGAACTACTACACTACGCCGGGTACGCGAACCTGGGCCGAGGTCGGAGAGCGACTCGACACGCGCGACATCGGCCCCACGGAGGTCTGTTTCGGAGATGTGACCGTGGGCAGCCAGGTTACGCACTTCTGGCGCAAGAGGCTCTTCAGCGACGAGACCATCGACAGAACGCCGCTGGATCTGCCGGAAGCGCGGCTCGAAACGCAGGCGGTCTGGGTCGATTTGCCGCATCAACTGACCGACACGCTGATCGGGCGTGGGTTCGACCTGGTGGGAACCATCCACGCCATCGAGCATGCCTCAATCGGCATTCTTCCGTTGATTGCGCTTTGCGACCGCAGCGACATAGGCGGCGTATCGCATCCATCGCACCCCGACGCGGACGGCCGGGCGGTGATTTTTATCTACGACGGCCGCGCGGGTGGGGTGGGTATTGCGCGCGCCGCATACGATCATATAGAGGAGCTTCTGGAGGCGACGTTGCGGACGATCGAGGACTGCCGCTGCGAAGACGGTTGTCCGGGTTGCATCCAGTCGCCGAAGTGCGGCAACAACAATGAGCCCCTCGACAAGGCCGGCGCGGTTTTCCTGCTGCGTGAAGTGCTCGCCGGGGAGGCTAACCCGAATCACGTTGGCGCTCGGTAGGCCTGTCATGGGTATCCTGAAGCTTGTCCAACGGCCGAAACACAGCGCTGTAGTGCAGGGCGACTCGCGTTGACAAGGCTGCAGCCATCTGATAGACTGGCGCGGTGGGGGCGAGTGGCGGAATGGCAGACGCAGGGGACTTAAAATCCCCCGGGGAAACCCATGTGGGTTCGACTCCCACCTCGCCCACCAGGGCGCGGGTATGCTTCGGAGGGCTTTGTGCGCCGAAGCGTGCTCGTGCGCGGAGTTGCGGCTTGGCGAAACTATTCAGGCGTAATTGCCGTCTAACAACGAGTGAACCTGCCGCCGATAACATGGATGATGCCGCCCGGCGCAAGGCGGTCGATGGAGGAAAGTGCGGATTGTTACGACGTGTGCTGCTTGCGATAGCGCTGATGTTTGCGTGCTCGGCTGCTTTCGGCGCGCAGGAGCTGACGCTCAGCCTCGAGACGCCGTCACTCGGCGGCAATGGTAAGACTGTTCAGCAATCCGCCCCGAGTGCCGCGCCGAATCAGTCCGCACAAGATTCGCGAGACAAAACCGTCAAAATAGGACGTGTCGGCCTGGTAACGGCAGCTTCTGCGTCCATCTATCAGTCCAAGTCGACTTCCAGCAGGCTGTATGCGCGCGTCAAGGCGGAGACGCCTCTGGCAATTGTGCGCGAGGAGCGTGACTGGCTGGGAGTCCTGATGGTGAACGGGGCTACAGGCTGGATTCCCGCGAAGCACGTGAAGCTGATAGGCTATGACCTCGTTGCCAAGAGGTCCGACGTTGACCGCGGCACTACCCCATCGCGCGGCGCTTCCACGTCACGCGACACGCTGCCCGATAATGAGATCATCAGGGTCGCGATGCAGTACGCCGGTGTCCCGTACGTCTACGGCGGTAACTCCCCGGCCACTGGCATGGACTGTTCTGCGTTCGTGCGTTCGGTGTTCAGTCGGTTCGGGATTTGGTTGCCCCGTACGGCCAGGGAGCAGGCGCAAGTTGGAGCGGCGGTTTCGTTCGACGATCTGCGTCCCGGAGATCGGCTGTATTTCGCCTGCAAGAATCCTTATCCCGACCACTGCGGTATATACGCCGGCGGCGGCTATTTCATTCACTGTTCAGCGAGCAGAAAGGGCGTGGCCGTGGACAGCCTGGCAAGCGACTTCTTCGCGCGGAGCCTGGTAGCGGCGCGCAGATCCTGATCCCTGATAACGTTCAGGATTCCGATCACCCCGCGGGTTCTTCTCGCCCCGATTGTTGTATATTAGTAGGGGCTATGCATCACGACAACGATGCCCAACTGATGCTCAGGGTTGCCGGCGGGGAGGTGTCGCATTTCCGCGAGCTGTTCGAACGCCACTACTCCCGCGCTGTTTCCCTTGCTTATCGATCTCTCGGCGACATGGACCTTGCCGAAGATACGGCAATGGAAGCATTCGCACGCATCTACGAGTCCAGGCGAACCTACTCACCCAAAGCCAAGTTCTCCACCTATCTGTTCCGCGTGGTGCTGAATCTGTGTTCCAACGTGTCTCGCCGAAAGCGTGTCGTTGCCATCGACCGACTGGACGACTCGCAGATGGAAGCGCAGGGATCGGACCCGGCGGCAAAAGTGGAGCGGGTCGCGACCGGAAGAGCGGTGCGGGAGGCCGTTTTGTCTCTGCCCGCTAACCAGAGGACGGCGCTTGTTCTGACGAGATACGAACAGATGAGCTACGTCGAAGCGGCCGAGGTGATGGGCGTCTCAGTGAAAGCGTTGGAGTCGCTTCTGCACAGAGCTAAAGCAAATCTTCGAAAGAAGTTGGCTTATTTGTTGGACTGACGCAGCAGGTTTTGGCAGGTTTGAGTGTTATAGAAAGTGAGGGATGCTCGAAATGCGGTGTGGCAAGGCCAGAAAACTGATGCTTAGGGGCACGGAGTCGGCAGAGTTGGCCGAGCACCTTGCGCATTGTGCACTCTGTAGGGCGGAGCGAGATGCACTGGCCCGAATAGACGACTTGCTCGACACATGGCGAGAGGGCGAGCCCAAGCTCGGCTATGATGCTCTGTTGACAAGGCTCTCGAAGCGTCCTGCCGGTGCGCGTCGGACGCCGCTGGTTGGTGTAACGCCAAGGTGGGCTACTGTCGGGCTTGTGGCGGCAAGCATTGGCTTGGGCGTCGTTGCAGGCGTGTGCGTGGAACAGCCGAAACCGCGGCCTGTGCCCTCGGAGCAAGAGGTCGCGGTGGCTATGGACATGAGCGCATTCGGAGATGTGGTGGAGAGCTCGGTAACATACGGCATCGAGAAAGGCACACTGACGCCGGGAGGTGTGCAATGAGAAGAGTGCTTGGCGCGGTCTTTTTGGTCATTCTTCTCGCCGCGGTTTCCTACGGCGCAACCAGGCTGGTAGTTCGAAAGACTGCTGCTGCGGGGCTGTCCGCGTGTCCTGCGTTTGGCGTGCTTCAGGATTACCTGGGACTAACGCCCGAGCAGCGGGACAAGCTGGCATCGGTCGATGCACAGTTTGCAGCGGTGCGGCCGCAGCTCAGAAGCCGTGTCTGGGAAACCCGCGATGATCTTATCGCCACACTCCAAGACCCCAACTCCACACGTGCCCAGGCGGTGGAAAAGGCAAGGGAGTTCTGCGCCGCTCAGCAGGCGATCCAGATCAACACGGTCGAGTATATAACGGAGCTGCGACAGCACTTGACTCCCGCACAGCAGCAGAAACTTGCCGGGCTTGTCGGCAGGGGAATGTGCGCGTTGACCGGGGGACCCTGCGGCGGGCGCGGCGCGGGACGAGGGTCGGGCGGTGGAATGGGCCTCGGAATGGGCGGACGTGGCCGCGGTAATGGCTGCTGTGGCCCCGCAGCCCCGGGCTGGGGAAAGCCGTAGGAATTGGTTTGCATAAATACGGGATCGGATAGCAATAACTAGTAATCAACAGGAGGATCGAAATGAAGAGTAGGATTGTTGCAGTCGTACTGGTGTTGGCTCTGGCGCTGAGCGCAGGAGTTGTGCTTGCGCAGAGAGGTAAGCAGCCTGTGAAACCTGCAGGGCCCCCGGCCATGGCTCCGGCCGCGTCCGGCGGCTGGTGCATGGGTATGGGCATGCTGGGCAGACTGAAGGCGGCGCTGAACCTGTCTGCGGAGCAGATGACCCAGCTTGAGGCCATTCAGAAGGACTTTCTGGATTCCACGCAAGGTTTGCGCACCGATATCCAGGCCAAGATGAAGCAGATGCTCGATCTGTGGATGGCGGATCAGCCTGATGCCACGGCGATAAAGGACCTTGCGAATCAGTTGGATGCGCTTCGAGCCCAGATACGCGATTCGGCGATCGACCACGCGATACAGGCGATCGGTGTTCTCACACCCGATCAGCGTGCCAAGCTGCGTGACATGATGAGCAAGTCTCCAGGCATGTGCATGGGCATGGGCTGCGGACTGTGCTGCGGCGCTGGCCTGTGCGGTCCCGGTATGGGCTGTCCAATAGGCGGTCCTGGAGTAGGCAGAGGCCAGGGTGGTCCCGGCAGGGGCATGGGCCCCGGTGGGGGCGGTGCGAACTGCCCCTTTGCCAGGTAAGGGTTGTCGCGCAAGGGAGACCGGCCTGTCAGCCGGTCTCCCCTGCTATCTCTTACTTCCTCCGAACGTGTTCGGTTCGCGAAGCCGCGCTGAGCAGGCGCGGTTTGTGCGCCATACCGAAGGGGGCGGCGCAGCACGCGCCATTCCGCAAGCCCAAGACCTGCTTCGATGCAATACCCGAACCCAACCCATTCAGCACTTGCGGCGTACGCACTTCCATCGAGCAGATGCCGAATTGAGTCCGGCATGACGAGGTTGCCGCAAGACTGAGTGCTTTCCTGCTGGTTCCTAACTTGACGTTGCCCGCCGGTTTGCCCTATCCTAGACGTATGGATACCCCCTCGCTATCGTCTGCCGTGATCCGGAAACTGGCTTCGATCGTCGGCGCCGGCAACGTGTTGACCTCAGACGAAGACCGACTCTGTTACGCGTATGACGGCCAGCGTGTCGAGTGCGTGCCGGATGCGGTCGTGCGGCCCGTGGACGCCGAGCAGATAGCGAGAGTCCTGATCCTCGCAAACGAGGAGCGTTTCGCGGTCGTGCCGAGGGGCGCCGGCACGGGCCTAAGCGGAGGTTCGATAGCGTCTAGTGGGGGGATCGTGCTCGATCTTACCCGAATGCGCAGGATCATCGAAATCGACGCCGCCAACCAGCATATGGTCGTAGAGCCGGGCGTGATTACGGCGGAGATAGCAAGGGAGGCCGAGAAGATCGGCCTTTTGTATCCGCCGGATCCGGGCAGCGTGAAAGTCTCCACTATCGGCGGCAACGTCGCCGAGAATGCCGGCGGTCTGCGCGCGGGAAAGTACGGCGTTACGCGAAACTACCTTATGCGGCTCAGCGCGGTTGCTCCGAATGGCGAGGCATTCAAGAGCGGCGCGCCGACACGCAAGTGCGTTGCGGGCTACGATCTCGTGTCGCTGATGTGCGGGTCGGAAGGCACCTTGGGGGTGATAACCCAAATCACGCTTCGCCTTATCCCTCTGCCGAAATACCGCAAGTCGATGACCGCCACGTTTCCGAACTGCGCCGCTGCAGGACGAGCGGTGGCTGCGATTGTTGCCGCAGGGCTTGTTCCCGCAACGCTGGAGATCATAGACAACTTCACGCTTCGCGTCATTGAAGATTATGCGCGGCTTGGGTTGCCTACCGACGTGGGAGCGCTTGTGTTGGCCGAGTTCGACGGACTGGCGGAGTGCGCCGTCGAAGAGGAGTGGCGGCTGGGAACGCAGGCATTGGCCGACTCCGGCGCGATTGCCATTCAGCAGGCCGATGACCCGGCCGAACGCGACAGAATCTGGGAAGCGAGACGGGTCGCATTGGCTGCGCTGTCGCGTGCCAAACCTACGTCGATTCTCGAGGATGTGACGGTCCCGCTGCCAAAGCTCGCGGAGATGATCGAGCGAGTGGAGAAAATCGGTCGCGATTACGGCATCGACGTGGGCACGTTCGGACACGCAGGTGACGGCAATCTTCATCCGACGATTTTGACCGACGAGCGCGACGAGGAGGAAATGAAGCGTGTCGAGGCGGCGATCGAGCAGTTGTTCGCCGCTGCGTTGGATCTGGGCGGCACGGTCAGCGGCGAGCACGGGATCGGCTTCTGCAAGGCGTCGGCGCTTGTCGATGAAGTCGGCGAGTCAACCATCACGGTGATGAAGCGCATCAAGTGCGCTCTCGATCCCAACGGCATTCTCAACCCCGGAAAGTTTGTGTAGCTTTGAACATACGGTGGGCCGGCACTGCCTCTGTCTTGCCGCTTTGTGGACCCGGATGAAGTCATGAGATCGAGCAAATCCGAAATCGCCAAAGCGCTTACGCGGCTTGACGATGCGCTTGCCAATTGTATGAAATGCGGCTTCTGCAAGGCCGCGTGCCCTCTATTTGTCGGCGAGGAGACGACCTCTCCCAGGGCAAAGATACGCCTTGCGCGGGCCGTTGCTAGAGGCGAGCTGGATATTAGCCCGGCATTCAGGCAGCAGATGGAGCGTTGTCTGAACTGCCGTGCCTGTGCGGAGGAGTGCCCCAGCGGCGTCGAGCCGAATAGAATCGCGCTTGCGGCGCGGTGCGCATTTGTCGACAGCGATGGGCTGCCTCTCATCGAACGGGCGATCTTTGGGGGCGGGCTGAAACATCCGCGCGCGATGGCTCTTGGAATGCGGCTGCTCGGAGCGATACAGCACGTTTCGGCAATCGACCTGCAGAACAACCCGCTGCGGTATCTGTTGCCCATAGTCGGCATCCGCAAAGACAAGGATTTTCCCACGCTCGGCCGCCCCTCACTGCTGTCGAGGCTGCCGGAGGTTATCGAGCCGCGAGGCGAGGCGCGGATCACGGTCGCCTATTTTCCAGGCTGTTCCGCCAACTTGGTGTATCCCGAAATCGGTCTTGCAACCGTGAATGTGCTGAGCAAGCTTGGCGCGCGCGTGATACTGCCCCATGATCTCGTCTGCTGTTCGACACCTGTCTTCAACTCCGGCGACATCAAGGACGCGCGTGAACTCGCGCTGCGCAACATCGAGGTTTTGTCGAAGGCGGGTGCCGAATACGTTGTCACGTCCTGCGGCTCATGCGGCTTGACGATTTCGAAAGAATGGACAGACCTTTTGGGCCTCATCGAGGCCGAGCCTATAGCCCGCAAGGTGGTGGATATTTGCGAATTCGTGGCGAGATACGCGCCGGACGACGCGCTGCGACCTGTAAACGACGAACGCGTCGTGACTTACCACGACTCATGCCATCTCCGCCGCGGTATGGGCGTGCATGAGGCGCCGAGGCAGTTGCTGACGGCGGTTTTGGGTGAGCGCTTCGTCGAAATGGAGCTTGCCGACCGATGCTGCGGGGGTGGGGGCACATTCGCCATTACGCATCCGGAACTCTCCCAAGCGGTCGCGGAAACAAAGATGTCGTGCGTTGCGGCAAGCGGCGCCGACCTCATTGCGACGGGCTGTCCTGCATGCGTGATGCAGCTTCGAGACTCGATCGTGCACCGTAGGATGCCCCAGCGCGTCGTTCATACGGTCGAGATTATAGACCGTGCGCTGCAACTATGAAAACCCAGCGACGGCAATTCAGTACCGCTCTGCAATCACGTGAACGGCCTTTTTCGTCGATTGACAGACCTTACCGTTCTCTGACGACACGATGCCGACCACCCATAGCACCTTTTCGTCGTCCGCCACGATCGCCGCGCGAGCCCGATCCCGCTTCGGGACCTTCTTATCCACAAACACGTCCTGCAGCTTCTTTGTTCCGGTCATGCCGAGAGGCACGATTCGATCTCCCGGTCTGACGCTGCGCACGTGCAGCCTGCCGACTACGGCCTGGGCGTCGATGAGCGCTTCAGAGGCTGAGAGCTTTCGCACCGTCGGTTTGCCCGCAACGGAGGATCGAAGCCGTAGGCGAATTTCAGGCACATCGGTCTCGCCGGGAACTCGCAGTTCGTAGCAGAACGGCTTGGCGCCAATCGCCTCCGGCCGGGCGTAAAAACGCAGAATCCGGCCCTTGTGCGACGCATATATTCGCCCGGACGGCAGCGTATATGTAAACTCCTTGCGATCCTTGACCGCGTCCACGATGCGCCTGACTTGCTCGAAAGTGACGTCAGTGGAGTTGCCTTTGAGCCTCGCTACCTCCGAGCGCACCGTCTGGAGCTGCAGCGCCGCAGGCAGATCCGCAAACAGAGCCGCGTCGAGCCCGTCGCGTTGCGTCAGCGCATGGATGCACGATTGAGTCAAGTCCTCCATCAGGTCGCTTTGAGCGCTTGCAATCTCCGCGATCCTTACCAGCGCGGCCTTGACGTCGGCATTGAACTCACGCTCAAGATACGGTATCAGCTCGTGCCTGACGCGATTCCTGGCATACGCAATGTCCAGGTTCGTTTTATCTACGCGATAATGCAGGGCGTGCGCGGCCAGGTACGTCTCAATCTCACTTCGCCGCGTTTCGATTAACGGTCTGACGATGATACCGTCAACGGGCCGCATCGCGCCGAGGCCCTCAATTCCACACCCTCGCAGGATATTGAGCAGGACCGTCTCCGCGCGATCGTCTGCCGTGTGAGCAATTGCGATCCTGTTGGCGCGCAGGGACGCGGCGGTCTCGCGCAGAAAGCGGTGGCGCGCGATTCGCGCGGCTTCCTCTTCACCGACACGGAGTTCCTTGCGCATCGCCGCCACGTCCGCACGGCCAACCGTGACCGGCAGCCCGAAAGCCTGTGCAAGATTACGGACGAATTCCTCATCAATATTAGACTCTTCGCCCCTGAGCCCGTGGTTGAAGTGTGCCACGTGGAGGGATATGCCGAGTTCGCAGGAACGTGTGTGGAGCGCGTGCAGCATTGCGACCGAGTCCGGGCCGCCGGAGACTGCTGCAAGGACGCAATCGCCCGTATCAAACATTCGGCAGCGCTCGACTGCCCGGATAATGTCTGTGGTCTCGTGTGACTCTCCGCTTTCCACTCTCAGCTCTCAGCTTTCGAGAAGCATCTTCATCAGATCGGGCGCATGTTCGACCACGAGCGCTGTATCGTGAACGGCACGCTCATCCATTGGCAGGGCGTTGCGCTCCGGCTTTGTCGAATCGAAAAGCAGGAAGGGCACCTTTGCCGGCGAATGTGAGCCGGTTGCGATGGGCGTTGGGTGATCGGGCATCAGCAGAATACGGACGTTGTGCCCACGCTTCTTGACTCCGTCAAGGATTGTGCCGAGCACCTTGCCGTCACAGTCCTCGATGGCCTTGATCTTCTTGTCGATATCACCCTCGTGGCCGGCTTCGTCGGGCGCCTCGACATGAACCCACACGAAATCTACATCGTCCAGCGCGGCGGCAGCGGATCGACCCTTGCCGAGGTAATTGGTGTCCACGTAACCTGTCGCCCCCGGAACGTCGATGATCTTCAAACCGACCATCCGCCCGAGTCCCTTGATAAGATCCACAGCCGCCACGACCGCCCCGGTCTTGCCGAACTCGCTGAAGAAGCTTGGGATGTCCGGCAGGCGGCTCTCACCCCAAAACCAGATCATGTTGGCCGGCAGGTGACCCTCGTCACGCCTGCGCCGGTTGATCGGATGGTTGTCCAAGATTTCATATGAATCTTCTATAAGCTTTATCAGCTTGCTGTCACCGTCGCCTTGCGGAAAGTGGTCGCGGATCGGTTCACCGTGGATTTTGTAGGGCGGAGTGCAGTGAACGTTGTCGGAACCGCCCCGCCATACCATAATATGCCGGTAGCTGACGCCCGGATAGAACTTGATGGCGCTGGTGGAAAGCTTTTCGTCGACAGTCGCGATCAACTGACGCGCCTCATCGGTAGAGATGTGATCGGCGCTGGAGTCAATCATCTTCTCACCGTCGGTGGAAACGAGATTGGTGCGGAAGATCGCATCGGTTGTTTCCATCGGAATCTGGAGGCTTGCGGCTTCGATCGCACCGCGGCCCTTGTAGTATTTCAGCGGGTCGTAGCCGAGGATGCCCATGTTCGTGACGTCGCTACCCGGCGACATTCCCGGTGGGGTCGTGTTAGCCGCGCCGATCCTGCTGCGGGATGCGAGATCGTCCATATACGGCGTCCTGGCAACCTGCAGCGGCGTCTTGCCGTCCAGTTCGGCTACCGGCTCATCAGCCATTCCATCGAATACGATCAGAAAGTATTTCATATCAGTTGTCAGTCGAGTTCGCTGCCCACAATGCGCCTATATGCTTCACGATATTTTTGCGCGGTTTTCTCCACGATCTCCGGCGGGAGTTCGGGGCCGGGATACGTCTTGTCCCAATCAAGCGTAAGCAGATAGTCGCGCACGAATTGCTTATCGAAACTTGGCTGCGGCTTTCCCGGTTCGTAGGTCTCGGCATCCCAGAAGCGCGACGAGTCAGGCGTGAGCACTTCGTCCACGAGGATCATGCGGCCCTGGCTTTCGCCGATTTCGAACTTGGTGTCTGCGATGATGACCCCTCTTTCGGCGGCGTAATCCGATGCACGCTTATACACGCCAAGGCTGATTGCCTCGAGTCCCGCGCCAACCTCGTTGCCCACGATTTCCCTGGCGCGCCGGGCACTGATGTTGATGTCGTGTCCCTGGGATTCCTTGGTTGCCGGCATAAACACAGGTCGGGGCAGCTTCTGTGATTCGACCATATCGGGCGGAAGCTCGACTCCGTGCAGAACTATGCTTCCGCCGTCGCCGGAAGCCTTTTTTAGATCAGAATACTCTTTCCACGCCGAGCCGGAGAGATAACCGCGCACCACACACTCTATCGGGTAGACGTTCGCCTTCACGACGATCATGGACCGGCGGTCGAGAATCTCACGATATTGGCCTGCGTCCTGAGCGCCTGCGGAGGCGATACGATCCAGAATCTCATCGATGTCGGCTGTGATGACATGGTTATCGACGACATCCCGTGTCATGTCGAACCAGAACAGCGACATTTGAGTCAGTACCTTGCCTTTATCGGGGATTCCGGTCGGCAGGACGACGTCGAACGCGGACAATCGGTCGGTTGCCACGATCAGCAGCGAGTCGCCGAGGTCGTAGACGTCGCGCACCTTGCCCGTCACGTGCTTTTTCAGACCCTTGATGTTGGTCGAGGTAACGATCATATCAGGTCCATCTCCTTGGCAACCGTCTCCGTGTCGGCGGGCAGTTCAATAAACGGCGGACATATCTTGACTGCGCGCTGCGGATCCTTAAGGCCGTGACCCGTCAGGATGCACACGATCTCACATTTCTCAGTGAAGAAACCTTCCTTGGCCTTCTTGATCACCCCGGCCACGGATGCCGCCGACGCCGGTTCGCAGAATACGCCCTCGGTTGACGCGAGCAGCTTCTGGGCCTCAGTTATCTCTTCGTCGGTGACCTTTTCGATCAACCCGCCCGACTCGTCGCGCGCCGCCTCGGCCTGCTTCCAGCTTGCCGGGTTACCGATTCGGATGGCCGTCGCGATGGTCTCGGGGTGCGCAATCGGATGTCCTTCGACAATCGGCGCGGACTTCGCCGCCTGAAAGCCGAGCATTATTGGGAGCCTGTCAATCAGGCCCGCCTCCCGATACGCCTTGTAACCTGCCCAGTAGGCAGTAATGTTTCCGGCGTTGCCGACCGGGATGGCGTGATAGGTCGGTGGATGACCAAGATCATCGCATATCTCAAACGCGCCCGTCTTTTGGCCCTCGATTCGAAACGGATTGAGTGAATTTACCAGTGTTATGGGGTAGCTGTCCGTGATCTCGCGGACGATTCGCAGGGCATCGTCGAAATTGCCGTCAACTGCAATCACTTTCGCGCCGTGCATCATCGATTGAGAAACCTTGCCCAGCGCGACCTCGCCCTTGGGCAGAATGACTGCGCAGACGAGTCCCGCCCTAGCCGAATACGCAGCGGCGGACGCGGCCGTGTTGCCTGTCGACGCGCAGATCGTAGCCTTGCTGCCCTCTTCGACGGCCTTGCTGATCGCCATCGTCATGCCGCGGTCCTTAAAACTGCCCGTCGGGTTCATGCCTTCGAACTTGACGTAGAGCGTGATCTTGTCGCTGATCTTTGCGGCCAGCCGATCGACGCGGATCAACGGCGTGTAGCCTTCTGAAAGGGATATGATCGGCGTCGAGTCCGAGACGGGAAGAAAGTCTCTATATCTTACGATGAGAGGCAGTCGTTTGAACTGGGACACGCGCTCCCCTAGAATGGCCATTATGCAGCCCTCCACTCGTGTTGATGGAAGAACGATGCTTCGGGCGGCTTCTTAGCCCGAAGCATCGTTCTTCCTCTACTCCTCCACTCTGATCCAGTTGCTTACTTGTTTGACCACCGGCAGTGCACTGATCGCGTCGAGTGCGCGGCGGGTGTCGGGCTCATTGGCCTCGTGCGTAAGCCACACGATCTCGGCCGAAGAGTCCGGCAGCACCTTCTGCATCACACTTTCGATGCTGACGCCGTTGTCACCAAACGCCGTTGCGATTGAAGCAAGCACCCTGGGCTTGTCCTCGGTGCGCAAGCGAATATAGTTCTTGCATCGGACGCTATCCGTGGTGAGCATCGGCCGCTCATCGTAGCACGTGCACGAAATGCGCGAGGTCGAACCCCAGTTGATGTTGCGGGCGATGTCGACGATGTCACCGACAACGGCGCTTCCGGCCGCCATCGATCCCGCGCCCGGTCCGTAGAACATCACCTCGCCGACCGCGTTGCCCTTGACGAAAATGCCGTTGAAGACGTCGTTGACGTTCGCCAGCGGATGGCTCTTGGGCACAAACGCGGGATGGACTCGAATGAGCATCGAACCGTCGATCTGCTTGGCTATCGCAAGGAGCTTGATGACGTAGCCGAGCGCGTCGGCGTATTGCATGTCCACGGCTGTGATGCGGGTGATGCCTTCGGAATAGACCCTGGAAACGTCCACTCGACTGGTGAATGCTATAGAGCCGAGGATGGATATTTTGTATCTAGCGTCATGGCCTTCGACATCGGCGGTAGGGTCGGCTTCCGCATAGCCCTTGGCCTGAGCATCGGGCAGCACCTCGCTGTAATCGAGACCTTCCGCGGCCATTCGAGAGAGGATGTAGTTCGTTGTTCCGTTGACAATGCCCTTTACTTCGAGAATATCGTTGCCGGCCAGGCAGCTCTTTAGAGGCCGAACGATGGGTATGCCGCCCCCGACACTGGCTTCGAACATCAAATCGCGCTTGAGCCGGGCCGCGAGCGGGAGAAGCTCGCCGCCCTCCTTGGCAATCAGCTCCTTGTTGGCCGTCACAACGTGCTTGCCGCTCTCAAGAGCGCGGCGGATGAAGTCACCGGCGGGCTTCACGCCTCCGATCGTCTCGACGACTATGTCGATCTCGGGGTCGTTTATGATCTCGTCGGCGTTGGTGGTGAGCAAATCGGCGCGGACCGTCACGGGTCGCGGCGTCACGATGTCCAGATCGGCGATCTTTCTGATGCGAATATCCGAACCGACCTTTCGGCGAATCGAGGCCGAGTTCTGCAGCAGTATTGAAACGGTGCCGGCGCCAACCGTGCCGAAGCCGATGACGCCGATGTTGATGCTGTCCTTCAAAACGGTTCTACTCCTCGGTTACTCGGACGCGAACGAGCGCCTCGCCTTCGCGCACGAGCTTGCCGTCTTGGCCGGGAATCTCCACCACCTCGCCGGCGACCTCGCTCGGTATGGGGCTGAAGACCTTCATCGCCTCGATAAGCCCGACCTCCGTGCCTACTTCGATCATATCACCGACTTCGACAAACGGCGGCGCATCAGGCGCCGGCGCGCGGTAGAACACCCCAACAAGCGGCGCGACAATATCGACTATTCTACCTTCGATGGTCGCGGCGAGTTCGATACGAGCGGGTTCCTCGGCTTCCTGCTCGATTGGGGCCGGAGCGGGCGGGGCAGAGGAAGGCCGGTCGGAGGTCGGATGCTCTGCCTTGGGTTCCACGGCGGCGTCGCCGCTTGTTGCCGGTGATCGGGATGCCTTGCCTTTTACGGTAACGGACATGTCGCCGTAATCGACGCTCAGCTCCTCGAGATGATGCTTGGCAACCAACTCGACCAGCTTCTTAACTTCGTTGACGTCTATATCGAGCTTTCCCACGCCTATACCAAAACAGGAGAACAGCGGTCGTCTGCTCTCCTGCGCCTTTGTCCCTATTCCGGGTCAACGGTAGTATAGCACTCGGCTTCGACGGGTGTCAAGCAAAGAAAATTGGGAGGGTGCGTTTGACAGGGAGGGCGCGGGTCGCTAAAATAAAGTGGTTTCGGTCAGCTCGGCGGCTATGCGTCGGGCTGTTTTGCTGCTTTCGACGGGGGCGCGCGGGCGTCTCCGAATTTCGTGCGTAGGAGGAACCCAATGGCAGTCAAAGTAGGTATCAACGGTTTTGGCAGGATCGGTCGTCTGTCGCTGCGGGCGATTCTGCAGAAGTACCCCAAGGACATCGAGGTCC
>Ga0272448_1004631_pt1 | contig 15558 bp, 14 predicted proteins | sample YNPCB0191_FD_202220 | JGI IMG/M metagenome (GOLD analysis project Ga0272448, IMG submission 202220) | Hot spring sediment microbial communities from Yellowstone National Park, WY, United States - YNP-CB-019-1 | ecosystem: Environmental > Aquatic > Thermal springs > Hot (42-90C) > Sediment...
CAGCAAAAAATTTCTCCTTCCATATCTGATATCTCCATAAACCAAGTGGAATTACAAGAAGTAATATCTGAAATAACAAAACAAATCTGTGCGAATATATCCCATAAGGACTATATCTCACATTTCCAGAAAGAGTTGTTTTAATATATCTTATATCTTTTGTACCAATTTTTAGAGATGACGTCTGCGGTAATTGTGGTATACTAACAGAAGGTGTTTTACCCGGATTAACTTTTATTTTTAATGGCTGTGTGTATGAATATTCATATTTTTTTGTTTCAGGATTGAAATAACAAAATTTCATTTGAGGAATTACATATTCTCCTGGAAATTCTGGAATTAATATTGTTTTAAAAATTTTAGAACCTCCAACAACATAATTTTGTTTTGTAATATTCATAGAAGTTATTGTATCATATTTTCTGAAATTTTTTATTTCAAATTTTTGTTCTGGAATTGCTTTTATATTACCCTGACCATTAATGTCAATTGTTAAAGTTAATGCCTCACCTGTCTGCATTTGTGCTTTATCCAGAGTTGCACCTATTCTATATTTACCAATACTACCACTGAAATCCTGAGGTTTATTCTCTGATGGTAATGACAGAACATTTATTTCTATTGGTTTTGATTGAAGTGTTATTGTTTTTCCCTTTGAAAAAAATTGTCTGAAAAAATCATCATTAAAAAAATCATCAATATTTGGTGCTGAGAAATCTTGAATTGTACATTTTAAAGTAGCAGAACCAATTGTATGTTTTCCTGGTAAAGCCGGGAATAATGCTGTTTTTATTTCTGTAACAAGATATTTCTGTCCGTCTATAACAGTATAAAAATTTTTTTGTGGAGGTAAGTCCTCAATTAAAAAACCAGTGGTTGAAGGAGGAGTATATTCCGGCTGTGATAAAAGTTCTACCCTGCGATAAAATCTGAGAGTTAAAGTTATCTGTTCATTTACATAAGCAGTTTTTTTATCAACAATTGTTTCAAGAAAAATATTTTTTTCCTCTCCTTTATAAACATTTTTTTTAATTGGAATCTGCTCTTGCTGTTTCTGTGTTGGTTGCTGTACTTCTATATTTATTGGATTTGTTGTATATGTTTTTCCTTTATGCACAAGTGTAACTGAACCAATAGTAAACTTACCAATACTTTTAGGTACAAGTATATAATTGTATGTTAAGGATGTTGAAACCTGACCATTTATAATTGAAATATTTTGACTTGTTCCAGCAGAACCAACATTAAAATCTTTAAGGTCCGGTAATTGCGGTTTATTTATATCACTTACATTTCCATTAACAGTTACCTGAAAAGTTATCTGTTCTCCTAAAGATACAACAGATCTGTCAACAGTTGCATTAAGTGTTATATCCTGTGCTATTGTTGATTGATAGAACAAAACAGAAAATAAAAAAGTGTTAAATAAAATTTTTAATATTTTAAACATTTGAATTACCAGTCATATTCTGAAGGTTTTATTTGTGGAATTTTTATTTTTTGTTTATTTTTTTTAATGTTTTCTTTATCCTGTTGTTCAAACATCTGAAGTAATCTCTCTGCATCTTCTTTTGACATTGATTTTTTTTCTTCATGCTGTTTCTGTTGGCCTTGCTGTTTAGATTTATTGTCCATCTGCTGATTTTTTTGCTGCTGATTTTGATTATTCCTGCCTTGATTGTGTTGTCCTGTTGTATTTGACTGTAAATTTTTCAGCAAAAATTCAATGTTATATTTCGCATCTTTATCATCTGGATTTATCTCAAGACATTTTTTATATGAGAATAATGCCTCCTGATATTTTTGCATTCTGAAAAATGTATTTCCTGTATTGTAATATATTTTTGATTCTAATTCTTTATCTTTTGTATTTAATGCTTTATTATACTCTTTTAAAGCATCTTCATAATTTTGTTTTTTATGAAGAGCATTTCCTAAATTATAATTTACAACCGGTGAGTCTGGATATTTAATTTCTGCTTCTTTATATTCTTCAAGTGCCTGGTCAATTTTACCTTTTTTATAGAAATAATTTCCTTTTGAGACACTGGAATATAACAAACAACAAAAACTAAAAAAAGTTAATAGAAAAAATACTGCTGATTTTCTTTTCATATTCAAAACAGTCAGAAAGATACCTCCTGCAACTCCAAAAAAATTTATGTAAATTGAAAATATATTTAATAATTAAATAAAATATTTTTTAAAAAATCAAGATTTTCTTGATTTTTATTAAAAAATTATGTTAGATATTACTTATGATTACTGAACAAAAACAGAATTTGGAAAAAACATTATTAAATAAAATAGATAAAACAAAATTACCTGTTCATATAGCAATTATTATTGATGGTAATGGCAGATGGGCTAAAAAAAGAAATTTACCACGTATTTATGGACACAGAGAAGGTATAAAGACTGTTCGTAAAATTGTAGAAGTATGTTCAGACCTGGGCATAAAAATTCTTACTCTGTATGCATTTTCTACAGAAAACTGGAAAAGACCTCAGAAAGAGGTACAGGGATTAATGAGATTACTAAATTTTTATTTAGATAAAGAAGGAAACAAATTACATAAAAATAATATAAAATTTATTGTAATAGGTGATATTTCAAAACTATCAGAAAATATTCAACAAAAAATAAAACATATAATTGAATTAACAAAAAATAATACAAAAATGATATTAAATATTGCTTTAAACTATGGTGGAAGACAGGAGATTATACATTGTGTAAATGAAATTTTAAAAACTAATTATAAAAATATAGATGAAGAAATTTTCTCCAAATTTATATTTACAAAAAATTTACCTGACCCTGATTTATTAATAAGAACATCAGGTGAATTAAGAATTTCAAATTTTTTGTTATGGCAAATTGCTTATACAGAATTATATTTTACTCCTATTTTGTGGCCAGATTTTGATAAAATTGAATTATATAAAGCAATTATTGAATATCAAAATAGAAAAAGAAGATTTGGAGGTATATAATTTATGTTATTACCACGTTTAACAACTGCTATAATTGGTATACCTTTAATTATTCTATCAATAAAATTTGGTGGAATACCATATTTTTTACTTATATTCATCATTGTTATATTTTCTTTACAGGAATATATTTTTTTAACAAATAAAGCAAAATATGAAAATAATCCTGTAATTATATTTATTTCTGGTATATTATTCTTTATATCTATTTATTTAAATGGTTCTAATCTTCTTTCTGAAACAAAAATAAATTTATTAACTTCATCTGTTTTAAGTTTTATTATTTTTATTATTTTTTTTGTTGAAATTTTCAAAAAAAAATTAGAAAGAAATTTTGGTAGAATAGGTATAAATTTTATAAATATATTTTTTATTTGCTGGCCTATGGGACATTTATTATTAATTAGAGATATAAAACCTTATGGCAATAAATACAGTTATTTTCTGTTTGTTTTAATATGGTTAATAGATACAGGAGCATATCTGGTTGGTAAAAAATTTGGAAAAACTCGTCTGGCAGAAAAAATCAGTCCTAAAAAAACAATTGAAGGTTTAATAGGTGGATTTATTACAGCAATAATAAGTGGTATTGTTTTAATAAAATTATTGAAACTTGATAATTTTAATGTAACAGAAACTATTATTTTATCTCTGATAATAACAATTTTCGCTGTAATTGGAGATCTTTCAGAATCACTATTAAAAAGAGAAGCAGAAGTAAAAAATTCTGATTCATTACTTCCAGGACACGGAGGTATGTTAGATAGATTTGATTCTTTTATTTTTACTGCACCTTTATTTTATTATTATCTTTTAATATTCAAATGAAAAATATTGTAATATTAGGTTCAACAGGTTCTATTGGAATAAATACATTAAATGTTATAAAAAACCATAAAGATAAATTTAAAATTATTGGACTATCAACCAATACAAATATTGAATTATTAAAAAAACAAATACAGGAATTTTCACCAATAGCAGTATGCATCTCCAGTCAAAAAGATGCTTGTGAACTACAAAAAGATTATAAACAAATAAATGTATTTTATGGAATTGAAGGTTTGAAAATACTTTCATCATATCCTAAAGCAGACATTATAGTTATTGCTGTTAGTGGTTTTATAGGAATATATCCATTAATAGAAGCAATAAAATCTGAAAAATATATTGCTCTGGCAAACAAAGAGTCATTGGTTATTGCCGGTAGCATTATTAAAAAATTATTAGATAAATATAAATCTGTAATTATTCCTGTTGATAGCGAACATTCAGCAATATTTCAATGTTTAAAAAATGAAGATATAAACAAAGTAAAAAAAATCATTCTGACAGGTTCTGGAGGACCTTTTTTTAGATATAAAAAGTCATTCAAGAATATTAAAGTTAGTGATGCATTAAAACATCCAACATGGAAAATGGGCAGAAAAATTACTGTTGACTCTGCAACATTAATGAATAAAGGACTGGAAATAATTGAAGCACATTATCTTTTTGACCTTCCTTATGAAAAAATTGATTTATTAATACATCCTCAATCAATAATACATTCAATGGTAGAATTTGTGGATGGTGTTATAATAGGACTTTTATCACAACCGGATATGAAAATTTCAATTCAATATGCATTAACATACCCTTTAAGATTACCATCAGCACTGAAACAATTAGATTTAATCAAAGTTTCTAAATTGGAATTTTTTAAACCTGACTATAAAAAATTTCATTGTTTAAGACTTGCAATTGAATCAGCAAAAATAGGTGGAACAATGCCTACTGTAATGAATGCAAGTAATGAAGAAACAGTGAATTTATTTCTAAAAAATAAAATTAAATTTGACAAAATTCCAATTATAATTGAAAAAACAATGGCAAAACATAAAGTTATACATAATCCAATCTTAGATGATATTTTTGAAGTTGATAGATGGACACGACAATTTGTTCTTGATAACTATATATTTTTATAATTCAAAATAGGGAGTGAGCCCCATTTTCTGCACTAGTTTTAGTCTTTTTTAAGAGAGCCTTTTGATTTTTAATTTTTTTCTCATTCTAATAAATTCATCCGGAGAATATTGTCCCAAGACAGAATGAATCCTTTTGGTATTGTAGTACCTTATCCCCTTCCGAATAATTTCTTTTACTTCTGCTAATGTGGTAGCTTCGTATATTTCGTCTTTCCATTCATCCTTGAACCTACCATAAAAGGATTCCATCTCGGGATTATCCTCAGGATGTCCTTTACGAGAAAAGGATACAGTAATTCCATCCCTGACCACCTGCTTGATATATTCGTATGATTTAAATTGGGTCCCCTGATCTTGATGCAATATTACTTTTTCCAATTTCACCCTCATACTTTTTAGAAATTTTACTGCTTTCCTGTATGCCTTTAACGCAACAACGGTTGTTTCGTTACCAATATTATATCCCAATACTTTTTTACTGATATTTTCAAGATATACAATCAACCATATTTTTCTATGACCATAGTCGTATATTATCTCGGTAAAATCCGTAAAAAATACTTGAAATAATTTTATCTCAGTTAATCTCTTGACTAAATTTACTCTATCGCCAAGTTTATCCAAAATTTTTTCAATTCCAGATTTCCGTTTATGACGGATTTTCCGTAATAACCCTAGCCCTGACTCCTTTAACAACTTCTTGAGAGCTTTATGATTGATGTTTTTTTTACGCTTCCTCAATTCTTTCAATATCCGACGATAACCATACCAAGGGTTTTCTCGTATTATTTCCCGTATAGCTTTTTCTATTTCGCTATATTTTTCCCTCAAAGAACATATTTTTTTATTACAATTGTCATAATACGTATGTTTATTTAACTGGATTATTTTTAAACATTTGTTTAATCCATATTTATTACTATATTTTGCTACCAAATATACTTTATCGTCTATCCCGAGCCCAGATTCCCCAAGAATTTTTTTAAAAGTTCTATCTCCACTTCCTTTTTACCAATTATTCGCTGTGGTTCATCTATTTTCTGTGTTAATTCTTGTCCAAGTGTATCCTTCTCAAATACAAGATAACCCTTTTTTACCAGATATCAAAATTTTTCTTGGTTCCGGTATTGTTTTATGTCAAAAGTCTCTCTTAGCTAGTGGTGCAGTTTTAGGGGTTCATATACAACAATTCTCTGGGATGCTAAAGATGAACAAGGTATTGAATTAAGTAATGGAACATATATATACAAACTCAAAGCAGAGAATAAAGAAGAAAACAAAAAAATAGAAAAAATAGGTAAAGTAATTAAATTGAAATAAAAAGATATCTTATTTTACATTTCATTTTATATTTCAATATTAAATAAAATGTATTCTATTATAAAATCTAACACTTCAATTAAATTAATGTCTTTAGATGGTTTAAGATTATTTTTTATATGCTTGTGATGTGGAAAAGTTTCAATTTTTGGGTAATGAGGAGAATTATCCCAGCGTATAATAAGTTCTTTGTTTTTATTCATATATTGAAATCGGTATCTATGCCCCTTATCTGAATATTTTTCAGAAAATTGTAATTGAGAATTATCAACAAAAACGATAGAACCTTTGGTATATTGAGTAAGTGCATCTTCATCGTATTCAAAATGTGTTTCAGTTGACCTTATGAATAAAGCAAGACTTTTTATTTTGTTATGAATCAACTTCTCATATTGAAAATTCATAATCTGATACTATTTATTTTTGAAATTTGCTCTTTAATTTTAAGATAGGATTCATATAAAAATTCCCATTCTATAAGATAGTCATCGTCACCAAGTTGACCTTGAAGAAATTTTTTATAAAATCTATTGGAAGGAAGTTTATGTTTTTTTTCAAATTCTTTAAGTCGTTTTTTATAATTTTGTAGTTTCATATGTAACAATTTTTGTTGAGTGTCCAAACTTGATTTTAGAATTGGTAAATATGTTTTTTCAAGTGTTAATGTTGACATTTTGTTTTTACCTCCTGATATTAATTTAATATTGGGTAATTATAAAATTTATTATACATATTTTTAATCTAATTGTCAAAATATAAATATTAACCACTCAAACAAATAGGAGAGATTATGTTTATTAAAAATCTTTGTAATTTTTTAGTAGTGTGTCCCAGAATTGTGCATGAAAAGCAGCATATGCTTAAAGATAATGTAAAATAATGAACTTTCAGGAGATTGTATCCAACAAGTTTTATGTTTTAAATGCTTTTTTTGTTTATTACACACAAATCGCTGGTTTTGTGTGCACAAACATGGAACACTACTAAAAACTTGACAAATCTACCAAAATTGTATAAAATACAGTATATCATACTGTATTTTATACACAAAAGGTTGAAAAATGGAAAACGAAAGAACTTTAGGAAAAATTAGTGCCAATTTAATTAATAAACTTTATAATGAAAATAAATATATTTTCAAAATAAATGACGTTCAAAGTATAACAAATAAAAATTATAATGAAACTACAGATCTGCTTAGTAAACTTGTAAAAAGAAAAGTAATTTCAAGACTGAAATCAGGTAAGTTTTTAATAATTCCTCAAGAAATAGGTACAATTGAAAATTATATTGGGAACTGGTATGTTGCAGCACGTGAAATTGTAAATTCTCCGGATTATTATATTGCCTTTTATAGCGCTATGCATTACTGGGGAATGTTGACCCAACCACTTATTAAAATTTGGATAGCAACTCCTCAACGTCAAATAGTACCCAGAGAGATGAAAAACAAACTGGTTTTTGTTATTATAAATAACAAATTCATATGGGGAGTAAAAGAAGAATGGGTAACAAAAACAGAAAAAATAAGAATTTCCGATTTGGAAAAAACTATTGTTGATGGTGTATTTCATCCCCAATATTGTGGCGGTATTACAGAAATAGCAAAAGGTATATGGCTTACAAAAGATAAAATAAACTATAAACTGTTAAAAGAGTATATTCAAAAATATAATAAACCTATAATAGCTAAACGAACAGGATATATTTTAGAAATTCTGAAAATAAATCAACCTGAATTGATTTCTGAATTAAAAAATTATGTTAGAGACAGATATGATATATTTGATCCTGTACTACCTGCTAAAAACATAAATAAAAATAATTGGAGATTAATTGATAATATAGGTCGTCAACAAATTCTTAATATAGTAGGAAAATAATATTATGATAAATTTTAGTATTGTTCAAAAATTATCTTTAAAGAATAACGTACCATTTGAAATAATTGAAAAGGATTATGTTATTGAACTTCTTCTATTTTTGAAAAATCTTTTAAGTGAAATTAATAAAGAAGAATATAAACGAAATTGGAATATAAGATTAAAACATCAGGTTCCGGATTTACCTGCTTTTGAAATAGTAAGAGAGGAATTATTAGAAAAAATAAAGGAAAAATTTATTGTTCATAACAGACGTTTTAACGCAATGAAATCGGGTGGTTAATGGTTTTATATCTACCTGTCTCCATTGATATATATTTTTGTCTAAAGATATATTTTGTCTCATACTACTTGATTTTTTCGGTTAGATTTTATATGATTTGATGCGTAAACTTGATTTAGAAAAAAATTTTATTATAATGAATGATAAAAATACTAAAAAGGAAAGGATAGAAAAATTATGAAAAAAGATTTTTTACCTAAATTAGGAGTAATAATTAATTCAATCAAAGCATTTAATGAAGAAGGTAAAAGGAGAGTTGAAAAGAAATTTTTAAAACTTTATGAAGATTTAAAAAAAGAATGTTTGATAAGTTCTGATTCTATTTATCATCAGGAACGTATATTTGGACCAAATGAGGCATACGAAATAGCGAGAAAATTTGGTAAAGAGCAAGTAGATGTAATAATAATCTTAAACAGTGCATTTCCAAATGGACATGTATTTACTACCATAGCATCAGACCCGTATCTATTAAAAATACCAATAATACTCACGTCAGATTTAGAACAGAATTTAGGCAACAGAGAATGGACAATAAATGCCTGGTGTGGATGTATAATGAACAATTTTGTAGCAAAACAAATAGAAAGATATGTCTATCTATTAGGCGGTGATATAGGTAGTAAAGAATATAAGGAAAAATTAAAAAAATTATTGAAAATATATAACACAATAAGTTTATTAAGAAAAGAATTTATAGGTAGATTTGGAGATGCACCAGGTGGTTTTCATTCAGCAACAGGGAATCAGTTGGCATATCTAATGAAGTTTGGAGTAAAAGTGGATACAGTTGATTTAACATCAGTAATGTACACATATAAAACAGGAATAGCAAAAGGATATATTAAAGAGAGCAAATTTGATGAAAAAGACATAAAAGAAACAATTAAAAAAATGAAACTAATGGTAAAAACAGATGTTGATGATAAATGTCTGGAAGATGGAGCAAGATTATATCATTCGTTTAAAGCAATAATAGAGGCAAATGGATATACATCAGCTGTCTTCAGATGCTGGCCTGAAATACAGTCAGAGATAATACCAATAACAGCATGTTTATCAATAACATGGTTACTGACAGAAGGAATAGTAAGTTCAACCAGTTGTGAATCAGACTGGCCAACATCAGTAGCACAATCAATTGGAACTTATTTAAGTGGAAAACCTGCTGCTTGTTTGGATTTTGTTAATTATACAGGAGCAAATGAAATAGTGCAATTAGGACATTGTGGAGTAGGAATAGCAGGATGTATGGCAGAAGATGCTAAAATAGCATATCATACAGTATGCAGACAGTCAGGAACAAAAATGGGACCCACATTGATAGGACAATTTGAATATGGAATAAAAACAGGAATAAATTTAATACAGACAAAACAAGGTAAATTTAAAATGTTAGTATTTACAGGAGAAAACAGTAAAGAAACATCTAAAAACATGTTATATTCAGCAGCAGATATAAGAGTGAAAGATTATAAAAAATTAAATGAACTTATAATAGAACATGGATTTTCACATCACCTGGCTGTAGCATTTGGAGATATATCAGAAGAGTTAGAAGAACTCTGTAAATACTATGATATAGAATATATTTCACTGAAATGATAAATCTATATCAATAAAAAAATTGTTGGAAAATATATTTTTAATTAAACCGAATGATTATGAAACCAAAGTTTTAACCGAGATTAAAGTAAGAAATTTCAAGAAATATATTATTTTGTACTTAAGATTGTTTCAGTCGTTTCGCGTCCTCACAATGACGTCACTGCGAGTCCCAAAAGGCTCCCGTGCAGGTTTAAATTGGTGAATTTGTGCGAAAATTTATTAAAAAATGGAAAAGAAAATAATTTGTATTGGTAACATAGTAGTAGATGTAATAATAGGGACAGTAGAAAAATTACCTAAAAATGGTGAAGTATTTTTTATAGATACTATGAAATTAGTTAGAGGTGGTTGTGCATCGAATACATCCTATGGATTAGCAAAATTAGGTATGAATGTAAAATTAGTTAGTAAAGTAGGCAAGGATTATTTTGGTGAATTTGTATTAAATTCATTAAAAAAAGATAGAGTTAATATTAATGGTATCACTTACAGTAAAGTTAATACATCCTCTTGTGTTGTATTAATTTCACCAAATGGTGAAAGATCTTTCTATTATTGTCCGGGAGCAAGTGATAATTTAACTAAAAAAGAAGTAGATAAAAATATAAATCAAATTGCTAAAAAGAGAAATGAATTAACAAATACAATATTACATATAGCAAGTCCATCAAAATTACCAAAATTGGATATAAAACTTGTACTTAAGAAAGGAAAACAAATGGGTATGTTCACTACAATGGATGTGGACTGGAATGAAAATGCACTATGGGTAAAAAAAGTTAAATCATGTTTAAAATATATAGATATATTTTTTTGTAATCATAATGAAGGTAAATTAATAACAGGGAAAATAGAACCTGAAATAATTGCTCAAAAATTGATGGAATATGGTGCAGTTAGAATAGTGATAAAATTTGGAGAAAAAGGCAGTATGTACATAGATAAAAATATTGTAGTAAAAATCCCAGCAAATAAAGTAAAAGTAGTAGATACAACAGGAGCAGGAGATATATTTGTATCAGGATTTATAGCAGGAATAATAAAAAAGGGTCTTGTTAGTAAAAATGATTGGAGTTATAGAGATGTAAGAGATGTGGTTAAATTTGCAAATTTATGTGGTTCTACTTGTGTAACACAAGTAGGAGCAACATTAGGAAATGAAAATAATGTAAATAAATTAAAAAAATTATTATTTAAATTGGTATGAAGAAACAAGTAATTTTTGATTATTTTAACAAGGAAAAAAACTAAATGAGTTTAGTAACAATGAAAGAACTGTTAATTGATGCACAAAAAAGAAAATATGCAGTAGGAGCTTTTACTGTATGGAATATGGAATATACTCAAGGAGTTTTAGAAGCTGCAGAAGAATTAAAGTCACCTGTAATTATAATGTTTGGACCTGTAGAAACAAGATATGCAGGAAAAAATGGACTTGAAATTCTAAGCGGTGTTATATTATCTGTTATCAAATATTCAAAAATTCCAGTTGTTTTACACCTTGATCATTCAATTGAAATTGAACTTATACGTCGGGCAATTAATAGCGGATTTAGTTCAGTAATGTTTGATGGTTCTCTATTGCCTTATTCAGAAAATGTAAGAATAACTAAAGAAGTTATTGCTTTAGCACATCCTAAAGGAATATCAGTAGAGGCAGAGATTGGTAAAGTAGCTGGATTGGAATGGGATAATAATCTTTTAGATAGTGGTGAAAATTTATTGACTTCACCCGGAGAAGCACTGAAATTTTATGAAGATACAAAAGTAGATGCTTTAGCAGTTTCTATAGGTACTGTACATGGACTGTATAAGGCAAAACCAAAATTGGATATAGAACGATTAAAGCAAATCAGGAAAAACGTAGATGTTCCATTAGTATTGCATGGTGGTTCAGATACACCTGATGAACAGATAAAAGAGACAATTTTAAATGGCATAACAAAAATAAACATAGCAACAGAACTAAAATTAGCATATGCAAAAGGTGTTGGTGATATTTTCGCTAATAATCCCGAAGAAACAGATATGTTTAAAATTTTAGGTTCAGGTAGAGAAAGGATTAAGAAGTTAGTTAGACAGAAAATAGTTCTGTTTGGCTCAGAGAATAAAATTTAGGTGACAATTTGTGACATCTTTGATAAATCTTCTTTAAGTAATTCAAATATTTCTAAATTTGGTTACATTCCAAAACAATAATTCTATTTATTGTCAAAAAATCTATCATATTTGACATTAGATATTTTATTTAGTAAACTATTTTAAATTTTAATCAAAACAGATATTTAAGGAAGAATATAATGTTAAAAGAACAAAAAAAGTTTTTTTTATGTTATTTTGAAAGTACCAGAAAATGTAATATTAACTGCAGGTATTGTATGAGTAAATTCTCTGATAAAACAGCAAAAAACCAAAAAGAGTTATCTACAGAAGAAATAAAACATTTAATCATAGATGAAGTTAAGAAATATTGTATTCATTCAGCAGTGGCATTTTCTGGAGGAGAACATTTATTAAGACCCGATGCTTTTGAAATATTAGAATATACCAGTAAACTTGGATTATGGTCATTCATTAACACTAATGGTACATTTTTAAATAAAGAAATTATCAGAAAAATAAAGAAATCTACTGATAGCAGGGTGATATTTGTTTTTCCTTTAAATTCTTTAAGTTCTCGTGTACATAAATGGAGTAGAGATGATGGTTTAGGAACAATTGTTAAAGCAGCTAAATTGTGTCAGAAACAACAGGTAAACTTCTTTTTTATAGTAACGATTAGTAAAAATAATTTACATACTTTAAAAGATACAATAGATCTTTTAAAAACGCAGCAGATTCCTGTGTTAAGATCACCTTTTGTATTACGAGGTTTAGGAAAATTATATCCTGAACTGCTTTTTGACAAACAGGATATGAAAGAAATTATTCACCCTGTACTCAGAAATTATCATTTAAGTTATGTGAGTTACACACCTTTTTTTGCCTCACCTGAATTTTTACAGAGTAAATGGCAGGAATTAAATATTTCATTAGGTCAATTTGGTTGTCAGGCAGCAAAAGGGTTTGTAGGTATTTCTGCTGAAGGTGATATTGCTCCTTGTGTTCACTTGTTAGATAGTGAAATAAATTGTGGAAATGTCAGAGAAAAACCTTTGTCTGAAATTTTAAAAACTAATGAAATTATTGTTAAATTACAAAACAGAAACTCTTTAAAAGGAAAATGTGGTATATGCAGGTACAAATATACCTGTGGTGGATGTCGGGCTTTGGCTTACTATAAAACAGGTGATTATTTACAGGAAGATCCGACTTGTTTTTTTGAACCTGCAGATGAAAACACTAAGTCAGAATATGAACAAATTCAAAACGAAAATACATCTGAATTTATCAATTTTCTTAAAAATAAACAACCGTGGAGTTCACTTTTTTAATGTTTAGGAAATTAATCAACCTGCTATTTCTTCCTTACTAAAAGTGAAATAAAAAAGGATTAAAAAAAAGAGAGTTTTTAGTATACTTCAGTTTTACTAAAGGTAAAAAACAGGTTCAATAGTAAATTCCTAAACATAAGAGACTTTTTCGGATGAAAATATTGCTTATAAAACCTAAATGGTTCATTAAAGGTGGAATTTACAGATTTTTAAATAATATAAAGTTTCCACCTTTGCATCTTGGTATAATTGCTGCATTAAGTGAGGGTCATGAAGTTAAAGTTGTTGATGGTGATTGGGATGAAATCCCGTATAATGAAAAATTTGATTTAGTTGGTATATCTGTAACAACGTTTACCTCCCAGCAAGCGTATATAATAGCGAATAAATTTAGAGAATCAAAAGCCAGGGTAATTTTAGGAGGAGTTCATCCGAGTTTACTTCCACAGGAATGTCTTGAACATGCAGATGCAGTGGTTATTGGTGAAGTTGAATACGTATGGAAGGAAGTTTTAAAAGATGCTGAGAATAAAAATTTAAAAAAAGTTTATAAAAGTGATAAACTTGTAAATATGGACGATGTCCCTTTTCCCAGAAGAGACCTTCTTAATGAACAATCCTGGTTTTCCTGTATACAAACTACTCGTGGCTGTCCAAACTCATGTAAATATTGTTATTTACCTAATATGCCATGGAAGACTTACCGTAAAAGAGATATAAATTTAGTATATAAGGAATTAGAACAAATGAAACAAAAAGTTATATTTTTTATTGATGATAATCTTTTTGCTGATGTGGATTATGCAATGAAACTGTTTGATACAATCGCTCCATTGAAAAAAATTTGGTCAATTCAGTGTCCTACTACCATTACTGACAATGAAAAACTTCTTGAAAAAATGGCAAAGTCAGGTTGTTTTAATGTCCAGATGGGTATTCAAACAGTAAATTCTAAATCTCTGGAGTGGGCTTCAATAAAACAGAACAGGATTGAAAAATATAAAGAAATAATTGCTAAATTACATAAATATAAAATATTGGTCACTGGATTTTTTATGTTTGGTTTTGATACAGATGATAAAAATATTTTTAAAAACACAGTGGAAGCAATTAAAGAAATGGATATTGATGATGTACATTTATATATTTTAACTCCATATCCCGGTACAGCATTTTATGAACAGTTTAAAAAACAGGGAAGATTACTTGAAAACAAAGATAGATCAAATTATGGTTGGGCAAATGCTGTGTTTAAACCTAAACTTATGTCAGTAGAAGAATTAGAAAATGGAGTGAAAGAATCTTACGAAGAACTTTATGGATATTTTAAAAAAAGATTACCTGGGAAAATTTTAGAACGGTTGTACTGGTTACTCGGTCAACCTGTATTGTTATATACTTTAGTGAGTGGAACATTAGGTAAGAAAAATATCCGCAAGAAACTTGACCAGAATTAATAATTAAAAAACAATTAGCAGTATAGTTTTAAGCAGTTTTTTTCTGGTATTTGACATTTATAAAAAAATATAGTATACTTAAATAATATAAAATTAAAAAAATAAAACTTTATTAAAACTTTTGTTTAAATAATTTACATTAAAACTTTGTGTTTATGAACATTAAAGAAAAAAATATAGAACAAACACTTGTGGTAATTAAACCTGATGGTTTAAAAAAATCATTAACTGGCAATATTTTAACCAGACTTTCAGAAACAAAATTAAGAATAATAGGAGCAAAAGTTGTAAGAGTTACAAGAGAACTTGCAGAAAAACATTATGCTCATTTAAAAGATAAACCATTTTTTGAAGAAGTAATAAAATATATGTGCGGTAAACTCCATGGTCCAAATTATGAAAGAGTTATTGCATTTGTATATGAAGGAAAAAATGCTATCAAAAAAGTAAGAAAAATTGCCGGAGCAACAAACCCTGAAGAAGCAGATTCAACCTCAATTAGAGGACAATATGGTAGAATTTTATCTTCAGGTATTTTTGAAAATGTAATACATTGTTCAGGAAATAAAAAAGAAGCAGAAAAAGAAATTAAATTATGGTTTGAACC
>Ga0272448_1004632_pt1 | contig 15557 bp, 14 predicted proteins | sample YNPCB0191_FD_202220 | JGI IMG/M metagenome (GOLD analysis project Ga0272448, IMG submission 202220) | Hot spring sediment microbial communities from Yellowstone National Park, WY, United States - YNP-CB-019-1 | ecosystem: Environmental > Aquatic > Thermal springs > Hot (42-90C) > Sediment...
AATTCGGTTCTCTCATAAGCTATCTGGTATCCAGAATTCCCAGGGAAAAAGTGGTCCTCAGCATCCACTGTCATAACGATTTAGGACTGGCAGTTGCCAATTCCCTGAGCGCCTTAAAAAATGGAGCGAGACAAGTAGAATGTACCATCAACGGCATTGGCGAAAGGGCAGGGAACGCTTCCTTAGAAGAAATTGTTATGAATCTTCTCGTGCGGAAAGAATATTACAGGCTCTTCACTGAAATCAACACAAAGGAGATATATCATACCAGTCGCCTGGTTTCTTCCCTGACAGGTATTCCTGTGCAGCCCAACAAGGCAATTGTGGGAGAAAATGCTTTCCGTCATGAAGCTGGAATCCATCAGGATGGCATTCTGAAGAAAAGAGAAACCTATGAGATTATGCAACCGGAAATGGTGGGCTGGCCGGGAAGCAGATTAGTTCTGGGAAAACACTCTGGCCGTCATGCCCTGGCTTCCAGATTACAGGAACTTGGCTGGCAGGTCAATGACCAGCAACTGGAAAAAATCTTTGCCAGGTTTAAGACTCTGGCAGACAAGAAAAAGAAGATTACAGATGCAGACTTAATGGTGGTGGCAGAGGAAGAAACACTGCCTATTGAGCCTATCTATCAGTTAGATTACTTCCATATTCTTTCCGGCTCTTCTACCATTCCCAGCGCTACCGTTCGCCTGAAAAAAGCCGGACATACCTTAGAAGATGCTGCTAAAGGTGATGGTCCGGTGGACGCATTATATAAGGCAATTGACCGCATTGTCGGGATTAAGACCAGGCTTAAGGAATACAAAATTACAGCCATTACCGGCGGCCAGGATGCCCAGGGTGAGGTAACAGTCTGCCTGGAAATTGCCGGGGTAAACGTGGCAGCCAAAGGTGCCAGCACTGATATTCTGGAAGCCAGTGCCAAGGCTTATCTTACTGCCATCAATCAGTATCTACTCAAGAAAGATATGCTTAAAAAGGAACTGAAGGGTACCTGAGAATGAATATCACCGAAAAAATTTTAGCCCGACATGCTCACCTGAAAAAAGTCTCTCCAGGTGAGTTTCTGGAAGCAGAAGTTGATTTGATTCTGGCTAATGATGTCACCGGGCCGCTGGCCATTGAGGAATTTGAAAAAGCAGGAGCCAGAAAAGTCTCCAACCCGGATAAGGTAGTCTTTGTTCCAGACCATTTTACACCCTGTAAGGACATCCGAAGTGCTGAGCTGGTCAAACGGCTGAGAGAGTTTAGCCGGAAGCATGGTGTGCGCTTCTACGAGATTGGAAAGGCAGGGATTGAACACGCTCTTTTACCAGAAGAAGGACTGGTCTGGCCGGGACATCTCATTATTGGTGCTGATAGTCATACCTGCACCTATGGAGCACTGGGAGCTTTTTCTACAGGGGTGGGCAGTACAGATGTAGCTTGCGCTATGGTCAGCGGACGTGTCTGGTTAAAGGTACCTTCCTGCCTGAAAATAATTTTTACAGGAAACAGACAAAAATGGGTTGGTGGTAAAGACCTGATACTTTATACCATTGCCCGGATCGGTGTTGATGGTGCCAGATACCAGACAATGGAACTGACCGGTCCTGTAATCAGTTGCCTGCCCGTGGATGACCGTTTCACCATGTGTAACATGGTGATAGAAGCTGGAGCCAAAAACGGTATTATCATCCCGGATAAAATCACTGAAGCCTACTTGAAAGAAATAGACCCGGAAAGGAAAATAGAGCTGGAGGAATGGACTGCTAACACTGAAGACAGCCAGGATAGAATAATGGAAATAGATACCAGCCAGATAGAACCACAGGTGGCAGAATCTCCTTTACCCAGTAACAGCAAAAGTGTTTACCAGTTCAGTGATGTGAAAATTGACCAGGTAGTTATCGGTTCCTGTACCAATGGCCGAATTTCTGATTTACGTCAGGCTGCCTCAATCTTCCGTTTTGGCTCTGTCCACCCTGAGGTAAGAACTATTATTATTCCAGCAACACAAAAAATTTACCGCCAGGCGTTAACGGAAGGATTGATTGATATTTTTCTTCTGGCTGGCTGTGTCATCAGCCCACCAACCTGTGGTCCATGTCTGGGAGGACATATGGGGGTGCTGGGAGAAAATGAGGTGGCTATCGCTACTACTAACCGTAACTTTATAGGAAGGATGGGTCATCCGAAAAGCCGGGTTTATCTTTCCAACCCGGCAGTAGCAGCTGCTTCTGCCATAAAAGGAAAAATTGCCCATCCCGAAGAGGTGGTAAAATGATAATAGAAGGAAAAGCCTGGGTTGTTGGTGACCATGTGAATACGGATGACATTATTCCTGCCCGTTATCTGAATACTACAGACAAAAAAGAACTGGCGGCTCACTGTCTGGAAAATACCAGACCCGGGCTGGTCAGTCTCATAAAACCAGGAGATATTCTTGTAGCCGGGGAAAATTTTGGCTGCGGGTCAAGTCGTGAACATGCGCCCATAGCCATAAAACAGACTGGATTTGCCGCGGTGATTGCCTGTAGTTTTGCCCGTATTTTTTTCCGCAATGCGATTAACATCGGGCTTCCTGTAATAGAAATAGACCAGGCCAGTCAGATATGTGAAGGTGATTGTCTGCAGATAGATTTCCAGAAGGGATTGATAATAGATGTTACTCAAAACCGTAGCTTCCACTGGCCGGGATATCCTGCCTTTTTGCAAGAACTTATTACTGCTGGAGGATTGATAGAATGGGTGAAAAGAAAATATATAAAATCGGAGTAGTACCTGGAGATGGTATCGGTCCAGAAATCATACGAGAGGGGATGAAGGTCCTGCGGGTTGCTGCCCAACGATTCTGTTTTTTGCTGGAAGAAGTGGAATTTGACTTCTCTGGCGACCGTTATCTTCGGACAGGCAAACTTGTAGAAGACCAGGATATAAACAACCTGAAGAAGCTGGACGCTATCTACCTTGGAGCCGTAGGACATCCGGAAGTCCCTCCAGGAATACTGGAAAAAGGTGTCTTGCTGAAGATGCGTTTTGAACTGGACCAGTATATTAACCTGAGACCGGTGAAACTTTATCCTGGTGTAGAGACACCTTTGAAAGATAAAAAGCCAGAGGATATAGATTACGTTGTCGTAAGAGAAAATACAGAGGGGGCCTACTGTGGCATCGGTGGTTTTTTCAAGAAAGGTACAAAAGAAGAAGTAGCCACACAACTGGAAGTTAATACCCGCTACGGGGTGGAACGTTGTCTGCGCTACGCTTTCCAGCTGGCTAAAAAAAGAGCCCGTAAAAAAACTGTCACGGTGGTGGACAAAGCCAATGTTCTCACTTATGCCGGGGACCTCTGGCGCCGGACAGCACATCAAGTTGCCAAAGAATATCCGGATATAAAACTGGACTTTGCCTTTGTTGATGCCACCTGTATGTGGATGGTGAAAAATCCGGAATGGTTTGATGTTATCGCCACCAACAATATGTTTGGAGATATTATTACAGACCTTGCTGCTATTACCCAGGGCGGATTAGGAATTGCTGCTGGGGGTAACATCAATCCAGAGGGAGTCAGTATGTTTGAACCCATTCACGGTTCTGCTCCCAAATATGCTGGAAAAAATATGGCCTGTCCCCTGGCAACAATCGCCGCTGGTGCCATGATGCTGGAAACTATTGGCGAGATTCAAGCCAGCCAGACAATAGAAAAGGCCATCATCAAAGCCACCGGAGAAAAATACCTGAAAAGTTTAGAGGCTGGAAAGATGGGGTTAACTACCTCAGAAGTTGGTGACCTCATTGCTGATTTCGTAAAAAAGATATAGCTGAGAGTGGAATTTTTTCGGTAGTGTGAAATAAGTTATGAAAGATTTCACAAGGAAAGTATAAGAAAAATAAGGAGTTCCCTTAAGTGGGGAGCGGAGCAAGCAGAAAGATTAAGGAAGGAACTAACAAAGACAGGGTAAAAGAAATAATCAGCTAAATTTGGTAGAACCTTTCTTTCTGAGGGGAGGAAAAATGGAAAAGCTTAGCTATTTCCAGGAGACAGCCCGGGAAAAATACTTTCATCTGGTGAAAAACTCTGCCCTGGAAATAAAAATTCTGGTATGTGTTTTTTTCACAATCATTATAGGATTGTCCGGCCAGGTACGCATTTTACTCCCTTTTACTCCGGTACCCATCACAGGACAGGTGTATATGGTTTTGCTTTCCGGTGCCCTCATGGGTAGATGGGCGGCATTTTCCCTGTTACTTTATCTTCTGGGAGGAATGGCTGGAATACCATGGTTTGCTGCTGCCAGGTCCGGTTTTCTTTTTCCTACCTTTGGTTATCTCCTGGGATTTGTTCCAGCAAGTTTTATCGTGGGTTTTTTTACAGAAAAATCCAGCTATTCCCGGAAACTGACCGGTCAGATTTTAGTGATGTTACTGGCAATAGCTATCATCTATGGCTCTGGTATAACCTGGCTTTCTGTATACCTTGGAATCAACTGGGAAAAAGCATTTTTGATGGGAGCTGCACCCTTTATTCCTTTTGATATGGTCAAGGCATATCTGGCAGCCTGGACTGCCTATACTATTTTACCTGCCCGGAAATGATGCTGGAGGAAAACTCACTAGCCGGGAATAATTTACACTTGTTAGATTTTTCAGTTCTGCTATAATAGTGAAGAAAAGGTAAAAATCTAAAGGGAAGGAACAATGGGAAAAAAGAAGTTTTCCGTGGCTGTTGTAGGTGTGGGTATGGTAGGTAAGAAAATGGTAGAAATTCTTCTGGAAAGGAGATTTCCCTGTAAGTCACTTAAGGTTTTAGCCACCAGAAGACGGGAAGAGATAATCTCAGGCGAGAAATTTATGGTAGAAGAGACCTCTGCTGACTCCTTCCAGGGGATTGATATTGCTTTCTTTGCCGGTACAGAAGGAGAAAAAGGTGCCGGTAAAGCCTTTGCCAGACAGGCTGCTGTCAGGGGAACCGTGGTGATTGACAACGGCAGTGATTTCCGGATGGACCCTGACGTACCGCTGGTTGTTCCTGAGGTAAACCCGCAGGCACTGAAGAATCATCACAACCTTATAGCCAATCCTAATTGTTCCACCATACAGATGGTAATGGTGCTGGCACCATTGCACCAGGCGTTTGGCCTGAAAAGGGTAATAGTATCCACTTATCAGGCAGTCTCCGGTACTGGGAGACAGGCAGTGGAAGAACTGAACAGACAAATTCACGCTTACATTTCTGGCAATGCGCTTTCTGGTGAAGTTTATCCCCATCCTATTGCTTTTAACATCTTGCCCCAGATTGGAACTCTTTCGGAAGAATTCCCTGGTTACTACACGGAAGAAGTTAAGATGATTAAAGAAACTCGCAAGATAATGGTTTTGCCAGAACTTCTGGTTTCTGCTACTTGCGTGCGGGTCCCGGTCTTCAATGGACATTGTGAAAGTCTAACCGTCGAGCTGGAAAAGGAAGCCACACCAGAGCAAGCCAGAGAAATCTTACGGAAATCGCCAGGAATTCAGGTAGTGGATGCACCGGAAAAGTCTGAGTATCCCCTGCCGGTTAGGGCTTCAGGCAGTGATGATGTTCTTGTGGGCAGAATCAGACGCAACCCTGCCTTTCCCCACGGCCTGGATATCTGGGTAGCAGCAGATAACATCAGAAAAGGGGCAGCACTTAATGCTGTCCAGATTGCGGAGGAAATGCTCAGGCAGGGGCTGCTGTAAGTTTTATCTGCCAGGTACTTTTCAGAGTTTTAGCAGAGAGCTTACCCTGTATCCAGTAAGTTTCGCCCGACCATTTAGGTCTTTCAATTCTATAAGAAAAACAACACCTGCTACTTTTGCACCACAGTTTTCAATCAATTTACAGCAGGCAGCTGCAGTTCCACCTGTCGCCAGAAGGTCATCCACCAGAACCACTTGCTCACCTGAGTTGAGACTATCACGGTGTATTTCCAGTGTATCAGTGCCATATTCCAGGTCATAACTCACCTTTATTTTCTCCCAGGGCAGTTTTCCAGATTTACGCACCGGTACAAAACCTTTACCCAGAGCATAAGCCAGAGCTGAACCAAAGATGAACCCCCTTGATTCAATAGCCACTATTTTATCCACCTGGTCAGGACAGATTTTCACCAGTTCTTTGATTGCTGTAGAAAAGGCATCCGCATTCTCCAGAAGTGGTGTAATATCCCGGAAAAGTATTCCCGGTTTGGGAAAATCAGGCACTTCTCTGATGAATCTGGCTATCTTTTTCATATCTCATCTTCCTCCATTCTTTTTGCAGTTTGGCAAGACAGGTTTGAATAATCTGGTGCACCCTCTGCCGGCTGATACCAAACTGCCAGGCTATTTCCTTGTAACTGTAAGGACGAGAATAACCAATTCCATAATGAAGCTTCAGAACCTTAAACCAGACTTCAGTTTTACCCCTTTTCTCCTTTTCTGCCAGCCGGTGGAACATGCTTTCTAAAAGGTCCTTCTGCCTCAGCATTTCTGCTACAGAAAGACCTCGCCCGGAAGAAAAGTCCATAACTTCAAACAGTTCAGTTCTTTCCCCATCATCATCCAGAAAGGAAGTAGAAACCCTGATGTGCTGGCCGTAGCGAAAAAATTTGTTAAGCACTTCCACTGGCATTTTCATTTCCTGGGCTACCTCGGAAGTGGTAGGAGATCTGCCGTAAGTTTGCTGATATCTCTGCTTAATCTCTTCACACCGGTCCTTAAACTCCTTGAGTTTTTCAGGAATTTTAAACAGTTCAAATTCCTTCATAATGGCTCTCAGGATATATCTTTTGATCCAGAAATAAGCATACGTACCGAATCTGACCTTATGGGAAGGTTTAAACTTTTCTAAAGCCCGCAGAAGTCCCATATTACCCTCCACCACAAGGTCATCAATGACATCAGGAGTGAAAGCATACTTTTTAGCCAGAGATACTACCAGTCCTTGATGTCGCTGAACAAAAATCTCCCTGGCCTGTTTATCACCCCTTCTTGCCAGCGCCATTAATTTCTTTTCTGATAGGTCCTTATATTTGTTTTCCATAAGTCTCAACAAACTCTCTCGTCTTGCTCTTCAACAGTTCCCAATCAGCCTCTTTAGCTCCCCTGCCCTGGGCAAAAGTTTTGCTGCCGCCACCTCCGCCTTTTATCACCGCAGAAAGAACCTTAATCAACGCATTGGCAGCTATTACTTCTGCCAGTTCCTTACTAATTTTGATGACCAAAAAAAGTTTCTGGTTCAACTCGGCAGCCACCACCACGACAGCCGGTGATAACTCTGCTTCCACTCTGTCTGCCAGAAATCCGAGACTTTCTTCCTGCCAGACTTTAACTCTGGCGACGACCAGAGATATCTCTTTCCCTGGCAGTTGAACCTTTTCCGCTTCTTTCACCAGTTTTAGAAAAGTATGCTGGATGACCAGATCTTCAGCCTGCCGCAACTGTCGTTCTTTCTCTTTCAGCTGCTCTATCATTTTCTCCAGCCGTTCGTAAACCCTTTCCCTGGGGACTTCCAGCAATGCGGCACTTTTATCCAGAACTTCCAGCCACTGATTGAGGAAATTGACTGCTGACAGACGGGTCAGTGCTTCTATGCGTCTTAGATTCTTTCCAATGCTGGTATAACCGATAATTTTAAATATACCAATCTGCCCAGTTCTTTCCACATGTGTTCCGCCGCAAACTTCAATATGGTAATCTCCGGTATATACTGTGCGGACCTTTTCCCCGTACCGGGGAAGGAAAAGAGCTACTGCTCCCTGGCTGATAGCCTCCTCCAGAGCCAGTTCCTTTGTTTTCACAGGAGTATCTGCAAAAATTTTTTCCTGGATGACTTGCTCTAATTGCTTTAATTCCTCTTTCGTTAAATCTTTAGAACAGATGAAATCAAAACGCAGTCTGTCAGCTCCTACGTAACTGCCTGCCTGTCTGGTTTCCGGGCCAAAAAGATGTCTTAAAGCAAAATGGAGAAGATGGGTTGCTGTGTGGTTAGCTGAAGTAGCCAGTCTTCTTTCCTTATCAACCTCGCCTGTCAGTTCCACGCCTGGTGATAGAACCTCAAGTTTTCCTTCTTTCAGGTCGCCAAGATGGTAAATTACACCTTTTTCATCAATCTGGGTATCAATTACCCGGAAGCGGAACCCTGCACCGATTAAGAATCCCTGGTCTCCAAGCTGACCGCCCTTTTCCGGATAAAAGGCTGTAGCCTCTGTTACTGCCTGCAACAGATTATCCTTTTTTTTCCGGAACAGACCTATTAAATGTGATTTAAAAGTGAGTGTTTCATAACCAAGGAAAACCGTCTCTGAGACCTTTGCCGGGGAGAAAATCACTTCTAAGTTTTCTCCAAATGCTGAAGTCCTGCGGGACCTTTCCTTCTCCTCAGAGAGAAGTTTCTCCAATCCTTCCCAGTCCACCTTTAATCCTTCCTCCTGGGCTAGTTTAGCCAGAAGGTCGCGTCTGATTCCCAACGTGCCATATAGCTTAAAGGCTAACCAGCCAGGAATAATCCTGTCAGACAAAACTTCCTGTTTGATATATTCTCTGAACCTGCGAGACGAGAATTCTGAGGTGGACTGAAATCTTTCTTCTTCTTCTCGCAGTACCCGGCAGATGAGTTCCTGATGCTGTTTTATACTGGGGTAGACTGAACCCATCGTCTCCACAATTGCCGGAACAAGCAAGGAAAGGAATGGTTCATTGAGTCCCAGTTCCATGCCGGAAACAGCTGCTCTTCTGATTAAATTTCTTAGGACATATTCTCGTCCTTCGTTACCGGGTACAAGACCCTCATCTACCAGGAAGACAGCAGCCCGGATATGGTCAGAGATAATACGAAAGGGAACAGTTTTTTCCGGATGCTGGTAGCTTTGACCGGAGATTTTTTCCAGAACAGAAATGAGCGGTCGGAAAAGGTCTGTTTCGTAGTTAGAGCTGGTTTTTTGTCGAATACGACAGATTCTTTCCAATCCCATGCCTGTGTCCACTCCCCTTCTTTTAAGCGGAATTCTCTTACCATCAGCCTGCTGGTCATATTGAGGGAAAACCAGGTTCCAGAATTCCAGAAAGCGGCCACAATCACATCCCGGCTGACAGCCGGGACCACAAGAATGCTCCTGTCCGAAATCATAGTAAAGCTCAGTACATGGTCCACACGGTCCTGTATCTCCAGCAGGTCCCCAAAAATTATCTTTGGCACCAAGCTTTACCAATCTTTCCTCCGGTAGGTAATCTAACCAGAAGTTCCTGGTTTCCTCATCCTCCTGGTAGTAAGAAACCCAAACACGCGCGAAAGGTATTTCCAGAACTCTAGTAACAAACTCATAAGCCCAGGTAATCGCCTCTTTCTTGAAGTAGTCACCAAAGGAGAAATTTCCCAGCATCTCAAAGAAGGTATGATGCTTGAGACTGCGGCCCACCATTTCCAAATCACTGTCCTTACCTCCAGCCCGGAGACTTTTCTGACAGGAGGTGGCCCTTTTATAAGGTAAAGGCGTGTCTGTTGCCCAGAATTTTTTAAACTGCACCATACCGGCACTGGTAAAAAGCAGAGTCGGGTCTTCCACCGGTATAAGACTACTGCTGGGTACTATCTGGTGGCCACGTTCCTGAAAGAATTTTAAATACGCACTCCTTATCTCAGTACTAGTCTGTATCATACATCTCCTTCCTCAATTTCTTTAATGTTTCCGCAGAAAAACCACGGCTTTTCAGGGATAGCTCAGAGACTTTTTTCCCTCTTTTTAACTTTCTGGCTAAATATTCCCTGGCAACTGCCAGTTCCTGCTGGTAATCAAAGTCAGCGGCTAACTGGTTAATTAGCCAGGAAGGAAAACCTTTTCGTTCCAGTAATGCCTGGATATAAAGCCAGCCGTGACCTGAAGCAAGTTTTTCCTTCACCAGTCTGGAAGCCAGTTCTTCATCCTGGATAAGCCCTTTTTTTTCTAAATATGCCAGTACTTCTTGCGCCTGCTGAACACTTCCCCTGCTGCTGAGCTTACCAGCTAGCTCCTGCCGGCTATAATCCCGCTTTCCCAGCAACCTGAGGGCGTAACCCAGCAGATTTTTGTTCCTCACAAAAGTAAATTAAAGAGAAACCAGCTGCTTTCCTGCAGTTTAAGATAATTTAACCCTGACCCAGGTACGTTGTTTGATAGATTCTTCCACTGCCTTTAACACTTCCTGGCATTTTACCCCATCATGAAAATTGGGACTGGGAGTTTCCTTCCGGGATAAAGAAGAAACTAAATCAGCCACCATATTCACAAAAGATTCTCCATAGCCGATAATGTGACCCGCTGGCCACCAGTTCCCGGCATAAGGATGGGAAGCGTCAGTAGCTAAAATCGTACGAAATCCTCTTGTTGCTTCTTCGTCATCCTGGCTGTAATACTGGAGTTCGTTCAGATTTTCTAAGTTAAACACAATGCTTCCCCGGCTTCCGTTAATTTCAAACCGCTGTCCGTTCTTGCGTCCCTGAGCAAAACGGGTAGCTTCAAAAGAACCGATGGCACCATTTTTAAAGCGTGCCAAAAACAGAGTGGCGTCATCAACCGTCACCTGGCCTTTACGGGATGATTTCTCTGTTACCACCAGTCCTGTTGTTAAATCACCTTTCTCTTCCAGAAGCGGTCGTTTTTCAATAAATGTTTCGCTCATGCCAACAACTTCTTCAAACTCTCCTACCAGAAATCTTGCTAAATCAATCAGATGAGCATTAAGGTCACCGTGGGCACCGGAACCAGCTATATCCCGTTGCAGCCTCCACACCAGAGGAAAATCAGGGTCAATAATCCAGTCCTGCAAGTAGACAGCCCTCATATGATAAATCTTCCCTAATTTCCCCTGGCTGATTAACTTCTGGGCTAAGGCTACTGCTGGCAGTTTCCGATAGTTAAAACAAATTGCGTGCCTTACTCCATACCTTTCCACAGCATCCAGCATGGCATAGGCATCCTCCAGAGAAGCTGCCAGTGGTTTCTCACAAAAAATGTTTTTACCCTCCCTGGCAGCCTCAATCACGATTTCTTTATGAGCATTAGGTGGAGTAACTACATCAATTAAATCTATATCCTTTCTTCTGACTACTTTTCTCCAGTCTGTTTCGCACTCTGCCCAGCCAAACTTCTCACACGCTACCTGTAAGGGCTTCTCAGTTCGACCACAAATGACCTGTTTAATAACCTTAACTGGCAGGTCAAAAAAAAGACCGGCATTGGTGTAAGCAAAAGAGTGGGCTTTCCCCATAAACTTATAACCGATTAAAGCTACTTTCAATTCCTTCATCCTCTCCTCCTTTTGTAATTAGCTTTTCTTGGCGGAAGCAGAAAAAGCTTTTTCCCTGATTTCCTTTTCCATCTTTGCTGCCAGTTCCGGTTCTTCTTTCAACCGTTTCATCGCTGCTTCTTTCCCCTGACCCAGAGCCTTATCGCCATAGTTAAAGTAGGACCCCTTCTTCTCAATCACTCCGTAGGAGATCCCGGCATCAAGAAGGGAACTCTCCCGGGAAATACCCTGGCCATAATAGATATCAATTTCTGCCTCCCGGAAAGGCGGAGCCACTTTGTTTTTCACTACCTTAACCCGGACTGTACTGCCGATAATATCATTACCTGACTTTATACTCTCCACGCGGCGGACTTCCATCCGGACAGAAGCATAAAACTTGAGCGCTCTACCCCCTGGTGTTGTCTCCGGGTTACCGAAAAAAACACCAATTTTCTCCCTGACCTGGTTAATAAAGATAGCTGCTGTTTTTGACTTGCTTATGTAACCTGTCAACTTGCGCAGTGCCTGAGACATCAGACGAGCCTGCAAGCCCATAACAGATTCGCCCATTTCTCCCTCCAGCTCTGCTCGTGGAACCAACGCTGCTACCGAATCAACCACCACCACATCTATAGCATTACTTCTGATAAGTGCTTCTGCAATCTCCAGCGCCTGCTCCCCTGTATCAGGCTGGCTGATTAACAGGTCATCCAGATTTACTCCCAGCCTCCTGGCATAAGAAGGGTCTAAAGCATGTTCCGCATCTATAAAAGCTACCTGCCCTCCCTTCTTCTGGGCTTCAGCCAGTATGTGTAAAGCCAGAGTAGTCTTCCCTGAAGCCTCCTGCCCGAAAATCTCGGTTACCCGGCCTCTGGGAATGCCTCCCACTCCCAGGGCTAAATCAAGAGAAATCGCCCCTGTCGGGATGACATCAACTTCTATATGGGCTTTCTCTCCCAGACGCATAATGGCACCTTTCCCAAATTCCTTCTCAATCTGATCAATTGCCAGCGAAAGAGCTTTATCCTTGTCCATGTTTTCCTCCAGGTGAGGCAAAAGTGGAAGTTTTTCCAGTAAGAGTAAAGTTTTTCAGTGTTGTATAGACAGGTCCTTCAGGAGTTAAACGGCTTTCCACCAGAGAAAGAAATGTCACTGGAGATTTCCCGAATGTTTTCCCTTCCCACTGCCTGACAAACTTTTCTATTTCTTCCCGGGCAGGAGGACGCCGAAATCTTACAATGGTAATGTGTTCCTGAAATCTGCCTTCTCTTTTTATCCCCTGGTTTTCCAGAAGGTCCTCTAAATTTCTGTAGATTGCCCCGGGAATACCTTTCCCCTCAGCTCCCACCCAGAATAATCTAACCTCTCTTTTTTCTGGGAAAACACCTGCGCCCTTTGCTTCCAGCACAAAGGGAGCAAACTTTCTGCTAACTTCCTCCAGACAGCTGCTGAGTTCCAGTAAACTTTCCTCTGGTCTTTCTCCGAGGAATTTTAATGTCAGGTGCAGGTTATCAGTCGGAATCTTCCGGCCTTCCGGGAATTTCTCCACAACCTGCTCCTGAAGAGAAACAAGAGCTCTTTTAGTTTCTTCTGAAAGCCAGATAGCAATAAAAAGTCGCATTGACAGCCAGTAAGCCCCGGCAATTTCTTTACTTCTTCAACCAGGGCATCATTTCCCGCATCTTTTTCCCCACTGTTTCAATAAGATGCGTTTCTGCCTTCTTCTCTAAGGCGTTAAAAACAGGCCTTCCTACTCTGTTTTCCAGTATCCATTCCCTTGCAAATTCCCCATCCTGAATTTCTCTTAACATCTTCTTCATTTCCTGACGGACCCCGGCATTGATAATCCTCGGTCCACGGGTCATATCCCCATACTCAGCCGTATCACTGATAACCTTCCTCATACCCTGAATCCCTCTCTCCACTATCAAATCCACAATTAACTTCAACTCGTGACAGGTTTCATAGTAGGCTAACTCCGGCTGGTAACCGGCTTCTACCAGAGTATCAAAAGCCGCCCGGATCAGCTCTGTAACACCCCCGCACAAAACCGCCTGCTCTCCAAAGAGATCTGTTTCTGTTTCCTCTTTAAAAGTCGTCTCCACCACACCGCAACGAGTACCACCAAGAGCCTTGGCATACGCCAGGGAAATTTTCAGTGCCTTTCCAGTAAAATCCTGATACACAGCCACAAGACAGGGTACACCTTTTCCCTGGACAAACTGTTCCCGCACCAGGTCCCCGGGACCTTTAGGAGCCACCATAAAAACATCTACTGTGGAAGGCGCAACGATCTGGTTAAAATGAATAGAAAAACCGTGAGCAAAACCAAGTGCCTTCCCTTCTGTCAGGTTTTCCTTTACCTGCTCAGTATAGACTGTAGGCTGAAGGTTATCCTGTACCAGCATCATTACTACATCGCACCGGGAAACCAGAGTATTAGCCGGCAAAGGCTGGAATTTATCCTTTTCTGCCTTCTGCCAGTTGGCAGTCCCTGGCAGTTCGCTCACCATAACTTCCAGGCCGCTATCCCGGAGATTAAGGGCATGCGCCCTTCCCTGACTCCCGTAACCGATAATACCAACTTTTTTCCCTTTTAAAACTTTAAGGTCAGCATCAGAATCGTAGTAAATGCGAGCCACTATTCCCTCCTGGTTAAGAACAAAAAAGGTTCACCTGCCAAATTCCCGCGTAATAGCAATCCGTCCTGTCCTGATAATTTCCTGAATGCCAAAGGAACGTAAAAGTTCCAGCAAAGCCTTAACCTTGGAAGAACTTCCAACCACTTCCACTGTTAAGGTTTTCTTTCCTACGTCAACAACCCTTGCCCGGAAGATAGAAACCAGCTGCATAACCTCCAGTCTACTGCTGGCATTGGCTGTATGTACCTTTACCAGCGCCAGTTCCCGGTCAATAAACTCCTGTCCAGTGATATCCTGAACCTTAATCACATCAACCAGTTTGTTGAGCTGCTTGTATATCTGTTCCAGGACATCTTCTTCACCCCTGACGACTATCGTCATCATAGAAACGGTTGGGTCTTCTGTTTCGGCTACACAAAGGCTGTCAATGTTATAACCTCTTGCGGAAAACAACCCGGCAATCCTCGCCAGCACACCGAATCTGTTCTCCACCGTAACGGAAATTATATGCCCCTTCTGATTACCTTTACCTTTCTGCAAGTTCATGTTTTCTCTCAAAATACTGCCTGGTTTAAGCAAGCCCATCAATCATTTCATCCAGGGAAGCACCTGCCGGAACCATAGGAAAAACATTTTCTTCCTGTTCTACCTGACAGTCTACCAGAACAGGTCTTCTCTTTTCTGCTAAGGCTTGCTTTAAAACAGATTCCAGCTGGTCTGGACTTTTCACTCTCAAACCCAGGGCACCATAGGCTTCAGCCAGTTTCACAAAATCAGGCTGTGCCCCTTGAAGACAGGTAAAAGCGTAGCGGCGTCTATAAAAAAGTTGCTGCCACTGCCTGACCATACCGAGGCAGCAATTATTAAGTATAATCACCTTTACAGGAAGATGATTACTTACCGCAGTAGCCAGCTCCTGAATATTCATCTGGATACTTCCATCTCCAGCAATATCAATCACTGTCGCTTCCGGATTAGCCACCTGAGCCCCGATAGCAGCAGGGAAACCAAATCCCATCGTCCCTAAACCCCCTGAGGTGATAAGCGTTCGGGGTTTCTTAAACCGGTAAAACTGGGCTGTCCACATCTGGTTCTGGCCCACTTCAGTACAGATGATAGCCTGGCCCCTGGTAAGATGGGAAATGGTTTCGATAACCATCTGTGGCTTCAAGCCATCTGGTTCGTAAACTACCGGATAACGTTCTTTCCACTGATTGATTTCCTTATGCCACTTCTCCAGTGATAGTGGCTCCACCATTTCTATCAGTTTACCTAGAACATTTTTGACATCACCAACAATAGGAATGTCCACCCGGACATTTTTACTGATAGCAGCAGGGTCAATATCAATATGGATAACCCTGGCCGAGGGAGCAAACTTATCCAGTTTTCCTGTAACCCTGTCATCAAAACGGCATCCCATCGCAATAAGTAAATCAGCCTCCATCACCGCGTAATTAGCATATCTTGTGCCGTGCATTCCCAGCATCCCCAGGGAAAGCCTGTGGTCAGAAGGAAGACTTCCCAGTCCCATTAGAGTAAAAGCTACTGGAATACCGGTTTTTTCCACAAAGGCTTGAAGTCTTTCACTGGCATTGCTCAGGATTACTCCTCCCCCTGCTAAAATTACCGGTCGCTGTGCCTGGCAGATAAGTGTGGCAG
>Ga0272448_1004633_pt1 | contig 15556 bp, 11 predicted proteins | sample YNPCB0191_FD_202220 | JGI IMG/M metagenome (GOLD analysis project Ga0272448, IMG submission 202220) | Hot spring sediment microbial communities from Yellowstone National Park, WY, United States - YNP-CB-019-1 | ecosystem: Environmental > Aquatic > Thermal springs > Hot (42-90C) > Sediment...
GAGCCTGTTTCGCATCCGTTGCCCGGCGCCTTCGGCTCTTCGTTCTTCAAAACGAATGCTGTCAAGTTCAACTTGATGCCGAGAGTCGGTGATACTTGGAGCGTCGATTCTTCCTTAGGAGCGATATCTACACTGTTTACAGCAATAATCTTGGGGAAGCTTGTTAACTTGTGCAGAAAGTCGAGCGCGTCCATATAGCGCCCCTGAACCTCGATGTTGATCTTAAGTTCTTGATAAGGGGCAGGCTTTTCTGCAGTCGGCGCATTTGAGCTTTCGCGAGGCTTGGAAGCATCTTCCAAATTTCCTTCAGCCGCTTTCGCACCGCTGGATATCGAACGAGGTTCTTGGGAAGCTGAAATTTGTTCCGGACGCACCGACAGCACTTTTAAATTGACTGAACGTCCAAGATGCTCAAGTTGCTTCAACAGTGTAGGCACGAATTCGCGACTGGATACCGATGTTTCCAAATTGCGTACTTGTGCCCTAGCGTCGAGATACTCCAACTTCGACTTCTCCAATTTTTGGGCAATCAACTTGCTCTCGGCCACTTGCTTTTCTGTCTGTTGCAACTCGGCCACCGCTGCCTTGATTTTTCCTGCTGCAGCCACATAGGCAAGTACGCATGCAAACAGTATTACAACTGCGATGATAGTGAGGGCTGTTATGCCTTTGCTGCTGGCTTTAAGACTGATTGACGGCATTTGCTCTTGCTCCTTTCGGAGAAGGGGCGCCCTTTATCACAGCCCCGATCTCAAACTCGATTGCTGATGCTTTACGTACGACGGTCGGTTGAGTAAAGTGCAGATCTACCTCTTTGAAGTCCGGTATATTGTGTAACCGCATCATTGTCTCGCCAATTTTGGCTTGGGAGATCGACACGCCGTTTAGAGTGACTTTAGCGCCCTCGTTTTTCTTGTCCGGCTGCTCGGTCGAAACTCGAGTCAGATAAGTGGATTGCGGCAAACTTTGAGTAAGCCGATCCAACATGCTACACCACGTCATAGTCCGATCTTTTGCTGCGTTCAATAGCTCCAATTTCGGCGTTAATTTCTTTGTGGCTTTTTCGTAGCCCTCGATCTGCTTGACCACAGGTTGGAGTCTGGCAAGTTGGAGCTTCAACTCGGTTGTTCGGCTGCGTGTGGTCAAGAGCTTGGTGCATGTCCAGCCGCCCAACCCGACAGCGAGCACAATCTCGGCCATTATCACGACCAGCAGTCTTCGCATATCCCTTTCCAGGCGCATTCGCTCCGCACGCCTAGGGGCGATCATATTGACGGAAGGCATAGATGAAGCTCCTTTCCGAGTTTGCGTTAAGCTGCTTTCTGTTCCACTCTAGCGGCCAGCTCTTTTAGCGCAAGGCCGGAGCCAACTGCAAGCACTGGGCCGTGTTCGTCCACAACCGACTGAGTGGCTGTCCCAATGCTAATAGCGGTATCCTTGAAAACGTCGGCAACTTCGGTTGCAATGCCGAGCTTAGAACTTATATAGGCGTCCATCCCAGGTGTCTGCGCCGTGCCGCCTGTGAGGATCACCTTGCTCACAAACGCTTCAACGCTGCCTTCGGGAAACTGAGAATGGTAGTAGTTGATCGAGCGCCGAATTTCCCTTATGAGTTCGTCAAGTAGCGGCTGCACCGCTTTCCAGTTATGGTTATTGGTTTCTCCAGTCGCAAGCTGATCTAGGGGATGTTCGGCGGTCATTTCCAGCTTCATCTTCTCAGCTTCTTCGAACGTGGCTCCCGTAAGGCTCTTGATCGCGTTGGTAAAGCCGTCACCTGCAATAGGGATGTTTCGCGTAAGAACGAACTGGCCGCGGCTGACGATGTTCACGTCGGTGTGACTAGCACCCATATCAACCAAAGCTACGGTCTGATATAGGTATTGATCGGATGCGCTAAACTCGACCAAAGATCTAATCAGCGCAAATGCTTCTACATCTATGGCTATAGGTTCGAGACCGGCAGACTCAAGTACACTTACTCTGCTTTCAATCATCTCACGTGGAGCCGCAACCAGCCACACATTCATTTGGCCAGGCTCATCCGAATCGCCGATGATCTCAAACTCGACCACGCTGTCGTCCATGGAAGAGGAGATATATTTGCTCGCCTCGTATTTGATGGACTTTCTCAGAACTGCCTCGGACATTTTCGGGAACTGCACCTGCCGAACTATCACCTGAGAACCCGATATCCCACTTACGGCTCCGGTGGCTTTGATTCCCGCGTCCTTTAGCATGCTTCGAATCTCATTCGAAACTTCCAGAATGTTGACTATCACTCCATCTTTGATAGCATCCCTTGGACAGTTACCAACCGCAACGTTTGCAAGCTCCCAGCCTCGAGAGGTAGGTTCGATCTCTACGATTTTGATGCAGTTGGAACCGATATCTACTCCTACAGTGGAATCTTTGCCGAATAATGAGCTGAACACCACGTTTGCACGCGACCTCCTTCGCCTGCTGAGGGTCCGGAAATGGCTGCCAAATCCGTACCTCCTATATGATTATTGTCAATCGTGATCTTAACTGTAGCGTTAGAGGGCGAACAGAACGAAGATCAAGGAATAATACGTGTATTGGATCAAGGATTGAATTTGCAGAATATCAGACCGCAGAGAAGCTCTTCCCACGTGTCAAACACGCCGACTGAGCATTTTGGCAGTAATTCTTCGCGGCTTACGACTCCCCAGCTTACACCGGCCATATCCACTCCTGCCGCATCTGCCGCTTCCGCGTCGAACAAGCTGTCGCCGACATAGAGTGCTTCGTGCGGCTCCAAAGAAAGGTCCGCGAGGGCCTTGAGAATCGGATCTGGGTGAGGTTTGTGAAGAACCACATCATCAGCAGTAACGACAGTATCGAAAAGGCCGGAGATACCCGTCTTATCGAGCGCCCTCCGTGTGCCTCTAGCCCCTTTGGATGTCACTACACCAGTGAGCAAGCCTTCTCGCCTAACGGTTTGGAGCATCTCGTACGTATTGGGAAAGAGACGCGCATGTTCTTCTTGCAGAGAATTGTAGATAGGCCGATAGCGCTCACGGAACTCTTCGGCTCGGTCCCCCGCCCATTCAACTGCTTGGACCACGAGCGGTATGCCGATGGATTTACGAATAGCAGCCTCGTCGTAGGGCAATTGCATCTCGGTGAATACTTGCTTGGTCGCGTTCAATATGATGGATACGCTGTCAAGTAGTGTGCCGTCGAGGTCAAAAAGGATAGCCCGATATCTTATCATCAGTTGTTGCTCATCACCTCACTCTTTTTGCCGCCCGCTGTTTATATGCCGCGTCGGCGACTACACCGCCAAGTATTACTACGCCGATGACGGCCCATTCCCATTCTGTGCTAATGCCAATCAGGTTTATGCCATTATACATCACTTTTATTAGCGCGGCTCCGATTATGATACCGATGATACTTCCTTCGCCGCCTCGAAGACTACAGCCACCGAGCACGGCCGCAGCTATTGCCCACATCTCGAACATCAGCCCTGCACTCGCAGGCTGCACCTCACCCGTATAAGAAATTGATACAACCCCAGCAACGCCCGACAACAACGCACATATCACGTAGGCCGCAGTTCGCATCCGATTGACTTTGATTCCGGAGTAGCGGGCAGCGTCGGGATTTCGCCCGATAGCATACCAATACCGTCCATAAACGGTGAAGTTCATTATAAAGCCCATGATAAGTGCAATGCCGATCAACATCCAAAAAGGAACCGGTAAACCCAGAAAAGGCCCGTTTCCAAGGTAAGAAAAGCCATCCAGCTTTTGACTTATGCCGCCGGATATCCCTCGCGCAAGACCCCTAAGCAGAAGCAGTGTGCACAGCGTTACAACGAAAGGCTGCAAATTAAACCTGCCGATAAGAAACCCATGCCAAAAGCCGATAATTGTGCACATCACAATGACAATAGCAGCGACCAGCCAAGGACTCCAGCCTAATGCGGAGCATGCCATGGCCATAACTACTCCAGTGAACCCGATAATGGAGCCAATGGATAGATCAATGCCGCCGGATAGGATCACAATTCCTGCCCCAATGGCATAAATGCCAAGTATCCCGATCCTCTGAGCTAAATTAAACAGGTTATCTCTCTCAAAGAACGCGACGTGGCCATAATTAATGGACTGATACACGCATACAGCAATCACAAGCGCGACCAGTAACAAAGTCATTCCTAGTATCTTTTTCAATTCGTAGTTCCTCCGGTCGCCAGGTGCATTATGTTCTCCTCAGTAATCATGTCACTGTCCAATATGCCAGTGCAGCGTCCTTCATGCATAACAAGAACCCGATCTGCGAGGCCGATAATCTCTTCCAATTCAGACGAGATCATCATCACTCCAACCCCTTCATCCGCCAGCTTGCGTATAAGTCGGTATATCTCGCTCTTGCTGCCGACGTCTATCCCGCGCGTCGGTTCGTCCAGAATGAGTATTCTAGGATTCAGGCACAACCACTTAGCGACCGCAACTTTCTGTTGGTTACCTCCGGAAAGAAACTGCACTTGCTGCTCAAAACTTGGGGTCTTTATATCGAGTGCCTCGATCATTTCTCTGGTAACCAGTGTCTCGCGCTTACGGTCCAGAAAAGGCGGTTTATAGCCACCAATGCTAGGCAGGGTAATGTTTTCACTCACCGCCATTTCAAGGATCACACCAAGCAGCTTTCTATCCTCAGGCACAAGACCTATGCCGCAGCGGATTGCATCTGCAGGACTACGAATATCGACTTTTTCGCCGCACACAAAAACTTCGCCATGACGTTTCGAGCCAGCCGTACGATCCAACTCGATACCGAATAAATTCACCGCCAGCTCGGTTCTTCCTGCACCGACAAGTCCTGCGACTCCGAGGATTTCCCCGGCATATAAATCGAAGTTCACTTCCGCCTTGGCACCCGGATAGCGGAAACCTCTTACTGACATCGCTGCTTCACGGTTCGACTTGCGTTGAGTGTGTTCAGGGAAGAAACGCGAAATATCGCGGCCGACCATCAGTTTAACCATCTCGAACGAACTCAGCCCGCCTCCAGCGAGAGGAGAGGAATCAGGCGAATTGTTCTCCTTCCTTGTCAGTTCGCCCACCCTTATACCATCGCGCAGAACGATAACCCGATCGCACATCTCTTGTACTTCTGATAGGCGATGAGAAATGTATATCATGGAAACTCCTTGCGTCTTAAGTCTGCGCATAATCTCAAACAGCTTAGCTGCTTCAGAAGGCGTCAGAGAGCTAGTTGGCTCATCTAAAACAAGAACTTTAGACTCCACCGACAGTGCCTTTGCGATTTCGACCAGTTGGCGCTCACCAGGTGAGAGTTTTTCAACCGGGGTAGTAAGCGGAGCAGAAATGCCTACATAAGCTGCAATCTTGCCCGCGTCCTCATAGAGTTTTCTACGATCCACCAGTCCTAGCGGTCCCTTTCGAGGTTCACGGCCAAGGAAAATATTGGAGGCGATGTCCAAATTGGGAGCCAAGTTGAGCTCTTGGTAGATAATGGAAATGCCTAGTGACATGGAGTCTCGAACGTCTCTCGGCGCTATCGGTTTGCCGTTGAGGTAAATTGTACCGGCATCCGCGGGGTAATCGCCTCCGAGTATGCGCATAAGCGTGGACTTCCCTGCCCCGTTCTCTCCAATAAGACCAAGGATTTCTCCCTCATACAACTCCAAATCAACGCTATCTAGAGCCTGAACGCCTGGAAAGCTCTTTGATATGCCGGTCATTTTGAGAAATGGAGCTGTCCGATTGGATGTTGTTTCCATAGCACAAATTGGATCGGCAAAGCCGGACTAGTGAGTCGTCCAGCCGTTTTGCCATAAGCCGACTAAGTCTTGCCGGTCAGCTTCTTAAGTTTTGCCCAGAACTCGTCCACGTTGTCCTTATTGATAACCTCAACGCCTGTATCGATTATCTTATTTGCGGGGATATCGACATTCTCACCACGTGCCATCGCTGCCAACATTTTGACGCTCTGATAGCCGAATTCGTAGGGTTTCTGGACAACCGTCGAATAAATAGCTCCGTCTTTGATGCCCTGCAGGGTAACCTCATCTTCGTCGAAGCACACGATTACAACCTTCCCTACCTTCCCAGCAGCTTTGACAGCATTCACAATAGCCGGGCCGTTGTAGCTCCAAAGTCCGACAAGTGCTGCGATGTCGCGGTGCTTGACCAACGTATCTTCGACGTTCGCCCTGGCCTTGGTATGATCTGCATTGTCTGTCATAACACCAAGGATGTTTATTCCAGTACCCTTAACAGCATCTCGAACCCCTTGATAACGTTGCGCCGCATTCTGTGCGTCCAGCGTGCCCACAAAAACCATTACCTTCCCGCCGTTCGGAAGAGCTTTTTTCAGTTCTTCGCCTGCAACTTTGCCTGCTTCGTAGTTGCTAGTCCCGATGTAGCAAAGGCGGTTACTCTTGGGAGCGTCGGAATCATGGCATATGAGTTTTACCTTTGCGGCAGCATCGTTGAGTACCTTGGTCTGGCTATCGGGGCTCACAGGCGATATAGCTATGCCAGAGACTCCCTTGACTATTAAGTCTTGGATTATTTCCTTCTGTTCCAACGCAGTTCCCTGAGTAGGCATACGGACGTCGCATTTCACGTGGAAGTCCTTCTCTGCTTGCCTCACACCAGCTTCGGCGATTTTCCAGAAATCGGAAACATTATTGGTCACAAAGGCAACGTAGACTCGCTTCCCGCCCTCTTTGGGGCCGCAGGAACTCAAACACACGCAAATGCTCAACAGAGCAATAAAAGCAGCAACCGCTTTCACTGATCAATCTCTCCCTTCTTGCCGGTTCCTACCACATTTTCTCTTATACGAACCCTGCACGTATCCTGCTTCGGCATCAAACTCGATGTTTTGAAACACCTAAGTTAAGGATAGCATCAAAAATGAGTGGGAGGTGGGAGATTTGGACGAACTTGAGCCGGAATTAGGCTGTTTTTGTCGTCCGTCGGCTCATAATGGGCAGATCGTTGTAAAGCCTGAGCCTCGTGGTCTCGCATCTGCAAGGCAAGAGATTCTTTCAGTTGCAAGAGAATTGGCGTTCGATGACGACGACACAACGGATCTTCTGATAGCTGTGGGAGAAGCTCTTTCGAACGCCTATCGCCATGGCACGTCCGATCCAAACTCAGACCTGATACATATAAGCTGGCAATTCGCAAACAACGTTATTACCGTAGTGGTAAAAGATGACGGACCAGGATGTTGTTTGCACGAGTCAGCGTCGGATCGAGAGAAAGCAGATCTGATATGCGGTTGCGGAATCCGCCTGATGCGAGAATGTGTAGATGGTGTCCACTTCGAATGGAACGACGGCGGTAAGGTAGTGTTAACAAAACGTCTGCGTACTAAAAACCTCCACGATAAGTCGATCATTAGGGATAGCAACGAGAAGTCTCGGCTTTCACGAACTATGCTTGACTCAATGGTCAATAAGCAACCAAATCAAGGCTACAAGTTCGATAACCCAGACCAGACATCGCACAAAAGCAAGAACGTAGCCGACGTGTGAATTCCACAGCCTTTGTTTACCTCCCTCTTTCCTGCTCTTTGTTGACTCTTAGTCTAAACGGCATCGGCAAGTAATCTTTTAAAGTGCGGATATCTTGTTGTAAGCCATCAGCAGTGCAAGTCGCGATTGTAACAGGCTCGTCCGAAGGCGAAAATTCGGAAATCACCTGCAGGCATGCGCCGCAAGGCGGCGATGGTTGATGCTCTTCCGTAACAATAATGACCGCCGATATGACAGTTTCACCTTCGGATATCGCCTTAAAAATAGCCACTCGCTCGGCACATATCGTCAAGCCATAGGAAGCATTCTCGACGTTACAGCCTATATAGATCCTGCCCGAACCACCTAACACTGCCGCACCAACTCTGAAACCCGAATACGGCGCGTATGCATTCCGAAGGGCGTTGCGAGCGGCGGCCGTCATTGTCGTGATATTTTCGTTGTCGAGTATAGGCATTTTCTTTCCCTACCTAAAGAACAGGCTGATACGATAAAGCGAGCCTTGCTGCTAAAGTCAATGCTTGAGAATGACTACGGTTGCGCCGGAGCCGCCTTCTTCGGGTTCTCCAAGTCGATACGAGCTTACCCCCGGATGAGTCTTCAGGAAATTATGAACAGCGTTGCGCATCTGACCCGTTCCCTTGCCGTGAATGATTCGAACCTGCTCAACGCCAGCCGCCATAGCATCGTCCAGGTATTTCTCTACGGCTTCTAGTCCAGCCTCCACACGGAGCCCTCGTAGGTGAAGTTCCGGTGAAAGAGTTCTGGCCTTTTCAAGCACGATCGCTGAATAGCTCGACTCGTCACGCAGTTCGTTTTTCTCCGACTCTCCATGCGGCTTTCTCAGTGCTGAAATCGGAACGCTTACGCGCATAGCACCGACGAGTACTACGACTTTACCGTCTTGTGGAGGCTCTACGATCTCTCCGTCCTGGTTTATTCCGGCTATGCGCACACGTGTTCCGCGGTCGAGTGTCGTTTCCTTGGGCAAATATTCTTCCCTAGTTTGCTTCTTAGCTGCCGGCTCGACCACCTGCCGCTCCAGTTGTTCAACCAGCCTTTCGGCCTTCTTCTTGAGATCCTGGGCACGTTTTGAGTCTTTTTTCTGTGCAGCGAGTTGTTCAAGTGTGCGGTCTAGTTTGCGAGTGTAAGCTTCAATAATGCTCTCCGCACGTTCGCGAACTTTGCTCTCGACTCGATCTCGAGCCGCTTCCAATCTGGCAAGTTGCTCTTCGTAGCGCCGTCTGAGCGCCTCCGCACTAGATGAACTGCGCTCTGCGAGCTTTCGTTGCTCCACGGCCACCCGATGCGTCTCTTCGATACGTCTAATTAGCTCGTCCGTTGCCTCGGCGCGCCTAGCAAGGTTGGATTGAGCCGCATCAACAATTGATTTGTCCAGACCCAATCGGCCAGCGATAGCAAACGCATTGCTGCTGCCAGGGATGCCTATCACAAGGCGATAAGTTGGACGCAATGTCTCTAGATCGAACTCAACACATGCGTTCTCAATGTCCTCACGCAAATATGCAAATTCTTTCAGCTCGCCGTAGTGAGTTGTGGCGACTATTCTGGCTCCGCGAGTCAGGAGGTAGTCCAGTACAGCCTTTGCTAACGCAGCTCCTTCTTCAGGGTCCGTGCCAGCGCCTATCTCATCGAGCAATACCAGCGAGTTCGGGGTAACGTTTTGTGTTATGTGGACAATGTTGCTCATGTGCGACGAGAACGTAGACAACGATTGCTCAATGCTTTGCTCATCGCCAATGTCAGCGAAAACCTTTTCGAAAACGGCAATATTCGTGCCGGGGTCCGCCGGAACGTGAAGTCCGGCTGCGGCCATGAGTGAAAACAAGCCGATGGTCTTAAGGCTTACGGTCTTGCCCCCTGTGTTTGGACCTGTAATAAGCAGCGCCTTGAAGTCTTTTCCGAGTGCGACATCTATTGGCACAACTTCGCCCTCGAGCAGAGGATGCCGAGCAGCTCTCAAGTCTATGTAGCCATCAGCGTTTAGAACGGGTTCCGTTGCGTTCTGAGCGATACTGAGCTTAGCCCGGGCTGTGATGCAGTCGATGAGACCTATAATGTTAAGAGCGACCTTAATGCGCTCGGCGACGCTTCCGACCTGCGCGCTTAGGTTAGCAAGGACTTTTTCGACTTCCTCACGCTCTCTTACAACAAGCTCCTTATATCGGTTACCCAGATCAACAACAACACTGGGTTCTACGAATAGCGTTGCGCCCGATGCACTTGTATCGTGAACAATTCCCGGAATTCTCCCTCGATACTCGGCCTTAACCGGAATGCAATAGCGATCGTTGCGAATCGTAATGACCGGTTCTTGGATTGCGGTCCGATAATCCCGCGACTGGAGGAACGAATTCATTCGCTCTATTAGACGACCGTGAGCGGCGCGGAGCTCCGACCGAACACGCGATAAAGCCGGACTGGCGGAGTCTACAACCTCACCTGCCTGATTGATCGCTTCAGCGATGGCGGTCTCGACACGCTCAAATGATTCTATTTCAGCGCCCAGGCTTCCGAGGAGCGGATACTTCTCGCGGAGTTTTGACAAGAACTGCGAAAGTCTTCGAGCGGAAGCGAGTGTGCCTTGGACCGCTAACAACTCAACCGGATTCAGAAGAGCTCCGAGCGCAGCGCGTTCTACTTGTTGGCGAATATCCTCGATGCCGCCAAGTGGAATGTTACCTTCGTATTGAAGTATCGAACGCGCTTCAGAAGTTTCTTGCTGTCTGTGGCGCGCTAAGTCCAAATTGTCGGTCGGGCTAGTGAAACCGGCGACCTCTCGCCCCAAAGCGCAGGCAGTCTGGTTCTGCAGCTTTGCTACAATTTTGTCAAATTCAAGAACTTTTAGAGTGTGTTCATCCATTGCACCAATGCAATTATACCAGAGGGTGCACAGAGGCGTCAGCAAAGAAGGCATTATGGGGTGCTAGCGATACCTGTCACTACAATTGTTGGCTCTGTAATCACGCGTTCTCCATCGGAAGTAGCAAGAGTACCAATAATCGTGACCAAATCGCCTATAGCTGCACTTGTTGAACTTGTTCCGACGTCTACTCGTATTCCTGCGGTTCTATTTGGTTCTTGAATGTACAATGCCGATCCAAGTTCGGTCGTTCCGGCGCTTACGACTTTACCCGTCACAGTAACTGAAGTACCGTCCGGTAAGTTCTTTGCGTTTGAGATCGAAGTTCGAAGCAGCGTCAATCCTACTTGGCTTTGGCTGGTTCCGCCTATGCCTGTCACCGTTAAACGAAGCGTATAGTCGCCGGAATCAAGCACTTGGGTGTCCCAAATGCCGATAACACCTTGAGTTATCGGCGAGGTCTGTGGAGGAGCAATAGCAATCCAACTTGAAGGAGAGTTTCCTACACCGTATTCCAATACATACTGTTGGAACCCCTCTCCTGCCGCTGTGCCTACAATCGTAACCGGTCCATCCAAAAGTGTGCCGTTTTGAGGGGAACTGATTTCGGCTGTTGGCGGGGGTGGCGTGCCAATTTCTCCAGAAACCACTAATGCGTATTTTTGCGGGCCGAACGGCACGTTGAATCCGCTTACTCGAATCCCATAGTATCCGGTCATTGGTGTAGGCACATCTACGCCTTCTACGTTATTCAGTCTATCCACAGTTCCGTTACCACGAAGCTGTGAGCCTGAGGGCAATGTCACAACAAGGTCGAGATCGTTTACCAGCGTCGTAGCCGCATAAGCTGCGGCGGGATAGTCCGTCCACACAAGAGTTACGCGAAGCGGGCTATTGCTACCTGTAACGTAATATGTATAGGTCACGGATTCGCCCGTACCAATGCCAGTGGTTGTATCCACAAACTCGAAAGTTCTGTTATTGGTTGGTGTTAACAAATAGGCGGGATTCACAAGGCCCCATCCTTCAACATTGTTGGGCCTTGGCGATGGAATCTCTTGTTGCGGACCCGTGCCATATTGGCCAGGATACAGATCGGTTGCGCTGTTTATTAGCGTTGCTTTAATCAGAGCTGCGCTGGGATTGTGACCACATACTGTTCGGTAATAGCTCCTAACCAATGTCGCAGCACCAGCGGTCAAAGGGGTGGCCATGCTTGTTCCACCACTGTATACATAGTTAGAGTCGTATACTCCCCACAGTACTCCCGCACCAGATGCATGAGAACGACAAGAGATTACATTGGTGCCCGGTGCGACCAGGTCGGGTTTGATGCGTCCATCGTTCGTCGGTCCCCTGCTACTGAACGCAGCTATACCGCTGGGATTGTTGCTTACCTTGTCTCCGTTTATCGGGTTAGCGGGAAAGCTGGATGGCCAGTAGTTTCCATAAGTTCCCTGAGCTCCACCAGATAACCGATAGTTTTCGCTTGCGCCGACAGTGATGCAGTTCTTCGCTGTGCCGGGCGCGTCAATCGAGTCGATGTCTACAACCCCATCCGCATTCGCGTCCTTTCCGGCATTCCCAGCAGAAAACAGAATCGTCATATCCGGATAATTCCAGGTAAAAGTATCGACGTTCCGCGAATTCGTTGTATAGGAGCCATTTACTGCTGCGCCCCAACTATTGGTATGGATTCGAGCGCCGTCGTTGTAAGGCGGTTGGAAGAGGTTGTTCAGATCACTGGGCAATCCACCTAACCCGCCCGCATTGTCCAAAACCGATTGGAACACTAGCTGAGCTTCCGGAGCAACGCCTGCAAATGATCCAGTGTAGTAGTGAGCAGCAGGATTGCTGCCGGATAGGATACCACTTCCAAGCACAGAACCTGCAACATGAGTGCCGTGGCCGTTGGGATCGTCCCACTTTTTGTTGCGTCCAAGTGCGTAAGTTTTGAGTAAGCGTCCTGCGAAATCTGCCGAGAGCGTGGAAGTATCGCCTGTGTCGAGACCCGTGTCGCACACGGCCACGATTTCCCCCGAGCCGTATAGTCCTAAATCGGACCAAATCTGAGGGATGTTTATCAAGCCGCGCCCAACGTCGTTTGTGAGTTTGGGTTCAACATAGGGTTCAATCCAAGCTACCCCGCGCCGAGCGGCAATGCTGTTTATCGCGTTTGCAGGAATCGTAACGTCCAACTTTGCTTCGCGAGGGCCCGAAGCAATCGAGTGGACTGTTGCTCCGATAGCCTGTATATCTTTTCGCACCAATTCGGACTGCTCGCCAGGAAACAAGAGAACATTTACCCTTAAAGTTCCTGATGCGCCGCGCAGCAACGGGCTCACAGCAAAAGCAGGTTGATACAAGCCGACCCAACGGACAAAACCGAGCTTGCGAATGTCTTTGTCTATTGCTCCGAGAGTCGCGCGCACTAGTAGCGAGTAGTCGGGGATATAGTCCAGTGGTTCTGCACCTGCCTTGCGTAGAGCACTCATCATCGCTTGCGTTATCGGACCTGCGAGTTGAACAACAAAGTAATCGGGCCGAGCGGGTTCTGGTTCTCTCGCCAGTTCTGCCGGGATGCCAGGTAGTTGTGAGCATGGGTCGAATCTGGCGTAATTCAGTTTAATTTCAGCACTTTCCGCCGAGATTGCTAGGATAGCTATCGCGAGGACAGCCGATGCGAGAACGATTCGAGTAAACATTTGGCCAGGCACCTCACGCGACTGCCACGTATATTCCACACAAAACGCCCGCAACAGTAATAGCAAGTAGCTTCTAACTAGCAGTATAGCACATTAAGCTTTTATGGGGATTATGAGACGAAAAAACAGGCACTGCATTTTATCTGAGCAGTGCCTGTAAGTCCGAACTGGTGAAAGGTGAGATTCTAAGTTATTCTGATTCCAAATTAAGCCACTTCAGCTCATCAGGCGTCAGCTCCAGCTCCAGCCCCTGGAACGAGATGCGCATTTCGTCGATGTTCGCGGGACCGAAAAGCGCGAAAGTTGGGAACGGCTGCGATAGAACGTAGGCCATCGCAATCACCACAGGCTCAACGCCCTTCTTCGCTGCAAGCTCCTTTGCGCGCTCTAACCGTCTGAAGTTATCCTCGCTATACCAGGAGGCCACAAGCGACTGGTCGTCCGTATAATTCAGATCGCCCTTCACGAAGAAACCACGTGCCAAGCTCGACCATGCGAATAACGGCATCTGGTTCTTCTCAAACCATGCTCTCGACTTTATATCCGACGAATGTATACATCCCTCCCAGACGGGTTTGACCATCTCTGCAAGGCTGAAGTTGTTGCTCACCGCACTGAACCCGCGGAGTCCTTTAGACCTTGCGTAAGCATTCGCTTCTTCAATTCGCTCAATAGACCAGTTCGATCCGCCAAATGCTCTGATGCGTCCAGCGTTTACGTGTTCGTTGAGCACATCGATAAACTCACCGACAGGTACCTCCGGGTTGTCGCGGTGCATCATGTAGAGGTCTACGTAATCCGTCTGCATGCGCTCCAAAGTCTCAAAGAGCTGCGATGTGAGAAATTCAGGATAGCAATGCGGAGTATGGGCGCCCTTCGCTAGTACAACCACTTTCTCCCGAATACCACGATTTTTCATCCACTGACCCAAGAGCTGATCCGAAAGGCCTCCGCCGTAGATATAGGCCGTATCGAAGCAGTTGCCACCGCGCAAGAAGAACTCATCATACATTATATGAGTGTGCGGTACATGAAGCTGCGACCCGGTCAGCATAACGCCCATCACCAAGCGCGAGATAGGCTTATTGATATGCTCTACCTGCCCATATTTCATCTTGGAATCCGAGCGAACCGAAAGAGGTCTGCGATCTATGGTCGGATACTCAGCGCCCAGCCTTTCTTGAGGATACGTAAGTCCGATCGCCAATCTCCAAGTATCTAGAGTTCTCATGTTTCCAAGCGAGTCGTCCCAACTCATCGCAGGCGATGGTGCTTGTCGCTTTTCTATATTCGCAGCCACAGTATCCGCTTCGAGCGTATACGAACTGCCCTTGCTCTCGACCAGAACGGTTTCTTGCTGTTGGCCGTTTCGCGCGACAATAATTTCGGCTCGCTCTTGACAGAACCACGGAGAGGGAACAAAAATACTGCCCTCGCTGCCGTAGATGCGAACGACATTTTCCTGTGTGAGCCTTACCCCTGTTGCTACCTGTGCGATAATATCGTTTTCGAATCTGAGTATTCCAGCGGCCCACTCATCCACACCCGTATCTCCGATGCGGCCGATACCTTTGACTTCTACCGGCTCGGCAAAAGGCTTATCCATTGCCGCGCCCGCGATCAAGCGGGACATCGAAACAGGATAGCAGCCAACGTCAAGAATGCCGCCGCCTCCGAGTTCGGGGTTGAGTATTCTACTTTCGGGATTCCAGGCTGAATTGAAGCTGAAAGTTGCCTGGATCATTCGTACCTCGCCGATGATCCCACTGCGAACTAGCTCGACCAACTTCGCGGTTTGGGGGTGGCAGCGATACATAAACGCTTCCATTAGAAATACGTCGTTGCGCCGAGCTGCCTCGATAACCGCCATCGCTTCAGGAAAGTTGATCGTGAGCGGCTTCTCACAGAGAATATGCTTTCCAGCCTCAGCCGCCTTCACTGCCCACTCTGCGTGCATTGGGTGCGGTGTTGCTATATAGACTGCCTGAACATCCGGGTCATCAAGAAGATCTTGGTAGTTTCCGTAGCGACGAGGGACGTTATATTCGTTGCCGAACTTATCAGCCGCTTCCTGCGTGCGACTGGCAACAGCCAAGAGTTCTCCGGTTTTAGAATCCGCCAGTGCTTTAGCAAAGACTCCGGCAATTCTACCAGTGCTTATGATTCCCCACTGAAGCTTATCTGCCATTATTCTATCCTTTCTTGCAAACGAAGTGTCGTCTGCCGACAACCGCTAAGCTGTTATGCCCAAAGGAGAGTAATCCCTTCCATATTGTAAGCGATATTCGTTGCGAATACTATTGCACCACAGGGCGTATTGCCTCACTTAAGAATCGTACCGTAGTTCTTATCATTGCCTCACGTAAAATCGTACCATGCGCGGCACCGATACATGTCACTTGGGTAGTGTGTCATAAAGCTCCTGTA
>Ga0272448_1004634_pt1 | contig 15553 bp, 17 predicted proteins | sample YNPCB0191_FD_202220 | JGI IMG/M metagenome (GOLD analysis project Ga0272448, IMG submission 202220) | Hot spring sediment microbial communities from Yellowstone National Park, WY, United States - YNP-CB-019-1 | ecosystem: Environmental > Aquatic > Thermal springs > Hot (42-90C) > Sediment...
GAAGAAGATATTGAAACTTTGTGCAGAGTCGGATATAACATGATATTTGAGGAATGTTGGAGATCTGGAACATTGCTTTTTTCCATAACAAAAGACAGTTATGTGAGGTTTTTTGTTGATAACTTCCTTACGATAGGCGGTCCTAGACACCTCGGCATTTTTGGATTTAATCAAAAATTGTTGCCTCGAATTCCTTCGACGGATGCGGGAATGTTATACGATATTTCTTTAAGGGTTGAAGGTTTGCATCCTCCCTTGTTCCTCATGGAATATGATCCTGCAATTTCAACGGTTTACAGCAGTTATGACGCACAGAGTTCTTCGTACGTTTTAAATCAGTTGAGGCGAGTTGCCCAAGAACGGGAGTTTCTGAGATCACTTGTTCAGATATCTGAAGACTCTACGGGGAGGAAATCTCTCGTATTTACGGTAGATCGATTAGTTTATCCAAGCTTTGACAAGTCTTTTGAGAAGCTGTCTGTGCCATTAGGTGGAAAGCAATATGACTTTGCATATTATAGTAAACCCAGTGAACTCATGAAAATTATTGTAGATCTGATGGTTTTGACCTCTTCTAATAGGCATGATGCAGTCTTCGGTTATCCTGATCCCCTGTTTGAAGCAGACCAATATGTTAAGACTCTTGGAAAGGCACATTTAGAGACGCTGGACCTTGCGCTGACTGAAATTGATTTAGAGGAGTTCTCTGTTACTTATAGACAAATGAGGGAAATGGGTGGTGGATGATGAGTGACGAATACTTAAACAAAGAAGTCTTCGAACAGGACGTAAAAGGCTTTCTGTTCTTTATTGAGGTCACTCCAGATGGAAGTGAAAGGGCGAAACTTGTTTTCGAGTTTAATAAAGAAGCATTAAACAAATTAAGAGAAGGAGACATAGTTGCTGTTGAATCCTTCTCTTCCTTAACTCAGAGCGGCGAAACTTACTATACATTAATTGAGATAACAAGAGTTAGTCCCACTCATATTACCATTGATAGACTTAAGAGATACAGGTTTATGGGGGCTGTGCGGGAATTTCTTAAAGAAGCAACGAAGGACTTTGAAGCGGGTGACCCAACACTGGTTCGTGATCATGTTTACATAGAAGCGGAAGGTGTCATAACTGGCTATCTCATGAAAGTTGGTTCTGCGAATGTCGAATTTATCAATGAAACAAGCAAACCGATTCTTGGAAGGGACGTTGGCGTTTTGAACCCAAACACTATCGAGAGGTTGATCAACCAAGGCATTGACAAAGGATTAGTCGTAGGCAATTTATACTCCACTTATCAGGAACGCAAGAAAATTGAGTTAAAAGTCAAACCACATAGAATGATTACTCACCATTATACAGTATTTGGTTTTACGGGTTCAGGTAAAAGCAACTTAAGTGCAGAGATTCTGTCAAAACTTATAAAGGAAGAAAGACTCAACGCCATAGTTTTTGATCTTTCTGACGAATATACGGCCTTGCTAGCAGATATATTGGAAAATCAAGGGATAATCATCGTTGACAAAGATGATTTGCCAGAATCTTTGTTCGAGTATTACAAGGGCGAAGAACAAGATGTAGACAAAATATCTTTGGAACTTGCAATCAAGACGAAGAAACCAGGAGTGTTTGATGCACCGGAATTTGAGGATATCTATCAGAAATTTTTCAAGAAAGTTATCGAGGATAAGAGAATCAAAATAATTGACATAGCTAAATTAGGAGCAGAAAAACTCGATTTTCTTACACTTTATTCAATATTGCAGGAAAGGTGCTCGTCTCACGCATCCAATAGGCAAATGTTAGAGCAGTTAGATCCCTTCATAAGAAAAGCGCTGAAAGAAGATGAATCTATAGAGAAGGACGAAACTGGTAATTTTGAAATAACCCCGGAAAATTTGGAAAAACTGAAGAAACTAATCCTTGGATGTTATTCGCAATTGTTTAAGGATAAAGAATACGCGATTGTGGGTATTATAAAGGCGCTCTGTGAAGAATACAAGTTGAGACTTGAGTTGGCCGCAGAAGAGGAAACCGGCGAGAACTTTGTAACGCAAGACTGGATTTTACAGAACTATGTCATGGAACAACATGACGACAAGAAACTATGTATCATTGTCTCTTCCGACAGAGAGCGAATGGCCCAATTAATATTAAATTTAATAAGTAACTCTCTTAGGGCAAGACGGAAAGCAGGGACAAAAACACATGACGTTTTGTTCGTTATTGATGAAGCACATGAATTCGTTTTAAACCCTCGTGAATCAGGGTTGTCAGACATAGAAAGAAGTTGTTCGAGAATGATAGAGAGACTTACAAGAATGGGAAGGAAATATGGTCTTGGTATGGGCCTAGCTTCTCAAAGGGTCGCCTATCTAAACACTACTGCACTGTCAAATTGTCACACTACTTTTATTGGTGCTTTACCAAGGAAATATGACAGAGATACCATGAACGAAGCTTATGCTATTTCTCCAGAAGTATTAGCTCGTGTTGTCACATTTCCACCTGGTAATTGGTATGTTGTGAGCAGTGGTGCCTTGGGCATAAACAATGTTCCAATAAGAATAACAGCGCCGAATCGGGAGGTTGAGCTGGCAATGTACTTCAAAAACAAGGGATATCTTACATCATAGGAAACAAAAGTGTTAAAGAAATCTGGATGAAGTTAACATGCCATGTCAAAAAGGAGCGAATTAAATGGTTAATGAAAAGAAATGGGAAAAGACGCAAGATTGGTTTTGGGAAGGAAATGTTCAGAACAGAATAATTGAGTACATGGTCAAAAATGAAGGATTCCAAATTATCCGTAGCGCTGATCCAGGGAAAAAAGAACGTGGACCAGATATCTTTGCGCAAAGAAGACTAAGTGATGGATCATTTGAAAGGAGAAGGGTTGCAGTTAAAGGTTATCCATCAGAGAGATATGTTGATGGAGAGCGAAGGGGAGAAAAGAAAAGGACTGACCCTTCCACGCAAGCTAGACACTGGTTCGGAGAAGCTCTCTTAGAACTTATATTAGCCAAATCGAAAGATGAGAATCTACAGATTGCCTTGGGTCTTCCAGATAAGAAAGTTTACAGAAATTTACTTGAAAGGATTAAGTGGTTTAGGGAGAAGGTAGGATTACTATGTTACTTGGTCGATGAACATGGCGAAGTAACCATGTACAGTGTAGGTGAACATATACCTCAATTTGGTGAGTAATATGAAAAAATGCTTCAAACTGAAGGATCGAACTCCAACACAAATAGCTTCTTTTTTAATTAGGAAGTATAATGAGGAAATGGTTGAGGGAATGATTGAAGAATTTGAAGGTTGGGGTTTTTCGAAAGAGAAACTTGCTAAGGACAAAGGGACGCTTTTTAAGTTCTTGGTTTTGGTTGCTTATGATCGACAACCTTTTGATAGACCAGACTATTATGCTGTCTGGGATAAAAATGACTACAATTCTGTGTATAATATGCTTGAGCGAAATGGTCTTCTAAACTTAGACAAGATAAGAAAATCCACTGAAGAGGAAATAGAGTTTTTACTCAGAAAATGTGTTGCGCATGGTTATCATCTTCATAATTCAAATCCAAAGAACGAGAGAATAGGAACAAAGTTTGCGAAAACGATCAAACAAATATCCGAGAAAATCGACGATGTAATGAATACTCTTCTTAATCTCAAGTCTGTTTCGGATATTATTCGACTTCATCGAAAGTTATGCACTATACATGGGATAAAGGAAACCATTGCTGCTAAATTTATTATGTATACTGTTAGGGAATTGGGAATAGGAAATGTTGATCCTTCTCAACTTGAACCAGTGGCGTTTTTTCTGTTTGGTGAATGGCATAATCAGAAATGGGCGCGACGTTTAGAAGATTCTTCACTTGGCGGTAGAGAAGGACTTTCAGAACAAGTGGTTGAACATTTGAAAGAAGACCCTATGGCATTAGATTATTTTTGGCAATTGGATAGAGAATATTGTTCAAAGAGTAGATGTGATGAATGTGAGTTGTAGGAATCGGTGTTGAAGATGGATTTTTATTTCGTATGGACTCCAGATGGTCCAGAACCTGATGAGCAATACTTATGGGAAGTTTTCCCCTGTTGTGACGGCATCCTACTTTCAAAGGGTTATGTTACAAAAGAACTGGAAGATTCCATTGCAGATCATGGAGGTATCCGCAACTTTTTAAGATGGAAAGGGCCTATTATCGGCGATTCTGGGGCTTGGCTTTACAAGTATGAGGATGAACCTCCTTATTCTGTCAGAGAACTTCTAGATTACTATGTCAAATTGGAGATTCCCGTTGGTGCACATTTAGACCACATGATATTGAAAACTGTGAGAGTGGACGGGGTCCAAAGAGAATTAACTCCTGAAGAGAAGAAGAGAAGATGGGAGATCACTTTAGACAATGCTAGAGAAACTATTGAGTTACTTGATAAAGAGAGGTTTAATCATCTTAAGATAATTGGGGTGGTTCAGGGGTGGGATGTTGAAAGTTATCGTGTTGCAGCGAGACAACTGCTTGAGATGGGGTACAATTATTTAGGTGTGGGAGGAATAGCGAGAAAGCCCACTTCTCAACTCGTAGAGATTGTCGAAGTTATCAACAAAGAGATCAATAAACTTCCTTCAGAAAGAAGAAAGAAAATCAAACTTCACTTGTTCGGTTTTGCCAGATTACGCTTAATCCCATTCTTAATGAAAAAAAGAGTCGCTTCTTTTGACACAGCTGCGCCATTAAGGCAAGCTTGGGAAAGTGGTGAGCATAACTACCATTTTGCTAATCCATGGAGATCTTACACCGCAATAAGGATTCGCTTGACAAGAGTGAAGAAAGTTAGAAGAGGTCTCGAAAAGCTTGAAAAAGAAACTTTGGAGACTATGTACAAATTTGCAAAGCATGAGCTTCCACTCGAATACATTTTGAATAAACTTCTTGATTATGAAAGAAAAATCCTCGAAGTTGATGGCGTTGAACCTAAGAAAATCGATAATATTGTTGAAGTTCTGAGAAAAAGATATACCAGAACCTTAGAGGATAGACCTTGGGAAAAATGTGCATGTCCAGTTTGTAAGGAAGTGGGAGTAGATGTTATCATCTTTAGGGAAGGTTGGAGAAACGGAAGCAGAGCTCACCATAATGTGAGACAATTTTATTTAGAGTTAAATAGAATTAGAAATAGTAGGGTGAAGACTATATGGGTGTAATAGATAAAAAATACGCGCTGTTTATTGTTGGAGAGAGAAATAGCGGAAAATCCACTCTTATTCGAAGTTTAACTGGTTGCGGAAGAAACAAAGTTTATAACATTAGAACTTTAAGCGGGCAACCTCTGAAAGCTTTCGTATCTCTTAGTTCTCCTCAAGAAATGGGAATGTTGAATCATCCACCTCAAAACTTTCCACAGTCCATAGAAGATAAGTATGGCGCTGGAAGGAATGACTATGACATTCTAATTTCTGCGCTTGAGTTAGTCGTTGGAAATCCAGTGTTATATGGATATCAACAATATATTAAGAGTGTTCAAAATCAAGGATTTGACGTGAGATTAGCTGTGATACAGACTAGTTGGAATAATATTCCAGCGAATTTAAATGAAGTTGCAACCATCCAAAGCTACGCACAACAAAGAAATATACCTATAGCCTTGGTAAATGCGTCAAATGACCCAAATGAAGAATCTTCACGAATTAGAAGAAACCTATATCCTTGAAATTTATTTTTCTTCTTCATTGTCAAAATTTTAATATGAGAAGTGAGGAAACCTTACTGAAGTGTTATCAATGTCTACAGATGAAGAAAGAATAAAGTTTCTTCTACAAATGCACACTTCATATTGGAATAACATTTCACGTGCTGAAGATGCGTGTTGGAAGATGATGGCGGCTTATACTGCTCTAATCGCTGGTCTTTCATTCAGTATTCCAACCATCGGTTATGTTGGTTTTTTAGCGATTTTCATTCCTTTTAGTTTTATGAGCGTTAATATCTCGTTAAACGCCAACTTATGGTTTTTGAGAAACATAGGTCTTATCTCTAATTTGGAAAAGGAATTTTTGAGGGATAAAGACTATGATTATTTAATTCCGAAAAGTTGGGGTGAAAAGTATCCCTTTCTAAATACTGAACCATGGTGGATCTTCACAGTCGTTTACTTTTCTGTTTGTCTCGTTGTCACAGTCCTTATGTCTCAGAAAATTAGTTGCGCAGAGCAAGTTTTCGTAGGTTTGCTTTTTTTGGTCTGTCTATTTTTAACCATACTATATGGGGAAAAGATGCGGAATAGATATGAGAAATTCAAAGCACATGCTCCTGGTAGATCGTTGAAATGAACCATAACAGGTGATTGTTTTAATAATACCTCGTATTTTCTAGTGGGCGTTTGTATTGAATTTTTTTCTCGCATGCTTTTGAGAAAAGACAAGTGTTGATCGTTTCGCTATTCTGGCATACTGGATCTTCATCTTTACAATTTTGCCTATTAAACCACCATTTGTTATCGATAATGTCTCCAGCAACATTCGTTTTCTTCATAATATAGATAAAGGCCTTAAGACACGCATTTCTTAATTCTCTAGCCTCTTCTTCAGAAAGCAATTCTCCATGGATAAGTTTGTTTTTGACGGTTTCTTTCGGTGCCAGAATTCCTATTCTTAATTGTTGTTTTACTAATTGATAATCAATGCCTGGAAAAATTGTTTCTCTGAATTTTGTTATCCCTCTTCCCTGATGAAAAATAGCATTGACCATTGTCATTTTGCAAATGGGGTCGTCAAATGCCCTAAATTGCCTTGAGTATTGAATGAAATTATATAGAGAATTTTTGGTTTCTTTAAGCAGATTATAGAATTCTCCGCCCCAGTATTCACATAATTTCTTACCTAAATCCCGCCAATTTTTCAGTCTTTCTTCAAGTAAAGGTAGTGGTACATTTCCATTATCATCTTGGAAAATTACTTTCAAGTCAGTAATTGAAATTTTAGCAAGTTTATAAGCGTCAAGTATTGGATACGTTTCTTTATCGTAACACATTCTTAATGACCTCCACATATACATCGCCCCTCCAACATCCATCCCACCCTTCATTCCGTGACACTGGTTAATTCGACTGTTTTCTGCTATCCACCAATATCTGAAATTAATTGCATTACCCACTGTGAAGTACTGAGACACATCTTTCATTCCTTTGTCATTTTCTAACCAATAATGCGGATCATCCCACGAATATGGCTTATAAAATTTATAAGCATCTTCTTTACTTGTTAATTCGCAAATCTTGTCAAGAACCCCATAATCTAGTTCTACATATTTTCCGAATTGTAAATTTAGTCTTAGTCTATCAACAATCATCATTTTATCGCATTCATCCCTATTCCTCTAAACTACTTCTATTGGAATTTTCGTTATGTTTGTTTTGAATTCTTCGACATCAAAAAGCATGGCGGAGATTTCATCTTTTGAAGTTATTATCCAAAATCCGGTCTTCATCCATCTCATAATTTTTATGTCTCTTCCAGTTGGTTCCGTGCTTCCTTCAGGATGTGTGTGGAATTCGCCTACTATTGTTTTTCCCTCTTTATGAATTTGTTCCGCAACCTGACGAAAATCGGTAAATACTGGCTGAAAATGTATTTTCGGGTTATATCTTGTTCTAATCTCTCTTACATCAGTTACGTAGATGTTTTCGTCACTTTTCTCTCCTACGAGAAAACCGCACACTATTTTTGGAGCGTGGTTTTGAACTAAATCCAAAAGCTTTCGGTAAGCTTCTCTCTTAATCTTAACCTTTTCAACCAAATTTAAATTCCTCTAAATTTCGAGGTTTGTTTCACCCAGCAATTGATTAAGTTCAGTCTCAACTTCGTTAGCTTTCTTTTTTAGATTTCTACATTCATTAACGAGTTTGCCTATTTGTTCATTTTGCATCAGTTTTTTCATGATGGTTTCGCCCTTTTCCGTTAATGTATATTTTACTTCTACCTTTCCATTGTTTAGTGAGGCAACTCTTTTAATCAGGTTGTACGCTTCAGCTTCTCTAAGTCTTGCCACAATGTTGCTCATGCTTAATCGGACGGCGTTCATTATTTGTGAGAAGGTTCTGTCTCCTTCTTGAAGTTCAGTCAGAATTTCAATCATTCCTTTTTTACGAACTACATCAGAAATGTTCATATGCATCGTTTAAAAGAAATGCAGAAAAAGGTTTTAAGATTTACCCGAGTTTATTGTGTAAAGTCAAGTAGCGTTTTTCCTTTTGGAATAGCCTTGCTTACTATGCTGCACAGGTCTCCATACCCTTTACCCTTGATTGCCACGAACTTTTCATTCCAAAGGTTTTCTAGAACTTCGCGGTATTGCTTTCCAGCTATAACAACAATTTTGTCATAATTATTTAAGAGTGGACGCAATTTCTCTTCCACTAGAGGTTGGATTCTCTTAACGTCATCTTTTGTTCTTAAGACCTTTTCGTATCCCTCGATTGTTTCATCTGGATGGATTAATCCATATTTGGCGGAGATAATAACGTAATCAAATCCCATGGATTCGCAATACTTTCTGACAGTTTTGAATAACCTACCTTGATACATTTGCTTAGCTGGCGCTTTTACAGAAGCGTCATACCCAAGTTTTTCTTTAGTGCATCCAGTTATCACTAAAACTTTCTGGTTCTTATCGAGATCTAGTAATTCCGCCCCTCTTTCATTTTCATTTTTGTTAATAAATCTTGACCATAACTCTGGGTTTTTAAAGACCTTGTAAAAAACATAGGTGTTATGGAAACCGCGACGTCGATTGCGATTATTTCCTCTAAATATTACAACCTCTATACCAACGCTTTTGCAGATAGGACAATCGCATTTCTTCCAGGGTTTTTCTTCTAGGGTTCTTTTGTAGAAATCTATCAGTTCTGGTTTTCCGCCTATAGCTTTGTTAAATTTCGATAAGGTTTGAAGAACACTTTCTATGTCAATTTCGCCTTTATCATACATCCTTAATTTCGTGAGGCAATCTTGCTCTAAACCTTTTAAACTCGCAATCTTGGTGTTTTCGCCAAGTATTGCTTCGTTTTTAGAAGGTTTTTTGCTTATGAACGGTATTCTAATCGCGGTATATCCTTTCCCCTCTAAGCTTAGATAATTCAGTTGCATACTCGGCGAGGATAACCAAGCTTTACGAAGATATGAGGCAGAGTCAAAACCAACTTGAACCCCTAATTCTTCAAGTTCTTGAAATTTAGGAAAAAGAGAAAATCTAGCCAAACCGAAGAAGTGTAAATATTCAGGTATTATCTTTGACTCTTTTATTTTTTTGATCAATTTGTCAAGCAAACTTGAAATGAAAGAAGTAGGCGAGCGCACTAAACCGCCAAAGCCAAAATGTCTAATACCATGCTTAAGATAGTCATCATACATCTTTAAGTAGTCGTTAATATCCCATCCCTGAACAGCTACAATAAGTTGGAAATCATTTTTGAAGTTCCTTAGCCATTCATAATAAGATTTAATACCATTTTCGTACGTTAGTTTCATCCTAGAATCTTTGTCTTTTTCGAATTGTGGTACAACAAGATGGTCTACTGACACTCCATAATTAAAACCCAAATCCCGATAGTATCTCAAAGTTTCAAGAGGATCATATGGCGGAACTTTTTCTTCAACGTATCCAAATGCTCCGCAGTCTCCCATGATTTCAAAATTTTGTGGGAGACGCAAAACCTTATGAATACCTTCAGCTATGGCCAATTCATATTTCTTCTTATTTCCCATTATTGTAACTCTGGAGACAAGAACTCCATCCATTGGAACATTGCTTACACCAAAAATATCCCATGTGTAGAAATCATTTTTGATGGGGTCTTTTTGATGCTCTTGAGAATGACCGTCGGTAATAAAATCGTACTTTGGATCTACGCGGTCATTCCATTCGGGTATAAAGTATTTCATAAATCATCAATTTTTGTATCCTTTATTTTAAGGTTAAGTGTTCTCAGCAGATCATATAAATTGTGAACTGCTCTAATATTGTTATAAACTTTCTTTCCTCGTAACAATACTTTTTCTTTCATTTTTAGACATACTGGACATTCACATTCTAAGACTTGAACTTTCATTTTTCTAAGATCTTTTTGTATACCATTAATGAATATGCGAGAATTCCACGCCCCTTTAGTAGGAGATGAGGAGTCAACGGAGTGAATATCCATCTTGTATTCCTCCATTTTTCTTAGAATTCTTAAATTATTAACGCCAAATATGTGCAGATTCTTCGAGTGTTCTCCTAATAATTTGATCACGTATTGTATTCGCTCAAGTGCGATCCTCCACCTACCTACAGCTGTCTGCACTAATTTGGCTAGACCTCCAATTCCATAATAGTCAAAATCCAAATCTTTCAATATTTCATAACAGTGCCGAATACTCTCCTCATCGTACCCTTGAATTATTCCCATACTATAGGTTTTATAATCAAAATTAAAAATATTAAACATATTCTTAAACTCTATAGCATTTTCTAGAGTTATATCGATTCGCCGTTGCATTTCACGTTTACTTTGGCCTAATTTTAAAGGAAAATCTAAGTGGCAAATTATTATTTTATTTGAAGTGGCAAGGCTTTTTGCAATTTTAACTTGTTTCAGAAATGCTTTTTTCTGGGATATGGGCAATTTTTGTTTGTCTGCGAATTTAAAGCTGCCCGCATCAATTATGACATCTCCGGTAAACCCTTCAAAATGCTTCATAACGTTTCGAGAGTTGAAACTAGATATTGAGTAGAGATACCCGTAATTAAAGTTGTTAGGTGAAAGGAAATCGTGAAACTTAACATCTCCTGGGTATATAGCGACGTAGAACTTCATGTTGCATGATTCCTTATGTTTATCAGATGTGTATTGTATGTCTAATATTATAATAGAATATGTCTATATAAAAATTGTGAACGAAGTTAAATATACAAAAGATGAATTGTTCGGTTTCATTAAAGCAAGTTTCAATCGCCAAAAGATACTGTTGGCTCTTAATGGAAAGGATATGACGCCACTGGAGATAGCGAAAGTTACAGATCTCGCCTTAAGCAATGTGACAAAAATACTAGGTGATCTTAAAAAGAAAAATCTGGTACAATGTAAAACGCCAAGATTAAGGAAGGGAAGAATTTACACCTTAACTGAAGATGCTAGGGAATTAGTCTCTCTTCTTATGTCTAAATGATGTTTAAATTATGGCTATTATTATCATTGATGCAGACTACTACTTTTCATGGTTGAAGATACTAGATTAGCCGTTGGAGGTTCGGTTGGAGCTATTAAAGGCAATATTTTTGAGCAACATTTTAGAAAGGTATTAACGCAGTTTGGATGCATAATTGTCCCTTACTCATCGGTCAAAGACCGCTTAAGGAACGACGGGTCCGTCGAAATTGACGAAAAACTGCCAAGAATATTGAAAATTAATATTTCTAAAGAGGAACTAACCCGAAAAATTCTCATTTGGAGATATAGACTTCCTCCACATGATTTCTCTGAAATAGATTTTTACGTTCCATCAGTAAAAGTTGGTTTTTGGGTTTCGTATATTGGCAGGATTAAGAGAAAGACTTGTCCAAATTGTTTTCCGAAAGCCAAAGCAACAAAATTCAACGAGTTCCTTCAAAGTAGAGGAATATGTCCTCATTGTGAAAAAGGCGTGCTACCAAACAAAGATGCAACAGGTATAAGGAAATGGATTTGCAGCGTTTGCCAGCATATTGTTGATCCGCTAACTCTAAAATCAATGAAATGCGCTTTATGTGGAAGTGATTTAATAGAAATGGAGGATAAAAGCGCTTCTACGCAAGCTCACAAGCAATTTTATTATAGACTTGCTGAACTCCTTGATATAAAAACAAAATCAGATATAACTTGTATTTTTGTAGCTTACAATACAAGAGAAGAGTGGAGAATTTGGCATAAGGCCTTCGATTTATTTTTCGATTACTCAATTTTTGTATTCGACCCTAAACCTGCAAATGGAGTTCAAAGAATTGTTGGCTCATTTGATTCTGATGACTTTAACTCTCACCTTGGTGCAATCATATCTGATCTTCTAAAAAGTAAACCGCAAATCTCTGATGAAAGAGTCAAATTAATGTTTACGATCATGAAAACAATAAGAGGTGAGAGAGAAAAATCAATAAAAGACTGGGAAAAATCAATAATAAACTCGCGTGAAATTCTAACCAAGGGCAGCGAACTGAAATGCTACCCCATTAGGTATTCAATTTATTACCTTCTTAAAAAATTAAAAGGATCTTATCCTCCAATAGTCTCTCCCAACCAGTATGGGCAAGAAATTAGTATAAATGAGCATGCCTTAAGTGAAAGAGAGCAGACCATAATTTCGGAGATCGATAGAATTAGGAACGAAAACACTGAAGATTTATGGTTGAATTCTAAAAAAGAGGTGACAAGATCGGTTCTAATGAATTACTTTGAAAGAGCGAGAAAACATAAATGGTATAAAAATTTGATGTTACTCAACTTTGATTACAAGGCGATAAACGCCACTCCGTTTTTAGAGCAGTTTGAGCCTCTGGAAGAACTATTATTTATAAAACTCAATCAAATACGCAAAGATAAAAAAATAATTAAAGAAGTTGAAAAAGAGCCATGTTTTGATGTCGCCGAATCAACCTTTATACGAAAGTTAATTGGAAGTGCAGAAAGCAATAGAGGATTTATAATTGGAAATGACGCCAGAATATTGCTAAGTAACGGTAAAGAAGTCGTATTTCAGTGTAAAACTAGTTGTTCTTTCGAAAAATGGGACAAATTCAATAAGATAATGTCATCCGGAATTTCTTATAAAGATGCAAAAAGAATGATTGGGCATAATTTTCTAGCCAGTTTTGACTTGGAGGGAAACAAGGTGAATAAAAAGGAAAGAGTTTTTGTTGTTATTTTAGATGGACATTGGGGTGCAGGAAAGGAAAATAAATTAAAGAATCTTTCCATTATGTATCTTTTAGGCGTAGATAAAATCTTCTTTGCAGATGAGTTATTTAATGAAGAGAATTTACCAACGGATATACGTTTTACTGATTATTTGATAAAATTGTCAAGTAGTTAATCTTTTTGCGTCTGGTAAGGTGCAATAGATAGTAAGAGTTACTCCGATTCAGGTTTCAAAATTTTTCGAGTTACTCCTTACTCTTTCGACGTAATCTTCCACATCACTCAATCTTAAATTCATAAAATCACATAACCTTTTGAGTCGGAATAAGGGTATACCTTGATTTCCAACCAATATTTGTTTGATATTCCAATTAGGAGCAGAACCTGTATATCCCATAATTTTTCCCAACTGGTTCAAACTACCCGCTTTTTTAATGGCGCTTTCGATTAAACGTTTTCTAAACACGTCTTCTATAAATACTGATGCGTTCTTCGGAAGGCCTTCAAGTTTAGTTTTCAGTAGCAACCCCCATCTTATTATAAGTTATGAAAAATTTAAATTTATTAATGTCTAAGCGGATTTACACACCTCTTTTCATGCCCCAAATCATTTTTTGTTGTTGAAGTATAATTCTTGCATTCAAACTATCTCTCTTAACTAGATCCACTAGTTTCCTAGCAAATTTTCTACTACTCCATTCTGGTTGAAAAACAACATGTGACGGGTTAAGAGAAAGAACAATCTTCTTAGCATAGTTATAATCTTCATCATTCGAAATAATAAACTTGAACTGAGTTTTAAAATCAAATAACTTCTTAGTCTTTTCTAAAACATCAAAATCACTTTTCATTCCTGAAGAAGGACATTTACAATCCATGCTAATTAGGTCTACCGACTCAAAGATTTCTTTGTTAAAAATTGTTCCATTAGTGTTTATTTGTATCCAGTAACCCAGAGATTTCAATTGCTTCACTAGCTCTACTAATTCCTTTTTCTGAAGGAGTGGTTCACCACCAGTTATGGAAACGCTTTTACAAGGGTATTTTCTAACTTCTTCGACTATCTCTTTATCACTCATTTCTTTGCCATTTTGCAATGCATATTTTGTGTCGCACCAAATGCATTTGAGGTTACATCCGGCTAGCCTAATGAAAATTTCAGGTCTACCAATTTCTATCCCTTCGCCTTCTATAGAATAGAAAATCTCAGAGATTTTCACAACTTTCCCTCACTTTTTAATCTCAGAAGAAGCGGGTCTTCAATCCCAGCTTCTTGAAATCCTTTAGCTCTTAACAAACAGGAATCGCATTTACCACAAGGAACCTCTCCACCAACATAACAACTCCAAGTCCACTCTAAAGGCGCATTCAACTTTGTCCCTAGTTCAACTATTTCCTTCTTGTTCTTGAATAGCAGCGGTGTTTCAATTTTCATTTCAACTTTATACTGCGTACCTACTTTGCTAGCTAATTTTATCAACTCATTGATTTTTTCGTAGAATTCTGGTCTGCAATCTGGATATCCAGAATAATCCAAAACATTCGCAGCTATGAAAATTCTAGCCTTTATGTCCTCTGGATTGACACCTTCTTTTTCGATCTTATGTAAAATCTCAGACTCTAAGTATGCAGCAGCTAAAACCAAGAGAAATGTGTTCCTCAGAGGAACATATGTTATTGGTATGGTTTTTGCCATTTCTTCAGTGTTTCTTTCTTTCGGAACCTCAAACAATTCAGGATGGGTTAAGGCGGAGTACCAAGCCACTTCTTTGTAAGGAGAAATATCGATAATCTTGTGCTTAATTCCCAACCTCTTCGCAATTTCCTGAGCACATCTAACTTCTTTACTCAGACTTTGCCCATAATGAACCGTGATTGCATGCACATCATAACCTAAACTTTTTGCATAGGCTGCAGTGGTTGTCGAATCTAGCCCGCCACTCAGCAAGACCACACCTATCTTCACAATCTCACCTCATTCAAAATACTCACACCAACTTCTCGTGCTCTCCCAGACTCTCACCTTCTCTAGTTTGACAGTCTTGGGCAAACCCTTCAAATTCTGAAAGACATATCTTGAAATGTTTTCAGAAGTTGGGTTACCGATTTCCTTTAAGTCGTTTAGAAAACTGTGATCAAGTCTCTCCGTTATTTTCTCCAACCTTTCTTTCAAGGTTTCGAAATCCACTAGAATTCCAATATCATCCAGTTTTTCTCCAACAACAAAAACTTCAACTTTCCATGTGTGTCCATGAATTCTTGAGCATTTCCCCTTATAACCAACCAATTTGTGGGCAGCGTCAAACTGCGATTCAACTCTTAATCTGTACATTTCTTCGCACCCGCTACAAAATCCCCCGCCATTCTGAACAAACGTTATGATCATGAATCGATTCAAAGCTAACACATTTTACCCTGCAAAACCGTCCTTGATATTTTTCCCTTAACAACTGAACACATTTTCTCACAACGTCCTCAACAAACTTGGCATTCTTGTGAATTTTCTCAACAATTTCTTTTTCCTCGGGTCGTTTAAGCAGCGAAAATGTTGGAGCGCTAAAACTTTTCTGAGCTATGTCCACAACGTCCAATAGCTCTATCGAATTTTCAGACGTGTCAATCTCTA
>Ga0272448_1004635_pt1 | contig 15550 bp, 13 predicted proteins | sample YNPCB0191_FD_202220 | JGI IMG/M metagenome (GOLD analysis project Ga0272448, IMG submission 202220) | Hot spring sediment microbial communities from Yellowstone National Park, WY, United States - YNP-CB-019-1 | ecosystem: Environmental > Aquatic > Thermal springs > Hot (42-90C) > Sediment...
CGTTGGGAAGATGGGGAGGATATATCCGACGAGCTTTGAGTGGGACAGGGAAAAGAAGACGAACACGAGGGCCGACCAGCTCACCAGCACCGTGGCGGCCGGGTCGGCCCTGAGGCCTGCCAGGCGACGCCGGCCCCATGTTCGCACCACCCTCGCGAGAAACAGGCTCCACGGCAGGCCTGTGAGCAGGAGCACGGGGAAGAAGAACCATATCGGCTCGCCTCGGTGATGTACGCCGGTCGTGTACCTGAGCACATGTTCGTGGATAAGAAAGAAGTAAGGGAAAACCGGGTTCCGTACGCTGACCAGGACGAACCAGGGGGCTGCGAGAGCGAAAAACAGAGTGGCGGCCGATGCCCACGGCAAGGCCTTCAGTGCCTCCCATCGTCGGTGGGCCAGCATGGAGAAGCCGACCGCGGCTGTGGGCAAGACGAGGCCGACGAGTCCCTTGGTGAGCACACCGCCCGCAAGGGCGAAGGCCATAAGATACCCCCAGGGGCGGAGCGCAGCGGGGCCGCGGGTCGAGAGTCGGATCCCTGCGAGCACTGCCAGCGTTGTCCAAAAGGTCAGCGCCATATCGAGCATGAGGAACTGGGTCATGGCGAAGAAGCCGAAGCTTACGGAAAGAAGGATGGCAGCCAGGATTCCCACGCGCTGCCCTTTCCAGTCTCTGCCCATCCGGTAGGTCAACATCACGGTCAGCAGGCCGAAGGCCGCGCACCAGAACCGGGCTGCCCACTCCCCGGCGCCGAAAAGGCGCATGGAGAGTGCCGTGAGCCAATACATGAGCGGTGGCTTCTCGAAGTAGACCACATAGTCGAGATGAGGGGTTACCCAGTCCCCGAGAGCCAGCATCTCGCGTGCGATCTCGGCGTAGCGGCCCTCGTCGGAGTCCCAGAGACTGCGCAGGCCGAGCGGCGCAAAGAAGAGTACGGCAACCCCGCCAAGGACCAGCCATACAAGGTAGTTCCGTCTAGAAGTCATCGCGTCGCTTCCCTTTTTCTTCGTTGTCGACAACCGCTGCACGGAGGCGGGGCGATAAACTATAATAGAGCGTCTCGCCGGCGGTCAACGCCGCGGGCAGCGGGATCCTTGAATGCGTGTTTCCCACTGTGATAAAAGGAAGTGGAATGGTGTTTTCATACCGAGGACCTAGGAACAGGGCCTGCCGAGCCGGATCGAGGAGTGAAGCGCGGCTGCTGGGGCGTGCGTGCGGGTGGAGGCCGTAAGTGAGAGAGATCTTCAGCGATATCGAGGAACTGACCCGCACTCACACCAATACCCATGTCGAGGCCTGGAAGGCCTCTGGACGGCCGATCATCGGCTACCTCTGCCAGTATGTACCTCGCGAGATCATCATCGCTGCAGGGGCCCTGCCGCTTCGCCTCCGCGGCGCCGGGTCCCCTGACTCCTCTCTTGGCGATGCGTATCTGAGCGGAAGGACGTGCACCTATGTCCGCCACGTGATGAGCCTTTCCCTGGACGGCCGCTACGATTTTCTCGACGGCGAGATAGGGTTGAACACATGCGACCATGTCCGGCGCGCTGCGGACGTCTTCGTCAAGAAGACGTCGATCCCCTTCCACGGCTTTCTCTCGGTCCCGCGCTCCCCCCGCGAGGGCCTCTACGGGTACTATCGCCAGGAGCTTGAAAAACTCGTGCGCGGGCTGGAGGCACACCTGGGGGTGAGGATCGACAGCGATGCCCTGCGCCGGGCAGTCAAGATCATGAACGAGGTCAGGAGCCGCCTGACCGAGATAAACCGGCTGCGCCTCCTGGAGAGGCCCGCACTGAGCGGTGCAGAATCCCTGGCTGTCCATATAGCCTCCCAGGTCGTCCCACCCGAGGTCTTTGTGGCCATTGCTGACCGGCTCATCGAGCAACTCGCCAGGGGCGAGGGTCTCGATTCGCCACGGGGGAGGCTTGTACTCGTCGGTGCAGAACTCGACGAGCCCTCGTTTGTGGAGGCCCTGGAGAGCCAAGGCGCCCTTGTCGTGGCGGATCGCCTCTGCTTCGGCTCCCGTAGCGTGCTCCCGCCGATCGACGAGACGGCCGAGGACCCTCTGGATGCCGTCGGCCGGGCCTATTTTTTCCAGCCGTCGTGCGCCCGGATGATCGGCGATTTTCCTGTGCGATGGCAGGCCTTGAAGGGCATGGTTGCCGAAAGTCGTGCAGACGGCGTGGTATTCGAGCGACTGGTCTTCTGCGACCCGTGGGGTGCCGAGGTGCACAACATCATGGAGCGCAGCCGAAAGGAACAGGCATTCCCGGTGCTGGTGCTCTCGCGCGAGTATGGGATCGTACCCACAGGGCAACTGAAGACCAGGGTCCAGGCCTTCGTGGAAAAACTCGAAATCGCGCGGGCTCGACGCCTGGCCGCAGGGCAGTGACGATGAAGAGCGTGGACCTCACAAGGACGCCGCAGTGGAGGCAGTTGTTCGAGTCGTTGCCTGTGATCCAAAGGTTCTTTGCAGGTGACCCGGACAGCCACGGCATGAACAGGCTGCTCCACAATGTGGCAATCTACCTCGAACGCATGGTCGACTCTCTGGACCGCGGAGCGCCTTTTGTCTGGTACAACCTGGGCTTTAACTCCGAGCTGGTTTATGCCCTGGGCGATGCGTTCCCTCTGACGATCGAATCCCTGGGTGTGCTCCACAACCTCTTGGGCAACACACATGTCTCGCTCGACTTCATCGATACCGCCGAGGCCTCCGGCGTCCCTTCGGATTGCTGCTCTGCCGACAAATTGGCTGTGGGCGCGATTCGAAAAGGGCTCTATCCAGAGCCGGCCTGCTGCGTGGGCATCAACACGCCCTGCGACGCCCAGGTCATGGGGACGCAGGTGATGGCAGAGCTTTCGGGGAAGCCGTTTTTTCTCATCGACGTTCCCTACTATCACAACGAAGAGACGATCCGGCATGTGGCCGCACAACTGAAGGAGCTCGTCCCCTTTCTCGAAGAACACACAGGCCGAAGGCTGGACTACGACCGGCTCAAGGAGGTGTGCGAGCTCTCCAACACCATGACCGAGACGATCTGGGAATGGCTGGAGTGGCGCAGGCACGTGCCGCTCGCCCAGTCGAGCAAGCTCGTCGCGTTCACCCTGGTCCTGCAGATCCTTTTTACCGGCTCCGAGCAGGGGATCGACATAGCTCAGGGCCTTCTCAGGGAGGCGCGCGAGCGGACGCAGCGGGGCGAGCGATTCTTCGAGGAGCGTGTGCGGGCCGTATGGTACCAGGACCCTGTGTGGACCGATCTTCAGATCTACGATTGGTTCGAGCGTGAGCTGGGGCTGACCGTGCCCATCGATGTCTTCGGCTATTACGCCCACGAGGGGCTCATCGATACGAGCACGCCCGAGAGCATGCTCTACGGCCTGGCACGCAAGCTGGTCAACTGCCATCCGATGGCCCGCCAGTTCCGGGGCAGCATAGATGTGTACATCAGGGACTTCATGCATCTTCACGAAACATGGAAGGCCGACTGCGGCATATTCGCCGGCCATATCGCCTGCAAGCATGCCTGGGGTGGGATCGGGTTGTTCAAAGAGGCCTGTCGCAAGGCAGGCATCCCCCTTCTCATCTTCGAGTTCGATATGTTCGACCCCCGGGTGACACCTTACGAAGACGTCTATTTCGAGATCGAGCGATTCGTCAACGAGGTCGTCTATCCCCGAAAGATGCGGGGCTGAGGACCCCACCGGATGATCGAACCGCGACCTGAGAGGAGGTGCAGGGAAGCATATGTCGATTACGGCAGGGGTTGACATAGGATCCACGGCCTCAAAGGCCCTGATACTTGTCGACGGGACCGTGGCAGGGTATGTGGTGGGCCCGAGCTCCACCAACCCTGCGCGCACGGCCCGGGAGATCTACCGGCAGGCGCTGGAAAAGGCCGGCAGGTCGGCCTCGGAGGTTTCCTATATCGTCGGCACAGGGTACGGCCGCACACGGGTGGAGTTCGCCGACAAGAATATCTCGGAGATCACCTGCCATGGGAGGGGGGCACATTTCCTTCGGCCGTCGACCCGGACGGTCATCGATATCGGCGGCCAGGACACCAAGGTGATATGCATCGACGCGGCCGGCAATCTTCTCGATTTTGTCATGAACGACAAGTGCGCCGCAGGGACCGGCCGTTTCTTGGAGGCCATGGCCCGCTCGATGGAGATCCCGATCGAGGAGATGGAACGGTATTACTTCGGCGAGGGGGACCCCTGCACGATCACCAGCATGTGCAGCGTATTCGCCGAGAGCGAGGTCATCAACCTGATAAACGACGGGGTGGCCTTGCCCGGGATCGTCAAGGGGCTTCTGCTGTCGCTCGCAAACAGGGTCTCCTCGCTGGCGAGACGGCTGGGCATGGAGGAGGAGGTGGTCATGACGGGCGGGGTGGCCAAGAATCGGGGCGTGAGAGACGCACTGGAGAAGAAACTGGGGATCGTGCTCAATGGATTCGACGGCATGGACCCTCAGATAGTGGGCGCCCTGGGTGCGGCGTTGATCGCAGCTGACCTTGCAAGCGGCACCCGGGCAGAACCCTGAGGGTACAAGGGCGGCCATATCATGCTGCGGCACGATCGTTCCGAGGGCCTTGCCATACCGGAAGAGGACGCGCCCCCGGCCCCGGCCTCGGCGCGGCCAGGCCCTGCATTCGCCGATATGGCACCCCTCATCAGGCGGGTGAGGGATCTTGTGGGCAGACACCGTGACGCCAGTGCCGTCTGGAGGGCCACAGGGGACCTCGAGGCAGAGCTTCACGGCATGGGGTTCAGGTCTCGAGGCAAAGGCCTGCCTGAGACGATCCTGGCTGAACAGGTGGGGGTGGAGCTGGGTCACCCCTCGACGGTCTCCCTGGCGATCGTGCTGATGACGTACCGACGGGATCTGGTCGAAGACGGCGCGATCACCCTTGTGGGGCCCGATGTCGATCGTTTGGGCAGGGACGGGAGGCACCCTTTCGCTCAGGTCGTCATGTGTGCGCTCAGGGAAGGGTCGGCCCCTGACCCGTTCGCGATCGACGCCCTCCAGTATCTCACCCATAGGGTTCCCGGGTATATGGTCCGTTCGGTACCCGGCAAGCTGTGGGTGAGGATACGGAAGGACGCGCTGGCAAAGGGCTTGAGGATGAGGCACATCGGTGCTGGGCTCGTCTCTACCTACAGAGGCGACGTCGATGGCATCGAGGGGGTCGAGGTGGTGTTCGTCACCGCACCAGAGACCGCCCTCGAGGAGCTTGCGGCCGTGGCCAACGAGGCCGCAATACTTGCAGGGCGGCACAAGAAGCTCTTTCTCGGGGCGGACGGAGAGATCGAGTGCAGGGACTTGGACTGTGAGTTCTGCGACGAGAAGCCGGTATGCGACACCTTGAGGGATGTCGTCATTGCCAGAAGGAGCATGAGGCGTTGATACCCCAGGGAGAGGGACGAGAGCAGGAACTGCCGAAGAGCCGGGTGCTGGCCTCTTTTTTCGAGAGACTCGAGCCGCTGGAGGCCATCCTCCGTATCGTGCTTTCCCAGGCCAGGATCAGTGCCTTGCTCACGTTCAGGGGCAGGCCGGAACACAAGGTGCTGCTCGATTTTTCCACAGAGCCCGCCAGGGTCCTTGTCGACCCTGCCGCAAAGGCCGCCGATGTGTACGTGACACTGGAAGCAGAGACTATGCACGATATCCTTCTCGGCCGCATGAACCCAGGGGTTGCAGTCGGCAGGAGGGCCATGCTGCTCAGAGGCAGTCCCCATCACCTGGCCGCGTTCATCCCTTTGTTCGATTTCGGCCCGCTGCTCTACAGAGAGCATCTGAGGGACGCGGGTGTGTGCGGGTACCGAAGGCAGAAGGCGCGGGCTTTGACCCAGAGGGAGGCGTTCATGACCACCAGGGTATTTCGAGGGGATCCCATCCCTCTCGAGCATCTCTCCACGTGGGAGAGGGTCCTTTTTTCCTGTCTCAACAAGCTTTCCTACCTTGTGGGCTATCTCATGGGGCTGCTCCGGTATCGTCTGCTCGAGAAGATGAGCCTTTTTGAGGTGCTCTCGGCAATGTCCAAAGGGCTTGCCGCAGCCATGCCCGCCGAGGAGAAAAGGCGGCAGTGTGCGGGTACGGGTCCCTCCGGCAAAGAGACAGGGTAGTCCGCATCCCATGAAGCAACCTGAGATCCTTGCTGTGTGCGGCAAGGGCGGTGCGGGAAAGACCGTCGTGAGCGCCCTGCTTTCCAGGGCGATTATTCGCTCGGGGGGAGGGTCCGTTTTGCTGGTCGATGCCGACCCGGCCGGTGGTCTGGGGGCAGCCATCGGCGAACGCGCCGCCCGAACGCTGGCCGACGTGCGAAACGACCTCGTTGCAGCCGCCCGCACCTCAGGTCGATCCGAGGCGCTGCGGCTCGCAGAGCAGGTGGACTACCTTTTGCTCGAAGCGCTCGTGGAGCGCCGCGACTACTCCTTTCTTGCGATGGGTCGGCCCTTGGAGCAGGGCTGTTATTGCCCGGTGAACACGCTGCTGCGCGAGGCAATCGATGCCCTGGCGGCCTCGTTCGCCGTGGTCCTCATCGACGCCGAGGCAGGGCTCGAGCAGATCAACAGGCAGGTGACGAGGCGTCTGACAATGGCCCTGGCCGTTGTGGACGGCTCGCGCCGCAGTGCCGAGACGGCCCGCGTCATAGCCGAGATGGTGGGCCGGGGGCGGGTACGAGCGATACTGAACCGAGCCCCCAGAGACACACACGGCGCTGCCCTCCCCGAAGGGTTACCTCTCGCAGGCACGATCCCTGAGGACGTCACTGTGGCCTGCTACGACCGAGGTGGAAGGCCGCTGTGGGAACTCCCTGATGAGAACGAGGCGGTGGAGGCAGCGCGGGGTATCGCGCTCGCATTGGGTCTGGTAACCGAGGCAGCCAGTGGGCCTTCCCGGGAGGCGAGGCACGGGGACTGAGCAGCGACAACGTCACCGTCTCTTGGCCGCCCCCCCCTGCAGCCCCGGTACCTAGCCCTTTCCGGCCCGGCTGCGCTCAGCGAAACTCCGGCCTGGGCTGCTTCGGGACCCTGCCCGTGGTGACGCACTCGGACCGCAATCTTCGGCCCACGATCTTTTCCACCATCCTCCCTATCTCGAGGATCCTGTCCACGTCGAGACCGGTCTGGATCCCCATCTCGTCCATCATGACGACCATGTCCTCGGTTGAGACCAGACCGACGGCACTCGGGTCGCGGTAGTAGTATTTGCCCGTCCCCCCGACCGGGACGCCGTCGACGAAGTTCGCCGGTTGCCCGCCGATGCCGCCGAGCGTGGATTCGAACCGCACTATACCGGCCTGCAAGGCGGCCAGGACATTTGCCAGGCCCCATCCGCGGGTCACATGGAAGTGTGCCACATGGAGGGAGGTGTCGGGGATCTCGTCGAGTATCCATGAGAAGTACTCGTAGACCTTGTTGGGCGGCGCAGACCCGTCATGATCCGCGTGCTCGATGTCGTCCGCGCCTATGGCGAGAAACCTCTTGGTGAATTCGACTGCCTTGGAGAGCTCTGTGGGCCCCTCGATGGGGCACCCCCAGATCGTGCTGACCGTACCGCACAGCTTCATGCCGGCCTCGTGGGCCTTCTTGATGCAGCGCTCGGCGATCTTCCAGTACTCTGCCAGTGTCGTGCCGGAATTCCTCTTGTGGTGGGATTCCGAGGTGGAGACCATCATGAGAATCCTCTCCGGTCCCCACCCCTCCTCTCGGGCAATGATGGCGCGGTCGACCGCCCTCTCGTTGATAGTGACCGCTGTGATCTCCACGTCCTTGAGATAAGGGCCCGCGGCCTTGCTGGCGCGAAGCTTTTTCAAAAGCTCTTCGGCGTCGCGGAATTGGGGCAACAGTTTCGGCGAGCCGAAATTGGTGATCTCTAATTGGCGGTACCCTGCCAGGATGAGCTGTTCGGCGACCCAGAGCTTGGCATCGGTCGGTATGAACCGTTCTTCGTGCTGGAATCCGTCCCGTACTGTAATGTCCGAGAGGAATACCTTCTCCGGGCAAGGGAGTTTTCGTGCTGGGCTCATCGCGCTCTCCTCCTCGATGCGTGTTCCTCGTGATCTTCAGCAGCCGCGTCCCGTCGTAACCGCTCTTGCCTTCGCATCTGAATCCGCATGATCGACCACCCGGTGGATCCGGAAGCGCAAACCCCGAGATAAAGGGGCGACGTGCAGTGCGCCTGGAGCTGCCTTTCCTCTTGCAAGCCTCACTTCCCCTGGTAGTTTGGCGCCCTTTTCTCCTTGAATGCCCTGAGGCCCTCGAGCCTGTCCTCGGTGGGTATGCAGATCGCATACGCATTTGATTCGATGTTCAGTCCCACCTCGAGGGAGGCGTCCATGCCGCGGTTGATGGCGAATTTTGCCTGCTGGACGGCGATAGGCCCGTTGCGGGCGATCTCCTTGGCAAGGGTCCGGCACTCGCTCATGAGGTCGCCGGGTGGGACCACCCGGTTGACCAACCCGAGAGAGAGGGCCTCGCGAGCAGAGACCCTCCGGGCCGTGTAGATGAGTTCCTTCGCCTTTGCCGGACCGATCAGACGCGGCAGCCTCTGCGTTCCGCCGCCGCCGGGGATGATGGCCAGGCTCGTCTCGGTGAGCCCCATGTGGGCCGTCTCCGATGCGACCCGTATGTCGCATGCCAGTGCCAGCTCGAGACCCCCGCCGAAGGCGAACCCGTTGATGGCCGCGATGACCGGCTGGGGCAGGTTCTCGACCGCCGTAAAGGTGTTTCGTATCGTGTAGATGAAGCGCCTGACCTCGTCCTGGCTCATCGAGGCCCTCTCCTTGAGATCGGCACCGGTGGAAAAGGACTCTTTGTCGCCCTTCGAGCCGGTGACGATCACTACTCGGGCCTCCTTGGTGAACCTGGCCTCATGGATCGCGGCGGCAAATGCCTCGAGAAGTTCGACGCTGAACGCGTTGAGGCTTTCGGGCCGGTTGAGCGTGAGGGTCAAAATATGCTCGGAAAGGTCGCTCAGGAGCACTGCGTCGCTTGCCATCGTCTTGTTCTCCTTTGTCGATGCGGCGGGTGCGCCTCGCGCAGGGGTTACCCCGCACCGGGCACGCCGCGTTCAAGATGCGCGCGCGGCGACACTAGAAACGGAAGTTTCCCAGAACCGTATCAGGGATGGGTTTGAGGAGCGAGATCTCGAATGCTGTGGCCAGCACGTCCCGGATATCCCTCAAGAACAGCACCCCGTCGCTCAAAAGTCGCGCCCCGCAATAGAAGGGGTGGGCCTCGCCGTCGTACTTGTCCATCATCCGCTGCCTGAAGTCGGCTTCCTCTTCGGGGCTCATCTCCTCGCCGCGTGCCGCCCGGTTGCGTTTCTCCAAGGTGAGCAACACATAGGCGGCGGACTGCCCTGACATGACCGAAGTGCGGGCCCGCATGGTGGAAAACAGGAAGTGCGGCTTGTAGGCCCTGCCGCACATCCCGTAGTTGGCCGCCCCGTGATCAGGGCCTATGACGAGTTGGATCCTCGGGACCTTGGCATCGGAGACCGCCCTCACCATGTTCGCCCCGTACTTGCCGATACCCGCGTGCTCTGCCTCGGTGCCCACCATGTATCCGGGGGAGTTCTGGATGAACAGCAGTGGGGTCTTCTCCTTTGCACAGCGTATAATGAACTCGGTGGCCTTCTGGGCCGCCTGATAGAAGATGATCCCGTTGTTGTTCGAGGCGATCACGCCCACAGGGATGCCCTTGAGGAAGATCTTGCCGCAGACGATGTTGTCCCCCCTGCCCGGCGCATAGTCCTTCTTGTATTCCCTGAAAGGGTAGCCGTCTGCAATGTGCGAAATGACCGCCCGCACATCTATGGCTCGATACACATTGCTGGGCAGAATGTCGTAGAGGCCCTCGATGGGGTAATAGGGCGGGATCTCCTCGCGCCTGTCGATGTGCAGCCTTTGCGCAGGCTCGTGGGCCAGGATATCCCTGACGCGCGACAAGGCCTCGTCCTGGTCGGCGCAGAGATGGTCCGCGCCGCCCGAGATATGGGTATGCACATATCCTCCCCCGAGATCCTCGGCAGAGACCTCCTCGCCCAGGGCGGCCTTTACCAGCGGAGGGCCGCCGAGAAACGAGTAGGACATCCGATCGATCATCACCGCCTCGCAGGCCAGGAAGACGATGTACGCCCCCCCTGCCGTATTGCCGCCGGTGGAGAGGGTGATCTGCTTGAGGCCCATGGCAGAGAGCCTGCACATGTTGTAGAACATGCTGCCGAAGTGACCGTCGTCGGGAAAGACCTGGTCCTGCATGGGGAGGAACGCACCTGCCGAGTCGGCGATATAGACAATATTGAGACCGCAATTCTCTGCGATGGCCTGCGCCCTGAGGTGCTTCTTGAGCGTGATGGGGAAGTAGGCACCGGCCTTGACACGGCTGTCGTTGGCGATGATCATGGTCCAGTTGCCGTGGATCTTGCCGATCCCGGTGACGATGCCCCCGCACGGGACATCGACCGCATCCGGGTAGTTCATGCCGAACCCGGCGATCGTGCCGAGTTCGAAAAACTCGGTGCCAGGGTCGATGAGCTTGCCGATGAGCTGCCGTGGCGGTTGCTTGCCTTGGCGGGCGAGCTTCTCTATCGCCTTGTCACCCCCAGGGGAGGTCGCCTTCCTTATGAGTTCTTCGAGCTTGGCCTCTTCGTTGAGCCAGTGGGTCCTGTTCTCCAGTGAGGTATCGTCGTTCGCGTCCATCGAGGCCTCTCCTTATCGAGCATCCATCCGAGCAATGTGGGACCGAGGCGCATGTGCACGTGCAACGGAAAAATGGCGCGAGGAAAGTACTTCTTTTATACGTGAACCCGGCCTGTTCGTCAACGAGAGTGCGGCCGCGACACAGAAGAGGCACCTGTCATGATCATCGATTTTCATACCCATATTTTCCCCCCGGATGTCATAGACCGGCGCGAGGAACTCTTGCAAAGGGATCGGGCGTTCTCACTGCTGTACCGGGACCCGAGGGCGCGCATGGTCACGGCCGAAGGACTCCTCGGTGCCATGGACCGAGCCGGGATAGAAGGGGCTGTCGCCTGCGGGTTCGGGTGGAAGGACTCGGGGTTGCGCAGGGCGACCAACGAGTATCTCCTGGAGGCTTCGGTACGGCACGCGGGCAGGCTCTACCCGTTCACAGCGACGCCTGTGGGTGGGGGCCGGGGGATGGTGGAGGAGGCCTCGTTGTGGCTCGATCGAGGCATGAGAGGCATCGGCGAGGTCGCCTTCTACGTCAGGGGTATGACCGAAAGGGCCTTCGGCGTTATGGACGGCTTAGCGCAGCTTGCCCAAAGCTACGATGTCCCCTTGCTCCTTCACGTCAACGAGCCGGTCGGTCACCCCTACCCGGGCAAGATCCACGTCAGACTCGAGGCGCTCTACCGGTTCGTGAGCCGGCACCAGGAGACAAAGATCGTCCTGGCCCACTGGGGTGGCGGGTTGTGCCTCTACGAGCTGATGCCCAGCGTGGCCAAGGTGTGCGGTATGCTCTATTACGATACTGCTGCCTCCCCGTTTCTCTACAGGCCCATGATCTATCGGATCGCCCTGGAGATCGTTGGGCCTGAGCGGGTTCTTTTCGGGAGCGACTACCCGCTCATCGCGCCGTCCAGGTACTTCGAGGAGATGCGGTCTGCAGGCATGCCCGAGGAGGCCGTCCGAAGGATACTGGGCGAAAACGCCTCCAGAGTGCTCTCTCTCCGGGCCGCCTCCTCCTGGAAGGCGCGGCCATAGCCCCTGAGGTGTCTCCTCAGTTCTTCCTTCGCCGCGATGTGGGCCCTGCGAAGGGGCTCCGGGATGCGGTACCTCCCGGTAGTCTCGAGCACCCACCGGACCGCCTCCTCCAGGGTGATTCTGTGCCCAGGCGAGACGAAAAGGGGCTTGACGCCGTCTTTCGTCCTGACACAGGCTGCCTGGCGAGTCTCGGTCGAGCGCACGAGCGTCATGCTGCCCCGAGACCATGCCGGTGCAGGGATGCGCTCGAGAAAGGGTGTCTTGGCGCAGCCGAGCGCAGGCACATCGAGAAGGACCCCGAGGTGCGAGGCGAGTCCGAGATCTCTGGGGTGGAAGGTCCCATAGCCGTCGAAAAAGACGAGGTCGGGCATATGGCGGAGGCAAAAAAAGGCCCGGGCGAGCGCAGGGCCTTCCCTGAAGGCGAGCATGCCCGGGATATAGGGGAATGTGACTGGGGCCACGACGAAGGCCTTATCGAGCACCTCGTGCGAGCAGGCCGTAAGAACCACCACTGCCGCGCACAAGCACTTCGAGTCTGGGTCGTAGGCCGCGTCCGCACCGGCGATCGCCGCCGGCGGGGATGTCAGCGGCGAGAGCCTGACTCGGCTTCTCAGCCCCTCCTGTATCTGGAGGGCGTGCTCGGGCGTCATGTGATCCTGGACTCACTCTTCCTCGACCGTCGCATCGAAGAAGCTCAGGATATTCTTGTAGTCGTCGCCTTCCATGAATTTCATTGCCGCACGGGGGTGCTGGTTCAACTGCCCTGTGATCATGTAGGGTATGTCGTAGCCCCAGCGCAGGCGCTCTCTCAAAGGCTCGACATGTTCCTGGATGCACTTGAGCAGCGGGCGTAAGCGGAACTTGGGGTTGTGCAGGAAACCGATGAGGAGTTCCATGGGGCAGTTGCCCGCGCCCCTGCCCAGCCCGGCAAGGCTGCCGTCGAGACGGCTGGCACCGAGGATGAGGGCCTCTATCGTGTTGGCGTACGCGAGCTGCTGGTTGTTGTGGGTGTGGATGCCGACCTGTTTCCCTGCGGGCTCGGCATACTTGAGATACTCGAGGGTGAGCTCGCGGATTTGCTCTGTGTAGAGGGCGCCGAAACTGTCGACCAGGTAGATCACGTCGACCGGTGTCGCAGCCAGTTCCTCGAGGGCGCGATGGAGGTCACGCTCCTTTACCGTCGAGACGGCCATGAGGTTCACACTGGTTTCGTACCCCTTGTCATGGGCATCTTTTATCATCTCGATGGCCGTGGGTATCTGATAGATATAGGTCGCCACGCGGATCATGGAAAGGATGCTGCGGTCTCTGGGCAGGATATCCTCGTGGTAGTCGGTTCGCTCGGCATCCGCCATCGCCGAAAGCCTCATCGGCGTCTCCTCTTCACCGATGACGCGGCGCAGGTCTTCTTCGTCGCAGAATTTCCACGTGCCGAATTGGGAAGGAGCATAGATCTTCTTGGAGGCCTTGTACCCTACCTCCAGGTAATCCACTCCTGCCTCCAGGCATGCCTGATAGACGGCCTTTACAAAGGCGTCGTCGAACCGGTGGTCGTTCATCAGACCGCCGTCACGGATCGTGCAATCGTGAACCTTGATGTCGGGCCTGTAGGTGACCCAGTCTCCTCGGGCCTGACCGTACTGCAGTTTTTTTTGTTCCTCGGCCATAGTCGTCATCCTTTCTTCGCAGCGTCTGAGGGTGGCGTCTCGCTATGGGATATGCCGTTGGGCGCCTATCGATCGAACAAGTCGGGCTCGGCCCCGTTCTCCGACTCCTCCTTGTCCTTGTCGGCCAGCCGCCTCTGGTCCATTGCCTGTACCAGGCGCTCGGGGAGGTAGAAATATCGCTCGTGCACCTTGTGGTAGGGGCTCCAGCCTGTCTTGTTGCCGCCCTCCTTTTCGAGAAAGGAGAACACCCCCCAGAGCTTTGCATCGAGGTCGTCGAGCTTGTTGAGAAAGATCGCCTCGAGGGTCATCGGCTGTTTGGGGGAGCCGAACTCGGTCTCCCCGTGGTGGCTTATCACCAGGTGCGTGATCAGCATGGCACGTTCTTTGGGGAAGTCAGGGATCTTGGAGATCTTCTCCTCGATGAGGCGCACCCCCAGGACGATATGCCCGAGCAGTTGGCCCTGATCCGTGTAGTCGAAGCCCGTCTCGAAGGAGAGTTCCCACGCCTTTCCCACGTCGTGAAGCAGCGCGCCGGCAATGACGAGGTCTGTGTCGAGGAAGGGGTAATTCGGCAGGGCAGACTCGCAGAGCCGCACCACAGAGAGGGTGTGTTCGAGCAGGCCGCCGAGATAGGCGTGGTGCAGGGACTTTCCAGCCGGCGCCTTGCTGAAGCGCTCCCAGACAGAGGCGTCGTGAAAGACCGAGTTGAGGAGTTGTTTGAGATAGGGGTCCTTGACCTTTCTGATCGCCGAGGCAAGCTCCTTGTGCATCTCCTCGATCGGCCGGGGGGAGGAAGGCATGAAGTCCTCCTTGCGCACCTCTCCGTCCGGGACCGTCTCTATGTAGGTGATCTTGATCCTTCGTTCCTTCTGGTATTCTCCCACCATGCCCTTTATGGCCACGACATCCCCTTGGGCGATGTGCGGGGCCTGAAGCTCTGCGTCTTCCCAGAGAATCGCCTCCATGCGGCCCGTCGTGTCCATGAGGCCGAGCTTGAGATAGGGCTTGCCCTCGCGGGTCCACAGCAAGGCCTTGTGTGCGACGAGGTAGCACCCCTGCACGAGGTCGTTGTTCTTGAGGTCGGCGATCTTTGTGGATACCTGAGTATTCATCCTGGCCCACGTCGTGGATCCCACGCGTGTGGGAACGTTAGGGGACCTCTGAGGGCAAGACCTCCCCACGACGCAGCGGAACCGGGCGTGTGCGGGGCCACGTCTGGCCCGCCCTGCTCCCCGAACCTCGGTCCGGGCGCCGGCGGCACGCCGAAGGGATCGATCGAAGCCTTCTCGCTACTTCAGAGTTTACCAGAATTTATAGAGTACCTTAAGGGTGCCTTTGATCCCGTCAGGCCTGTTCTTGACCCCCACCTCGACCGCTGTTGCAAGGCTCATCATGAGGTCCCTGGTAGGGGTGAGGGTGAGGAGGGGCCCTATGCCCACGGTCTGCTCCTTTTGCACGAGCGCCTCGGCAAGGGCAGGGTTGTAGGCCGGTGATGCGGGATCCTGCAATTGGGAGTTTTCGAGGTCGTCCTTGCCCAGTTGCCACATACAGTACCCGGCGAACCCCATCCAGAGGCTCTTGTAGACATTGTATTCAAGTGCATAGTTGAAATGAATGCTCTGGCCCGGTTTGAGCGTCGCATCAGGACCGTAGATCACCTTGTAAGGGCTGTTGTTGCGGGAGTTCCATGCATAGTGGATCCGGAAGCTCGTCTCGAAGCGCTCGAAGGGCATCCAGGTAAAGGCATAGTACGGGTTGAAGGTGACGATGTTCGCACCAGGGTTGATGAGAAAATCGTCGGAGTACCGGCCGGTGGGAACGATCACATCGAGCTCGATCCTGTGAAAGTAGGGTTTCCCCAGCAGGCTCTTGCCCGACCACTGTATGACAGGACCGGTGATGATATCGCCGAGCCCGCCGCTGTTCTCGAGATTCTCGCCGCCCAGGGGCCTGATATCGCTGTTTATGAGCCCTTTGGTACTTATGTCGACCACAGGGATCACGATGTTCCAGCCGAGATAGCCGCCGAAGATTTCTTGCGTGCTTATGTACGCTATTTGAACTGCCTCTGCCAGATAATTGAGTTTGGTCTGTTCAAGATGCCCCTTGAGCTGTGCCGGTGGAGACGGCGGCGGAAGGGG
>Ga0272448_1004637_pt1 | contig 15548 bp, 16 predicted proteins | sample YNPCB0191_FD_202220 | JGI IMG/M metagenome (GOLD analysis project Ga0272448, IMG submission 202220) | Hot spring sediment microbial communities from Yellowstone National Park, WY, United States - YNP-CB-019-1 | ecosystem: Environmental > Aquatic > Thermal springs > Hot (42-90C) > Sediment...
GAGCGCTTGCGGCAAAAGATGACCGCGGCGTTTCACTCGGTGCACGAGATGGCGGACAAGTTCAAGGTGCACAATCGACTCGCCGCGTACCTCGTCGCGGTGAATCGCGTCGCGGAGGCAATGCGCCTGCGCGGCTGGGCATAGAGGACGATGGCGCGAGAAGGAGATTCTCGCGCCTTGTTTTTTTGCGGGAATGGGTGGTTAGCAAGTGGCCCAAGTTCGCCGCTTGTCCGATGATATCTCTGAAGGAGGAGACCAGTGTCAGCGAATGAATTTGTCAAGGCGCGCGATTTTCTGTTCGCGCACCGGACGGACTATGAAGCCGCGTACCGCGGCTTTCAGTGGCCCGCCCTCGAGCAGTTCAACTGGGCGCTCGATTACTTTGACACTTTTGCCAAAGGCAACGCGCGCCCCGCGCTCTGGATCGTGGACGATGCCGGCGCGGAAACCAAGCTGAGTTTTGCCGAATTGAGCGAGCGGACGAGCCGCGTCGCGAATTTCCTGCGCGGCTTGGGCGTCCAGCGCGGCGACCGCGTGCTGGTGATGCTGCCGAACGTCGTGCCGATCTGGGAGGTGATGCTCGCCTGCATCAAGCTGGGTGCGGTTGTGATTCCATCGGCGACGCAGCTCACGCGCGACGACCTCAAGGATCGCTTGACGCGCGGCGCGGTGCGGCACGTCGTCACGACGCCCGCCGGCGCCGAGTTGTTCGGTGGGCTGGAAGGAAAATTCACACGCGTCGTCGCCGGCGGCACGGTCGCGGGGTGGACGAAATACGAAGACGCGTACAACGCGCCGGCGGATTTCAAACCCGATGGCATCACGCGTGCCAGCGACGAGCTGCTGCTCTATTTTACTTCCGGCACCACCGCCAAGCCGAAAATGGTTTTGCACACGCACACGAGTTACCCGGTCGGGCACCTCTCGACGATGTACTGGATCGGGTTGAAGGAAGGCGACGTACACTGGAACATCTCTTCGCCCGGCTGGGCGAAGCACGCGTGGAGCAGTTTCTTCGCGCCGTGGAACGCCGGCGCGACCATCTTCGTGTACAACTATGCGCGTTTTGACGCGAAGAAAGTGCTCGCGTATCTGAACCAGTACGGCGTGACGACGCTGTGCGCGCCGCCGACCGTGTGGCGTATGTTGATTCTCGAAGACCTCGCGGCGTATCCGACGAAATTGCGCGAACTCGTCAGCGCGGGCGAACCGCTGAATCCGGAAATCATCGAGCGCGTAAAAAAGGCGTGGAACCTCACGGTGCGCGACGGCTACGGGCAAACCGAGACCACCGCGCAGCTGGGCAACTCGCCCGGGCAGATGGTCAAGCCGGGGTCGGTCGGGCGACCGCTGCCGGGGTATCGCGTCTTTTTGCGGAACGCGCAGGGGGAGGATGCGGACGAGGGCGAGATCACGCTGCGACTCAAGCCCGCGCCGCTTGGATTGATGATGGGCTATGCTGACGATCCCCAGCGCAGCGCGGCGGTCCTCGGTGGCGACGGCTATGCAACTGGCGATGTCGCGACGCGCGATGCGGACGGTTATTATTGGTACGTCGGTCGCGCAGACGATGTGTTCAAGAGTTCTGACTATCGCATCAGCCCGTTCGAGCTGGAGAGTGTGCTCATCGAGCACAAGGCGATTGCCGAAGCCGCGGTCGTGCCGAGTCCGGACCCGATTCGGCTGAGCGTGCCGAAGGCATACCTGATGCTCAAGCCCGGCTTTGAGCCGACGCGCGAGACCGCGCTCGATATCTTTCGGTTCGTACACGAGCGGCTCGCTTCGTACAAGCGCGTCCGGCGAATCGAATTCACCGATTTGCCCAAGACGATTTCCGGCAAGATTCGCCGCGTGGAGCTGCGGACGCAGGAAGGCACGCGGGCGGCGCAGCACGCGCGCGGACAGATGGAATTTCGCGAAGAGGATTTTCCCGAGTTGAAGGGATAATTGGACGCGGAGGAACGCGGACAAATGCGGCTGAACGAAGGAACGGCGGGTAAGCCCGCCGTTTCAGTTTTCACCTGGGCCGCTTTACAAACCGCTCAATCCGCGTCAGCGCTTCTTCAATGTCGCGCATACTCGCTGCGTAGCACACGCGCGCAAATCCTTCGCCGCACGCGCCGAACGCAGTGCCCGGCACGATCGCGACGTGCTCTTCCATCAGCAGTCGCTCGCAAAACTCCTCCGACGACCATCCGGCGCGGCGAATGTCCGGGAACGCGTAGAACGCGCCACGCGGCTCGAACGTCGGCAAGCCGATTTGATTGAACCCGGCGACGATCACCTGCCGCCGCTGGTCGTACGAGCGAATCATTTCCTGCACGTCCGCCTCCGCGTGCAGCAGTCCTTCCAGCGCGGCGACCTGTCCCATCGTTGGCGCCGACATGATGATGTACTGATGCACCTTGCGGATCGCCGCGGAAATTTCCGGATTCGTCGCGACATAGCCGACGCGCCAGCCGGTCATCGCGTAATCTTTCGAAAAGCCGCCGAGCAAAATCGTGCGATCGCGCATTTCCGGCAGTGACGCAAAGCACACGTGTTCGACGCCGTAAACCAATCGATCGTAAATCTCGTCCGAGAAGACGAGCAAGTTGTACTCTGCCGCGACGCGCGCCACTTCCAGCAAGCGCTCGCGCGACATGACCGCACCGGTCGGATTGTTCGGGTAGCCGATGAGGATGCCCTTGGTGCGCGGCGTGACCGCGCGCGCGAGGGCTTCGCCAGTCACCTGAAAGCCATCCTCGACGTGCGTCTCGACGACGACCGCCGTGCCGCCCGCGAAGACGATGCTCGGTTTGTACGCGACGAAACTGGGTTCGGGCACGATCACTTCGTCGCCCGGATCGATGGTCGCCAGCATCGCGCAGTGCAACGCTTCGGACACGCCGACGGTGATGAGCAGTTCTGTTTCGGGATCGTAGCGGACGTTGTAGCGCGCGGCAAGATGGTCGGCGAGCGCGCGCCGCAGTTCAATCGTGCCGGAATTCGACGTGTATTTCGTTTCGCCGCGCTGGATCGATGCGATGCCGGCTTGGCGCACGCGATCGGGCGTTACAAAGTCCGGCTCGCCGATGCTGAGCGAGATGACATCCTTCATCGTCGCGGCGATGTCGAAAAAGCGGCGGATGCCGGAGGGCGGCACGGATTGGACGCGTTGTGAAATCGCCGTGGTGACCTTGGTCCTCATCGATCCTCCTCGCTGACATCGGATGATAAAACCACCCACGCGTACTCGTCGGCATAGTACGCGAGCGTGAATAGTTCGCTCCGCTCCGTGCGGACGCGAAACCACACCGCGTCGGGCGTCCGCCAGGTCCGTTCAATGTGCTCGACGATTCGCCGCACGCTGCGGAACGTAAACGCGCGCGGCTCGGTCGGATACGCGTGACCGGCGTAGCATTCGACCGACACCGGCTCAGTGCCCATTCGTGTTTCCAACGGAATCGATCTCCGACGAATCGCCGACATTCAAGCGCTGAAAGGTGCCGCGCACCAGTGCGTCTTTGCCGATCAGCGAACCTTCCAGGACCCGATTCTCGATGTGTGCGCCTTCGCTGATGATGCTGTCGCGGACAATCGAGTTTTCGACGATTGCCTCTTCCGAGATCGACACATTCGGTCCGATGATTGAGTTGACGATGTGCGCGTCATCGCTGATGTACACCGGCGGCAGGATGACCGAGCCGGGGAGTTCGCGCGCGTGGGTGCCGTGCTTGGCGAGCAGATAGCGATTCGTCTGCAAAATCGCCGGGACGGTGCCGCAATCCTCCCACACCGGAATCGTTTCCGCCTCCAGCCGCGCGCCATCCTCGATCATCAACTGCATCGCGTCGGCGAGGAAATATTCGCCTTGGGTCTGAATGTTGCGCTCGATCACCGCGTCGAGCGCGTTCAACAGTCGTTTCCAATCGCGAAAATAGTACACGCCGACGACCGCGAGGTTCGAGATGGGCGTGGCGGGCTTTTCGACGAATTGGGTCACCCAACCATCCTTCAAGAGCGCGACGCCGAACCGGCGCGGATCGGCGACCTCTTTGGTATAAATCAATCCGTCGCCTTTCACTTGCGCCAATCGTGTAAAATCCGTTTCCCAGATCGTGTCGCCAAAGACCACCAAGACGTCTTGATCGATAAAATCTTTTGCCAATCGAATCGCGTGCGCTTGTCCTTTCATCTCGCTCTGTTCGACGTACCGTGCGCGCATCTGGGGGTAATGATCGGCGACGTATTTTTGAATTTGTTCGCCGAGGTAACCAACGACAAAGATGGTCTCTTCGATCGAGAGACCTTTCAAACTGTCCATGACGTGCCCCAAGACCGGCTTGCCGGCGACCTGGACGAGCGGTTTGGGTTTGGAGTACGTGTGGGGACGCAGGCGTGTGCCCAGCCCCGCGAGTAGAATAATGGCTTTCATCCGTTGCCCTTTCCAGCGACGACGATCACGAATTCGCCTTTGAATGGATGCTTGTGGAAATGTTCGACGATCTGGTGCACCGTGCCGCGCACGATCTGTTCGTTCGGCGTGGTCAGCTCGCACGCGACCACGAGGCGGCGCGCCGCGCCCAGCGCGCCGCGCAAATCCTCAAGCAGCGCGTTCAGCCGGTACGGCGCGTCGAGCACGACCCAGGTCGCGCGCTCGTCGCGCAGTGGCGCGAGCGCGGCGCGCCGCGCGTCCTTCTTCACCGGCAACATGCCGACGAAACGAAAGTGCTCTAGCGGCAACCCGCTGACGACGAGCGCCGCTAGCAGACTCGACGCGCCGGGGACCGCGGTGACCGGCAGGTTCTCTGCGATCGCACGTTCGGTCAGCCGCGCGCCGGGATCGGCGAGCAGCGGCGTGCCGTGGTCCGAAATCAACGCGAGCGATTCGCCGCGCTTTAATCGTGCAATCAATTCGGGGACGCGCTCGCGTTCGGTGTGCTCGTTCAGGTCGATGAGTTCATTTTCGATTTGGTACTGACGCAGTAACCACGCCCCTTGACGGCGCTCTTCGCAGATCACCGCGTTCGCTTCGCGGAGGACGCGCAGCGCGCGCCGCGTGATGTCGTCCGGGTTGCCAATGGGCGTGGACACGATGTAGAGCATCTTCCTCGATTCTACCCTGTCTCCCCCGCGATGTCAAAGGATTCGATCACGGAATCACCGGACCACCCAATACCCCAGCACCGCTAACCCGCTCCCCGCGACGCTCGCGAGAAAATTCACCCAATCATTATCCAGCCAGCGCCAGCCGCGAAGCTGGCGCGTCGCGCGACCGCAGCGATGGATGGCGGACTCGGTTTCCTTCTGATCGAAATCGCAATAATAAATGGCTTGCACCGTTGCGCCGAGGAACGAATCGAACAGCGAGCCGAAGAGACCGGCCAGCGTGAGGATGAACGGGACCAGGAGCAGACCGCGCGGGCGTGCGAGCGTGAGCAGCGGTTCCGGTGCGACCAGTAGGGAAAGGAACGCGAGGGCGCCGATCCACAGCGCGCCGCACAGCGCGATGAACGTGCCGAGCCGCGTCACGCCTCCGCTGGTGCCGACCGCAACGACCTGCCCGGTCGTGATCAGGCGCGGCGGGACGCGGCTCAGCACGCCCAGCTCGGTAGCCCAGGTGTCTGCGTTGACCGCTGCCATCGCGCCGGCGAACGCGAAAAAGAAAACGGGCTGCCGAGAGAAGCCAAACGCCAGCGCCATCAGCGCGCCCCAGCCGCCGTTCGCCAGCACCTGTCCGAGGTCGCGGCGATGTCCCTTTTGGAATTTCTCGGCAAGCGGCTCTTTGGCGCGTGCTCGATAGTGCGACAGCGCGGACGAGGAAACGAAAAACGCGATGAGCAGCAGCCCCCACATCACGCCGCCCATCGCGAAAACCAGTGTCCCGATGATGATCGCCCCGCCGATCCCGCTGGGTGTCAGTGAGCCGCGCCCGTATGCCAATCCGGCAATCAGTGCGCTGAGGGCGATTCCAAGGAGGAAGGCAGGGGCGAGCCCAAGCGAGTCCGCAGGCAAAGCGATTGATTCCTAAATCAAGCCGCCGATGATATTCACCACGGCGAACCACATCAGAATTTGTACCAGCAGCGCGCTGACTGCCAGCAGCAGCGTCGCGGCGCGCTGGTTTCGATGCACCAGTACGCCGAACAGCGTGTTGATGACCAAGACGACCAGTCCGATTATCGGCAGCGCGAAGATGTTGCTCTTGGCATCGATGCGGTCAGGCAGTCCGGCGACATCGAAATGGAGCGGCAGGTTGTCCGGCAAGACCTGGAACCGAAGGGCGAGATAGCCGAAGAGCGCGAGGTTGACCACCAGCGCCAGGGCGAGCAGAAGTTGCATCACGTGGTCGCGGACCAAGAGATCGAACGCGTTCTCTTGGGGCGGCAGTTCTGCGCTGACCGAGCCCAGCGTTTCGGGCGGGAGGAGGTCGAGTGGAGTTGAGTTCATGCGCCAAGTATCAGGATGAGTGAGCCGCGTCAAGACCTGCCGCGATCCGCAGACCACGGCAGGTCTTGACGAAATCGAATCTACGCGTAGACCGGCGTCAGCCAGTCCAGGTGATTGGGACGCTGTCCGCGCACGATCGCGAAATAGGTCTCCTGAATCTTTTGCGTGATCGGTCCCATCTTGCCGGAACCAACCGCGCGATGATCGATCTCGACGACGGCGGCGACCTGCGCGCCGGTGCCGCAGAAGAACACTTCATCGGCGATGTAGAGCTCGGAGCGGTCGATCGAGCGTTCATCCACTGCGAGGTTCAACTCGTCCTGCGCGAGGCGGATGACTGTGTTGCGCGTAATGCCTTCGAGGATATTGTCATTGACGCCGGGCGTGCGCAATCTGCCTTCGCGCACGATGAATAGATTCATCGCACTGCCTTCGGCGACGTGTCCGTCCTGGTTGAGCACGATCGCTTCGTCAAAGCCGTTCCAATGGGCTTCGCTCTTGGCGAACGCCGAGTTGATATAGCCGCCGGTGATCTTGCCGCGCGAGGGGATGATGGTATCGTCCAGCCGCCGCCAAGTCGAGGTGCAGGCGCGCACGGCGAGATTGATATAGTTGCCTTGTGGACGCGCAAAAGCGGCAAAATCGAAATCGGCGTCGTACAAGCGCGGCGTAATGTCCTCGGTCGCATTGTACAACAGCGGGCGAATGTACGTGTCTGCGCGATACCCCTCGCGGCGCAGCAGTTCGACAATCAGATGCTTGAGGTCGGCGGCGGAGTAGGGCAGGGTCGCGTTGAAAAGTTTGCACGCGCTGAGAAAGCGGCGAATGTGGTCGTCGAGCCGGAAAACATAGAGTTGCTGCCGGTCTTCATTCCAATAAGCACGGATTCCGCCAAACGCGCCAATGCCATAGTTGACGACCTGGGACATGATGCTGATCTTGGCGTCATCGATGGGCACGAATTTGCCTTTGAAAAATGCCCAGTGCGGACGCCGCGTCTCCGTGCGTTCATCTTTTCCGAGTGTCTGGGTCGAAGGATTGAGAGTCTGAACCATCGTTTCTTTCCCTCCTTTGGGTGATCTCGCATCATCGTGGACCGCATGAATTCGATGGTACCGAATGGGGCGCGCCATGATGCGTTGGATGGCGGAGCGCATCTCACTACGGATATTATATCACTTGTTTGGGATAAGCGGCAACGTGTCCTCTTCCCAGGTTTTCAGGTGCGTGATCATCGCGTGGCTGGTCATATCGAGATGGACCGGCGTGATGGAAACGAAGCGCTGGGCAATTGCCCAGACGTCGGTGCCTTCTTCTTCGGTGACGCCGCCGGGCGGTTCGCCGCCGATCCAATAGTAGCTGCGACCGCTGGGGTCTTGGCGTTCGATCAGTTCATCGCGATAAATGCGTTTGCCCAGCCGCGTGATGCGCACGCCCCGGATTTGATCGAGGGGAATGTCCGGCACGTTGACGTTCAGAAAGGTATCGGGCGGCAGATTGCCGTTCGCCAGAATCCGCCGCGCGATGTGTACGGCGGCTGTCGTCGCGGGAGTGAAATCGATATCGGTTCGATTCTGCGCGTTGATCGACACGGCGAGGGAGGGGACGTTGTTGATCGCGCCTTCCATCGCGGCGGCGACGGTGCCGGAGTAGGTGAGGTCGTGCGCGACATTGGCGCCAGGATTGACGCCGCTCACGACCAGCGCCGGCTTGTCCGACAACAAACCGAGCATCACGAGCGCGACGCAGTCAGTCGGCGCGCCATCCGTCGTGTACGCCAGCGAGCCATCGCGGAGCATCTTCTTTTCGACGCGCAGTGGTTTGTGTATCGTCTTGGTGTGCCCGGACGCGCTCCAGTTGTGGTCGGGTGCGACGACGATCACTTCGCCCAGGACTTGCAGCGCCTGTTTCAGTGCGAACAGCCCGGGCGCTTCGACTCCATCATCGTTGGTGACGAGAATATACATGGTGCAAGTGCAGGGGCGAGATGACCCGCCCCTGCAGAACTTTATTTGACGATCAACTGACCGACCATGCCGGCTTCTTTGTGACCCGCGATGTCACATTCGAACGGATACGTGCCGGCGGCTGGCGCGGTAAACGTCTGCGTGACGGACTTGCCCGGATCAATGGTCAGTTTCACATTCGCCGCGTTCAGCACGAACGTGTGTTGGATGCTGCCGACGTTCTTGACTGTCAGGTTGATGGTCTGACCGGCGGTCGCATTGATCGTCGCCGGGTCGAACTTGAATTCGCTCGCGTTGACGGTGACGTTCAGCGCGTTGGCGCTGCTGCCTCCGCCGCTGCTGGCGCCGCCGCCGCACGCGGCAAGCGCCAACGCGATCAGAGCCACAGCGGCAAATAAGATGAAGGTGCGTCGAGACATTTCTTCCTTCCTCCTTGGGGAATGGTGTTTGGATTTTACCTCGCCGCGTGTGTCGCCGCGAGGGTCGTACGCGATTGTGTAGAAACGAGCGACCCGCTCGCCTCTATTTCTTCTGCTTCACATCATGTTGCACGAAAATTGTCACCGGCGCGCTCGTGGTCTGGTTGCCGGCGGCGTCGATTGCGATCACTTGCAGGACGTGCGATTCCACAAAGCCGGCGGTATTCGGCAACGTGACCGTGTTGGAGACGATGACCATTCCGCTCGTGAACACCGCCGTCACCGCGGGATTCGGTGTCGTGACCTTGGCGACCTGACCGGTGAGACTCTCCGTCACGCCCGTTCCATCCGGATTCGTGTACGTGCGCGTGAAGGTGATGGGCGTCGGCGGATCGGTCGCCGCGGCGCTCGCCAATGTCTTGGTCAGCGCGTCCGACATTTTGATCGTCCACTTTTTGTTGAACGGCGCAACGGTGCTCTCGCCGAGATACGCGCCGTCCAAATAAAATTGCACCTTCGCCATCGCCGCGTTATCGACCGCATCGACGCCAATCGAGATCCACTCGTCCTTCTCCGGGCTGTAAATGTCGCCATTGTTCGGATGGATGATCTTGACCGTCGGCGGCTGATTATCGACGATGACCTGGATCGCGGACTGGTGCGGCGTGCCGTTTCGATCGATCACGGTGAGCTGCAAGGTGTACAGCCCGTCGAGTCCTGAGACATCCCATTGTCCGAGCGTGCTGTTGTCGACGCGATCGCTGCGATCGCCGCCGATCTGCGTCCACTGCGTCGGATCGATGCCTTTGCCGTACGCGAGCCGGAACGTGGACTGACCGTCGAGCTTGGCATTGCCGACGATCGTCACGACGCCGTGAATGTACGAGTACGAGCCAGGACTCGTGATGGCGACATCGCCGCCCTGCGGCGTGCACGAGTAAGTCGTGTCGTACTCGGTGGGCGGCTGCGGGATGTTGTTCTCACGCACCCAGTCCGCCGCTTCGGGCGGATAGATCGGAAAAACTTTTTGCTCGACCAGGTCGGGCGGCGTGCACGCGGTGGCGAGTTTGCCGGTGTTCTTGTTGATGCGGAACGGTTGCCACACGTTGTCGTACGTCTTCGGCTCGGTGCCGGCGATGAAAAGTTCTTTGATGCGCTCCGGGCAGTACGGCGTGGGCAAGAGTCCGCTCGTCGCGCACACCTCCACGCGCGTCATTCCCGGCGGCTCGACGAACGGATGCACCGGAATCGTCTGATGGATTTTCTCCATGATGTCGTGCCAGATGGGACCAGCGCCGCTCACGCCGCTGATGTGTTCCATCTCCGAGTTGTCCGCGTTGCCGACCCAGACACCGACCGCGTAATCGGGCGTATAGCCGATCGTCCAGTTGTCGCGCCAATCGGACGTGGTGCCGGTTTTCACCGCGGCTGGACGTGAGAGCTTTAAAACGCTGTTCGACCCAAAGCCCGGCGTGCGCGCGGAGTTGTCGGACAAGATGTCGCTCATGAGGTACGATAACTGCGGCGTCACGATGCGCTGCGTTTGCGGCTGGGTGAAATTGTAGAGCACTTTGCCGTTCGCATCGGTGATTTTCAAAATCCCCACGGGATCGAGTTCGCGATAGCCCGGCTTTTTCTCCTGCGGACTGACCGGCACACCCGCCATCAGCCCGCCGTTCGCCAGCACGCTGTTCGCGTACGTCATATCGAGCAGTGTCACTTCGCCGCCGCCCAGCGTGAGCGCGAGCCCGTATTTTTCGTTGTTCAGCGTGTTGATGCCCATACGGTGCGCCGTGTTCACCACATTCTTCACGCCGACCTGCTGGATCAGTTTCACCGCCGGGATATTGAAGCTCGATGCGAGCGCCACGCGCAGGCGCACCGGACCGTGATACTTGCGGTCGTAGTTCTCCGGCACGTACGGCGGATTGCCCGGGTCATCGAACACGGTGCGCACGTCCATTAACACCGAGGCGGCGGTGTAGCCCTGCGCAAAGGCGGTGAGATAATTGAAAATCTTGAACGATGAGCCCGGTTGCCGCGGCGAAATCGCCACGTTGACCTGACCGTCGATGTCGCGGTTGAAATAATCGACTGAGCCGACCATGCCGACGATTTCGCCGGTGCTGGGTTGGATGACGACGACCGACGCGTCGCTGACGTTGCGCTTGTCGGCTTGCAGCTTGGCGACCTGGTCGCGCACCACTTGCTCGGCGGTCTGCTGGATGTTCCAATCGAGCGTGGTGTAAACCGTCAGTCCGCCGCGATAGACCATTTCCGGTCCGTACATATCTTCCAACATGCGGCGGATGTAGAAGACAAAATGCGGCGCGCGGATGTCGAACTGCTTGGGCGTCACGCGCATCTTTTCGTTCTTCGCGGCGATCGCCTGCGCCTCGGTGATGTATCCCTGCAGATACATTTGATCGAGCACGATGTTGCGGCGCTTGAGCGCCTCCTGCGGATCGTCGATGGGATTGAGCGCGGGATATTGCGGGATCGCGGCGAGCGTCGCACATTCGGCGAGATCGAGGTCTTGCACATGCTTGCCAAAGTACGCCTCCGCCGCCGCGTCGACGCCGTACGCGAGGTTGCCGTAATAGTTCCCGTTCAAATACCATTCGAGGATTTGTTGTTTGCTGTAGCGGCGCGAGATTTCGTTCGAGAGAATCAGCTCTTTCGCCTTACGGTTGTACGTCGCGAGGCTGAATGGATCGCGCACGATGCGCTCCTCCGGCGGGATGAGGACATTCTTGACCAGCTGCTGCGTGATCGTGCTGGCGCCCTGTACCTGTTCGCCGCGGAGCGTCGTATACGCCGCGCGCAGAATGCCGTACCAGTCAAAGCCCGGATTGGTCCAGAAATTCCGGTCTTCGAGCGCAACGGTCGCGTTTTTCAGATTGGCGGGAATCTGGTCGAGGGGGACGACTGTCCGGTTGCCGCCCTGCGGATCGAAAATCTCATAGAGGAGCACTTTGCCGGTGCGGTCGTAGATGCGCGTGGTCTTGAATTGTTCGTTGGTTTGCTTGACGATTTCGCCCGGGGCGGGCAAGTCTTGGGCGTAATAGTTATAGACGGCGACGGCGGACGCAGCGGCGACTCCGACGGTCGATACGAGCAAGCCGGCGATAACTGCCAGCGTACCCAGCGACAGCCGCGCGAGGAGCGGACCCGCGCCCTGTGTTTTCTTTTGCAGCCGGCGCCGGCGCAGAAATTGTGAGCGTACTGCTGACACGAGAGGAAACCATCTCCTTCTTGAACTAGCGGAGCGAATGGTGGCTCGAAGTGGTTTGCAGGAGCGTCACGGATCGAATGCTAACCATTTGTGAGCATCCGCTAGTTTAACACCGTTTAGCCGGATGGTCAAATAGGTTTGACTTTTGCACGCGTTTGTCGGACAATTGAGGATAGGGAGACTCGATGCGCGAAGCCATCCGAACTTTTGTCGCCGTCGAATTGGACGACGAACACCATCGCGCGCTGCGCGATTTGCAGACGCGCTTGAAACGCGAACTGGCTGCCGCCAAGCCCGCGGGGTCTGCGACCGCGCGGGCTGTGCGCTGGGTCGCGCCGGACAATATCCATCTGACGCTCAAGTTCCTCGGTGATGTCGCCGCCGCAACGATGCCGGCATTGCAACAAGCCATCGCTGATGCATGCGCGGGCACTCCGCCGTTCACGTTGAACCTTGCCGGCGCGGGCGCGTTTCCGAATACGCGGCACCCCAATGTGCTCTGGGTCGGCGTGAGCGGCGAGGTCGAGCGCGCGGCGCAGTTGGCGCAGCGGATCGACGACGCATGCGCCACGCTCGGTTTTGCGCGCGAAGAGCGTCCGTTCTCGCCGCATCTGACGCTGGGGCGCGTTCAGCGCGACGCGCGACCGGGCGAGCGGCAATGGATCGGCGAGCTGATCGAGAACGCATCGGTCGGCAATCTCGGCGAACTGCGCGTCGAGCGCGTCAGCGTGATGAAGAGCGAGCTGCGTCCCGGCGGAAGTGTGTACACGCGGCTGGCAGAGGTTCGACTAACGAACGACGGACGATGAAAGACATCCGTCTTCCGTCAGAGAGGTCGAGTGTTCATCTCAGTGATCGGCGCGGGAGTGTGTGACGAGCGAACCTACGCGCTCGCCGAAGAGGTCGGGCGTGAGTTGGCGCGACGCGGCGTGACCGTCGTCTGCGGCGGACTCGGCGGTGTGATGGAAGCGGTGTGCAAAGGTGCGCAGAGTGTGGGGGGGCGCACGATCGGGATTCTTCCCGGCACGGATTATCGCGACGCGAATGCGTACGTCGATATTCCCATCGTCACCGGGCTGGGCGAGGCGAGGAACGTGATCGTCGTGCGGACGGGCCGCGCGGTGATCGCCGTCGGCGGCGAGTACGGAACGCTGAGTGAGATGGCGTTCGCGCTCAAGTTCGGAATTCCGGTGATCGGTCTGGACACCTGGCAGTTGGCACGCGGCGGCGCAATCCTAGCCGGCGTCCCTCAAGCCAGCACCGCGCGCGAAGCAGTAGAATTGGTTATGAGCCGGGTCAAAGGGTAAGGGAATTGGCGATGTTGTTCCGCGACCGCCGGGATGCCGGTCGATTGCTCGCGGCGCATCTGTCGCCGCTGAAAGATGATCCGAACGTCATCGTGCTGGGCATTCCGCGCGGCGGCGTCGTGGTCGCTGCGGAGGTTGCGCGCGCGCTGAACGCGCCGCTCGACATTTTCATCGCGCACAAGATCGGCGCGCCCTTTAATCCGGAACTGGCGATCGGCGCGCTGACGAGCAACGGTGACGTGCTGCTGGATGAGGACTTGATCGACGAACTGCGACTGCATCACGACGAAATCCGCCGCGAGGTCGAGAGCCAGCGCGGGGAAATCGCGCGGCGGCTGGCTTTGTTCCGCAAGGAGCGGCCGCCGTTGGAGGTCGCGGGGAAAACGGTCGTGCTCGTCGACGATGGCGTCGCGACCGGCTCGACGGTGCTTGCGGCGCTGCGCGCGCTGCGTAAACAGTCGCCGGGGCGGCTCATCCTCGCGATTCCAGTGGGACCGGCGGAGACGGTCGCGCGGCTCGCGCGCGAGTGTGATGAGATGGTCGTGCTGGCGACGCCGGAGCCTTTCTGGGCGGTCGGGCGTTTTTATTTGTCCTTCGATCAAACCGAAGATGTCCAAGTGGTCGATCTACTCGAGGAGGCGGCGCGGCGGATTGAGTCGAAGGACTGAATCGCGCCAAGACGCGTTCGGAATGGGAAAACGCTCTGGCAAGGCTGAGGCGGGCACGCGACGCCTCATTTTTTGTTTCGATAGAAACACAGCAGCGTGCTGCCGTACTGGCGCGAATCAAACAGTTCCAAACTCTCCAATTCCACCGCGCGAAATTCTCGCGGATGAATCTGCGCGACGACGATCCCCGCGTCGGACAGAAAGCCGCGCCCATCCAGCGCGCCGAGCGTTTCCGCCCACAACTCTTTGTACTGCGGCGGCGCGACGTAGATCAAATCGTACTGCTCTGCCGCGCCGCGCCGGATGAACTTGAACACGTCCAGACGGACGATGCGGGCGCGATCCGCCAGCCGCGTCAGCGTCAGATTCTCGCGGATCGCGCGCAGGGCTTGGCGGTCGACTTCTACGAACGTCGCGGCGCGCGCGCCGCGCGAGAGCGCCTCGATGCCAACGCTCCCCGCGCCGGCGAACAGGTCGAGGACATTCGCGCCGCGCACGCGCGCGCCGAGGATGTTGAAGAGACTCTCTTTCGCGCGGTCAGTGATCGGCCGCGTCGCCGCGCCAGGCGATTTCAGTGTTCTGCCTTTGGCGGAGCCGGAGATGACACGCATCCTATGGACCCTTCAACTCAGTCAGCCACTGTTCCACCTGCGCGCGCCGGGGTGAATTGGGCTCGAGCCGCAGGTACGTTTCGAAGTCGGCGCTGGCTTGGGTTTTCAGGTTTTTCTCACGATACGCCAATCCGCGGTTCAAATACGCGTCCGCAAAACTCGCGTCCAGCGCAATCGCCGTGGTATAGTCCGCGATCGCCTGATCGATATGGCCCAGGTCGTCGTACGCAATACCGCGATTGTTGTAGGCGCGACTGGCTTGCGGTAGCAGTTCAATCGTCCGCGTGAAATCCGCGATCGCTTGTTCCAGGTTGCCGCGCTTGTAGTACAGAATGCCCCGGTTGTAGAACGCGCGCGCGTACGTGTTGTCGATGGCGATGACTTGCGAATAGTCGGCGAGCGCGCGATCGGGATCGCCCTGGTCTTCGTACGCGATGGCGCGATTGTAATAGGCATCCGTGAATTGGGGGTTGGCGGCGATGGCTTGCGTGTAATCCGAAATCGCCAGGGCGATGTTGCCGGCTTTGTACGCCTCCAGCGCCGCGTCGAAGAACTGTTGCGCGGCGGAAGTGGGACGCGGCGACGGCGCGGCGGAACCTTGCGAACCTGGATACGCATTGGGCAGCGGGAGGGTCGGAGGAGCGGGGTACGGCTGCGTGCCCGGGTACGCCGGCGAATTGGAATGGCAGCCGGCAATACCCAGCAGCAATAGCAGCGGGATGGCAAACGATTTGAGCTTGTGCGTTTTCATGGTCTAGCACTCGGTTCGATTTTCGCATCGATTCTCTTTAATGTCAAAAATGCGAGAGGCGATGTGTTGCATCGCCTCCGTAGAAATTCATTTGCGCGTTCGCGATTTCTTCGCGAGTGCCTTCCTGACTGATTTCTTCGCTCGCCGCTGCGGTCGTT
>Ga0272448_1004639_pt1 | contig 15545 bp, 15 predicted proteins | sample YNPCB0191_FD_202220 | JGI IMG/M metagenome (GOLD analysis project Ga0272448, IMG submission 202220) | Hot spring sediment microbial communities from Yellowstone National Park, WY, United States - YNP-CB-019-1 | ecosystem: Environmental > Aquatic > Thermal springs > Hot (42-90C) > Sediment...
TTTATTTTATGATTAACATTTCATTACAGCCGGCCTCCTCATGGTACTTAACCTTCCTGACCTCAATGTCATAATCATTAAATTCATCCATCAATGGTTTAAGGTGTAAAGAACGCTTTCTTCTGTGTATATTGTACACAGGAAATATTCTAACCTCTTTCCCGATCCTGAGCATCTCCCTCACAGATTCAACATGGAAACTGTAGTCCAGCAGGTCCTCATACAGGAAAAGGAAATTTGCAGAGACCACCAGGTCAAATTCCCCATCATCAAATGGGAGAAATGGGAGTTCACCGGCTATGTACTCTGATGGGTTCCTTTTATAGTCATCCAGGAACCTTCTGAAAACCATCCTCCGGTAATCCTCAACAGGGATCCCATCAACCCTGAAATCCCTTAAAAAGTCCCTATGGTTCATGGTGTGGCTCCTGAAACTTTCGCATGCCAGTTTTTTAATTTCATCGGGGGTCCTGCTGTAGAGGGGGTCCACGGCTGTTACACTGAATCCCATCTCATCCATTTCGCTTCTGAATGAACTCACACCTGCAGCACAGTCAAGTATCCTGCTGCCCTCCATTTTCATGGTATCCAGGCTGAACATATCGATGTATTCAGCGAGGCCCCTACCAATGAAAACCACGGACTTCATAAGTTTTGATTCTATGACCATCTATAAAATTCATTCGATTTAGGCATGGATCACCCATCTGATGTATATGTGGGGCGCAAAATAATGCTATTCGACGCAACTTTCTCTGGAGGGTACCTGCACTGACCGGTGTTGGGTGATGCATATCACCTTCTGACCCCTCCGGAATTAAATATAAAATCTTCCTGAAGGCCGTTCTGGGCATTAAATTAGAAATTAGAAGATTATAAATATCTCCTCAACATAATAAATAAATGTGTAAAAAATTTAAAGGGGGGTGAAAAATGAAGAGATTTACACTGGCACTTTCGATTCTTCTGGTGATTCTTACCATTGGAACAGTAAGTGCCGCCGATTCTGACAATCAGACTGATTCTAATGCACTCATAACTGGAACTGTGACACAGTGTAACAGTACAGATCCCTTTGAGGGTGCAGTTATAAACGTGGCCTCAGTTAATGGTTCCAGTGTGGCATCCGGGGTAACAGGTCCGGATGGAAGTTACTCTGTGAGTTTCCAGGCAGCCGATCGGACATTTATTGTCTCAGCAGTTGCACCTGGACACGTGATACCATCCAGCACTGTAACCCTTGATGAGTCAGGAAGAGCCAGGGCAGACTTCAGACTCGGAGCCCTGAACCTGACCAAGGGTTCATGGGATATCATCGGGCTTGACAATAACAATGTGAACGTCGGCCCCAATCAGTACCTCATCCAGGTACATGTCAAGAACAATGCCCTGACCACTGCCAACAATGTAACAGCCAACCTCACATTCACTTCAACCAATCCCTACATCTACCTGGCGGCGAATGAAACAGCCAGCAAGTACCTGGGTGATATAGCACCTGGTGCAACGGTGGATGTTTTCTACCTTGTTGAAGTCTCAAGGAATTCACTGGCCTACCTGACATCCAGGAATTATACTGTGACGGTTGGAGGGACAAACACGGGTTCACCGGATACCATCAACGGAACACTCTATGTTGAGAAACTTGTCTCACAGAACCGTAACGATGTGGTATCCATAAGTGTGAGTAACCCGACACCTGCTATCGGGGATGTGATTGCAGTCACAGTGGTGTCCACGACGGCGTCAGCGGGCTATGATATTGTTAACCTTCCACTTACCAACTACAACCCGGCTATTCTCCAGCCCATCAACGTGACGGTGACATATGGACCAAACACGAGCAACGATGTACGCCTCGATGCACCGGGCCAGACTAACTTCGTATCTGTCTGGCTCTTCAATGTTACAGGTGCAGGGGTGACCAGACTCTTTGGTCTCATAACCGACAGGAGCGGCTCAAGCTACCACTACAACTCAGACTTCGGTGAGAATATCACCATCAGGGCGCTTGAGAAGGCTGACCTTGCAATTGCAAAAACGGTTAATAACACAGCACCCAACATCGGGGACACCGTCAAATTCACAGTTACAGTTGTGAACTACGGACCAAACAATGCAACGGGTGTTTATGTAACTGATCTCCTGCCATCACAGCTGAGCTTCGTATCAGCAACAGCATCCAGGGGAACCTATAACAGTACAACGGGTATATGGACCATAGGGAACCTCGGATACTTTGAAACAGTAACACTGAATATCACGGCCACAGTCACATCAACTGGAACAATCATCAACAACGCCAACGTCACAGGTGACGTCTTTGACCCCAACATGGCAAACAACTACGCCTCAGCGACACTGAATTCTCCACCAGCATCAGACCTAACCATAAACAAGTCTGTTAGCAATCCGGAACCCTATGTGGGTGATACAATCCAGTACACAATCACTGTGAGCAACAGGGGACCTGATAACGCAGCAGGAGTTGTGGTGGAGGATGTTCTACCGGCTGGACTGATACTCATAAGCGCAACACCATCCAAGGGCGCCTACTCCATGGGCACATGGAATGTTGGTGCACTGAACTACCTTGAAATAGCGACACTCACAATAATCGCCAGGGTCAACGCAACAGGCTTAATGACAAACTTTGCAAACATCACATCACCGAACTTTGACCCGAACCCTGATAACAACAATGACACGGTTGATGTTCTGGGAATCCCGGTGGCTGACCTGCGTATAGTTAAGCGCGTGGATAACGCGAGACCGAACTTCGGATCCAATGTTACCTTCACAGTTGCCGTTACAAACCTAGGACCAAGCAACGCCACAGGTGTAACCGTTAGCGACATACTCTCACCGGGCCTCGTATACCTCAGCCATAGCGTCACACAGGGAACCTACAACGCCACAACCGGTGTCTGGGACATCGGAGCACTGAATGAGGGTGCATCAGCCCTGATGAACCTCACGGTCCTTGTGAACACAACAGGTGATTCAAATAACACGGTTTCAGTCACTGGTAACGAGTATGACCCTGACATGACAAACAACGACGCAGTATCAACACTTAACGCAGTCTCAGCGGATCTGAACATCCAGAAGACCGTTGACAGGCCGGTTATAAACAACGGTGAGACAGCCACCTTTACGATAATCGTGAGGAATGCGGGTCCAGACACACCATCAAATGTTGTGGTCTCAGACCTACTACCAGCAGGACTCTCAATAGTATCATACACAGTTACACAGGGATCTTTCAACGCAACCACAGGTGTCTGGGAGGTCGGTTCACTACCGGCGCTGTTCCAGGCGACCCTCACACTCCTTGTAAGGGCAACCCAGGCAGGCTTCCAGACTAACATAGTTAACGTATCATCAGAGCTTCCAGATCCGCTGCCAGGGGACAATGTTGACGCGGTTACAGTCGATGTGAGGCCAAGCGCGGATGTTAGGATCACGAAGACAGTTAGCAGCACCGAACCTGAATTCGGTGATACCGTGGTGTTCTACATAACGGTAACGAACCTTGGACCGGACACCGCCACGGTTGTGAGGACAGTTGATACAATGTCACCGGGTCTCGTCTACCAGTCCCACAGCGCATCTGCAGGTATCTACTTCCCAGAGTTCAATGTCTGGACGGTTGATTCCCTTGCACCCGGCGCATCAGAGACACTGAACCTCACCGTGCTGGTCAATGCCACTGGTGAGATGGTAAACACGGTTTCAGTCACCAGCAACGAGTATGACCCTGACATGACAAACAACCATGCTGCAGGGGCCTTAAATGCAGCTGCCCTGGCAGATATCGCAGTACAGAAGACGGTCCTGGTAACACCCATCAACAATGGACAGGTCACCAACTTCACGGTTACAGTCACCAACAATGGACCTAACGATGCGACAGGCGTCGCTGTAACAGATATTCTGCCAGCAGGACTCTCACTGCTCAGTCACAGTGCCTCACAGGGAACATTTGCAGGCGGAGTCTGGACTGTGGGTAACCTTGCAAATGGCGCATCAGCAACCCTGATGCTTGAGGTAATTGCCAATGCTGCTGCAATATTCACGAATTATGTGAATGCATCAGCTGACCAGTACGATCCACTGATCTCAAACAACAATGCAACAGCCCTACTCACTGTGAACCCATCATCAGACATATCAATCACAAAGACGGTGTCAAACAGCACACCGAACTTCGGTGACCAGATAACCTTCTTCGTGAGGGTTACAAACAATGGACCCGACGATGCGACGGGGGTTACGGTGACAGAAATACTGCCATCTGGACTGGTACACCAGTCACATGTGATTTCACAGGGTATATGCTATCCTCTTGCATGCATATGGATAGTTGGAGACCTTGCAGGTGGCGCATCAGCAACCCTCAACTTCACGGTACTCGTGAACACCACCGGTGAACTGATAAACAGGGTGCAGGCAGTCGGGGACCAGTTCGACCCCTACCCTGAAAACAACACTGCGAACGTCACAGTAGACATTCCGGAGGCTGCCTATCTTGTGATAGATAAGGTGGCTAATGCGACGGTGCTTAACTTCAATGATACTGTGAGTTTCGTGGTTTCAGTCACGAATATGGGTCCTGATGATTCTGTGGGTGTTGTTGTTAATGACCTGTTACCATCAGGTCTTGCATACATCACTCACGGTGCTACACAGGGAACTTACAACGCCACAACAGGTGTCTGGACTGTTGGGGACCTTGCCAGGGGTGTTACAGCGGCTCTTGAGATTATTGCCCGGGTCGTTGTGAGTAACACTACTGTGACCAACATTGCTAATGTCACGGCTGAGACCTACAACCCGAACCCTGATAGGGACGCAAATGCCACCGTCACAGCCAATCCACGGGCCGAGCTTAACATAACTAAGAAGGCTGATAGACGGGCTGTACGTGTCGGACAGAACGTGAAATTCACATTAACAGTGACAAACAGTGGCCCTGACACTGCACTCAACACGACAGTCGTTGACAGGCTACCCGATTCAATGAGGTATGTTTCATCCAGTGCTACGGTTGGTTCATACAACCCGGTAACCGGCGTCTGGATGATAGGTGACCTGCCAGCGGGTTCAACAGCGGTCCTTGAAATAGTGGCCCAGATGATAAGGCGCGGCACATTCATCAACGTGGCAACGGTGAGCTCAGGCTCATCAAGCACAGGTAACAACACAACAGAGGTCGAAATTGAGGTCACAGAACCCTCACCGGGTCCAGGACCTTCACCAGGCAAGGTGCCGATGCAGCCAACGGGTGTTCCGGTAGCTGCACTTATGGCGGGCCTCATGCTCCTGGCTGCGGGTTCAGCCATGTCAAGGAGAAGATAAAAATATTTCCCTAATTTTTTATTTTTTGAGTGGTTTACTGTTTTTAGTATAATGGCGGACAGCACAGTTTAAAGGTTGTTCTCAGTGCAACTTAATGGAACATGGTCATTACATGCACCGGTGTCTAATTGTTGTTCTCAGTGCAAAAGCCTACCGTGTAAGTGTTATTCTGATTACAGCGTATAAAACGTAAACTGTTATAAGTGCAGCCCCCTCAACTCTCCTGAGCTCCATATCCGTCCACATGAAGTACATGACGGCCAGTGTCACCCCTATGAGCACCGGGGCGTCAAGCATGAGTGATAGTGGCTCAACAGGGATCTTAACAAAGAGGGACGGGACCCCTATGCCTATCAGGATGTTGAATATGTTGCTACCAAGGACGGTCCCCCAGGGAGAGACTGCACATATGTTTCATTGCAGAGTTAACAGCAACGACCAGTTCAGCGAGGCTGGTGCCTATTGCAAGGGCAAAGAGGCCTATTATCATCTCAGGAACATTCATGACCTCAGCAATACCCACAGCACTGTATACCAGGATCCTGCAGAACACCACAAGCCCCAGGAATCCGGTGATAGCGTAGATGACGGTTTTCACGTCAACCTCGCCATGGTCCATGAGGTGGCTGCTGTAGTAGCCCCTCTGTTTTTTTATAAGGATCCAGAGGTAAACACCGTACAGTGCAATGAGGACCAGACCCGTGAGGGGTCCAACAGGGCCCATAAACATGAATAATGTGAGGATGAGTATACTCAGGAGCCCGAAGAGACCATCCCTCCTGATCTCATCCCTGTTTGTTGTAACTGCGCATGATAGGATTGCTGATATGCCTATTATCCCTGCTATGTTCCATATGTTTGATCCTATAACAACGCCCACGCCGAGATCCGGGTTTCCTGTGAGTACAGATATCACTGCGGATCCAAATTCGGGCAGGGATGTCCCTGCAGCGGCAACGGTCACCCCCAGTATTATCTGGGATATCCCGAGGGCCCTCCCGATATCAACGATCCGATCCACGAATATGTCAGCTGACTTTATCACACCAATCAGTGATACCGCGAATAGTAATAGGAGGATGATAATTGACATGATTAAACTTCTCCCCCCATAAGTCATAATCCTTTGGGCCCCCATTCCAGATATATATATGATCATGATAAATAGATCTTTAACTGTAATGGTGGTCATATGAAGAATCTTTCAAGGGAACTGGTTTCAAGGATACAGGAGATATCACGTCCAGTCAAGATAATGCATGTATGTGGATCACATGAGCACACAATAATGCAGCATGGTGTACGATCCCTCCTCCCTGAAGAGGTTGAGGTGGTGGCAGGGCCGGGCTGTCCGGTATGCTGTGTCCCGGCAAGGGAAATCGACGAGTGCATTGAACTTGCAAGGCAAGGCGTCACAATAACAACCTTCGGTGACATGCTCCGCGTCCCGGGTTCCAGGGGGTCCCTTGCAGATGCTAGGGCAGACGGCGCGGATGTCAGGATAGTCTACGGTGTGAGCAACGCGGTGGAGATAGCAAGAAAACTCGACAGGGAAGTCGTATTCATGGCAGCAGGATTTGAGACCACCGCACCAACAACAGCCTCAGAGATACTCTCAGGACCGCCTGAGAACTTCTCGGTCCTATCCTGCCACAGGCTCATACCACCCGCCCTCAGGTTCCTCATAGAGTCCGGTGAGGTGAACCTCAACGCACTCATAGAACCCGGCCACGTGTCAACCATAATCGGTATGAAGCCATATGAGCCATTCTCAAGGGACTATGGTATACCCCAGGTCATAGCAGGCTTCAACCCCCTCGATATACTCATGGCGGTCTACATGATACTCCGCCAGATCGAGAGGGGGGAGGCGAAGGTTGAGAACGAGTATAAGAGGGCCGTGAGACCTGAGGGTAACCTTAAGGCCCAGAGGGCGATGGATGAGGTCTTCTATGTAACCGAGAGGGAGTGGAGGGGATTCCCGGTCATACCGGAATCAGTGTATGAGATAAGGGATGAGTTCGCTGAATTCAATGCAAGGGAGAAATTCGATATAGATGTTGAGGATACGGTTGATACACCTGCGGGATGCATCTGCGGTGCCGTGCTGAGGGGTGTTGCAAGGCCAGAGGAATGCAAACTCTTCAGGACTGAGTGCACCCCCACCAGTCCCATCGGTGCTTGCATGGTGTCAAGGGAGGGCACCTGTAACATAGCCTACAGGTACAGCTCATTCTAGGTGTCAGGATGAGGGCCATTGCAGTTGACATCGACGGCACCATAACAGACAGAGAGAGGAGGCTGTCCCTGGAGGCTGTGAGGGCTCTCAGGTGTGCCGAGGAGGCCGGGGTGCCGGTTATAATAGTTACAGGTAACATCCTCTGCTTTGCAATGGCAACATCTATCCTGATGGGAACCACTGGAGGAGTTGTGGCTGAAAATGGTGGTGTACTGCAAATCAATGACGAGGTGAGGGTTCTGGGTGATATGAGTAAGGCTGAGAGGGCCTACAGTCACCTCAAAGGGATTTACCCTGTCAGGAAGGTACCCTTCTCTGACCTGAGGGTGTCTGAGATAGCACTGACCCGGGATGTACCTGCAGACACTGTGAGGGAGGCAATCAGGGACTTCGATGTTGAGGTCTATGACACGGGCTTTGCCATACACCTTACAGACCCTGCAGTGAATAAGGGCTTGTCCCTTGAGATCCTGCTGGAATCCATGGGACTGGGGATGGATGATGTCATGGCAATAGGCGACAGTGAAAACGATCTGGAGTTCATTGAACATGCAGGGTTCAGGGTCGCGGTTGCAAATGCAGACCCTGAACTGAAGGCGATTGCGGATTATGTAACCTCTGCGGCCCATGGAGAGGGGGTTGCAGAGGCTGTCCAGAGATTCTTGGGGGTGTGACCTATGTTGGGGATCGGTGAAGAGGCTGTTAAACGTGCCTTAAAATATGGTGAAATGGCTGAGGTCTACATTGAAAGGGAGAAGACACTGGAGGTCGAGATCCAGCGTGACCTCATAGACTTTGGTAAGATTGAATCCATGACAGGGATAGGTATCCGTATCCTGAAGGAGGGGCGGATGGGATTTGCCTACACATCGGATCCTGGGGGAGTTGATGCTGCTGTGAGGATGGCGGCCCAGAACCTTAGGCTCGCGGATCCTGATGAAAACTTCGGCTTCTCTGAACCCTCCACATATCCCTCGGTTAAGGGAATCCATGACAGGTCCTTCAGTGACCTTGAAGTTGAGGACTCAGTGGAGATGGCCGGTAGAATGATTGAGAGGGTCCTGGAGGAGGGATGCAAACCCACAAGCGGCGGCTTCACAGCTTCCCGGATTGAAACATTTATAGTAAACTCGGAGGGTGTTGAGGCATCATCAGCTTCAACAGTCTTCTCAGCCCACATCTCTGTGACAGCTGAGGGGAATGGTATGAAGACAACGGCCTACGAGTCAGATTCCTCCTGTAAACTTGACATCGACCCTGAGTGGATAGCTGGAAGGGCCTGCAGGATTGCAAAGGATTCGATTGGTGGCAGGAGTATTGAGGGCGGTAAGATTCCAGCGGTCCTGGACTACCATGCAGCTGCAGGACTTCTTGGAACATTCGCAGCAGCATTCAGCGCAGATAATGTTCAGAGGGGGAGGTCCGTCCTGGCGGATAGGCTTGGGAGCCGGGTCACCAGTGAGGGTCTCTCAGTGTACGATGACGGCACCATGGAGGGTGGACTCGGATCAGCCCCCTTTGATGGTGAGGGGACACCCTCCCAGAGGACGGTACTTGTGGAGGATGGAATCCTGAGGGGATACCTGCATAACATCTACACAGCATCAAAGGGGAGGGTTGAGAGTACAGGTAATGGTCTGAGGGGCTACATGGAGGTTCCAGCTGTCTCAACCACTAACTTAATACTTGAATTTAACAGGACAGTCCAACTGGAGGATTTCATGGGGATATTCGTGACAGATGTCCTGGGTGCCCACACCGCAAATCCAATATCCGGTGACTTCTCGGTGGAGGCCAACAATGCATTCATGGTGGAAGCAGGGGAATTCACGCCTGTTAAGAAGGCAATGCTCTCAGGAAACATATTTGAGCTCATGATGAAGGCCTCATCAACGGACCTTGAAAGGAGACAGGTGGGGGGCTTTGTAACAGCACCTCTCATGTTTGAGGAAGTACATGTCACGGGATAAGCACATTAAGGGTCATGTCACTGAAGGATGCACTTCAACACTACCTGTCTGTAAGGGATGGGATTAGGGATGCAAGGTTCCTTGTCGCCTCCAGGACCCCAGCATCCTTTCACGGGGACTCAGGGATCTCTGAGCTCTGGATGGAACATGAAAGGATAGAGGCAGGTATGGAGTGTTCAGGGGCGTGTGACAGGTCTTTCCTCGATCTTAAGATTGAAATCGCTGAAAGAATCCTGGGGGAGTGTTCACTGTGCCTCTGGAGGTGCGGCGTTGACCGCAACAGGGAGGGGGGACGCTGCGGCGTCATGGGGCCCCGCGTGGCATCGGAGTTCCTTCACTACGGTGAGGAGGCACCACTTGTACCAAGCCATACCGTCTTCTTTTCAGGCTGCACCATGCGGTGTGTCTTCTGTCAGAACTGGGACATATCCCAGAACCCATCCACCGGCAGACACATTGAGGTGGATGAACTGGCAGCGATCATAGAGGAAAGGAGGCGCATGGGAGCAGCGAACGTCAACTTTGTGGGAGGAGACCCGACACCGGCACTCCCATACATCCTCAGGGTCCTCTCAGTGGTGTCCATCAGTTTACCCGTTGTATGGAACAGTAACATGTATATGTCCACGGAATCAGTCAGGCTCATAATGGGTGCTGCGGACCTGTACCTCACAGACTTCAAGTTCGGCAACAGTGAATGTGCAGAGCGACTTGCCGGTGTCCATGACTACTTTGAGGTCGTATCCAGGAACCACCTCATGATAGCAGGGGAGGACATGATAATAAGGCACCTGGTACTTCCAGGGCACCTTGAATGCTGCACCATGCCCATCATTTCATGGGTGGCAGAGAACCTGGGCACAGACACTGTGATGAACATAATGGGCCAGTACCGCCCCCTCTACAGGGCTTCAGCTTACCCTGAGATCAACCGCCCCCTCTACCTTGAGGAGCTTGAGGAGGCCAGAAGGTGGGCCCTGAGGGAGGGCCTTGAAAACATTATCTAGGAGGGTTCTCATGAAGATACTGATCACAGGGAGACCCGGCAGCGGGAAGAGCACCATGGTTGGAAGGCTGAGGGACTACCTTGAGGGTAAGGGCCTTTCGGTTGGAGGGATCATAACACCCGAGGTGAGGGTGGGTGGTTCAAGGTGGGGTTTCGAGGTCGTTGACATAGCATCAGGGAGGAGGGCTCTCCTCGCGTCACTGGAAACAGAGGGGCCACGTATTGGCAGGTACGGCGTAAATTTAGCGGCCATGGATGAATTGGCTGTCCCGGCAATCAGGAGGTCCCTGGATGAGGATGAATGTCTCGTCATAGATGAAATCGGTCCCATGGAGCTTAAGAGCCAGGAATTCAGGAGGGCTGTTGACGAGGCCCTCAACTCTGATGTCCTCCTCATCGCAGCGGTTCACAGGAGAACCCTTCAAAGTATAAAAAAGAGGGAGGACATAAGGGTATTTGTTGTTGATCCTGAGAAACGGGACAGGGTTTACGGGAGGATAATTGACTTACTTGGTGATTATCATGGAATGCGCTGATTATGGTCTTACAAGAAAACTTGAAAGGGATAACCTCAACCTCAACCCCCTACAGCGTGGTGGTGTTCTCCCTGCCGCTGCAAGGAAGGCCCTGTATGAATTCGGGGATGGTTACAGTGTCTGTGACTACTGCGACGGCAGACTGGACAAGGTCACAAGGCCTGCGGTGAACTGCTTCCTGGATGACCTTGCGGAGTTCACCGGCTCTGATGCCGTGAGGACGGTTCATGGTGCAAGGGAGGGTAAATTTGCGGTGATGCATGCACTCTGTGATAGGGGCGACACCGTTGTTGTTGATGGAAATGCCCACTACACCACACACCTTGCAGCTGAGAGGAACGGCCTTGAAATCGTTGAGGTTCCGTCGAGTGGACACCCCACCTATGAGGTAACACCCGAGGCCTACAGGGAGGTCCTTGAGGAGACCCTTGACAGGGTTGAGGTTAAGCTTGCGGTTCTCACCCATGTCGATGGTAACTACGGGAACCTGACAGATGCACGGGGTGTGGCGGACGTATGCAGGAAGCTGGGGGTTCCATTACTCCTAAACTGCGCCTATTCCATGGGGAGGCTCCCTGTTAACCTCAGGGAACTCGGGGTTGACTTTGTTGTTGGGAGCGGTCACAAGAGCATGGCAGCCTCCGGACCGATAGGTGTTCTCGGGATGAGATCTGAGTGGGAGGACCTTGTACTGAGGAGGTCCGGGAGGCATGAGAAGAAGGAGCTTGAACTCCTGGGCTGCACATCAAGGGGCGCGCCACTGGCAACCCTCATGGCCTCCCTGCCCTATGTGAGGGAGAGGGTTTCACGCTGGGACGATGAACTTAAGAAGACACGTTACCTGGTCTCTGAACTTGAGGATATTGGGGGTATAGAGCAGCTGGGTGTGAGGCCCAAGGAGCATGATCTTGTAAGGTTTGAAACCCCAGTATTCCATGAGATAGCGGCTTCACATCCAAGGAAGGGCTTTTTCCTCTATGAGGAACTTAAGAAGAGGGGTATAGTTGGAATAAGGAGGGGTCAGACAAAGTGGTTCAAGTGCAGCATCTATGGAATGACAGAGGAGCAGGTTCAGTACGTGGTTGACTCATTCAGGGATATAGTTGAGGAGAACCGGTGATTTTAGCTGTAGTTTCTTGAAAATAGAACAGTGAACGTTTCTTTATTTATGAAAGAATAGTAAGGGAAAAAAATCAGTGAATTCCAGTAAGCTGTTCTCAATGATGTGAGGTAACATTTAAAGGACCACAGGGAACTGGATCTCCCTCACATCCCCATGGAGGACCTCCCGCGGCGCACCTATTACGTCAAGACAGTTCTCCTCGACGTATTCTATGAGCCTTCGGTAGGCCTCCTCACGGTCTTCTGAGTATTCTGTGAATATCACAGTATGGCCTGGTATTGTGACTACCCTTATCTTTCCGTCACCCTCGGAGTCGCCCTTTACAGGTATACCCACATCGTATCTTCCCTCGTCCTTGAGGGGTGCTGTGTAGAATATCAGTGTGGGGTTACCGTCAGCTTCAAGTTTATCACTTGATGATACAAAGTCTGAAACCTCTTCAAGGACCTCCTGTGTCTTACTGAGGGGTCCTGTAAAGGTTATCAGTGCAAGTTTCTCATCATTCAGTGTCCTTTTACCTATCATTATAATCACCGTTAACCAACGACCATAACGGGCTTTGTGGCTGATTTAAGAACCTTCCTTGTTATACTTCCGGATATTATGCGATCAAGTCCGTGTTTGCCTGAGCTACCCATCACAACCAGGTCCACGTCCTCCTCCTCCATGACCTCAAGGATCACCTCTGCAGGGTTACCCTCAAGTATAACCATATCAAGACGGGTCCCCTTCAGATGGCCCAGCTCCTGCTGGGAGCTGAATTCTTCCTTAAGGATGGATATTGCATTCTCTGACTGTTTCCTCATTATCTCCTCGAGGCGTCTGCTGATATCCTCGTCCCAGAGTTCTCTGTAGGATGTGTCAACGACACTTATACCCAGTATGTCTGCTCCGCTCATCCCTGCCATGTGGAATGCGTGCAGCGTTGCCTTCCTGGCGTCCTCTGAGCCGTCTGTGGGTATCAGTATTCGTCGGTACACATCTACACCCCTTCGCTTCCAAGGATTATGGAGTCGTCTGCTGAGTTCTGGAGTGCTACGCTGAAACCTGGCTCTGCACCTATAACCAGGGTCTCCTTCCCGTTCTCCTTTGCTATGTTTATTAGGGGGAGGAAGTCGGCGTTCCTTGTCATAATTGCAACCACATCGATGTTGGGGTTGTGTATGAGTTCAAAGGCTTCAACTGCGAGCTGAACATCCACATCACCTGCAACTATCATGGGTGAGAATCCCTGGTTCACGACTGCCTCGATCAGCTTATCTGAGGCGTACTGGTTCAGGAGCACCTTTCCTATCTTGAGGTTTCCCCTGTCAAAGAGGAGGTTCTTCACAAATTCAAGGTCTGAACAGAATTCCTTTCTGAGCATATTTGGACCATCAACAAGGAGTCCCAGACTCTTTTTATCCTTTCGACTGTTGTTTATTATCACAAAGTTATTATCATTATCCATTTTTATTCGTTCCTCTCTTTAACTTTTAATACCCTTATGTATCTAAAACCTTATATACTTATGTGGTGATGTTTGAGCTGCTGTTTTTTGGGGGGTTTTATCACCGGGGCCTGAGGGCTGATTCAATGAAAACCTCAAGGTCCTCCCAGAACCTGTCCCTGCTTATATTCCTGGCCTCCAGGACCATCCTGGATGTGAAATCAAGGTTCAGGGCATTTATGGCCAGTGTATGGATGTATATTGACAACTCTACAGGGTCGAGGTCGCTGCGGATGCTGCCGTCCTTCATGCCCTCCATTATGGCCTCAACCATGAGCCTCCACATTCCTGTACGGAGGTCCACTATCTCCTTCGCATCATCAGCTTCACTCAGCTCGAACCTCTCGGTGCCACTGTAGCAGTATACCCTGAAGTAATCTGGGTGTTCCTTTGAGAAGATGTAGAGGGCCTCCACCATGGCCCTGACCTTACCATATCCATCTGTGTCAAGCTCCATGCACATTCTGTACATCCTGTGGAGTATACGGACACCGTAGAGGTTCACTGCTAGGAAGAGGGATTCCTTGTTTTTGAAGTAGTAGTAGAGGAGGGCCTTGTTGACATCTGCCTCCCTGGCTATTTCATCCATGGTCACCCTGTCGTATCCCCTTGCAAAGAATGCCTTCTCTGCGGCCCTTATGATCTGTTCCCGTCTCCTTTCCCTTTCACGTTCGCGTCTTGAGGGCGCCATGTTGATTCACCTGCATGTCTATGAATATCTGTTCCGGTGGTTTAAAACATTTTTACCGGAAGTTTTATATAATATTAACTCCAAGTTAAATTTTAACCGGAAGTTAAAAATTAACTGACGGTTAAAGAGGTGTTTCTGATGGCTGAAAAGAAACCCGTACCTGAAGACTGGCCCCACATAGTAGGGGACTATGTGGTTGGCGACGCAGAAAGTCCGGTTGCGGTTGTCACCCTGGGCTCTCACATGGAAGATGAGCCTGTGAAGGCGGGCGCTGCAATTTCAGGTTCACTGCACACAGAGAACCTTGGAATAGAGAAGGTTGTTGGAAATGTGATCGCAAACCCCAACCTGCGATTCCTCCTTGTATGCGGTGCAGAGGTCATGGGGCACATCACAGGACAGACCATGAAGGCCCTCCACGAAAATGGTGTTGATGGAGAAACAGGAAGGATCATCGGTGCAACCGGTGCAATACCATACATTGAGAACATGCCTGAGGAGGCCATAGAGAGGTTCAGGAGACAGGTTGAACTTGTGGACATGGTTGATGTTGAGGATCCATCCATGATAACTGCAAGGATAGAGGACTGTGTGGTTCATGACGCTGGTGCGATGGAAGAGGAACCCCTCGTTTTAAAGTTTCCGGAAATTAAAAAAGGGGATTCAGAAGAAAACACCTGATTATTTATTTTTAAGGGTCCTGACCGCCACCCAGAGGCGGTCACTTCCTCCTATTTTCCACGCCGGGACTGGGATTTGAACCCAGGAGGAGCAGAGCTCCACAAGATTTCCAGTCTTGCGCCTTACCTGGCTAGGCTATCCCGGCAGAACAGTTATGATTTTAATTCAGAAAAAAGTTTTTTTAAGCGCCGGGACTGGGATTTGAACCCAGGCGGAGAGAATCTCCACGGGATCTCAAGTCCCGCGCCTTACCTGGCTAGGCTATCCCGGCAGTGTCAGATAAAAGAGATTGATAAACTCTTATTTATATAGTTTTTGGTGGGTGAATTTAGTTAGAGGGGTTTGCACCCCAGTTAACTTTTGAGTTCGATTTCGATGCTGACATTGTCAGGCACGTTGACCTTCATGACCTGACGCATGGCCCTTTCATCGGCCTCTATACCCACAAG
>Ga0272448_1004640_pt1 | contig 15545 bp, 13 predicted proteins | sample YNPCB0191_FD_202220 | JGI IMG/M metagenome (GOLD analysis project Ga0272448, IMG submission 202220) | Hot spring sediment microbial communities from Yellowstone National Park, WY, United States - YNP-CB-019-1 | ecosystem: Environmental > Aquatic > Thermal springs > Hot (42-90C) > Sediment...
ATAGATTTATTAATGAAGCAACAGGACGAAGGAGTTTTCTGTCTATTTGAATGTCTTGTAAGAAATATATTGCTCATTTTAAACACTGTCTTTTATAACATTTCTATCAACTTCCACTCATTTTTTATTGATAATTAGAGTATAATTTTAAATACTTTTCTAAAACTACTTCATAGGAATAATTTTCAACAATTTTTTCTCTATTTCTTTTACTCATTAAATCTGCCTTTTCTTTATTTTTTAAGATATATTCCAGATAGATTTTTATTTGTTCAGTATTTCGTGGTTCTATAATATAACCATTTATTTCATTTTCTACTATATCTATATTACCCCCCACTTTTGAAACAATTACAGGCAATCCACATGCCATTGCTTCAAGAAGTGCGATGGGGAGTCCTTCAGAAAGGGAAGGTAAAACGAACACATCACTTGCTTGTAGGTATGGTACAACATTTTCCCTGTTACCACCAAACCACACTTTATCATTTATCCCAATTTCTTCAGCCCTTTTTTGCAACTTCTCTTTTAATGTGCCTTCTCCTAAAATAATTAATAATTTTCCAGATATATCAATTTTTCTAAATGCTTCTAATAAATACTCAAGCCCTTTTTGAACATTCAATCTTCCAACAAATATTACTATTTTTCTATTTTCAAATCCCAACTCTTTTTTGGCAATTTCTTTATCTATTGATGGCTTAAACTTTTCAACATTCACACCATTTGGTATAAGAAATAAAATTTTTCTATTAAAGCCATAATCCTCCAGTTCTTTCCTCATCTCTTTACTTAACACAATTATGCCTTTACTTTTTTTAAAAACATTAAAAAATATAAAAGAGAAAGGTACCTTTTTTAAAGCTTTTAAGTCACCAAAGTTCCCTGAACATTCAACCCTGCAAAAGACCTTTTTTTTAAATAGTTTGCCCAATATGATTGAAATAAATGAACTATGTTTAAGAAAAAAGGACTGAATTATGTCATATTCTGTATAGTGGGAAGCAAGGTAAAGAGATAAAGAAAGGTAATACATAATAGTTCCCAGAATTCTAACCCTTGGAGTATAAAGTTGAATTACTCGTACACCATGATAAAATTTTTCCCCTTGTTTAAAATAAAAATTTCTTGTTGTAATAACCTTGATTTTCACATTTCTTTTTTTAAGATTTAACACAAACTCTCTTGCAAAATTTTCTGCTCCACCAATTGAAAAAAAGTCCCTTATAACTATAAATATTTTCATGATTTAACTTTTTATGAAATTTTTAATGGAAAAATAAAGTCCTTTTTTAAAAAGAATAATGCGTAAGATAAAAATCACATTATCCTTTGTAAAAAAAATAAATGGATAGTTCCTGATTGCCTTTATATGATTTTTCAGGCCTTCTTTTTTATTTTCAAATATTGTATAAATAGAAAATTTCAAATAGCCAATTGATTTTGCCTTTTTTATTTCTTGCATCGTTAAAAAATTTCCATCCTGAAGAAGTTTTGTTTTAAATATGTCAAAGGCAACTTCAAAGGAACTTTTTATCTCATAGGCATACCTTGCTGAATAACACCCAATATTTCTTAGTAATTGTTCGGTCTTTCCAAAATATTTTTTTTGAATTTTTAAGGTTTCAATAAAGATAGATATGTTTGAACCTGAACTTCTTGCATCTTTCCTTTTTCTGAAAATTGCAAGTGTATACGGAATATATTTAAATTTTATCTTGTTTTTTAAACATCTTATCCAGAACTCATAGTCATTTGCAAATTGAAAATTCTCATCAAAAACCCCAACTTTTTTTATAATATCCTTTTTAAAAAATGCTTCTGGTTGAATAATTGCGTTTTCATGAAAAAAATCTTGAACTCTTAATTTATTTTTTCCTTTTTTATGGCTTATAGGAACTCCTTTTTCATCAATAAACTCAATATCTCCATATAGGACCTCAACTTCTTTATTTTTTTTAAATTCCTCCCAGACATTTTCTAAAGCATCTGGAGGATATAAATCATCCGAATTCAGTATTCCAATTATTTCACCTTTAACTAAGTTTAACCCTTTATTCAAGGCATTTGTAGGACCTTTATCTTTTTCAGAAATATATCTAAAATCTATTCCTTTACAATTAATTTCAATTTCTCCTTCATCAATTAAATTTTTATATCTCTCAAGTATTGCAAGTGTATTATCAGTAGAACCACCATCTAAAATTAAGTATTCAAGTGAAAAATCCCCTTTTTGACATATTACACTTTTTATCGTCTCTTCTATAAATTTCCCATGATTATATGAAATTGTTATAACAGAAAATATTTCTTTACTTTCCATATGTCTCTATATACCATTGATATGTTGTTCTCAATCCGTCATATAAAGAATACTCTGGTTCCCATCCGAGTTTTTTTATTCTATCAATATTTAAAATCCTCACAGGTGCTCCATCAGGCATCTTTTTGTTATATATGATCTGTCCCTTAAAATTACTGATTTTTTTTAAAATTTTTACTATTTTTCTTATGTTCTCTCCTTTCCCTGTTCCAACATTTATAGTTTCTTTCCCCTCATAATTTTCCATTAACAATATACATGCCTTCGCAATATCATCAACATAAATAAAATCTCTTCTGGCCAGTCCTGTTCCCCATATTTCTACCCTATGAAGTTTTTCTTTTTGGGCAGTATAAAATTTTTTAATTAAAAAAGGTATTACATGCGACTCCTCATTAAATTGTCTTTCTCCTGGTCCATAAGCATTACTTCCTATAACTGTTATAAACTTAGTTTTATATTGCTTATTATATGCCTGACACATTTTTAGGCCCATTATTTTTGCAATAGCGTATGGCTCGTTTGTCTCTTCTATTTTACCTGTAAGTAGATAATCCTCTTTCATCGGTTGCTTACAGAACTTTGGATACATACAGGAACATCCAATATAAAGAAGTTTTTTTACATTATATAGAAAAGAATAGTAAATAAGATTGGTAGATATAATGGTATTGTAATATATAAAATCTGCTGGATATTTTATATTTGCGTATATTCCGCCGGTTTTTCCTGCACAGATGAAAACATGTTCAGGTTTTTCTTTTTTAAAAAAACCTTCAACTTTTTTCTGGTCAGTAAGGTCTAATTCGTTATGGCTCTTTAAAATTAGATTTTTATAACCGTCTGCTATTAATCTTCTAATAATAGCAGAACCGATAAGTCCTGTATGTCCTGCAACATATATCCTGCTTTCTTTTTTCATAATTTTTCTTTAATAAACCTCTTCACGGTATTAAAAATATATTCAATATCGTCTTCATTCAGGTCTTGATGAACTCCAAAGTGAAGCCCATTTTCTCCGATATATTCAGCAATGGGAAATTCTCCATACCTATAACCAAGAAATTTATAACCATCACACTGTGTTGGGATTGAAGAAAATAAATCCCGTGTATCTATCCCATTTTCTGCAAGATAAATAATTAGTTCATTTCTATTAATTTTATTTTTCTCTTTAATTACGAGGGGAAAACCATGGGGAGCAATCTTTTCAAATGGTTTTTCCTCAATAATGTAAAAGTATTTACCAAATTCTTTAAATTTTTTCATCAAAGAGATAAGATTTTTTCTTCTCTGTTTAAGAATTTTATCAAAGATTTCAATGTTCCCAATTCCAACAGCGGCTTCTATCTCATTCATCTTTGATGAAAAACCAACCCTCTCAAACACAAATCTTATATCTTTCCCATACTTAAATCTTTTTTTACAATAATTAGAGCCCAGATTTATTACACAAACTTCACATTTACATGCTCTTCCATGTGTTCTTAATGACCTTAATATATCTGCATACTCACTATTATCAGTCAAGACAATTCCACCTTCTATTGTAGAGATTATATGGGCGATATATGTGCTAAAACAGGACATATCTCCAAAACTTCCTATTTTCTTTCCTTTATATTCAGAACCGTGTGCTTCAGCTGCATCTTCTATCAAAAAAAGGTTATACTCTTTACTTATTTTAATAACTTCATCCATATTACAGGGTTTACCCATAAGATGAACAGGTAAAATTGCTCTTGTCTTTTTTGTTATAGATTTTTCGATAAGAGAGGGATTAATATTAAGTGTGTCTATTTCTACGTCTACAAATACAGGTTTAAAACCAGCCATCAAGACAGCATTAGCAGTTCCTATAAATGTTAAGGCAGGAAGAATTATCTCATCTCCTCTTTTTGCTCCAAAATCATAGAGAACGGAAAGGGCAATTGCGAGCGCATCTGTTCCACTACTTACAGCAACCCCGTATTTTCTGTCAAAAAGTGAAGCAAATCTTTTTTCAAAATCTCTTACATATTTACCTTGAGAAACCCTTGTTGTTTTTATAACCTGGTTAATTATATCCTTTGCGTTTCTTGTTATATCTATTGTTCCAAAAGATATATTCCTTTTCATATATACCTTCTCTTTATCCTGATTTTTAACATTTCTTTTATATGTTGAACAACCTTCACTCCAAATTTGTTTTTTATCATTTCCAGATATTCCGGGGCACTGTAATATTCAATAAAGGCATTATCTCTAAATTTCAGGACTTCTTCACCTGAAAGGTATTTTGTTGGCAGGGGTAATGTTTCTTCTGATAGTTGGGCAAAACCAGACCAGTCATCAGGTAATTTTATTTTTTCTTTTATCGCCCAGTTATATAACTCTGACCCTGGATAAGCCATTGCTACATAAAAGTTTACATATTCACATTTCAGTCGTTTTGCCATCTCAAGGGTTTCTCTCATTGTCTCGTAGTCATCATCAGGAAGCCCAAAAATGAAATTCCCCATTATATTAATACCTGCCTTTTTTGTCATTTCTATTACTGTTTCTATTTTCTCCTGGTTTATTTTTTTTGAGACACCTTCCCTTACTCTTTTACTTGCTGACTCAATACCGTAGCATAACCAGTTAACCCCTGCTTTTTTTAGTTTTTTCAATATCTCTTCATCAACAGTATCAATCCTTGCATATGCCCATATATTTAATTTATAGCCCCTTTCAATAATTAAATCACAAATTTTATTAACTCTTTCTTTATTTATTACAAAGAGTTCATCAGCAATCTTTAAATTTTTTATATTATAGTTTGTCACAAGTTCATCTATTTCTTCAATTACTCTTTCCGGTGACTTATATCTTATTCCTGGTCTATTGCTGTAAATGGCTTTAATATTACAATATGAACAGTTAAAAGGACATCCAAAACTGGTATAAATTGCTGCATAATTTCCTCTTTCATCAATATTTTCAAAACAATGCCAGTTATGGGCCCTATATTTTTCCATAGGGAGTAAATCCCAGGCAGGTAAAGGTAAGGTATCTATATCCTGTATAATTTCCTCATAGCCACCATTTATTATCTCTTCTCCTTTTTTATACCATAGTCCCTTTATTTTTTCTTCCTCTATATTCTTATTTTCTTTTAAACATTTAAGTAAACTTAAAGTAGTAAGAAACCCTTCCCCCTGACAGACATAATCAGTTTTTTCCTCTCTTAAAGTCCTTTCAGGTAGAGATGAAGGATGTAGTCCGGAAAGAATTACTTTTATATTCCTATTTTTCCCCTTTAAATTATTGAGTATCTCTCTTACAGTTGTCATTTTTGGAGTTGAGGAAGCAGAAGGATTTGTTCCCATTACCACGATATTAACAAGGACTGGATTTTCTTTTATTATCTTATCAACAGTTTCTTCAGGAGAAAGATTTTGTGCATCCGCATCAATAATTTTAACAGTATATCCTTTTTCTCTTATAAAAGAAGCAATTGAAGCACACCAGTAAGGTGGTTCAATACCTGCTAAACTGCTTTTTAACTTTCCATAAACCTGTGTTGGACTTCCTGGATTTACAAGGATAAGGTCAACCATAATTTCCTTATAGGTCTAAACATTTGAAAAGCCATATTTTTTAATAATTTTATATCCTTTTATAAGTTCTATTATTCCTTCGTCAAGAGAGAGTTTTGCTTTAAATCCTGTCTTTTCAATCTTCTCATTACTCACAATATAATTTCTTTTGTCGGGGTCTTCTCCAACTTCTGCTTCATGATAATAAAAATCAGGGATATACCTTTTAATAATTTTACATAATTCTAACTTGCTTATATTTGCATCGCTTAAGCCAACATTGTAAGCATTATCTTTCATCTCTTCAAAGTTTTTAAGGCAGTAGATAAAAGCAAGAGCAGCATCTCTAACATGAATATAATTCCGTTTAAAATGTCCCTGATAAACAACTAAATATCTATCATTAACTGCCCTATATACAAAATCATTAACAAGTAAATCAATACGCATTCTCGGACTTATTCCAAAGCAGGTAGCAAACCTTAAAGTTATTGAATTTCCAGAGTTAAGGATTGTTTTTTCTGCCTCCACTTTTAATCTTCCATAAAGTGAAATGGGTTTTAAAGGTGTTTCTTCTGTGCAGTATATCCCTTCCTGTCCAATTCCATAGCCACTATTTGTTGTAGGGAAAATGATAACTTGCTCCTTGCTCCTTAACTTTACTATTGTTTTTATTGCCCCAAGATTTACTGATTTTGCTTCATAAGGATTTCTATCACAGGCAGGAGCACCGGTAATACAGGCAAGGGGGAAAATAACATCTACCTTTTTCAATATTTCTCTCAATAAATTTTCATCTCTTGTATCTCCTCTTATAATTTCAAGGTTTTTATAATGACAGCAATCAAGGAGAGATGTTTGATTATACATAAAATTATCAAGAACAATAACATCATATCCCTTTTCAAGCAACATGGGAACTAAAACAGAACCAATATAACCTGCTCCACCTGTAACCAATATTTTTATTTTCTTTTCCATATTTTGTAACCGTCTATCTCTTTTATTATATGAAAATGCTGAAGCAGATAATTATTAATGTATGGATATTTATCAATTGTATAATAAGCCATCCCAAGTAAACTTCTATTCGTAGCATCTATAAAATATTTTACATTATTTTCTTCCATATCCCAAAGAAATAACTTCTCTGCCGGCAAAAACTGTTTTATTTGAGAAGGAGCATAATAAACAAATCCATTCACAGGTTCAACAGATGAAATAAATCTAGTTCCAGGCTCTCTTTCTGAAAAAAGATATATCTTAGGATTAAGCCCCCAGATAACTATTTTATCTGTTTTATCAGTATTTTCTCTTAGATATTTTATCATCTCATAGTCCTTCTTTATCTCGTAATCTGCCTTCCATTTTTTCTCTTTCAAAAATTCTATCCATTTTTTATGAAAATCTATCCCATTCCAGTGTAAAAGGGATTGAAAAATTGAAAAGATAATAAAAAAATAAAGATACTTTTTAATATCATTTTGAATTGGCCCTAATTTTTTATAAAAAAGATAAAAACCCTTAATTGAGAGCAGAACAAGAAAAGGAATTAAAGGAATATAATAATGTGGAAAAGGCAGACCATGTAAAACAGCCCATAATAGAGCGGAGAAAGAAAGTATAATTAAAGGAACATTTTCATTGAAATTAGATTTATTGAAAATAACCGGTAAACCAAAAATTATATAAACTGGATTAAAAAGCAATATCCTGCCCAGCATTGCAAGCCCATGATAAACCTTTTTACCGAAGGGTATTGTCCTTGAAATAAAGACCGCATAATCAAAATTCCATAACAAAAAATCATTCCATAAGTTATTTTTAAAAAGATAAGAAAGAAACATAAGAGGAATAATTGAACAGGCAAATAAAAACAGATAACATTTTGAAAGTTTTTTTGAATAATAATAGATAAGAAAGGCAAACGAAAAAATAAAAAATATACCAAAAGGTTTAAATAAAATAGAAGTGCCAGAAAGAAATCCAGAAAGCAAAATAATAAAATTATTATTGGGAAAGTAAAGGATAAGACAAAAGACAAACAATATTAGAAAAGTAAGGAACGGCTCTCTACTTCCTATCATATTTCCTGGATAAAAACAGGCAAGTAGAAAAGGATATAGAAAAGCCAGTAAAGAAAAATTGTCTGTGCCGTATTTACTTAAAATTTTATATAAAAGTAATGAGTTGAATAAAATTAATAAAAGAAGAACTGCATGAAGTGCAAGAGTGTAATTTGAAGGAAAAAGTTTTATAAAAAAAAGATAGATGCTTATCAAAGCAGGTCCTTTTGACTCAAACACATCTTTATATAATAATTTGCCTTTTGCTATCTGTACTGCAGAGGCAAATAATCCCTGTTCATCTATAAAAGAGAAATATGGGAAGATATAAGGGACCCATAAAAATAACACAGCAAATAACCAGATTATTACTAATAGATATTTTTTATATATAAAGTCCCTGCCGTAAATACACCTATTATTCATCATTATTCTCAAGATTTATTTCACTCTCTACAATATAATTTGGCCTGTCAGAAACCTCTTTCCATATCCTTCCTATATAGACGCCAACAACTCCAATGGAAAAAACCACAATACCAGACAAAAAGAACACAATGGCTAAATTAAAATCTGAGATATGAAAAATGGATAAGATGAAGAAAATAATGCCTGAACAAGACAGAATAATTCCTAAGATAACTATATAAAGTAAAGGAAGAATTGAAAAGGAGGTTACACCACTTATAAACTCCATAAAAGGTCCCATACTTCTTAAAAATGGAAAATGAGTTTTACCTTCTACTCTTTTTTCTCTTATATAATAAATATACTCCTGTTTAAATCCAACCCAACAAGCCATTCCTCTGACATAAGGGTCTTTTTCTTTTAATTTTAATATTTCATTTAAGGATTTTCTTGATAATAACTTAAAATTTCCTGCATCTATAGGCAATTTAACTTCAGATACAAAATTTATAATTTTATAGGCAATTTTTGTAAGAATGAGTTTTATATTACTTTCTCCTTCTCTTTTTTTTCTTATTGTATGGACTATATCTGCGCCCTCTTCCCATTTTTTAATAAGTTGAGGTATTAATTCAGGAGGGTCCTGGAGGTCAGCGTCAAGAGTTATAATTGCATCTCCTTTTGCATAATTAAGTCCTGCAATAAGCCCCTGATTATATCCAAATCTTCTTGATAAATTTATTATTTTTATCCTTTTATCTTTTTCTGCATATTTTCTTAAAATATTTAATGAATTATCTGTGGAAGCATCGTTAACAAAAATTATCTCATAATTATAATCTGTTTTTTCAATTGCTTCCTTTGTTCTTCTTATTAATTCCGGTAAATTTTCTTCTTCATTTCTAAAAGAAAAAACGATAGATATTAAATTTTCTTTGACCATTCAAGAATTCCTTTGACAACTGAATCTTTATCAAGTCCACAGACCCTTTGTATATTTTCTCTACTGCCATATACATATAGATACATATCTTTCACACCAAATCTTTTTACTGGGAAATTTATTCCATTATCAACTAGAACTTCAACCACTGCACTTCCCATTCCACCTGCAAGTAAATGTTCTTCAATAGTTATTATTCCTTTTACATTTTTTACTGTTTTGATAAGCAATTTTTCATTTATAGGTTTTATTCTATAGAGGTCAATCACTCCTGCATCTATTTTATATTTTTTAAGTTCTTCTGAGACCTCAATTGCCCTATGTGTCATATTTCCAGTCCCAATTATATAAAAGTCCTTACCTTCCTTTAAAATAGAAAGTCCATCTGGAAAATCAAAATTTTTGTCGGAAGAATATATATTTCTGACACTTTTTCCTTCAAGGCGAATATACTTTGGAGATTTATTTCTAATAGAAAAATCTAAAATTTCTTTAATAAAAAATGAATCAGAAGGAGAGAAAATTGTAAAATTGGGAAGAGTTCGTATGATAGATATATCCTCTATACAACAATGAGTTGGACCGGATAAATCATAACTAAAACCACTTCCAACACCTATCAAATTTATATTAAACTTTTTAATTTCTGCAAATAATGATAAATTTCTTAATTGTTCAAAACATCTCATAGTAATAAAAGCCGAAATTCCATAACAAAAAACAACAAAATTTTCATAAGCAAGACCTATAGCAATATTTATCAAATTTTGTTCTGCAATTCCGACATTTATAAAGTTTTTAGTAAAATCTTTCCTTAATTTATCTAAATTTTTTGCTCCAAAATCATCAGATAAAAAAATGATATTTTCATTTCTTTTTATTTCTTCATATATATTTTCAATCAAAATTTCTCGTAATATGAATTCCATTTTATAAGAGGTTTAAAATATCTGCAATTTCTTCTTTTGTTAAAGTTCTTATATGACATAAAGGGTTATTTTCCAAAATCGGAATTCCTTTTCCTTTTATAGTATTCGCAATGACAACTTTAGGCTTTTTTACTTTTTTTATTTTTGATAAAACTTCATATAAAACCTCTAAATTGTGACCATCAACTTCATACACTGAAAATCCAAAACTTTCTAATTTTTCTTTTAAAGGTTCTAAATCAATAATATTTTTACAATAATCCAGCATGCAAATTTTATTTTTATCTATTATTATGTTCAAATTATCTAATTTATGATGAGAAGCAAACATAAATCCTTCCCAAATAGAACCTTCATATAATTCTCCATCTCCGAGTAAAACAAATACACCTGATTCTAAATTTTTCATTTTAACCCCTAATGCAATCCCACACGCTTGACCTAACCCATGCCCTAAAGAACCATTTACTATATCAACATAAGGAATTCCTATATCAGGAATACTTCCGATTTTAGAATTTTCTTTACCAATATTTTTTAATTCTTTCTGATGCAAAAGTCCTATATCTATCAAAATTGGATATATGGCTGTACTTCCATGCCCTTTACTTATAACTAATCTATCTTTTCCAAGTTTTAAAATACCTCCATAAAATAATGCGACAAAAATTTCAATTGGTGATAAAGAAGAAGCAATTCTTGTTTCAGGTATTTTAAGATGTAATTTCAGTGTTTTTTCCCTGATATAATTTGCTTTTTCTTCCATATATTTCATTAATTTTTTCTTATCCATTTTTGATAAAGAATAATTTTTAAGTATTCTTTACTCCTCGGGTTGATAAAAAATAATCTGGCTTCCCTGATTTTCAAATTTAAATGGAACGAAAAGCCCCTTAATTTCTTCTTTTATCTTTTGATGTAATTCAGGCGGAGCAAAAAATAACATAAATCCACCACCACCTGCTCCGAGTAATTTTCCACCAATGGCTCCTATTTTTTTTGCTTTTTCATATATTTCATCAATAGCTGGATTTGAGACCTTATTAGACAAGGACCTTTTTAATTGCCATGCCTCGTCAAGAAGTTTCCCAAAATCCCTCAAATCACTGTTTCCTATAAGAATTTTTATCCCATCCTCAACCATCTGATGAAGAATTTTGAGTTCATACTTATTTTTTTCAATATTTTCAAGTTGTCCTTTTGCTACTTCAGAAGAATACCTTGAAATACCTGTAAAATATAAAAGCAAATAGTTCTGAAATTCCTCTTTTTTCCCGGGAGGTAGAATTACTGGTTCAACAATAAAACTATCATCTGGGAGAAATGCGATTTTATTAAGTCCACCAAAAGCAACCTCTACCTGGTCCTGTGAGCCAACATTTTCATTTAAGATATCCTGCTCAATATATATTGCTTCTTTTGCAAGTTCTTCTTTTGATTTCATTTTTCCAAGTAAAGAATACAAAGCATTTAAAAGTCCAACAGTAAATGAAGAACTTGAACCAAGTCCTGTTCGTGCAGGAAGGTCTCCGTCATGATGTATTTCAAGCCCAAAATCAATATTTAGATATTGCAAAATTCCTCTTACAGCAGGGTGTTTTATTTCATCTACTTCTTTTACCATCTCTATAACAGAATAAATAATCCTGTGTTTATGTTCAAAAAAGGGAGGAAGGTGTCTGACAGAAATATAGCAATATTTATCAATGGTTGTTGTTAATACAGCACCTTTATTCTGTCTATACCATAAAGGATAGTCAGTTCCACCCCCAAAAAAAGATATTCTGAAAGGCGTTCTTGTTATCACCATTTTAGTTTATATATTATAAAATCATCATTCTTTTCAATCTCATGAAAATTATATAAAAATTTATGCTTTTCATCAAATCTGACATATTTCTGCCATTCAAGAAGGATAAGTATTTTATAATTGTTTCCTATCAGTTTTTTTATTGTATTTTCGCTTAATTCCTCACTACCAATATGTAGCCCCTTTCTCTCTGAATAATAAACATAGGCGGAATTCCAGTCATATTCAGGAAAACAGATTATTATCCCATCATCAGGCATTGTGTTTTCTTTTACAATTTCACCAATTTTAAGAGCCAGAGGAGCATCAATTTTGTGATATCTATAGGCATATATGAGAGAAATTGTAGTATTAAAGATGAGAAATAAAACTAAAAACAATTTTTTAGAAATGTTCGTTTTAAATAAATTATGGAAAAATAAAAGACCTTCTGCACAAAAAATAGAGACAATTGGGGTAATAACCATATTATAATAATGGTGCATCTGAAGTTTTATGAGAACGAAATAATAAAGGAAAGAAGAAGTTGTAAGGAAATAAAAATATTGATGATTTTTTCTTCCTTTAATTTTGAAGATACCTATTAACACGGGAATTAAAGTTAGAGGTGTTAATAATTCAGGGTAAAGATTGAGAATTCCCTGTTTATATGTCTTGAAGATAAATCTTTCTGCAATAGTTCCAAAGTTTCTTATTCTATATGCTTTATCTGCAAGGGTTAATGAAAAATGTCCATGAATAAGATTCGCCTCTTCACAATATAATTGCCATCTAAACATAAGAATAAGTGGAATTAAAAGGGAAAAAAGAAGAATAAACTTATTGAATTTTTTGTTTTTAAAAAATATTAAATAACCAACAGGAAGTAAGAAAAATGGACCGTAAAGTGATTTATGAAGAAAGGAAATAGAAGAAAGAATAATTCCAGCAATCCAGTAGAATATATTTTCTTTCAAGATCCCATAAGTAAAAAAATATAAAAATCCAGTTATTGTTGCCATAACAGTTGATTCCATTAAGAATGTTCTATTGAAATGGATGTTTATTGGAATTGAAAGATACAGAAAAACTGTAAGTAATGAGAAAGTTAAATCTTCGGTTAATAAGAGTAAAAGTTTGTAAAGAAAGAACGAACCAATATATGCCATTATTATTGATACAACCCTGCCCCATATCTCTGATGGTCCAAAAACTTTGTAAAATAAACATACTATTGCTTGATAGAAAGGAAATTCAAGAAGCAAAATACTCTCATTCCCTTTTCCAAAAACATCCAATTCTGTCTTGAAAGGATTTATTCCATTTTTATAGAAATTTCTTACAACTGTTGCTGTTTGTGTTTGTCTGAAAGAATATGTGTCAAGAATAGGTGAATTGAAATGATAAAATAAAACAGGCAAAAAGAAAAGAAAAATTAATATCAGTTTCTTCATTTTTTCAGTTCTAAAAACTTTTTTATGTTATTTTTCAGTCCAAAATAAAACCTCTCCCTCATAAGAAAAAATCTGCCCATAAAAACAATACTATCTTTTGTAAAAAAACAAAATGGAGATATCCAAATACCTTTTATATAATACTTTAATCCTTCTTTTCTATTTTTGAAAACTTCAGATATTGCTTTTATTATATATATTCTACCTTTTACTTTGTTTATATATTTTCTGGAAATCTTTTCTCCAAACATTCTAAATAGGCCATCCCTTATAACTAAAGAACTTTCTTCAATGTTTACACCTGCTATTTGGGAATAGTCAAAAACTAAATTTACTATTTTGCCTTTTTGGAGTATATATTTAATTCCAAAATTTTTTATTTGTAGATAGAGATTTTCTATAAATATAAATGGTGTAGCGCCATAACTTCTTGCTGTTGAAAGGACTCTAAAGTTTAAAAGAATTTCAGGAATATAAAAGAATTTTATTCCATTTTTTACACATCTAATCCAGAATTCATAATCATCTGTATATTTTAATTCTTCATTCATATAACCAATCCTTGAAAATAAACTCCTTCTGTAAAATGGAGATGGTTGAACTACCCCTGAACATTCTTTAATTGTTTCCCAATTAATTTTATATCCCCTTTTTTCTCCTATTATTACCCCATTTTCATCAATAAAGTAGGCATCTCCATAAACAACATCAACCTCTGGATTTTTTTCAAATACATTTTTTACTTTTTCAAGGACCATCTCATCTAAATAGAAATCGTCAGAGTTTATAATACCAACTATATCTCCTTTAGCTTTTTTCAGTCCTTTATTTAATGCCTCAGTTGGTCCATTATCTGGTTCTGAAACCCAGTAAAATTCAATTCCTTTACAGTTTATTTCTATTTCTATTTCTCTATTCTTCAACATTTTTTCATACTTTTTCAATATCTCTATTGTATTATCCTTTGAGCCACCATCAATAATTAAATACTCAATATAAAAATCTCCTCTCTGAGAAATTACACTTTTTATTGTTTTTTCTATAAACCGGCCGTGATTATAAGAAACAGTTATAATTGAAAATCTCATTATATTTCCTCAAACTTGTTTGGAATTATAAAAATACCGTCCCTTCCTGATTCCATTTGCCAATTTGTTTCAAAAGGACTGCATTCAATTATTTCAAAAAAACCAGCATTATCCCATATATCTATTTCATCCCGTTCAAATCCCTGGATTATACCTTTTCTTAAAAGAAGTTCAATTCTGTAAGTTCCTTTTGTTAAGTTTGTTGGTCCTATCTCAATTTTTATTTTTCTTGTATATGGCTCAAAATATTTATTATAAAGTTCAGCAGATGCCCCAGAAAAGATCATTGTTCCATGTGAATCATAAATTCTAAAAACAATATGGTATTTTTCTTCAATTTCTCCTTCAAGTTGTATGTGTAAAACAATCTTTTCCTCATATTTAAAAGCAATTCTTGGATTGCCTCTTTCGTCAAAAATCTTAACCTTTTTGAAATAAATTTTTTTATTTTTTACTTCTTCTTCATCCCTTATTCTTAATGTGGATGCACCATATTTTTGTATAAAATGCTCCTCATATTCAAATGTAATCTCTTCACTTCCTCCTATTTTTTTAATCTCTCCCTTTTCCAGCCATATGACTTTTTTACATAAACTTCTTATTGCTCCCATATTATGACTTACAAAAAGAACTGTCCTTCCTTCCCTTGTTACTTCACCCATCTTACCAAGACATTTCTGCTGGAAAGATATATCTCCTACTGCTAAAACCTCATCTATAAGTAGAATTTCTGGTTCAAGATGGGCAGCAACTGAAAAGGCAAGGCGAACGAACATTCCTGAACTATATCTTTTAACCGGTGTATCAAGGAAGTTCTCTATCTCTGCAAAAGAAACAATCTCATCAAACTTTTTATCTATTTCCCTTTTCCTCATCCCTAAAATAGCACCATTTAGGTATATATTTTCCCTACCTGTCAATTCTTGATGGAAACCAACTCCTACTTCAAGTAAACTACCTACCCTGCCTTTAATTTGAACATACC
>Ga0272448_1004641_pt1 | contig 15544 bp, 14 predicted proteins | sample YNPCB0191_FD_202220 | JGI IMG/M metagenome (GOLD analysis project Ga0272448, IMG submission 202220) | Hot spring sediment microbial communities from Yellowstone National Park, WY, United States - YNP-CB-019-1 | ecosystem: Environmental > Aquatic > Thermal springs > Hot (42-90C) > Sediment...
AGTCTCGGTGGGAACGCGGATTCCCAAAATCGAGGACGATCGTTTCACGATGGAGTACTATGTGGTCAGCCACAAGCATCAGAAGGTCGCCGCGGAGGGCGAAGGCGTTATCGTCTCGTTCAATTATCTGGAAAATAAAAAAGCGCCGCTGCCCGAGGAGGTCAAGCGCCGCATTGCGGAATTGGAACGGGCTCACTCCTGATCCTTGAAAATATCTTTCAGCCCGGCTTCCCACGCCTCGTCCAGCGGCATGAATGACATCTCGGTAAAGTTGGCGTTCACCTTTTCGAGATACTCGCGCACTTGCGCCTTGGGCACTTGTTTTTCCAACGCCTCGATCTGTTGGGCGACGGAACGCACTAGCTCGCGGCTCTGTTGCTCGAGGTCGGATAAATCGAGACCGAGCTTGAACATGTAGCTCAGCCGCCGCATCACGTCGTACCACGCTTTGTAATCATTGCTGATCGTGATCGCTTCGACGAGCGGCGAGAGCGCGGAGAAATCGTACATGGGGACCATCGCGTAAAAGACGAGATACTCGATGCCGAGTTGCTCGGCGCGGTCGGCGAGGTACGAGCCAATGCTGACGCCGCCTTCATAGTTCGAAAACGTGACCGCGTACTCGTCGAGTTCCTTCTTCATCCTGGGGAGACTGTAGGTGCAAGAGATTTGGCGATCTTTGTCGTACGGCACCGGCGCGTACACGCCGCCAATCGCCGCGACCCGTTTCACGTTCAGCGCCCGCGCGATATCGAAGAACGCGTCCGCGTATCGCTCCGCGCTCAGGTGCGGCTCGTCGCCGAGAAAGATGATCAGCGCGCGGCGCGCATCGCCGGCGTAATAGATCTCGTTCTTTCTCGATTGCAGCGCGGCGCGATAGCCTTCGCGCAGTTTGATCTCCGGTCGTAAAAAGTGCTGCGCGCCCGGAATCTGGAAGATGTAGAAGGGGTCTGCGCGAATCTGTCCGATCGGGCGCGCCGCGGTCTGATCGATTAGATGCTGCGGCAGCGCGGAGGAAACATTGCCGGCGTCTGCCCACTGCCGCCAGCCCGCGATCATGTACGTTTCTTCAGCGACCGGCGTCTCCGTGAGCTCAAGCAAATCGTCCATAGGTATCTCCTGAGAATGAGTATACAACGGCACGCCGAAAAGTCAACCGGGTGCACGTTCAACCCATGCGGTGAATGAGGGGGCGTCACCCGAACAAACGCATTGACTCGCGCGTGAGTTGGAATTATACTGTGCGTCGAGACCCAGCCGTGAAGCCGATGCGGCTCGCTCCATTTCTATACCCAAATCGAATCCGATGCGCCTAGGTTTTGCTAACTATTGGCGAGTTCCCGACCAGCCGCCCACCGCGCCGGACGTTTTCGTCATCCCCTCGTACGCGCTCCGGGATCGCACGCTGCCCACACGACCGACGCGCGCGCAGATCGAATTGGCGTACGCGTGGTGGAAGAAATTTCCGCGCGCGAGCATCATCATGTCGACCGGAGATAACCAGGGACTTGGCGTGACCAATGCGCGCGTGATGGTCGAGTACGCCGCGCGGCTCGGCGTCCCGCGTGCGCATCTGATCGAAGAAGACCGCTCGCGCAACACGCGCGAAAACCTGCTCTATGCGTTGGAGATCGTTCAGCGCGAGCGATGGCAGCAGCCGACGTTGGTCACGCTCGATCTCTACACGCCGCGCGCGGTCGCGACTGCGCGGAAACTGGGATGGCGAGATGTCTGCTGGCTGTCGGTCTATTCCAAGGGCGAGCCGGCGTACGGCTTGAAAGCGTGGCAAACGCACTCGCGCGCGACGATTTTCGTGTATGAATCGATCGCAACGCTCTACAGCAAACTTGCAGGATGGATATGAACGAATCGGCAGATGAGCATCTCGTTGGCGTCATTTCCGATACGCACGGTCTCTTGCGTCCGGAAGCGCTCGACGCGCTTGCCGGCGTCGAGTTGATCGTCCACGCTGGCGATATCGGCACGCCCGAAGTTTTGGGACGGTTGCAGCCGATCGCGCCGGTCTTTGCGGTGCGCGGCAACGTCGATTTGGGCGATTGGGCGCGCCAGCTGCCCGCGACTCAAGTCGTTCCGGTCGGTCGAGTGTTGCTCTACGTTCTGCACAACGCGGCAGAACTTGAGCTGGATCCCGCGGCGGCTGGCTTTGGCGCGGTGATCAGCGGGCACTCACATGAGCCGTCCGCGGTTGAGCGCGGCGGCGTGCTGTATTTGAATCCAGGAAGCGCGGGACCGCGCCGATTGGATTTGCCGGTCTCGCTCGCGCGGCTGCGCGTTCAGGAAAATCGGTTGCAAGCCGAATTGATCGAGCTGACTGAAAAATGAAATCGCGACTCGCGACCGGCAAACTGCCGGCAGAATTGCTCGCGGCGCTTTTGGCGCGCGCGCCGCACGCTGACCCGCGCGTCGTCGTGGGTCCCGGCATCGGGCAGGACGCGGCGGTGATCGATATGGACGATCATTACCTCGTCGCCAAGACCGATCCGATTACGTTCGCGATCGATGACATTGGCTGGTATGCGGTAAACGTCAACGCGAACGACATCGCGTGTATGGGTGCGCGACCGCAATGGTTCATGGCAACCGCGCTCTTGCCCGAAGGTCGCGCCGATGCGGCGATGGCGGAGAGCATCTTTGCGCAAATCACCGAGGCATGCGCCGCGCTGAACGTGACCCTGGTTGGCGGCCACACCGAGATCACGTACGATTTGCATCGCCCGCTGGTGATTGGCGCGATGCTCGGCGAGGTCGCGAAAGACAAACTCGTGACGAGCCGCGGTGCGCGCGTCGGCGACGCGATCCTGCTCACGAAAGCCATTCCGCTGGAAGGCACGGCGCTCATCGCGCGCGAAAAGGAAAACGATTTGCGCGGGCGCGGCTTTTCGGACGCGTTCATCGCGCGCGCCAAAAAGTTGTTGCGCGAGCCGGGCATCAGTATCGTGCGTGAGGCGCTCATCGCCGCGGAGGCAGGACTCGCAACCGCGATGCACGATCCGACCGAAGGCGGACTCGCGACCGGGCTGTGGGAACTCGCGCAAGCCGCCAGCGTCGGACTCGTGATCGACGAGGAAAAGATTCCGTTCGACGCGCAAGGTGTGCAACTGTGCGCGGCGTACGGTCTCGATCCGCTGGGCGCGATCGCGTCCGGCGCGCTCCTGCTCACCACGCCGTCGGAGCGCGCCGCGCAGTTGATCGATCGGATTGAGCGCGCGGGCGTGCCGTGCGCGGCGATTGGGCGCGTCGTTCCGCGTGAAGAGGGTGCGGTCTGGGTGCGCGGCGAAGAGCGGCGCGTGCTCGCGCGATTCGACGCGGATGAAATCGCGCGGTTGTTCAGTTGAAATGCATTTCGAGCCGGCTTATCTGAACCTGTTGCGGTCGGGTGAACTTGCCGAGCGCGTCCGCGTAGCGTATCAGCATCTCGAACACTGCGACCTCTGCGCGCATCGCTGCGGCGTCAATCGCCGCGAGAGGATCCGCGGCGCGGTCTGCCGGACCGGCGAGCGCGCGGTCGTATCGGGTTATCATCCGCACTTTGGCGAAGAAGCGCCGCTCGTCGGACGCGGCGGCTCGGGCACGATCTTTTTCGCGTGGTGCAACTTGCGCTGCCAGTTCTGTCAGAACTATGAGATCAGCCAGCTCGGCGAAGGATCGCCGGTCGAGCCAGAGGAAATCGCGGTGATGATGTTGCATCTGCAAGCGGAGGGCTGCCACAACATCAACCTGGTCAGCCCGAGTCACGTCATCGCGCCAATTCTCGCGGCGGTCCTGGTGGCGGCGCAGGCGGGCTTGCACGTGCCACTCGTTTACAACACCGGCGGCTACGATTCGCCCGAAGCGTTGGCACTGCTGGACGGTGTGATCGATATCTACATGCCCGATCTAAAGTACGCCGACGCGGCGACTGCGCGGAGATATTCCAAGATTCGCGAATATCCGGCGATCAATCGCGCGGCGGTCAAAGAGATGCATCGGCAGGTGGGCGATCTACTGTTGGACGACTCAGGCATCGCACAGTGCGGGTTGCTCGTGCGCCACCTAATCTTGCCAAACGATCTTGCCGGGACGCGCGAGGTGCTGCGCTTTATCGTCGAAGAGATTTCGCTGAACACGTACGTGAATTTGATGGATCAATATCGTCCGTGCTACAAAGCGAGCGGGTTTGCCGAATTGAATCGTCGCATTACGCGCGATGAATTCGAACAAGCGGTGCGATGGGCGGAGGAACTGGGATTGAATCGACTGGACAAACGGGCGTGGTTGAGATGGCTATGAAACGCTTCCACGGGTGTGGCATTCTGATTCTCTTTGGATGTGCTTTTCTGCTCGATGCATGCACGCCGCCAGTCGCCGCGCCCACGCCGACGTCAACCGCAATTCCCAGCGCGACGCCGACGGATACGCCGACGAGCACAGCGACGCCATCGCCCAGCGCGACGCCGACGCGCCTACCGACGAGCACGCCGCGTCCCAGCGCGACCGCGACACGTCGTCTCACGCCCACGGCGACAGTGACCGCGCGCCCTACTGCCGGTCCCCGTCCAACAGCGAGCGCGGCGCAAATCTGCGATGACCTGGTCGCGCAAGGATCGCGCGGCATAATCGTGGTCTATATTCACCCGGTTCCTGAGCTCGTCTGGGATTATACGCCGCGTCAGTTCTACGTTGGATTGTGCGATACCATTCCGTTGCCGAGCACGCCGCAAGGCAAGTACAAAATCGTGCTGAATTTCCCGGACAGCCAGCACGGCTCGACCGAAAGTGCCCCTGTGCCGGCGCAGTTAAAACCGGGTTTGAACGAGGTTAGCGTTGGACCGTGGGTTCCTGGGTTGGAAAACCATGAGGCGGCTTGCGCGATGCGCGCGGTCGCGCAAACCCAGGTGGTGTACAATGACACACCTGACCGGTTCTTTCATGCGCTTTTGTGGGCGGACGGAAGCGATCACGTGGCGTTGCCGATCAAGTGCGGCGGGAATTATTCGTGATGGAGGGATCCATTGGATGAATGAACTTCCGCCGGCGGCGCGTGCCCTGGACACGATGCACATTCCTTATCGCCTGTTTCGACATTCCAATCCGATTCATTCTCTGGAGCAGGCGGCGCGCGAGCGAAATCATCTGCCCGATCAAGTGGTCCGCAGCATCGTTTTTCGCGTGGCGAAAGGTGAGTTTGTGATGGTGCTCGTCGCCGGCGAGCGGCAGGTGGCGTGGCAAACACTGCGTCGGTATCTCGGTCAATCGCGGCTGACGATGGCGACGGAGGCAGAAGTGCTGCAAGCGACTGGGGCTGAGCGCGGCGGCGTGTCGCCGTTGGGTTTGCCGCAGCCGATGCGGATTCTCGCCGACGAAAGCGTCTTCGCCCACAAAGAAATCTCGTTGGGCTCGGGTGTGCGCGGCATCGCGCTGATCATAGCATCGGACGATTTGAAACGCGCGCTGGGAACCATTGAGGTGGGGCACTTGGCGGAAACATCACCGGGCGGATGACGCCCCGCCGCCTTCAGACCGATTCTGCAACGCTTCTTTCATGCGTCTCAGTCCTTCTTCGAGCAGCGCGCGAGGGCAGCCAAAGTTCAGCCGCACAAAACCTTCGCCGCCGCGCCCGAATGTTCTGCCGTCGTTCAGCGCCACGCGCGCTTCTTTCAAGAAAAAGCCGGACGGATTATCGCCCAGCCCCGCCTCTCGGCAATCCAGCCAGGCAAGGTACGTGCCTTCCGGTTTTGCCATCGTAATCCCCTTCAACTCGCGCCGCACGAAATCGGACAGATAATCTCGATTGGCTTCGAGGTAGATGAGCAGTTGATCCAGCCATTCTTGTCCATCGCGATAAGCGGCTTGCCCCGCCGCGAGTCCCATCAGGTTGACCCAGCCCACCAGTCCCTTGCCGGCGTCCAGAAATTTCTGGCGCAGTTGCGGATTCTGGATAATCGCGACCGAACATTGCAGGCCCGCGAGATTGAAGGTCTTGCTGGGAGCGATGAGCGTGATTGTGTTTTGAGCAATCTCTGGATCGATCGATGCAATCGGAAGGTGCCGGTGATCTTTGTAAATCAGTTCGGAATGAATCTCGTCGGAGCAAATGACGACACCGCGCGCAAGGCAAATCTCTGCCATGCGTTCCAATTCGTCTCGCCGGAAAACTCGCCCCACCGGGTTGTGGGGATTGGAAAGTAGAAACACGCGCGTGTCCGCGGTGATGGCGGACGTAAAGACATCCCAATCGATTGCGTACGCACCGTCCGCGGTGCGCACGAGTTCGGCGTCCTGCCGCGTCATCCCGGCATTCTGCGCCGCTTCGAGAATCGGCGGATAGACCGGCGGCTGGACGAGCACGCCGGCGCCGGGCGCTGCGAACGCGCGGCACGCTTTGTTGAAGCCGGTAACGACGCCGGGCACAAAGACCAGGTCTTGGGGCTGGATGTGCCAATCGTACCTTTCCACCATCCGTTCGACGATGAGTTGTCGAAATTCGACGAGCTCGTTCGTTTCGCCGTGAATGCCCACCGGATAACCAAAGATGCCATGCTGGACGCGTTGGCGCAGCGCCTCGACGACCGGCGCGGGTGAAACGAAATCCATATCCGCGACCCACATCGGTAGCACGTCTTCGGCGTAGGTGTCCCATTTCAGGTTGGCGGTATTCCGGCGCGCGGGAATTTGATCAAAGTCATAGACCATAAGCAACTGCACCTCCATTTTCTCCATTATACACTTTTTTCGATCACGACAAACGCATAGTCGTAACTTTGCTCCGGGATGGATTGGATGCTCAAGACAACGCAGTATGGCGAGGTAACGCGATTCGACCTGGCGCGTACGATCGCGGGGCGCGGACGCTATTGGACAACGGCGTATTGGGTGGACGGTTTGCTGGTGGACACTGGCTGTGCTTTCACGGCGCGAGAGCTGACGCGGGCGCTGAAGGATATCCGCATCGTTCGCATTGTGAACACGCATTCGCACGAAGACCACATTGGCGCGAACGCGCCATTGCAGCGCGAGCGTGACGGCTTGGACATCCTCTGTCATCCGCTGGCGCTGCCGGTTCTGGCGGATCCGCGCGACGCGCAACCGCTGCAACTCTATCGGCAGTTGTTCTGGGGATGGCCCGAACCATCGCACGGCAAAACGATCGCGGACGGCGCGCTGATCGAAACGGAGCACCATCGTTTTCAGGTGCTCCACACGCCGGGGCACAGTCTCGATCATCTCTGCCTGTACGAACCGGACGCGGGCTGGCTGTTCACCGGGGACTTGTTCGTGGGTGGATACGATCGCGCCGCACGCCGCGACTATGACGTTTGGCAGAGCATCGCTTCGCTGAAGCGGATCGCCGCGCTGCCGGCGACTCGCCTTTTTCCCGGCAGCGCCCGTGTGCGCGACGATCCGGCACGCGCGCTCGCGGCGAAGATCGATTACCTCGAAGCGTTAGGGGAACGCGTCGAGGAACTCCACCGACAGGGTCGCAGCGTGCGCGAAATTGTGCGCGCCGTGTGCGGCGGTCCGATGCTCATCGAATTCATCACGCGGGGCCACTTTGCGCGGCAATGGCTGGTGCGTTCTTACCTGCGCCGCGGCCATTCGGACACTGACGAACACTGATTCCTTGTTTTCTGTGGGCATCCGCGTTCGTCAGCGTCCATTTTGTTTTGATCGCGAGTTTACGGGATAAACTTGTTGGTGTAAATCCTGGAAACATCGATGTCGTTCTTGATAAAGCCGGCGTCCTTCATAAATTTTTCAGACGCTGCCCAATCCGCGGGATCGACGTAACCGATGCGCGTGTTCTTCCACAGTGGAAGGGTCGCGTTGAGCACCGCCTGTGACATCCGGAGGTTCTGTCCGCCGGCTTCCGGCAGACTCTGGACCGTGATGGACAGGGCAGCATCGGGATTATCGAGAGTGTCCTGGATGCCGCGAATCAACGCGGTCGTGAGTTTCTGAATAATCTCCGGTCGCTCCGCCACGGTCTTTTCGTTCGTCACGAGACCGATGCCGACCAGTTTGCTGTAATCCGCGACCTGAATGACATTGATCTGTTTACCCGCGAGCATCAATTGCACTGGCTCGTTGTTCGAATAGCCGGCGGCGGCATCCACCAGACCCTGAGTGATGGCAGCGACCTGCGCGAACCCCACATCCTGCGTCTTGACGTCCGACTCTTTGATGTCCGCTCCATACAGCAGCGCGCGCCAGCCGGTGTACGTTGCACCGTAGAATGCCGGCAGTCCAACTTTTTTGCCAATCAAATCCTTGGGCGACGTGATGCTCTTGTCTTTCAACGAGAAGATGGCGATCGGAAAGGCGTTGTAGTAATTGGCGACATAAACGAGCGGAATGTCCTGCGCGCGCGCCTGAATCACCTGATCGCCGCCAAGCAGCGCGAAATCGGCTTTGCTCGCGCCGACCAGTTTCACGCCGTCGATTTCAAATCCCCAGTTGTAGTTGACCTTCAGCCCGGCGTCACGGAAATAACCCTTTTTCTCGGCGACATACCACGGCGCGAATTGCACGTTCGGGATGTAGCCCATGACGACACTGACCGGCGTTAGCGTGTCCGCCGGCGCGGTGGGCGCGGTCGTGGGGGTGGGGAGCGGGGTGGGCGCCGGCGCGCACGCGGCAATGGCCAACGCAAAGATCGCGAATACAAATCGAAAACCTATTTTCACGGTTCATTCCTCCGCCAACGAATGATGACTCGTTCCAAAACTGCCACTGTGCTGTACAGTCCAATCGCCATGATCGACAGTACTCCAACCGTCGCAAAGAGGAGCGGCGTATCGAGCGCGCCGCGCGCAAAGTTGAGCAAGAATCCCAGTCCGCGGTCCGCCCACAACAACTCGACTACGACCACGCCGATCACCGAGAGCGTCACGCCGACGCGCACGCCGCCGAAAAAGACCGGCAGCGCGGCGGGTACTTCGAGTTTCGTAAAGACCTGCCACGCGCTCGCCGAGTACGAGCGCATCAGTTCGCGGTACTCTTCACGCACGCCGCGCACACCCACGATCGTATTGACGAGCATCGGAAAGAACGAAACGAGCGTGGCGATGAACGCGTTCTGCACGGGACCGGTATTGATCCAGATGATGATCAGCGGTCCCAGCGCGACAATCGGAATCGCTTGCGTGGCGATGAGATACGGCGAGACGATCTTTTCGAGCAGCGGTGATTTGGCGAGGGCATAGCCGACGCTCGCCGCGAACACGAATGAAATGCTGAATCCCAGCCCGATTTCAAAGAGCGTAATGCGGAGGTGATACGGAAGGATGCCATTGTTCCAGTTGTCGATGAAACTGATAGCCACCTGGCGCGGCGTTGGCAAAATGAACGAAGGATATTGATTGACGAGGATGACCAACTCCCACGCCAGCAGCGCGAATATCAGCGCGACGGGGACCAGGACGTACTCGATGTGATCGCGGATCCAGTGACTCACTTGAATCTCAATATGCCATAGGCGCGTCGAATGCCGCGCGATTTCGTGATTCATTGGGCGCCATTCCCTGCATCGTCGTCGAGGTGCAGTGCCGCGCGCACCTCGCGCAGCAATTCCCAGTAGCGCGGCAGCCCGCGGATTTCGATCGGGCGCGGGCGCGGCAGATCGATCTCGATCACGCGCTCGATGCGCCCCGGACGCGGCGACATGACCGCGACGCGGTCGGACAGCCGCACGGCTTCGCCGACGCTATGCGTCACGAAAAGGATCGTCACGCGCGTGCGCTGCCAGATCTCGAGCAGTTCGCGCCCGAGCCGCTCGCGCGTGAGTTCGTCAAGCGCGCCGAACGGCTCATCCATCAACAGGATCGCCGGACGATATGCGAGCGCGCGGGCAATCGCTACTTGCTGCTGCATCCCGCCGGACAACTCACGCGGAAAGCGCGCGGCAAACTCGCGCAGCCGCAAAAGGTCGAGCAGTTCCCTGGCGCGCCTCTGGCGTTCCGCGCTCGGTACGCCGGTGATCTCGAGCGGCAGTTGGATGTTGCGCTCGACCGAGCGCCACTCCATCAGCGTGGGCGATTGAAAGACGATGCCGCACTCGCGCGCGCGGCGCGCGGCTTGCGGCGTGTGATCGTTGATCGATACGCGTCCGGCACTCGGCTCGAGCAAATCGGCAATCAGCTTGAGCAAGGTCGATTTGCCGCAGCCCGAGGGACCGATGAGCGACAAGAATTCGCCGGCGCGGACGGTGAGCGAGACATCCCGCAACGCGACGACGCCGTCGCGCGGCGAGCCGTACTGTTTACTGACTGATTCGATTTTGATCACGTTGTCCATTTCAAACAAAAACCCGAAGAGATCCACTCTTCGGGGCAGGCGTGCGCGCGGGACCACGATGCGGGCGCGGCGACGCGCTCAAACAAAATCCCGAAGTAATTGGCAACCACTCGTGTAGGGCATCAACCTGACACCTGTCCTAGCGGGCGGTGTCAGGCAAGTGCGGGGGGCGACCAAGATTCTAATCCCCATTGCCCACATCTCAGCGTAGGGCTGGTAGGCAACTTTTTCACACTTGCCCTGGCGGTAACGCGAGTGCCAGGGTGTTGCTGCACTAGGGCTGCCCCTACTTCGGGGCGCAAATCAACCGCTGCCGCGCGTGTGCGCGATCAGACGCGTTCATTACCTTCTCTCTTCCGGACTGTACCGTCGGCTCCGGCTTGACCGGATCCTGCTCTGTCTTTTCAGACTCGGCTCGCGGGCTCGAGCGTTTTGCTCCTACCGCCGATCGGGAATTGTTCTGAAAAATTCCAGAACTCACCCTGCCCCGAAGGTCTCGTATTCAGTTGACTCAAGTATATCCCGAAATGGCGTGTGTGTCAAACTAATTTCGCCCTCACGCCATCTTGCTCCATATCGATTACGCACGCCGAGGTAATTTGGTTGTGCAAATCCGCGTCACTCGCGGCGAGCACGCGGATATAGTTGTCGGTGTATCCTGACCACAGTTTACAGAGGCCAGAGGACGGATTGGGCGAGTTTGTCTGTTGTCGGTTGTCTGTCCTTTGTTCTCTCGCTTCCCACAAAACCTGCATGGTCTTGCCGATAAACCGCGCGGCGAACGCGCGCGCACTAGCATCGGCAACGGCTTGCATTTGCTTTGCGCGCGATGCCTTGACTGCGTCGGTAACATGCAGCGGCAGCCTCGCGGCGATGGTTCCCGCGCGCGCGGAGTACGGGAAGACGTGCACGCGCGAGAACGCCATCCGCTCGACGAATTGCAGCGACTGTTCAAACTCGACTTGGCTCTCGCCTGGGAACCCCACGATCACATCGGTCGTGATGCCGACAGCGGGAATCTTTTCGCGCGCCAGCGCCGCCGCGCGCGCGAATTGCGCGGTGGTGTACGGACGGCGCATCCGGCGTAGCACGGTATCGCTGCCGCTTTGGAGCGAGAGATGCAGATGGCGGCAGAGGCGTGCGTCGCGCCAGAGATCGAGCAGCGACTCGTCCAAATCCCACGGCGCGATGCTCGTCAGCCGCAGACGCGGCACGTCCGTTTCCGCGAGGATCGCGGCGACGAGATCGCGCAAGCCATGCGGCTTGTCGCCGTTGTTCGCGTATACCGAAATCTGCACGCCGGTGAGGATGATTTCCTTGTAGCCCGCACTGACCAGCGCGCGCACCTCGGCGACGATGTCCTCGCGCGGGCGGCTGCGCGCTTTGCCGCGCGCCAGCGGAATGATGCAGTAGGTACACGCCATGTTGCAGCCGTCTTGGATTTTCACAAAGGCGCGAGTCCTGGAAGGTGGAGATTGGACACTCGTCCCGAGCGGAGTCGAAGAATTGGAACTTGATGGCGCGGCGACCAGGTCGTCGAATGCACCGTAGGGCAATTCAGCCCAATCTGAAATCTGAAGCCCTTGCGCCATCCGCGAGGGCAGCTGTCCGAAATCTGAAATCTGCTCGACCAGGCGGTCCTTGTCCGCATTGGGCACGACGAGTGCGACGTTCGGCAGCGCCCTCGCCTCGTCCGGCGCGATGTCGGTGAAGCAGCCGGTGAGCACGAGGCGTGCGCGCGGATTGGCGCGCGCGAGCTGGCGCGCCATCTGCCGCGACTTGTGCGCCGCGACGTGCGTGACGGTGCAGGTATTCAAGATGCAAATATCGGCGTCGCGCGGATCGGCGACGATCTGAGCGCCTGTGTTCGCGAGGCGGCGCGTCCAGGCTTCCAGTTCGCTTTCGTTGAGTTTGCAGCCGAGCGTGCTGAGATAGACTTTCACGCGCGAGAGGATAGCATTTTTTAGCGACGGTGTCAATTGACACAACCCCTGCGTGGACTATAATGTTCACGACGCTTCTCGACGAAGCGAGTTTTCGGTTTGGAGTTTGCACGATGCGTATTCTGCTTTATACCGGCAAAGGTGGCGTGGGCAAGACGAGCGTCGCGGCGGCGACCGCGCTGCGCTGCGCCGATTTGGGTTATCGTACTATTGTCGTCAGCACGGATGCGGCGCACTCGCTGGCAGATTCATTCGACGTGAAAATCGGCAACGAGCCGATTGAGATTGCGCCGCGCCTGAAGGGGCAGGAGATCGATATCCTGCACCAGATGGAAAAATACTGGGGCACCGTCCAAGAGTGGCTCAGCACACTGCTCGCGTGGCGCGGCGTCGACGAGCTGATCGCCGACGAAGCGAGCATCCTGCCGGGGATGGACGAGCTCGCGAGTCTGCTGCAAATCGTTTTCCTGCACGATAGCCAAGAGTACGATGTCATCATCATCGACTGCGCGCCGACCGGCGAGACGCTCCGTTTCCTCTCATTGCCCGAGGTTGCCAAGTGGTACCTTTCGCACGTCTTTCCGATCGAACGCCAGGCGATGAAACTGGCAGGACCGTTGATCAAGAGCATCACCGATCTGCCGATTCCGGACGACAAAGTCTTTGACGCGGTCAAGGATTTGATCTTGCAACTGGATCGCATGCATCAACTGCTTGCCGATCCGCAGTTATCGTCTGTGCGGTTGGTTTTGAATCCGGAGAAGATGGTGATCAAGGAAGCGCAGCGCACGTACACCTATCTCAATCTCTACGGCTATTCGACCGATGTGATCGTATCGAACCGCATCATTCCGGCGAGCGTGGGCGATCAATATTTCAGCGCGTGGAAGGGCGCGCAGGCGCGCTATGGCAATCTGGTCGAAGAGGCATTTTCACCGCTGCCGATTTTCAAGGTGCCGCTGATGGACCAGGAAGTCGTTGGCGCAGAAATGCTGCGCAAGATGGCGGACGCTATCTACGGCGATGCCGACCCGGCACAAGTCTTCTTCACTGAGCAGCCGCAATCCATCGAGAAATCGAACGGCGGCTATTTATTGAAATTACATCTGCCGTTCGTCAGCAAGGAAGATGTCACCATGGCGCGCAGCGGCGATGAACTGGCGATCAGCATCGGCAATTTTCGACGCAATGTGATTTTGCCCCGTGCACTCGCGATGCTCGAGGTGAAAAAAGCCAAGTTTGTAGGTGATTCACTTGTGCTTTCCTTTGCAGACCACTCTGAGAATGAATCCACGGCGACGTCCTGACCTGCTCGCGCGTCCAAATGCATGGATCAGCGCGGCGATTTTTGTCTTTGTCGCCGCGCTGTACATTCGGACGGCTGCGCCTACTCTCGGTGGCGGCGTGGACAGCGAGGAATACCAGCAAGTTGCCTACACGCTCGGCGTCGCCCATTCAACGGGTTACCCGTTGTATCTGATTCTGGGCAAACTCTTCACCACCCTTGTCCCGGTCGGCAATGTGGCATATCGGATGAATCTTTTGTCGGCATTGCTCGGAGCGGGCGCGGCGGTGGTGGTTTATCTGGTCGCCTTTCAATTGACCCAACGCCGTGCCGCGTCGCTGGCGACAACAGCGCTGTATGCTACGAATGAGGCGGTGTGGCGACAGTCCGGCGTAGCGTCCGCGAATCCGCTGAACTTGCTGCTGATCGGCTTGGTCTTGTATTGTCTCGTGCTATGGTCGGAACGAAGAATTCCGCTTTCCGTTGCCGCGTTCGTTTTTGGTTTGGGACTGGCGCATCATCGATCGATCTTGTTTCTCGCCCCAGCGATTGTGATCTTCGTCTTACTCGTCGACCCACGCATCCTACGGCAGCCGCGCCAGATTTTGAAAAATGCGTTATGGCTTGCGGTTCCCTCTTTCCTTTACCTGTATATTCCAATTGCCGGCTATAACAGCCCCTGGTACAGCAATACCTGGTCAGGATTCATTGTCGAGGTTTTTGGGAATGAATCCGGGCACTTTGTCAGTCTGACGTTTTCTGGTTTGGCAGGTATCCTGAGTGCAATCGGTATGTACCTCCACGACTCGTTCGGCTATGTGGGGTTGGGTTTGATCATCGTCGGCGCGGCAAGTATGGTGCCGCCGTACAATCGCTGGGCGACCAGTTTGAGAAAAGCCCCCGTGTCTCTGTTCCTGGGGCTCGGGGTCTTGAGTTTCTTGGTCTTTGCCATTCTCATCATGGGCGAAAACGACCGCTATCTGGTTTTGCCGTTCTTCTGGCTGCTCTTCTTCTTTGCTGCTGGTATCGGCGCGATAGAGCAACTGATCCAGGAATGGATCAGGTTGCCGCAGGCAAGACTCGGAGCATCGATGTGCATTTGGGCGGGGCTTGCGCTTTTCCTTGCTTTCCCGCTGGGCGATCGATTTCGTCTCGTAGATTGGAGTTCGTACAACCGCGAGTACGAACTATGGAATGAAATCTTTACGCTGCCGATTCCGCGCGGCGCGACCATCGTCGGTGATTGGGGACAGTTGAACGCGATGCGCTATATGCAGCGCGTGGAGAATCGCCGTCCCGATTTGCAGCTCGTCGGCACGCAGTACGATCCCGCTCCTCAAACCGACGCCGCGCGCGCGGCGTTTGCCGATGGTCGTGCGTTCTATTTATCGCCTGGGGTCGCGCTGCCGCGCGGAAGTTATCGGTATGCGCTGCTGGGTCCGCTGTTGGAGGTGCGCGACGCACCGCAGATGCAGCCGCCGGCAGCGCAAAAAAATATCGCGATGAATTCGGCGCTCGCGCTGGCAGATTTTGGCATCAGCACCGCACTCGCGCCCTATGCGCCAGAGACGAGCATTGCGCCGGGGCGTACGGTGCGCGTTGCGCTTGACTGGCATGCGGTAGAACCGGTCAAGAATTTCCTCGTCCGTTTGCAGCTCTATGATCCTACGGCGCGCCTGGTCGCGCAGAAGGACGAGCCACCAGTGCGCGGCTTGTACCCGGCATCCGAATGGCAACGCGGCGAGTATGTGAGCGATGTGCACAACTTTCTCATTCCGCCGGGCACGCCCCCAGGCGACTATGCATTGTGGGTGCAGACGCTCGATGTTGCGACGAAAGAACCAACAAGCGATCTCATCGCGCTCGGCGCGTTCGGGGTCACCCGCGTGACGAACCTGCCGCGCGACCAGGTCTTCGTTCAGCACCCGCTCGATGTCGCGTTGAACGATCGCATCGACTTGTGGGGCGTTGGCGGGCTTGACGCCGCGCGCCGTGCTGGCGAAACCATCGGTATGAGTCTGCT
>Ga0272448_1004643_pt1 | contig 15541 bp, 13 predicted proteins | sample YNPCB0191_FD_202220 | JGI IMG/M metagenome (GOLD analysis project Ga0272448, IMG submission 202220) | Hot spring sediment microbial communities from Yellowstone National Park, WY, United States - YNP-CB-019-1 | ecosystem: Environmental > Aquatic > Thermal springs > Hot (42-90C) > Sediment...
CGGCAGGCAGCGGAGCTGCTTACTGCGGTTGGTTTTTGCATTTTGCGTCTCATGTACACGGCAAACCGCGGTCCGCTGGTGGTTGGACCCCGCTGGCCCAAGGCCCGGACGGCTCATCCGCCGCGTTGCCACCATCCATCGGCGCACCGTCACGGCGTGCCTTTATCCACGGGCTGCTAGCTGACCAACGTCAGTCTAGCACCCTCGCCGCCCTCCGCGACGCCTTGCTACCCGAGCTCCTTTCCGGCGAACTGCGCGTTGCCGATGCCGAGCGAATCGCAGCGAGGTACGCCTGATGGGAACGCAGGCCGGCGAAACTACCTTCGTGATGCATGGCGCTCGCGCGGCCGTCGCTAGCGGTCTGCAACACGTCGAGGAGCAAGTCAAGGCAATCGAGCTAGCGGTTGTCGAGAATCCGGGTCTGGCGTTCGACCTCGCGAAGACGTTGATTGAAAGCGCCTGCAAGGCCATCCTGACGGATCGCGGGGTTGCGTTCGGCAAGAATGACGACTTGCCGAAGCTCTTCAAGATGACCCGGCAATCGGTCCGCTTCTTGCCAGCCCCCCTGGAGCAAGAGTCTGCCGCGAGAGAGAGCCTCGAGCGGACGCTCAACGGGCTGATCACTGCACTACAGGGCGGCTGCGAACTCAGAAACGCATTTGGCTTCGCCTCCCACGGCAGCGGCAGCCCACGGCCGGCGATGGAGGCGGTCCATGCGAGGCTGGCGGCTCAAGCCGCCGATGCCATCGTGGGATTCCTCTACGGTGTTCATCGTCAGGAGCTTTCCAGCTCGCCGGCGCCCCAGCTCGACTATGACGATTATCCTGACTGCAACGAATGGATTGACTCACAATGCGCCCCGATACAGATTCTCAGCCTTGGACCGTATCGGCCTAGTGAGGTTCTATTCTGCCTGGATCTTGACGCGTACCGTGACCTACTTGCGAATTTCCCAGGTGCTGAGTCCTCCGGCGGTACTGGAGAGGAAGGAGAGCGGGCGTAATGACCTCCGGAACCTTTACGGAATCCGTTGTCGAACAGGCCGCGCTGGCCTGGCTGGAAAGCCTCGGCTATACGGTCCTCGCCGGTCCGGAGATCGCCCCTGGCGAGCCGCGTGCTGAGCGCGAACACTACGGCCAGGTCGTGCTGGAAACCAGGCTGCGCCAAGCGCTCGAGCTGCTAAATCCTGGGTTGTCCACCGATGCGATTGACGAAGCCTTCCGCAAGCTGGTGCGCCCGGAATTTCCTTCTCTCCTCAAGAACAATCACGCGTTCCACCGGATGCTGATCGAGGGTGTGCCGGTGGAGGTAGAACGTGAAGGATCCCCGCACGGCTATCACCCGGTTCAGGTGATAGATTTCGAATCACCGGAGAACAACGACTTCGTGGCCGTCAATCAGTTCACCGTAGTGGAAAATTCCCGGGAGCGGCGCCCCGACATCGTCTTGTTTGTGAACGGTTTGCCCCTGGCGGTCATCGAGCTCAAGAACCCCGCCGACGAGACCGCCACGCTACTGTCCGCGTTCAACCAACTAGAAACTTACAAGCGCGACATACCTTCCTTATTCACCCACAACGAGGCGCTGGTGATCTCCGACGGCGTGCAAGCCCGCATAGGAACCCTTGCAGCCCGGCGCGAGTGGTTCCTTCCCTGGCGCACCATTGAGGGGGAATCGCTGGCGCCCCCGGAAATGCCCGAAATCGAGGTGCTGCTGAAGGGAGTGTTCGAGAAGCGCCGGTTCCTGGATCTGATCCGCTACTTCATCGTTTTCGAAGATTGCGGCGGCGGAAACCTCGTAAAGAAAATGGCGGGCTACCACCAGTTCCACGCGGTCAATCGCGCCGTCGAATCCACGGTAGCCGCGGCCGGCCCGGGCGGGGACAGGCGGGCGGGTGTGGTTTGGCATACGCAGGGATCGGGCAAGAGCTTGACCATGGCCTTTTACGCCGGCCGGATCGTACAGCACCCGGCCATGGGCAACCCCACGCTTGTCGTCATCACGGACCGCAACGACCTGGACGACCAGCTCTTCGACACTTTCGTCCGCTGTTATGAGCTCCTCCGTCAGCCTCCTTTTCAAGCAAGCAGCAGAGCGCATCTGCGGGATCTGCTCAAGACGGCCTCCGGCGGCGTAGTGTTCACCACAGTGCAGAAGTTCTTCCCTACCGAAGCCGAGGATCAGCACCCGCTGCTGTCCGACCGGGCCAACATCGTAGTGATCGCTGATGAGGCGCACCGGAGTCAGTACGGCTTCATTGATGGCTTCGCGCGGCACATGCGCGATGCGCTCCCGAATGCTACCTTCATCGGCTTCACCGGGACGCCCATCGAGAGCGATGACAGGAGCACCCGAGCTGTTTTCGGAGACTACATCAGCATTTACGACATCGAGCGCGCCGTAAAGGACGGCGCCACGGTCCCCATCTACTACGAAAGCCGGCTGGCAAAGCTCGCCCTTGACGAGAGCGAGAAGCCGAAGCTTGACGAGGAATTTGAGGAGGTGACCGAGGGCGAAGAAGTTGAACACAAAGAACGCCTCAAGACGAAGTGGGCTCAACTGGAAGCCTTGGTAGGCGCCGACAAGCGCATCGCGGCCATTGCTGAGGATCTGGTGAGTCATTTCGAGCGGCGCCTGGACGTGATGGAGGGGAAAGCCATGGTCGTTTGCATGAGCCGGCGCATCTGCGTAGCCCTCTACGGCGCCATTGTCAAGCTGCGGCCCGCCTGGCATCACGAGGACGACAATAAAGGCTCCATCAAGATCGTCATGACGGGCTCGGCTTCCGACCCGCCCGAGTGGCAGCCACACATCCGCACCAAGGAGCGGCGGGAAAAACTCGCCGCCCGGTTCAAGGACCCCGACGATCCTTTTCAAATCGTCATCGTGCGGGACATGTGGTTGACGGGATTTGATGTGCCGTGCCTGCACACGATGTACCTCGACAAGCCGATGCGCGGACACGGGCTGATGCAGGCCATCGCGCGAGTGAATCGGGTGTTCCGGGACAAGCCGGGCGGGCTCGTAGTGGATTACTTGGGTCTGGCTCACGAACTCAAGCAGGCGCTGGCCAACTACACCGAAAGCGGCGGCAAGGGGCGCACTGCGATAGATCAGGCAGAGGCCGTCGAGCTCATGCTCTCGAAATACGAGGTTTGCTGCGCGATGTTTCACGGCTTCGACTGGTCCGACTGGAAGGCAGGGTCGCCGCAACAGCGCCTGTCCATGCTGCCTGCCGCGCAAGAACACATTTTGAAGCAGCAGGACGGAAAGAACCGTTTCGTGAAAGCGGTCGCCGAGTTGTCCAAGGCCTTCGCACTGGCCGTACCGCATGAGAAAGCTCTCGCCATCAGGGATGACGTGGCTTTCTTCCAGGCCGTCCGAGCGGTCCTCACAAAGGGCATCACCCGTGCCGGCCAAAGCCCCGAGGACCTCGAATTTGCCATCCGCCAGATCGTCTCCCGCGCGGTCGCCTCGGAAGGAGTGATTGACGTCTTGGCGGCTGCCGGCCTGAAGAAGCCGGACGTCTCCATCTTGTCGGATGAGTTCCTCGCGGAAATCCGGGGCATGCCGCACAAGAACCTGGCTGTGGAGATGCTCCGCAAGCTCCTGGAGGGAGAGATCCGCAGCCGGAGCCGAAAGAACATCGTACAGGGCCGCGCCTTCTCTGAGCTTTTGGAAGAGGCGATCCGGCGATACCAGAATCGGGCGATCGAAACGGTGCAGGTCATTGAAGAGCTGATCGCACTGGCCAAACAGATACGTGAGGCGGACCGGCGCGGCGAAACGCTGGGTCTCGCCGAGGACGAAATCGCCTTCTATGACGCGCTGGAAGTCAACGACAGCGCCGTGAAGGTGCTCGGGGATGAAACTTTGCGAAGGATCGCCCAAGAGCTGGTCCGCACCGTCCGCGCAAACGTCACCATAGATTGGACCATCCGGGAGAACGTCCGCGCTCAGATGCGGGTCATGGTGAAGCGCATCCTCCGACGATATGGCTACCCGCCCGACAAACAGGCACGGGCCACCCAGCTTGTGCTGGAGCAGGCCGAAGTGCTCTGCCGCGATTGGGCCGAACAAAGCGCTCGGGTGTAAAATAAGATCTGGGTTAGTTGGGCCCTCAAAGGTCGGCCCACCGTGGGCACGTATAACATGGCTTACACAACCCAGCAGCTAAAAAACATTTACGACCGGACCTCCGGGAACTGCCACATTTGCGGTAAGAAGCTTTCGTTCAAGAACTACGGACGGCCGGGCACGAAGGGCGCATGGCATGTGGACCACTCCCGGCCGCGCGCGAAAGGCGGCACCGACCACGGGAACAATCTCTACGCCGCCTGCATCGCCTGCAACTTGGAAAAGTCCACTGTGAACTCTCGGACGGCGCGCGCATGGTATGGCAGGCGAAAGGCCCCGCTTTCTCGTGAGCGCAGGACTTCGGCCAGGAAGTTTGCCGCCATAGTAGGTGGGCTTCTTGGTGCGGTGGTTGGCGCCCTAGCGGGTCCCGGGGGAGCCGTAGCGGGCGCGGTGCTCGGAGCGAAGCTCGGATACGACAGCGATCCAGATAATCGGTGACCGACCGAGACGAGATTGCCAGCTTTCAGGTGCTCACCACCGAATTGCCAGAGATTCCGCGCTGAGGCAGCAGGCACAGGCTGCGCTTCGGCCGGGTTCGCTTCGAGGCTAAGTCCTTGATTCCTAAGGTACCCCCCCTGAGGCGGCGCAGTCTCGTTCAGCGGCTCCATCTGCCGGGGGCAGATGCCGTAGGATGGAAATTGGTCTCGCTTTTCCCATCGTCGAAGCGGGATTCCAGCTTTGGCCATCGGCGGGCGTGACCAACAAACCAGAGCGAGGTTAGGCCCTGCGATGGCGAAGCACCGGGCGTTCAACGCTGATCGATTCCTCGACAAATTCCAGGGACAAGAGGCCCTCCTGCGGGCCTATGCAGAGCTTTGGGCCGACGGGCTCGATGTCGACGCCGGCTCGCTTGATGTGCCGAGCTTCAAAGAGTTTCTCGTCGAAGGCGACGGCAGCCGCAAGGACGAATTCCTCGAAGGACTTTACCGGGCGTGGGATCTGTGTAGCGAGCGGGGCCACGAAGATCTGCTGGCGGCCTGCCGGGATGTGGGTTACGAGCCTGACCCGGAAGGGAAACTGCCGGTTGAGTGCCTCAGTTTGAAGGTTCGGACCGAGAACGAAGAGGCCTTCAACCTGGCCTATGACCGCAATGCCATGCAGAAGGCGGAGCGATTCTCCGTGTTCCAGGGCCAGCCTGGCCGAAGGATCGAAGACTTGGAAGCCGCAGTGTCTCGACTTCGGGCAAAGCCCGAGGAGGAGTTCAAGGGCCACAAGCGCAGCGACCGCGTGCTGGTGCGCTGCTATCGGGAGGGTACCTACACGAATTTCATCATCTACCACGAGAAGCGGACGCAAGCAGTGCTCGTCTTTGAAGGCACGAGGGTAAAGCCGAAGGTCTCGCCGACGGTCTTCCGGCCCGCTCAGCAGGACTTTGTGAGCTACAACCATGAGACTGGGCAGCTTGAGATTGAGGCGCGCTTTGAGAAGGAAGAGAGGCTACTGCGGAGGAGCGTGGCGGAGTGCTGCCTGGGGGACACCGAACTGTTCGAGCAAGCCGAGGCCTCGCAAAAGTTCGATCTGGGCGTCATTGCGGGCCAGGAGTTCCTTCTGGATGTCGATGAAGGGGACTCCGCCGCCCTGGTCGAACTCCACTTCAAGCTGAAGCAGAAACACGCCCCGACTTTTGTGATCCGTTCTAGGGACGTTCTGGAAACGGTAGATCTGAATCATCTGCGCAGTCGCTTGGCCGTTGCCGATATTCAGCGGGTTGTGTTCAAGGTCACGTTTCGTGACGATCGGCGCGGGAAGCGTGTGGAGATCAGCGGGACGAACAAGATTTCCTTCAAGCGCGCCACACACGCTGAAGACGTGTTTCGCTATTTGGAGAGGTGGAAGATTCTCCGTGCCAGCAAGCCTGTTTCATCTGATTTTGCGCTTGTTGAACACCTGCAATGAACCTGTGATCGCCGCCTCGGATGTGGCGAACTACGGCGCCGATCAACTATCGGAGTTGATTGGCGCGGGGATCTTGCGGGAAACCAGCCGCGCCACCAAGATCGCGCGTCCTGCGCGGTACGGGCCCGGTGATGACCTGACCGTATGCGAAACGGCGCGGGGGCTATTCGGCGTGGCGGCCGAAGACGACTACCACGATCCTTTCCCGCTCACGGAGGAGGACGTGAAGCAATACTCGATCTCTGTGGTGGGGCTAGTGGAGCAGATTCGACACCGGAATGGGATCGCCGGGACCGGATTCAAGGCGGAGGAGGGATTGGTGCTTGTTGGCACCAAACAGATCCCTGGAGTTGCGAGGTTTCCTGTTTATCTCTCCTTGCCAAACCTGGGCGAAGAGGTACTGATTGAACGCTGCCTGCGGGCACGGCGAGGCATGGCGGGTGCGCTAGCGGTCGTTCTCGTGCCCGAGGAGCCGCATCCTTCGACTCAGCTTCAGCGCACGCTGGATGAAAATGGGATCCGGGTGGTCGGGTTGCGGGCAAGCGGCGGTACCGAAGGCCTGATGGTGGATTGGGCAGCAGTCTGGCAGTCGCTCGAAGGGTGCTCGACCGAGCCCGCGCCGTACGTTTTCCGCAAGAAGGGGCAATCTTGGGAGCTGGTTTTCGCAGGACAAGCCGTGATGGTCGACGACAGCAAGGGAATGTGGCATCTGGCTGAGGTGCTCCGGAGCCCTGGCCGGGAACTGATGGCCGTGGATCTGTTTGCCGCTGCGAAAGGGCAAGATCGGATTCCCCTTGGCTCTTCCGGCGGAGTAATCGACGCCAAGGCGCGCCGTGAGTACCAAGAGCGCGCCGAGGACCTCAAAGATCAGCTCGATGAGGCGGAGAGAAACCACGACTTGGGCCGGAAAGAAAGGATCCAGGAGGAACTGGATCACTTGGCGGATCAGATCTTGGCGGCTCAGGGTGTTTCCGGACGGCAGCGGCAAGCCCAACTTGATCGGGAACGAATTCGGAAGTCTGTCTCGGCAAATGTCCGTCGGGCCATCCAGTCCATTCGCAGGCACGCCCCGGCCCTCGCTGATCACCTGGACCGGCACGTAAAGCGGGGCCACTTCCTCTCCTACACGGGATCAATTCCCTGGCGATTCTGATTTCCGGCCGATGCTACGCGGTTTGTAGCAATGCTACGCCGGATGTAGCGCCTCGTTTGTGAAGGCGTTGCCCCGGCGTTCGAAGTGAGGACGCGAGGAACCGCGTAAGCCCCGCCTCGGCCTTCCGGCACCGGGCAGCTCCTTGATTTCAAACGAGGAGTGCTCAGTGAATCAGCCCAGAACCAAATCCTCCCTGACTCCCCCACAACAGCAGCTCGTCGAGTTGATGCAACAGGTCAACTTCGGCCGGATCGAGCAACTGCAGGTCCGGAACGGAGTGCCGCTGTTCAGTCCTCCCCCGCGCGTGATCCGCACGCTGAAGCTCGGTGCGGACAATGCCCCACGCCCCGAATACGAATTCGATGACTTTCGGCTGAAGAGGCAGACGGCCGAACTGCTGACCGTCATCCAGCAGATGGGCAACGGCGAAGTTCTGGTCATCGACGTTCGTCACGGGTTGCCGTTCTCGCTCGAAATTGAGCACCGGCCGGAGACAACAGGGGTGCGCCATGGTTGAACCAGGATGGGAGCGGGCTCTGCCCATGGCCTTGCGCGCGGTTCAGGTACGCGCCGCCGCGGCGGTGGCTGCCGGACGGGTGCCGGCCTCAGACCGGGAGGACTTCGAGCAAGAGGCCCTGGTCGGTCTCTGGCTAGCCTCCGGTCGCTACGATCCCACCCGGGCCACTCTCAAGACCTTTGTCGAACGCGTGGCGGAAAGGCAGTTTGCGTCACTACTGCGGCGGCGCAACCGCCTGAGGATCGAGCCGCTTGACGGCCATCCCTTCCCGACCCCCGACGGCATCCCAGCGATTCAATTCCGCCTGGACTTCGAGCGCATTTTGTCCTGCTTGACTGACGAGGACCGTGCGGTGGCTCGGTTGCTCCTGGACCACAGGCCCACCGAGATCAGCCGCATGCTCGGCATCGCCCGGTCCACCCTGTACGCCCGCATGGCCCGGCTGCGGCGCGCGTTCCTCAAGGCGGGTTATGGTCCGGCGAACACAGGAGGCACACGGTGAACCACGCCCGGGAGATCATCGAGATCCCCTGCGAGCAGATTCGAATCGGGGAGCGAATCCGGCAGGATCTAGGCGACCTTGAAGAGCTCGCCAACAGCATCGCCGCCGAAGGGCTACTGCAACCCATCGGCATCAACGAAGACTCTCTGCTGGTGTTCGGGGAGCGGCGCTTGCGAGCTGTCCGCGACATCCTCAAGTGGCCCACCATCGCCGCGCGGGTGGTCCGGGTCTCCAGCATCCTGGCTGCCGAGCATGCCGAGAACGAGGTGCGAAAGGATTTCACCGCATCGGAACGGGTGAGCATTGCCAGAGCGCTTGAGGAGCAGCTCGGGGACCGTCGAGGTCAACGCACCGACCTCGCACTTCCGCAAAATATTGCGGAAGTCGTACCCCACGTAGAGACCCGGGAGATCGCCGCGCGCAGGGCCGGGTTCGGGAACCGTACCACTTATGAGCAGGCCAAGCGAGTCGTCGAGAAGGCCGTCGAGGAAGTCGTCGCCCAGATGGACGCGGGCGAGCTCTCCATTAGCGCCGCTTCCCTGATCGCCGAACAGCCGCCCGAGGAGCAGCGCCGAATCGCCCAACTGCCGGAGGAAGAAAAGCGAGCCGCGGTGCGCAAGCTGCGGCGCAAGGACCTGCCCACCCCGGACGAAGCGCGTCGGCAGGCCCGGCAAACCGGGATGGCCATTCTCGACCGGAACCTCATGTACCAGCTTCCGGTCACGGAGGAGCAGCGACCGCTGATCGAACAGAATTACGCGGCGATGGAGATCCTCGACGCGGTGACGGCGCTGGCCCGATGTACGCACCCGGCCCAGGTGATCGCGGCCGCCATCCGCCGCTTGGATACCCCAGACATGAACTTCGTCGAGCGCTGCCGGAGGGCCGGCGCGTTCCTAACCCAACTGAACCAGGAGCTGAATCCCAATGGCCAGCAGTAAGCGATCCGAACTGATGGATGCCATCCGCCAGGCCGTGGCCGAGTTCTGCCAGGCCGGCACGCGGTTCTTGAACAAAGACGTCGTCGACACGGTGATCGGGCGGCACCCGGAGCTGTTCCACGCACTGGGTGCTCAACTGGCGCGCGAAAAGCTCTTCGACCTAACGCGGCGCGTGATGAAGAGCTCGGTCGAGCTGACCGAAGCCGACGCGCAGTTGGAGCTGGGCCTCGAAATGGTGGGCTTCGAGATGCCCAACATGATCGCGGTGCCGGTAGATCCTTCCAACCCGCTTAACGGCGACTGCCAGTGGGTGCCGGTGCTGTCGGCTACCGTCGCCGACCTTGATGCCAACTTGCGCATGCTGGATCTCCAGATTGCCGCCGACCAGCGCCGCCGGCGGAGTGTCTTCGCCCTGCGCCAGCGCGTGGTGGCGATCATCGGCGAGGACTCGGAACTGACGGTCGCTCAAGCCGCGGCCCTGGCGCGGGAACTGCAGCCGGTATGAGCACGCTCCAAGCCACTGGTCTGCGCACCACGCCCTGGCGGCACCAGCGGGAAGCGGTGGAGTTCGTGCGCCGGCTGTGGGCCTCAGGCCGCCGCGGGGCCATGATCTCGGCGGCCATGGGCACGGGCAAGAGCGCCATGGCCATCTACATCGCCCTGGAGCACGGCTTTGAGCGAATCCTCATCCTCTGCCCGCTGCGGGTGGTGCAAGTGTGGCGGCCGCAGTTCGAGATGCACGCCGCCGTGCCGTTCCTGGTGGTGCCGCTCGACGACTCCTGGAGCAGCGTGCGGGCCAAGCGCGACGAGGCCGAGCGGCAGATGGCGCTCGCTAAGGCGCGGGGCGTACCGGCCGTCATTGTCATCAACTACGACAGCGCCTGGCGGTCGCCTTTTGCCGAGTGGGCACTTCGGCAGAAGTGGGATCTGCTGGTTGCCGACGAATGTGTCCCCGCAGGCACGAAGATCGCCACGCCCGCGGGATACCAGCCGATCGAATCGATCCAGATTGGCGACAAGGTTCTCGGTTTCGACCACGAGACGCAAAGCGTGATTGTTACTGAGGTGCAAGCGACCCTCCAGCGGCACACCCAGACCCCACTCGTCGAGGTCGGCCCGACTTGGCTAACTCCCGAACACCCGGTTTGGGTCGAGAAGAAAGGCTACACGCCGGCGATTGAGGTTTCAAGTCAGGACTACGTCAGGAGGATCAACGCGGATGGTCGAGTTGAGGTGCGAATGGTGCGGGATCTCATTTCAACGGGAGAAGCGCCAGCGGTTTTGCAGCAAGTCCTGTTCGGCGAAATGGCGCATGTCGAGGCCAGACTTCGTAGCCAGCCTGCACACCCCCAAGCGGGCCGAGGCTTGTCGGCAAGCGATGCAGCGTCTTCGCCGCAATCCCCAGGCGATGGAAAAGCTCCGGCGGTATCTGCTTTCCGACCGCAATCCATTCCGCGATCCGGCGAAGCGTGCGGAGGCCCGCAACAAAGCCCACCAGAAGTTGGCCGCGTCCGGGTATCCCATGCTGAACGGCGGAAACGGAAAGGGGCCAACGCAACCTCAACTGATGCTGGCGAGGCTTTTGGGCTGGCCCATGGAGTATGTGGTGCCGACGAAGGGCCTACCGGGTTATCCGTCGCACTACAAGCTGGACATCGCCAACCCGGAGCGGCGGATTGCCATCGAGGTGGACGGGCAGAGCCACTCGAGCAAGGCGGGTCGGGCCAAGGACATCAAGAAGACGCGATTCCTCGAATCGCGGGGCTGGACCGTGCTGCGGTTCCGGAATCGGGAAGTGCTGCAGGACCTCACGTCGGTCCTCAAGGTGATTCGACAAGCACTGTCGTCTACAACCTCGAAACCGCAACCGGCAACTACTTCGCCAATGGATTGCTCGTCCACAACTGCCACCGCCTGAAAGCCCCCGGCGGCAAAGCCAGCCGCTACGTGGCCCGCTTGGGCCAGGTGGCGCGGTACAAGCTCGGCCTCTCGGGTACGCCCATGCCGCATTCGCCGCTCGACGTCTACGCCTACTTCCGCTTCCTCGACCCCACGATCTTCGGTTGGTCGTTCCACCGCTTCCGCCAGCACTACGCCGTGATGGGCGGTTACCAGAACCACCAGGTCGTCGGCTACCGGAACCTGGACGAGCTGAACCGCAAGTTTTACTCGATCACGTTCCCCTGCGGCAAGGATGTGCTCGAGCTGCCGCCCGAGGTGCATGTCACCTACACCTGCCGGCTGGGGCCGGAGGCTCAGCGCGTGTACCGCTCGCTCGAGCGGGACCTGATCGCCGAGGTGCAAGCCGGCGAGATCACCGCCGCCAACGCTCTGGTCAAGCTCCTGCGGCTCCAGCAGATCACCGGGGGCCACATCCGCACCGACGAAGGGCGCGACGTGCAGATCGACTCGGCCAAGATGAACCTGCTGCGCGACGTCTTTGAGGACCTCGACCCGCAGGAGCCGCTGGTGGTTTTCTGCCGGTTTCACCGGGATCTCGAAGCCGTCAATCGCGTGGCCGACGAAACGGGCCGGCGGTCGCTCGAACTCTCCGGCCGCACGGACGAACTCAAGCGCTGGCAGGCCGGGGAGGCGCCGGTGCTGGCCGCTCAGATCGACTCAGGCGGCCTCGGCGTGGACCTGACCCGCGCGCGCTATGCCATCTACTACTCACTCGGCTTTTCGCTCGGCTCTTACGAGCAGAGCCTGGCCCGCATTCACCGGCCCGGCCAGACGCGGCCCGTCGAGTACATCCACCTCGTCGCCGAGGGCACCGTCGACGAGAAGGTCATGGCCGCACTAGCCCGCCGCGCCGATGTCGTCAACACGGTTCTCCAGCAACTGAAAGGAAAACTATGAACACCGATGAACTCAAGCGTTTCGTCGCACTCGAGGAGCGCCGCCGCGCGCTCGAGGCTGAGATCGAGGCTGTGAAGGCGGAAGCCGCAGAGCTCGAAGCGCTGCTGCTGCCGCAGTTCGAGCAGAGCGGCTTGGAGCGCGTGGCGATCGATGGCCGCACGGTCTATGTCGAGCGCAAGCTCTGGGCCAAGGCCAAGGATGGCGACAAGGCCGCCGTCTGCAAGGCCCTCAAGCGTTGCCGCCTCGGTGACTACGTCGAGGAGACCTTCAACACCAACTCTTTGAGCGCCTACGTCCGGGAACTCGACCGCGAGGGGCGGCCGCTGCCGCCCTCGCTGGCGGCAGTGCTCGACGTGAGCGAAGTATTCCACCTCAGAACCAGGAGAAGCTAACCATGGCTAAGGAACTCGTGAAAAAGGAAACCGCGGTCAGTGCGTTCGTGATCTTCAACACGAAGATCGAACAGATCCGCGAAGCAATGGAAGCCAACGTCGGAGACGGCGGCCTGACGGCCGGCGACTTCGACCGCATCAAGGTGCCCGCCGGCGGTGCCACGGCCTGGACCATCCAGGGCCTCGACGGCGAGGAGATTCTCAAGGAGGTAGCCGGCATCGTTGTGGCTTGGCGGGACACTCGGGCCTACTGGAGCGTGCCGATGGAGCAGTCCGAGGGCAACATGCCGCCGGACTGCTACTCGCTCGACGCGCGCACTGGCACCGGCAAGCCGGGCGGCGACTGCCACAAGTGCCCACTGGCGCAGTTCGGCAGCGACGCCGGCGGCCCGGGTCAGGCCTGCAAGCTGGTCCGGCAGCTCTTCCTGATCCGCGAGGAGAACCTGCTGCCCGAGATCGTCAATCTGCCGCCCAGCTCGATCAAGCCGGCGCGGCAGTATTTCCTGCGCTTGGCCTCCAAAGGCGTGCCCTGCTACAGCGTGATCACCAAGATCGGCCTGGAGAAGACCAGGAACGGGCAGGGGATCGTTTACTCGCGGGCGACCTTCGCCTCGGGCGGGCGCCTGGTGCCCGAGCAGGCGCGGCGCGCCAAGGAGTACGCCGCGATGATCGAGCCGTTCCTGAAAGCCGCGCCGGCAGTGCCATCCCAACAAGAGGTGGCGGAACCGCAAGGTGAGGTCGTCTGAGCGGGGCCGAGGGATGGAAGCGGACGCCCGTGCCATCCGGCAGTTCTTCGGGCGCCTCCACGGTCCCGAGCCAGCCGGCTGGCTGATCGTTTGGACCCGGCAGGACAAGGCGACCCGTGCCTTCGAACTCGCCCGCGAGGGCGAACTCGAGCGAGCCGTTGAGTACTGCTGCGAGCGCGCCGGGAGCGCCGATGTCTACGCCGCCGTGGGTCTCCAGATCGAGAAGCCGGCAAAAGGCCGTGGCAACGAAGAAGGCGTCCGCTCCATCCCTGGACTCTGGGCTGACATTGATATCAGTAGCGAGGCGCACAAGGCCAAGGATCTACCCCCGTCAGAAGAGGCAGCGCTGAGTCTCGTTGCTGCGGTCGGGCTGCGCCCTTCGATCCTGGTGCGCAGCGGCTTCGGGCTTCAGGTCTACTGGCTGTTCAAAGAGCCGCTCGTCATTGAGTCGGATGAGGACCGCGTTCAAGCCAAGTCGCTCTCTGTGCGCTTCCAGCTCCTGCTGCGGCAGATGGCGAAGACCCGCGGCTGGACGATCGACCCTACTGCCGACCTCTGCCGCCTGTTGCGCGTGCCGGGCACCTTCAACCGGAAACTCGCGGGCGATGTGCGCTCGGTCACCGCCGAGTACTCGGAGGCGGCCTACTGCTTGGACGACTTCGAGGAGAGTCTGGCAGGGATCGAAGAGCCGGCGCCGGCGGTCCCTCGCGATCTCCCGCCGGCAAAGCTGCCCGCCATCCTTGAAGGCTGCGCCTGGATGCGGCACTGCCGCGACGATGCCGCGACGCTGCCCGAACCGGAGTGGTATCGGATGCTGACCGTCATCGCCCGCTGCGAGGACGCCGAGCGCTGGGCGCACGAGTTGAGCAAACCGTACCCGAACTACAGCCGCGCGGAAACAGAAAAGAAACTCCGGCAGGCCTCACGCGAGGGCATCGCGCCGGTGACCTGCGCCTACGTCGAGGCCGAGTTGGGCGGTGACCAATACTGCTCGGCCTGCCTGTTCCGCGGCAACCTGAACTCGCCGATCACCATCGGCAGGCTGGGCTCGACTCAAACGCCGCCAGCCCGGGTGGCGGATCCGACACCCTCCATCTTCGAGAAGATGGCCCCCTATCCGGCGCCGCTCGGTGAGGAGGCCTTCTACGGCATCGCTGGCCGCTTTGTCCGCTTGGTGGAGCCGCACACGGAAGCCGACCCCTCCTTCCTGTTGATCCAGTTTCTGGTCTACGCCGGCAATATCCTGGGCCGGCGGGCGTTCATCTGGGCCGGGGCCGACAAGCACTACTCGAACCTGTTCTTGTGCGGTGTGGGGCCCACTTCAACGGGCCGCAAAGGCTCGGCGGCCGCCCCTATCCAGCTGTTCTTCCAAGGCATTGATGAGGAGTGGGTGCGGTCCATCCAGTCGGGGCTTTCCTCGGGCGAGGGACTCATCTGGGCGGTCCGCGACCCCATCTACCGACGCGAGAAGGTCAGCCAAGGCAAGGGCAAGCCCGCCGAGTATCAAGAGGTGCTCGTCGATCCCGGCGTCGAGGACAAGCGCCTGTTGGTGCAGCAGGCGGAGTTCTTTGGCGCTCTCCAGGTGATGCGGCGGCAGGGCAACACCCTTTCGCCGGTGATCCGCGACGCCTTCGACAAGGGACACCTCAACAGCATGGTCAAGAACAGCCCAGCCAAAGCCACCGGCGCGCATATCAGCATCGTCGGCAACATCACCAAGGAGGAATTGCTGCGGGGCCTGCTGGCCGAGGAGATGGACAACGGCTTTGCTAACCGCTTCCTGTGGGCCTGCTCGCAGCGCTCCAAATGTCTCCCCGAGGGCGGGCGGATGTGGCAGGTCATCGAAAGCGAGGCCTGGCGTGAGCTGCAGCGGGACTTCAACCGCATCCACTACAAGGTGGAGGGCGCCGTGCGGCGCGACGCCGAGGCCGCCGACATCTGGGGTTATGATGATCGGCCCGAAATCGGCGTCTATCGGGAGCTGACCCGCGAGCGGCACGGCATGTACGGTGCCTGCACGGCCCGGGCGGCAGCGCTGGTGCTGCGTTTGTCGCTGATCTACGCCTTGCTCGATGGCTCAGCCCAGATCCGGCGCGAACACCTGCTGGCCGCCCTGGAAGTCTGGCGGTACTGCGACGACTCGACCCGCTACATTTTTGGCGATACGCTGGGCGACCCCACGGCTGACGAGATCCTCCGTGCACTCAGAGCCGCTCCCGCCGGCATGACGCGAACTGAGATCAGCGGGCTGTTCGATCGCCACAAGCCCGGCGGCGAGATCAATCGGGCCCTGCTGGTTCTCCACAACAGCGGACGCGCCCGTTTCGAGCAGGTGAAGACCAAGGGCCGCCCCACCGAGCGGTGGTTTGCCGTATGGAGGGAGGCCCCGGATGCCTAA
>Ga0272448_1004646_pt1 | contig 15530 bp, 11 predicted proteins | sample YNPCB0191_FD_202220 | JGI IMG/M metagenome (GOLD analysis project Ga0272448, IMG submission 202220) | Hot spring sediment microbial communities from Yellowstone National Park, WY, United States - YNP-CB-019-1 | ecosystem: Environmental > Aquatic > Thermal springs > Hot (42-90C) > Sediment...
ATATACTTCTTCTGCATGGGAATCCCTCCTTGGTTTGAGAACTGTCATTCCTATTTACCCATAAATCCCCAACCTCCACAACCCTAATTTCGCTTCGTGACGGAGTACTAGTTTGGAAAGGCATGGGGACCGCCGGCGGAATCCTCATTTCGGGATAGTCTCTAATCTCGACTTTTGCCATTGTTCGTAATCTGGGCTTTATGGAAAGTTACAAGCACCCTCTTGTTGAAGGGCTGTTTTCATAACTCCAAGTTTTCCAGAGAGTTAGGGTATTCCTCAATGGACGGGTGTCTCCAAAGGGCAAAAGTCGAGCGGATTGATCTTCGCAAAAGCAAGAGAGACAACCGGGTGTGAAACCAGAGAGTTCCGTATCTCTCCATTCGTGAAGATTAATAGAGGAGGTTGCAGGGAAGTCGGTGTGCCAGCCCGCCCTCGGAGGCCGGATGGGGGGCCAGTTGCTGGACCGTGCTGAGTAACTCCGCTCGGAAGCCCGCCAACGGGCCGCACAAGCCGCCCAAAAAACGCCTACGAAAACTCCAACAACTTACCCAATAAGAACCCAACCTTTGGACCCAAGTCCAACCTGGGTGCGAACAGAAAAAAGCCTCCCTCTACGACCAGCTCGTGGAACTGCTCAAAAACTACCCATGCTCGCCGATCACCAAGGCCGATTCGCCGATTTTCAAAACTGCCTTACCGAGTGGAAGACCCGGTACCCGAGCCTGCGAGCTTTTAGGTCCTGGGTGGACAAGGCCAAGTTACTGTCGAGCGAGCCGCTGCGCACTCCGTCCCTTTCGGAATCGCTCGAGGATGATTCCTTCTAGGGTTTGGGTGAGTAGGGTGGGGCTGGGAATAATGTACATATGTTCATCTTAAAAGCTATCCGGCCTACCTTTTTCGCCCCCAAAGTGCCTCTTGTTTGCTTCTTCTGCTTCGACTCTGACGAGGATGTTTCAACGATCTTCCCAGCCACGTCTAAATGCGTCGATACCCATGCCTACGGTAGGAGGAAGGCCGTTTTTTTCACGGACGGCAAAGCTACTCATTTTGGAAGTGGCGGGCTAAATCTTCTCGACCGCTGGCGGCAAAAGCTTGGGCTAAAAGCGATCGGCGATCCGAATCCTGTTCATCTCGATCCCGGCGAACGCCATGCGGTCGAGTGGCCCGAATAAAACGAAGCACACTCCACGGATCGATACGGACTAATTGCCTGGCCACTCCGTAGGTTAGATACCTCGGCCCGTCTCGATGGAATTTGACCATCAGGGGAAGAGCTTTTTCCCGCACGAACCTACGGATCTCTTCGTGGAACGGGCTGGGGACTGGCACCGCCATCTTTTCGAGTCGATGAAAGAGGTGCTCGTAGGTGCTCGTGGAGAGATAGGGAGGGCGTCGGAGGTAGGGTAATATAAGGAGAACCAGTTCCGGCCGGGTCTCTAGTTCCGGAAGGCGGAGGAATTGAGATATGTCCTCTTCCCCCAGTGGAACGCCTTCCAGGAGGTCCTTGAGAAGAACCCTTAATTCCCCGAGTGGACGGGTGAGAAGTTGTTTCCGTAAAAGAGAATCTTTTGCCCAAAGAGAAGCTGTGTCGGTAACCTTTATAGGATTATCCGAATACCAACCTTTGCTGATCAAACAACGGACCTTCCCTTGAGAAGCCAAAGAGATGTTCATTTGTTCCTATAATTGCTTTACGAATTGCTGAACAAGTTTTGGAAAGTTTAAATCTGGGTCATGGCAATAGGGATGATAGGTCAAAAGAGTAAAGTTTTTAGAGATAGCCAGCAGGCAACGTCCTACCACATGGCCTTGCTCATCCCGAGCATATAAGACCTGCTTGTTGGCGTCGGCAGCATTGGCAATGGTGGCGAAAAAATTGCTCTCCATTGGACTTAAACAAGTATTAAAATGGGCGCCCATTTGAAAGATTTCCAAGGGATCTTGTTCCAGGGCAAGCCAAACACGTCGGCCATTATCTCCCACGGCTTCCACGGGGCCGGTGGGGTGAACCCAAGGTTCTGGATCAATCCCTTCCTGTCGGAGTTGGGCCAGGAATTCTTGGTTTGGTTTGGCTTCCCATGGACGCCAGGGAGGCGGGCCACATCGGCGGCGAAGGAGTTGGATTCCTAATTGATAAGCCCAGCCTATGTCCTTTTTACAATGCCAAATGCCTATAAGGACATCTCGATGCTTGGGTTGCCAAATCCAATCTGGGAGTTCCGGCACGTCCAGAAGCCGTTTCAGGGTTTCCCCGATCGACGCCCGGAGGTTTTCTTGTACCTGGCGGAAAACTTCCCGGCGGATGGCTCGGCGGAGCTTGCTTCGGAGATGTTCTAACCGGGCGGGAGAGACTGCTCATTGCTCCTGCTGCAAGCGGACCTGCAAGTTTTCCAATCGACGGGCCAACATCCTTCGCTCCGGATGGGCCTTGACCAAAGCCTTTAATACCTCCACTTCTTCCAGAAGCCCCTCGGACGGGGGAAAATCTTTCGCCAAAATTCTTTTCGCCGTCCGTTGCGCTTCCGGCGAAAGAGCCGCTAGGAAACCTAATTCCGCGTGCAAGGGTTCCGGATACCTTTCCGCCCACTCTGGGATCGACACCGTTTCCGGATAGGGGGGAAGAACAGCAGGGATCTTCACTGCCCCTGCAAGGCAGGCCAACCACGGTACCTCTTTCAAAATCGCAATTCCTTCCTCCAGAATCGTTTCTCGAAGAAACCTTAGCCAGGGAGTTGGGCGAAACATTTGTACCACCGCAGGCAACCCCCCCCAATGCTCGAACTCCGGATCTTTCTCCCGCAATTTCTCAAGTTTCTCGATCGTTGGCACTAGCTGTTTCGTTTCGTCAATCATCTGGATGGCCAACGAAAGAGCATCGTCGAAAATTTTGGACAGATTTAAAGAACTGCTGGCAAGTTCCAAGAGAATCGCCTGCTGCCAGTGGGGATCGTCCGTGGCTTGGCTTACCAAGATGGGCACATGAAGATTGTCTGATTGTTCTAACGTTCCCACCCACTCTACGATCGCCGCCCATGTGCGCTTCCAATTCGGAATCTCGTCCCAAAAGATTCCTTCCAATTGCTCTCGGTTTTGAACAAAGATAGGCAGTTTTTCAGGCGGCAGGCTACGGAGAAGCTCTCGAAAAAGGGGAACAACCTGCTTCTTTAGGTAATCATTTTGGTCCCCGCTTGTGGAAGCCAAGAACTTCTTAAACAAGTAGAGAGACTCGAGACGCCAAGAGGCAGGCAACCTAGAAATCCATTGCAAAGCCAACTTATATAGAGTTTTCTGCTCTGGGGAAACAAGGTCAAAAATCACTTCTTGCAAACCCGGCAAATCATTCAAAGCGGATAACCGGTACAGGATCAACTTCTCTCTGGTCAGTAAGCCGCCCGTCAGAAAGCTCATTTCCGGTGGCATTTCACAAGCTAGGGATTCCAGTTGGCTTTGATATACCGCCACATCGCTCTCACTCCACTTCAGCACGAGCCACAATGTTTCTGGTATTCTTTGCGGGGGTGCAAGTAGGCGGAGTAATTCCTCCCACCAGAGGCCCCATTGATGGAAAATATCTGGAGGCACTATTACATTGAACAAATCCAGAGCCCGGCGCTGGCTCCCAGGCTCTTCCTGAAAGAATCTTTCGAGAAATAAAAAAATCTCCTTCAGAAAAATGGACTCCGGAGGCCGAAAGTCCTCTACCCAGACCCGCACCTCTTTGGAGGCGGACCTTGCCAGAATCTCTTTCCATTTCTTCAAGAAATCCTCCCCGCCGCTGGTGGCGATCTCGAGGGCTTTAGGATGGCTCAATATCCTCACTAGGGTGTCCAAGCGATGCGCTCCTAATTGACGAACTCGCCCGGCCAATTGCACCCAAATGAACAGGGCCTTCTCTTCTCCCCCATCGGACTCCAGCAGGCGAGCAAGATTGTCCAAGCCATATCTCAGCGACTCCTGATACCGATACAACCAGGAAACAATGGGTTCGGCCTGTTCTGGGGCAAAACAGCACACCCAACTGACCGCTCTCAGCAGGAGAACCAAACCAGGAACTTTTCGCGCTAATCGTTCCGCCTTCGCTGCTACGGAGTCCGAAAAACCCATTTGGGGATCAAATACATGGACCGGTAACGGTTGCCCATGATGAATGGTCCCTTTGAGGATCTCCAAAAGTCCCGGCAGGACCCTTTTCCAGGTATCCACGTTCTCAATGACCTCGTGAATCGCCCTGGGGAATCGCCGGACCAGAGTTGTCCAAGCGGTCTGGGCGTCGCGAAGCTCCTGGCGGCCAATCCAGCAAGGCTTTCGCCATTCCGCGTCTTGGAAACCACTCGGCTGCCACAAAAGCCGGTCCCCCTCTTGCCGAATCGGATACCCCGGCAAAAACGAAAGGCCCTTTTTAAAATGCATTCGAGCTGCCAGGCATGCTTTCTGTTGTTTCCGTAAGCGTTCGTCGTCCGGCCTCATCGACCATCCTCCACGAAAAGCCCAACCTCTCGGTGTCTCCCCTAGGAAGGCTCTTTATGCGGTGGGGAAGTTTTAGCCGAATCCGCGGGGAATCCTCGGAAGGCAGACATCTGGTTCGCCCATTTGCAGGCTGAAGACCCACACTCCCAGCGGCCCCCACCAGCACCCAACCCCTAATCCCCTCGGAGCTTTGCCATGTATCCCACGACACTCCATTTTCCCTAAAAAACCCCTTGACTCCCAACACAGTATCTCTCCCGGCGGCGCCGAAGGCACCGACGGCCCCTCGCCCGCCCAAGGAGAGGCAGGTGTTTCCTTCGGCTCAACTGCTCCAAGTATTCCAGAAGTTACGATTTACAGGGTCTCGAAAATTGCAGTTCCTATTGAGCTTCGCAAATCGTAGCGACACGGCACTGCCTGGTTTTGGGCCCTGGTGGTCTCAGTTGGTTTTGCGAAGATCAATAACTTCTTGCTCCATAAGAAGTGAGAACTTTTCGAGAAAATGCAGCTATCGGAAAAAGTCCCTCAATTGTTGCCCCTGCACAATCAGGAAGCCCAATTTTTTCGCCCCTTGATGGCTACTTGGATCAAGAGATTTCGCGGGCATGAGCACCAGAAAGCTGCTCCATTCGGCTGAAGTGTTGTCTTGTATGATACCCTCTTCGGAGGAGAAGTCCACCTGGAGCAGGAGAATAAAGGGCAATCTCCTTTTCCCAACGGCGTCATCCCCTTCACAGAGAACTGGGAAAGCATTTTGCTCCCCCTGCTGGCCGTACCCAGTGAGGACAAGTCCTGCTATTGGAATTTAATTTGACTGTATCTACCCGGTGAGGTCTCTCCAACTTATAGGGGGTAAGAATCGGGGCGAACCCAACAGATTGTGGTAATCACTTCCGGGGGCTACAGTCAAATTAAATGGCCATCTCATCAATCGGGCAGGGCGAGGTTGCGGCGGTAAGCCTGCCGTTGGTGCTGCAGGCCGAGTCGGTGGGTGATCGCTTGCCATTTCTCGGCCGCCTCTTGGAGGGCTTGCTGGGGCGTCTGCTGTCCCCGGACGGCAGCACGAACCGCTTCGTCCAACACCCCCATATACTCCTGCCAACCGGGAATCCGAAGGGCCACCAGCCATTGACCGCTCGAAAACGTCTCTTGGAGGGCATCGGCATATTGCTGGGCGGTTTGTCTGGGCATGGCCGGCTCCACCCAGGCTTGCAATCGTGGGAGGTCTTTGAGATCGCTTTTTCGGAAGACTGCAGTGGCAGGGCAAACGGCCGGGCGGGGTTCGGTGCCTTGTTTGCCGACCAGCCAAAAGATCAGTTCCAAGGCAGCCTCCGGATGCTGGCAGTGGGCATGCAGGGCAGCCCATCGGCCTGAAATGCCCAAAAGCGGTGTGCGGAACAGTTCTCCTTTGGGGGCCGGCAGCCATTTCCCTTCCCCAGGATGCCAGAGGGCGGAGGCGCCTGGAATAGGAACAATAGTACATTTTATCTCTGGTGCTCCCTTTTCCGGGCCAGCCCGGCTCGGCCAACAAAGCGCCAAACCACACTCCCCCCGCCAAAACCGCTCCCGGACTTGGTCGGGATCATCCTGAAGCATGGTGGGTCCGGCCAATGGAGCGGCAGCGGCCAATTCTTCCAACGCCCGAACAAACGGCGGGGTGTCGATCCGAGGCGTCATGGTCTGCATGTCGAAAAGGGTGGAATAGTAGTCTGGATGTTTGGCGTAAGAAGCGGCTCGGGCTAACAGGACCCAACCGGCCCAACCCGGGCCCAACGGTTCCGCCACGGCCGACCAAGGCCGATCCGACGGCACGGCCGATCCTAGTTGCCCCCGATCGTGCAGCCGTTGGGCCGCTTGCAGATACTCCTCCCATGTCTGCGGCGGCCGAAGACCAAGCCGTTCCAGCACATCCGCCCGACAATAACAGACCAACAGGGGCGAGCCGAACGGCACAGCCCAAACCTGCCCGCCCCATCGGCCTTCCCCCTCCCGAATCCTTTCCAAAAGGTCGGTCCAAACGGCCTGATAAGGGGCCAGCTTTTCCTGATCCAACGGCGCCAAATAGCCTCCTTCGACCAGTTCGCCCAAATCCGCCGATCGAAACACCACCACATCCGCTTGCTGGAGCAGGTTTTTTTGTGCGGGCAGGCATCGGACATTTGGATCCGTGGAAGGTTGATCCCGGGAAGGTAGGTCCCGGGAATCCGGCGGGGAGGCCTTGGGGGGCGGATCGGACGCCGCCGTCGGCTCCATCGCCACATGGTGGACTTCCCATTGGCTGCCGGTTTCTGCATACCATTGGCCTTCGTAGGTCCGAAGTGTGTCGGCCAACCGGACATCCTCCAGCACCACCACCGTCCATTTTGCTGGCATGGAGAGCTTCGGCGGCAATGGTTCGGTTTTCTGCCCCCCACATCCGACCAACAAGGCGGCTAACAGAACTGCCCCGACCACGATCCCCTCCCTGCCCCCAACCACGAGGGAGCCTAACCTCCGCCTCCCCAAGAACCCGGCCTTTTCAGAACCTCGGACATCCGTGGCAGTTCGGCAGTTGGCCGACCGAGAAAACATATGCTCTTGCTTTTTCCGAAAGAGTGTTAGAAGATGAAAGTCAAACATCGTTGGTATTCCCGCACAATTTCCTAGCTTGTAGGAACCTGGGTGGCTTGCTGGTTATGATCATTTCTGACGGTCCACTTTCCGAGGAAGCGGTTTTCCCCAAGTTTTTTGTTCCAAACGGGCTGATACCGATATTTCATTAAATCCTATTTACGAAATTGTGGATAGAAAGGTTTTCCTGGAAGGGCAATGAGTTCGGCAGTTTCTTTCCCAGCAGTGGATTGGCATCTTCAGAAGAACGGTCGATGGCTGTCGGCGGCCGAATGGGCCGCGATCTTTGCGATTTTCTTTCTCCAAGGGGCCTGGCCGGTCCCCGATACTAATGAGCCGCATTACCTGGGCAAAGCCATCCACTATTGGAATCCCGATTGGATTCCGGAGGACTTTTTCCTGGATTCGCCGGATGCGCATGACGTATTTTATGTTACGTTCGGTTGGTTGGCTCGGTATTTGTCGCCAGAGGGTTTGGCCTGGGCCGGTCGGCTTTTGACCTGGGCGTGGTTGGCCTGGGCGTGGCGGCGTCTGAGCTGGGCGGTCCTACCCCGAGCGGGGTATGCGGTACTTTCCGCCGCTCTATGGGCGGCCCTCATGGACCGCGCCCACATGGCTGGCGAATGGCTCATCGGCGGCGTGGAAGCCAAAGGGTTCGCCTGGGCGCTGGTGCTGATGGGTTTAGAACGGCTTTTGCGTGGCCAATGGAACTGGGCCTTGGCCTGCTTTGGAGCAGGGACATCTTTTCATGCCTTGGTGGGCGGATGGGGCGGAGTGGCTGCCGCGGGGGCCTGCCTGCTAGCCGGTAAAAATCGGCCCACCGTGCGATCCCTCTGGCCCGGACTTGCCGCCGGTTTTCTCTTGGCCTTGCCGGGCCTTCTCCCCGTCATTCGACTCAACTGGGGTGTGGATCCGGAAATCGTCCGGCAAGGATACCGCATCTATGTCGAAATCCGATTGCCGCATCATTTGGACTTCCTGGCGTTCCAGCCGGAATATCGAGCCCGGTTTCTGCTTCTGTGCGTGGTCTGCTGGCTGCTGGGCCGATCGGTCCCGCAGAACGAAGCCTTGGAGAATCTGCGGCGGTATTGGTGGGCCAGCCTGGCCATTGTCGGTTGCGGGATACTATTTTCGGTAGGGCTGCTGCCCTGGCCCGACCTGCGCATCAGTTTGCTGCGATACTACTGGTTCCGATTGGCGGATGTGATTGTGCCGGCATCGGCCGCTTTGTGGTTTATCCGATGGGCAGCGGGGAAAACGGCTCTTTGCTGGGCTGTTTCGTCTGGTCTTTTGTGCCCACGGAAGGATTCGGGGCCGATTTCCGTCGATTCTGGGCGGGCGGAAACGAATCTGCCTCCGTTGGGGCGGTGTTTTTTGCCGCCTTGGGGCGGAAAAAAACGGATAAGAAACCTTTTGGCAGGCGCCCCTTGGGCGGCGATGGTCCTGGCCAGTTTGGGGGTAGTGCTGCATCTTGGACAGTATCTTCTGATCCGACTCCAGCCGACGGTCCCTCGGGCGTTCGTGGTTCACAAGGACCGGTGGAAGAACCGCTCGGAGCAGTTGGCCGACTATATCTCTTGGAGGCGGATGTGCCAATGGATTCAGGAACATACGCCGCGGGAGGCCCGATTTCTGACCCCTCGGCAGGAACAAACGTTCAAATGGTACGCCCGCCGGAGCGAAGTGGCCACCTGGAAAGACATCCCCCAGGATGCCCCCGGCCTGGTCGAATGGTGGAAACGGATGAACACGATCTATGCCACCGGCAGCGACGAGCCTGGCCACCGCTGGGTCGATTCCCTGACGCAGCTTCCGCCGGAAAAACTTTGGGGCTTGGCGCAGAGGTATCATGCCCAGTATCTGGTGGTGGAATCACGTCCACGTTTGCCGCCGCCGTTTCGTCTGGTATATCGAAACCGCCGCTGGACCGTATATGAGATTCTTGACCAGGCCAACTGACGCCTCCACCGGTTTGCTCCAGGACCTCTGTCCAACAGGGGCGTAGTCTTCTTGTTACGGTGCGCCGGAAAATCCCCCGGTAGGTATGTCAGAGTGGGAATGCTTGGCCCCGCGGGGTACTTCTCTTTTTGTGGGGGCGTCGGAAAATCCGGCAAAGCTGTTGCTATCGGATTCTCTGGTCTCGGCTCCAACAAAAGCGGCGGAGATTCGATCGCTCCCCGTCCCCTCCGAAATGGGCTGGGCGTCAAACCGACAAAGAGGAATATGCCATACTTCCAGAGGAGATATTTTGCTCCGCCGATTTTTTAAGCTCCCCCAGTACGTCCCCTGCCGACAAAACTGTTGGAGAGAGGTATGGAACTTCAGGTGTTTACGGACCTAGATACCTTTTTAGCTCATCAGCGGGCATGGGACGATCTTTGGGAGCGATCTGGGGTGGTGCTGCCGACGGCTCGGGCGGAACTGGTGGCCCATTGGGTGCGGCATTTTGCTCAGGGCGGAGATTTCCGTTGCTTGGCCGTGGCCGATCATAACCGACTGGTGGCCGGTTTGCCTTTAGTCCAACGATGGATCAAAGGGCTGGTTCCAGCGGGCGATTTACCCGCCAATCCCTGGGCCGTCCACGGAGAGTTGCTCTTGGACGCATCGGTCGATCTCCCCAAGGCTCTGCAATGCCTTTGCCAAGGAATTCACCAGACGCCCTGGCAGATGCTCTGGATCGATCTGGCTCTGGTCCAGTCCCTCTGGTGGCAGGAGCTGATGGCCCAAGCGCAAAAAGTTGGCATGTCGGGCCTGGTCCATCTCCGCTATCCCGTGGGGCTGGTTTATTTAGATGAAAACTTTTCCACTTACTGGGCGAGTCGGTCGAGCAATCTCCACCGGAAAGTGCGAAAGTGCTGCCAGCGATTGGAAGAGGCCGGCCCCGTACAACTTCGAGTCATCCAGCAGGCTTCTGCGGAGCAGTGGGAGGAGGAGTTGGACACGGCTTGGCGGATTGAGGATGCCAGTTGGAAGGGCACTGCGGGCAGTTCCGTGCTTCGTACCTCCGGCATGAGGGAGTTTTACTTCAACCAGGCCCAAATCTTAGCCCAATGGGGGTATGCACAGTTGGTGTTTTTACAGGTGGCGACTCGGCCGATTGCTTTTGCCTTCGGCTGGGAGAGCAAGGGAGTCGTGCAAGTCTGCAAAATCGGTTACGATCCGGATTTTTCTGGGTGTAGTCCGGGGCATTTGTTGTGGTGGTTATGGTTTCAGCGGCTTGCCGAGACGCGGAAAACAGTGCTCGTGGATTTTTCTGGGCCTTTGACAGATGCCACCCGGCTCTGGGCGAATGGCAGTTATCCTGTGGGAAGAGTGGTTCTCTCCCCCCATTGGTTTGGAAAATGGATGATTGCCGGCTACCAAGCTTATCGAACCTGCCGGGGCCGACAGAATCCACCTGATTGGCTGGAGGCATGTACAGCTCCAGGACCGATCCCCAAAATCCCGGAGTTCGAATCTGCTCCTGTTTAAGTCTCTCTATATTTTCTATATTTTCGTAACATTTTAGCCGAATGAAGCAACTTGCCTCTCCTCTGGCTGTCGAAAGGCCGGCCAACCTGTCGGGTAGCCAGGCAGGGGTGTCATTCCCGCGAAAGCGGCAGTCCAGAAATTAAAACTCCATATTGCCTGGGGTTCTGCCTGTGTGGAAATAAACCTGGACTGCTGCTTGCGCAGGAATGACACATCGTACTCCTTCATTCGGCTAAAGTGTTACATATTTTCTATTTTTATGCCACTTCTGGGTGTAAATTGTCTAACCCTTTGGAGTAATCTTCATCTTAAAAGGCGTATTTTTTTGATCCCATCTGCCTTGAACTTTGGGGGATACTTTTGAGGCCTGTTTTACTGGAGTGAGGTTCTGTTTTCGGGATCACATCCCCGATGGGAAGCAGAGCGTTTTTTTGTTTGGCTATCCCCCGAAAGCGGGGGGCCAGGCGACATCCCGGAAAAAATGAGCATGTGTATTCTGGGACAGGGCAGATTTTTTTAGACAGTTTTGCCTGGAGATTGCTTCTATTCTTCTGGGGGGCGACGGGGTGCGGCTGAAATAGTGTTGTGCGATTAGGAAAAATAAGTAAAACAGGAGGTTAGGAGTTCGATACCCATCAAAGGTTCCTAACGTCAAGGCGCTTGACTTTTGGGATCGTTTTGGGTATTTTTATAGCAGGTGAAGTTTTTGTGGAGTCTATTGTGGCGAAGTAAGTGGATATGGCGTTAGCGAACCTGCTTAGCCTGTTGTTATTGGGGCTTCCTGCGGCCGGTCGGCCGTAGGGTTCGCTAGCGTCTTTGTACCAAAAAACTATAGGCGAATCCGAACCCCAAGGCCGACCCAGCCTTGGGGTTTTTGTTTGAGATAGGTTGGGTGGGCGCCACTCACTTTTCGTAGCGCTGGAAGGTGTTGGGAAAAGGGTTTCGATCGGGAAAGGGTTCTTCTATGGCAGAGACGACGACAGGAACTGAACCATCGGCCCTTGAGTCTCGGCGGATTCGGATTTTTGATACGACGCTGCGGGACGGGGAGCAATCGCCCGGCTGTAGCATGAATCTCATGGAGAAGTTGGAGGTGGCCCAGGCATTGGCCGACCTGAATGTCGATATTATCGAAGCGGGCTTTCCGATCGCTTCGCCCGGCGATTTTGAAGCGGTCCGTGAGATTGCCCGCACCGTTCGGGGGCCGATCATCTGTGGACTGGCCCGTTGTCGGCCCGAAGACATCGACCGCGCTTGGGAAGCCGTCCAATATGCTCCCCAGCCGCGAATCCACGTCTTCTTGGCCACCAGTGCCATCCACCGAGAATATAAGCTTCGCATGACCAAAGAGGAGATCATCCAGAGGGCTGTAGAGGGGGTCCGGCGTGCTGTGAACTATTGTCCTGATGTCGAATTCTCCCCCGAAGACGCCGCCCGGACCGAAATCGACTTCCTCTGTCAAGTCGTCGAAGCCGTCATCCAGGCCGGGGCTACCACCGTCAATATCCCCGATACGGTCGGTTATGCCACTCCCAGGCACATGTTTGACTTAATTTCTACTCTTCGGAACCGAGTCCCGAATATCGACAAAGCCGTCATCAGCGTCCACTGCCATAATGATCTAGGCCTTGCCGTGGCCAACAGCCTGGCCAGCATCGAAGCCGGCGCCGGCCAGGTGGAGTGTACCATCAACGGCCTAGGCGAACGGGCAGGCAATTGCTCCCTGGAAGAAGTGGTCATGGCCCTCCGCACCCGACACGACTATTACCACGCCTATACCGACATCCACACCCAACGCCTGGTTCCCACCAGCCGACTCGTTTCCGGTATTACCGGTATGGTCGTGCAGCGGAACAAAGCCATCGTGGGCCAAAACGCATTCGCTCACGAAGCCGGCATCCATCAAGACGGCATCCTTAAAGAACGGACCACTTACGAAATCATGCGCCCGGAAGATGTGGGGTTCACCACCCAATTGGTCCTGGGCAAACACAGCGGTCGGGCTGCCTTAGCCGACCGGGCAAGAGCCCTCGGCTATCGGCTCACCGGCGAACAACTCAATATCATCTTCGAAGAATTCAAAATTTTGGCCGATAAGAAAAAAGAAATCTACGACGCCGACATCGCCGCCTTGATCGAGCAAGAAATAGCCCATGTACCCGATCGTTGGACCTTCGAGGCGTATCGGGTCATCACAGGCAGCGACCAAACGCCGCAGGTTTGGCTTCGACTCCGACGGGCCGACCAAACCCAGGAAATCGAACTGAACGACGGCGACGGCCCCATCGACGCGGTGTTTCTGGCCATCGAAAAACTTACCGGCCTGTCGGTCGTTTGTAAAGATTTTCGGGTCCATAGTGTCACGCTCGGCAAAGACGCCCAAGCGGAGGTTACCGTAGAGGTGGAATACCAGGATCGGCTTTACCGGGGCCGGGGGCTTTCCACCGATAGCGTCGAGGCCAGCGCACGGGCCTTCCTGAATGCCATCAACCGCATCATGGCCGTCAGGAATGGAAGACTCTCTGGCCAGGGCGAAAACCCGCCGCCCTAATAACCCGTCGCCTTTTCCTGGCGGCAGGAAGGACAACTCCTCTGGGTCTCCGTTTGGGAGAAAACCGCCTTCCAGAAAGTCCTGTCCGTCAGAAAACAATGGGCGGACAACGGGCAATCCGGCCAGTCGAAACAGACTGGGTTCCAGTAGAATGGACGCCTTCCTCCTGGCGGCAGGATATAGGCTTGCCGGAACATCTCCGAAAGACTAAAATGTTGATCTTCCCTGGGTCGAGGCTTTTTTCTCTCATGGGTTGGAAGGACGCTCTCTGTGTTCCCAAGGGCGGTACATCGGCTGGTTTGTTGGCTGATGGCGATCATGCACGGCGGCTTAGCCGTCGTAGGCGTCCAGTTGCACCATCTGACCGCCGTCTCTGGTAGGATTTTCCCACAGCCTGCTTCCCAGACGTGCAGCCTTTGCTCGGAAAAGGATTTCTCCCTTCTATCCTCCTGGGACTGGGTATATGAGCCTCTGGCAAAGGGATCGACTTCGGGGGCCTCCTGTTGGGATGGAAAACCAGCAGTCCAGATCAACCTCCAGTCGGTCGGCTTCCCAAACACTCTTCCAGCGGGCAGGGCAGTAGGGCTTAGGTGGGCCAGAGCCCAACGTTCTGTGGGCCGATCCGCTCCGGAGACCGCCTGCCATGATCCGGCCCTTTGTCCGATCTGCCAGTATCTGGTTCAGCCCAAGTTAGCAGTGCAATCTCTGCCTGCTCCTAGTGGCGGTCTGCTGTTCGTTGTCTGCCTGTGTCTTTGGCAGAATCGGCTGCCCAGCCCCTCTTGTTGGACATACCAGGCAAGAGCTCCTCCAACGGTTTAACCCTCCTCCTTTTGTCTTGAGAGTTTTTACCCACTCTCCGCTGAAGTTCTTCACCTCACCCAGATTGCTGGTTAACCCGAGCCTTCTACGGTCGGCATGAGCATACCACGCAACTGGGATCGTCGTCTGGCCGGTCGAACCACGTTTCCTTCTTCCGGCGGCGCTAGCGAAAAGCTACCCACGACCATTTCCGCCAGACATTCCAGTTCGTTTGCTCAACCCGGCAGTTAGAACCGCTTCTTTCGGGGAAACCGGAAGTGATAGCAATTCTGGCGTGAACCGGTGGGTGGGAAACTTCGGCACAAAATGCCAGTCCCTCATGGCCGGAAAACAAAAGGGATGTCTATAGACTCCATGGATGTCTATAGGCTCCTGCCAACCCGGAAATGCCTCAGCAAAAACCGGCCCATACCCACGCCGCCTTAAGCGGCCTTGCAGGGCGGCATGGCCGATGGGCGGACGCGATATTTCCTGCGCGATGCATTTCCGCCGATCTGCGACACACGGCGATTTTCCCCAAAACCATTTCTCAGGAGAATGCAAATATGTTTATGTATCGAAATAAATTTACTTTCCGTCCTTTGCCGCTTGGTTTCACCTTGGTCGAATTACTCGTGGTCATAGCGATCATCGGGATATTGATTGCGCTGTTATTGCCGGCGGTGCAGGCGGCGCGGGAAGCAGCTCGTCGGGCTTCCTGCTCCAACAACCTCAAACAGATCGGCCTGGCTTGCCATATGTACCAGGACACCTGGAAGGTGTTGCCTGCCGGTTGGTTCGGGTATAATCCGAGCAATGGTCAGCCGCACTGGTTCGGCTTGCCCGGTTGGGGTTGGGCTGCCCGAATCCTCCCCTACATGGAACAGGGCAACGTCTATAAAAACCTCGTCCACTTCGAGTTGCCCATCACCCATCCCACCAACGCCGAGGCCAAGGTCTTTCCCATCGCCACCTTTCGGTGTCCGTCGGACATAGGCGGTAAAACCTTTCAGCTTGCCAAAGGCGCCAAAGCACCCTGTTTGGATTCCACTGCCGGTTTTCCGGTGGAATTGGCCACCGGCAATTACATCGGCATGTTCGGCACGCTGGATTTGCACGATCTCTGCGCCCCGGCCGGTAGCCGCTGCGAAGGCGACGGAACCTTCTTCTTGAACCGTGGCGTAGGGTTCCAGGAAATCACCGACGGGCTGAGCCAAACCATTATCGTCGGCGAACGCTCCTCCAAAATCGCCCCTTCCACGTGGGTAGGCGTGGTTACCTGTGGGGAGCACAGCCCGGCCCGTGTGGTAGGCATGGCTACGGCCCCGCCTAACTCGCTCCAAGGCGAAGATCCTTTCCATAATTTCAGCAGTTTCCATCCCGGCGGGGTGCATTTCCTGCTGGGCGATGGCTCGGTCCGGTTCTTTTCCGAAAATATCGAGCTGAAGGTCTTCCAAGCCCTTACCACCCGCAGCGGCGGGGAAGCAGTAAACAACAACTACTAAGAGGAACCTCTGAATAATTCCTTCTTTTTGTGCTCTTGGGGTTTCGGCCCTTTCCGACGCTAGGCTTACAAGCCCTAGCGGGGCCGAAAGTCCCAAGAGAACGAAATACTCCGTAGCAGCACCTTGTT
>Ga0272448_1004648_pt1 | contig 15527 bp, 10 predicted proteins | sample YNPCB0191_FD_202220 | JGI IMG/M metagenome (GOLD analysis project Ga0272448, IMG submission 202220) | Hot spring sediment microbial communities from Yellowstone National Park, WY, United States - YNP-CB-019-1 | ecosystem: Environmental > Aquatic > Thermal springs > Hot (42-90C) > Sediment...
GGCCGTGCTGACCGGCTCGGCGCTGCTGGCCCTGGCCCGCCGCCTCCGCCGAAACGCATAGCCCCCGGCGGCGCACGGATGCGGCTGGCTCGACGGACACCGATTCCCGAAGAACGCGGCCGGCCTTGCGGAAGCACGCAACCCGATCCGCACAACAAGAAGACCCCGCCCCCCTCTCGTCCGAGAAAGGGGCGGGGCTTTCCACTCAGCCGCATCACAATTCGCCGACCGCGCCGCCCCGAAATACGGGACCGTACGGCGACGCCGCGCTACCGGCCGACGCTCTTCAGGCGAAGGTCCATGTCAAGCAGAAGGCGCTTCACGTATTCCGGATTATGCACGCCCAGACTGCCGTCATACAGCACGTATTCGTATTCGAACCGGACCTGTTTGATCGCATCGGGGATCGACGACTGATCCGCCGGGCCGCCCTCCGCGCTGTACTGCCAGGTCGACGGATCACCCAGACGCGCCGCGATATCGTTCAGGCTGTTCTGCACGAACGTCTGGAGCGTCGTCTTATCCGTCGCCACCCCCTCCTGCGACGGGTGGCATCCGACCGTGACGCAGCCCGCGAGATTCACCGCGAACTTGTGACCGGAGTCGGCCGGGCTCTCGTTGCTCTCGAACTCCTTGGTCTGCATGTGGCAGGTGGCGCACTGCTCCGGCACGAACCGGTGAACCGTATTCGTATTCGGAACCAGGGGTTCGGTGCGGTCGGGGACCGGCATCTCGCCGATGTACACGTTCGCCTGAATGCTGTGGTGCGGGCCGCGGGTCGTAGAGGTCCAGACCCTCCCCCGGCTGCGATGGCACTGCCCGCAGATATTGTAACGGCTCGCGTCCGTTACGACGGTGATCGAGTTCGATGCGACAGGACTCCTGACCTCCGGATAGCGCAACTGGTAATCCTCGCCGGAGGTGTTCGTCGGCGCCGAATTACCGGTCTTGCGGTGTGGATCGTGGCAGATCACGCAGGTGACACCATTCATCTGGTTCGTCGGCACACCCTTGAGAAGATCCGCCGGGATCGGCGTCACGTTCTCAATGTAAGCCAGCTTGCGGACATCGCCGGAGTGGCACAGGCCGCATACGTTCGCGACCGTTCCGTCCGCAAGCTCCTGGGCAACCTCCTGCGTCACGGTAGCATGGCCGGACGACGACCATTCGTCGAACGTCGGATGATGCGCGCCGTTGTGGCACTGGCCGCACACACTGGCGGCAATGTTCGTCGGGGGCCGCTTCGTCGGATCATCCACATTGTTCACGTGATCGCGCGCCGGCCCGTGGCAGTTTTCGCACTGCACCCCCTCGAACTGGGGCGTGGTGGCGGCGTCGACGAAGCCGCCCGGCTGGCCGAACCCGACGGTATGGCAACCGATGCACGCCGGGTTCTGGTCCTGGCCGGCCGCGACAAGCGTCTGAAACGCACCCGCATGCCGGGTTGCAACCCAGTTGTTGTAGTGGTTGCTGTGACAACGCTGACAACCCTGGGTTTCCTGCGCCGTGACCGCCGCGCCGACGAATTGCCCCGGCGTCGGCGTGGGTGTCGGTGTCGGCTCGGGCGTGGGCGATGGACACCCCTGCCCCATCAGAACCAGGCTGAACAGCACCAGCAGGCCGACGCGCAGGCCGGCCGATCGGTACAATCGCGACAGTTCCATGATGATCCACCTCTCCTGAACAGGCGGCGCCACAAGGCCCCGCCACCGTAAACCCTGCCACACCGGGCATGGCGAATGCCCGTCACTGGAATCCATGCAACCCTGGGGCGGCATCGCTGGCCGACGAAAGCGTCAGCCGGAACGGGTAGCCGCCGTCCGTGTTGTGGCACCTCAAACAGACGAAATCAAGCGTCACGGCCGCCCGGCCTTCCGCGTCCTTGACGACCCGCGTGAGATCGGCTGTGAACATCCCTGTGTAATCCACCGGAGCCGTATTGATGCGGAAGATGTGTGTTCGCATGTCACCCACCCGGCCGGCGGACTCCCCGATGACCACCGAACTCGCGCTCCGTGTGGCGAACGGCATGTGGCAACTGGTGCAGGTGAGAACTTCACCGTAATCGCCCCGTGCATACACCTTGCCCTCGTGCAAGGCCATGTTCTTGTTCGGGTGGCAGGCGGTGCACTCGTTGCGGATCGCGTTGGCACGGTCGTAATTCGTGCCGGCGTGAGGATCGTGACACGTGATACAATCAAAGCCCGCGTGTCCGCCGCTGGCCAGAAGCTCCGGGTATTGCTGGTGATGATCGATGAAGCCGCCGCTCGCCTGGATGACGCCCGCTCCCGCCGACCGCGCGTGGCAGATCCCGCACGCGCTCGCGCGGACATCGACGTACATCGTTCGCGCCGCCGCGTTCGGCGGATGGTAGGAGCCGGGGCCGTGGCACGACTCGCACTGGATGCCGGCTTCCTGCCACGTGCCGACAAAGCCAAGCCGGTTTTCCTGAAAGCCCGGATGGCTCGGATCCTGCGCCTGCGGACCCGTGACATGGCAGACGAAGCACGCATAGGCATACGGCACGGCAACCGCCGTCGCCGGCGGTTCGTAGCTCACGAAGCCCGGCAAGGTCCCAGCCGGCGGGAAGGACAAGTCCCACTGCGCCAGCAGACTCGTATCGCCCCCGGCCAGAATGAAACCGTCCTGGCGGATGAACTTCGCCTTGCGAATGTAGCCCCCGAGCACGTAGGAAACGTCATTCCAGGCGTAACCCGCGGGCGGAGCCGGCACGCCGGCGCGCACAGCCTGCGCCGGGTACGCAGGAGGTTGACCGAGGATGCGATTGAGCATATGAGCGTGTCCGTGCAGAGATTGTCGCGCATCCACCTCCGGGTGGCACGCCCGGCAGGCGGCTGAGCCGAGATACGCCGCCCCGCCGTTGGTCGCGTCGGTCGTATTGTTGTAAACGGCCCCGCCACCCGACGCAGAGGGTAGCGGCCCCGGACAGCCTTGGCCACTCAGGGCGACAATCTCAAACGTTGTGACAATCAGCAGTGACGCGTGTCGCCCTCGTGACACGTGCGCCCTCCTGAGACGCGAATCGCCCGGCCAACAGCCCAACGGGACTATACCGCCCGCCGACAAGCCACGCAAGCGAATTGCGGAGGTCGACGGCTACGAATGTTCTAAATAGCACCTAAAAGTTCCACATTCCGGAGCTCTCCCGTGAAATCTTTCACGGGGCATCGCTTTTCACCATTCGTCGCGGCTTTCCTCACTTCCCGTTGTCACTGGCGCCGGTCTTTAGCAGGTTTCGCACGTTCCAAAGGTCCGCATCGGCCTGATCAAGCAGCACCAGGGCGTAGTTACGATTATGAATACCGCCGGCGGCTGCCACGAGCTGAATGTTCTGTTTCGCGCGGGCCAGCAGGCGCACCGCATGCGTAAGATCGCGCCCGGCCGGTTGCGTGGCCGCCGCGAGCTGTTTCTCCACGTCCACCAAGAGCATCTCGGCATCTGCAAGCTTGGCCCGGATCTCGTCGCGCCACTGCTGGAACAACTCCGAATAGTCCTGCCCGTGGCAGCCGCGGCAGGATGCCTCGGTCCCCTTGATCACCTGCTCGCCCGTAGGATCGTTGCCGGCCTGGGTATGACACGCATCGCAATTCGCCCGTGCCCCGGTCATCGGGTTAGGCATGGCCTTGGCAAGACCCGTGTATCCGCCCTGCCCCAGCAGCATCTCGACCTGTGGGCGATGATGCTCCGGATGGCAGTGCTGGCACGCGCGGCGCACCGGCGCCAGCAGTGTCTCCGCCTCGCGCAGATCGCCGAGCGGAATCAGTTTGTGGTCGATCAGACGATGGCAGTCGTTGCATCGTGCGTACTGGCCGCCCGCGTGAACGCGATGGTAGTCGCAGACCACCGCGTCCGTAAGGCGATCGAAGTCCTTCAGGTAACGGGCCTGGTCGTGGCAGTTCTGACAATCGCGCCGGGTCACCTCGCCGGTGCCGTGGATCAGGTCCGCATGACAACTTATGCAGTTCACGTTGTTGGCCAGGATCATCGCATGGTCCATCGTGATCACGGGCTGGGCAATGGAGGTCGTCGGCTGTGTGGCGCCCCCCCCGCCGTAGTGCACCGGCACAGGGCCGGCCGGCGGATGATGACAGCTCAGACAGCGGCCGGTATTCCGGTTGAACGGCTCGTTGATGAAATGGCACGTGTAGCAGGTCGTCTTCGCGAGCGCGAAGTGGCTCGTCAGGGATGCGTTGAACTGATGGCAGCTCGCGCAGTGCAGAGAGCCGAGCTGCGCGATCCGGACCTCGACCTGCACCTGCTCGCCGTACGCCAGCACCCCATCGCGTGCCTTCGTAAGGGACCGCGCCCCCAGCCATTCATCAAGCTGCTGTTCGCGGGTCTGTGTGTCTCCGACCATGCGTGCAATGGCGTCGATGCTCGTCAGGCGCTCCGGCCCCAGTTCTTCGACCAGGGCGCTCCGCAGTTTCGCGTACTTCGTCCGCGCCGAGGCGAGCATCTCGCTGTGCGGATCCAGGTGCTTGGCATGAACGAAGACGACATTGCCGAGCTTCTCCTCGGCGGTCATGTACTTCCGGTCGGCATGGCAACCGCTGCGCAGGCAACTCGCATCGTTCACATGCGCCTTGGGGCGTCCGGCGCCGGCGCGTCCGGAGAAGTAGCTGAAGACCTGGCTGATCCCGCGGAACTTCGCACGGAACGTATGCTGCTCGCCCGGAGCATAGTGGCAATCGACGCAGCGGGCATAAGCCTTGCTTGTCGAGTGAACATCGTTCTTCCATCCCTGATAGTAGGGATCCATAATGTGGCAGGAGCCGCAGAACCAGGGCTGGGAAGTGTAGTGCTCCGTCACAACGGCCAGCACACCGAGCACGACGACGGCGATGCCGCCGGCTGCGCCAAGCTTCACCAACCGCCGGCGCCACCGGCGCGGTGCGGCAGGCGCCGGCCCCGTCGGCGGATTCGGCGGGTCGAGGGATTGCATATCCGCAGGCGAACGCATGGGGACACCTCGCTGAACGAGTCATCTTTCCGCTGCCACATCCGCGTGCCGGCACCGACGGCATCGCATCCGCGAATCGTCCCTGTGGACGACGGCCGTCATGGGCGACTCCCTGGCAACGCGGCCGGTCCTCGCCGCTTCTCCGGATAATGGTAGTAAAGGAATCGACGCAAACCGTCGAATCCGTGACACTGATCGCACAGAGTCGGCGCGACATAAGGCCGGAGCATCGGCATGACGGCGCGCAGGTCGGGCAGATCGATCGCCTCCGGATCCCCCCCCGGAAGCACGGCGGCGGGCGACCGGCCGTGCGGCAGGTGGCACGTGATGCAGACGATTCGCCCCTGCGAACCCGCCTCGCCCTTTTCATTCACGAGCGGCATGAAGCTGGGATTCGCGGGCGGCACGAGATTCTGCAACGGGACGCTGGGATGCTCCGCCCACTCGATGACCGGTGCGCCGCCGCCTGCCGAATGGCAACCCGTGCACCGGCGCATTACGGCGACCTCGGTGGAAGGCCCCAGCGGACCGGCCCACATGCCCGTCGTGTGAACGCCGGGCCGGGCGTGGACTGCGTGGCATGGTCCACAGACGCGATCCGCCCCCGGATACGCACCGAGCAACGACGGCTTGTGCAGACTCACTTGGAGGTATTCCGTCCTCGGGTGACAGTTCACGCACACCGAGTTTGCGGCCGGTGCGGCACCTGTGCGAAGCATGTCCGGCGGCCCCCCCGGGCCGGCATGCGGATCGTGGCAGGTCCCGCAGGCGAGGAAGCCCTGCCGGCTTCGCTCACCGTTCTCCGCGAACAGCGGCAACTCCGCCTTCAGTGCCCGCAGCCGGTCGGCTGTCGGAGGCCCGTCGGGATGCAACAGCCTGCCGCCCGCGTGCGCTGCGGCCGGGCCGTCCTCGCGATGACACTCGGTGCAGAGGGCGGCGGGCGTTGCGGGTTTCTGCGGCGTCGCGACCCACATCATCGGGCCGTTGGCGTTGTGAACGGCGTGGCAGAAGCCGCACGTGCCGCTCTGGGCCGCCGTTCGATCGCGGCCGTTCTTCAGTTGCAGCCGGCTCGTGAAATCATGCTTGCCACCGGCGGGCACGTTCTGCGCGGGATGACACTGGGCGCACAGCGCCGACGGCTCCATTCGCAGGAAGTGCGGATGCCGCGTCTCATGCGGATCATGGCACGTCAGGCATGCCAGGCCGCGCTTCGTCGGGTCGTCAAGCCGGGGATACAGTTCGAGCGCGGCGCCCGGGGGCACGTTTTCCGGCGCCACGCCGTCGGGATGACTGAACGGCAGACCGCTCTGTCTTTCCGCACATTGGCCCGCCCGGTGGCACGTCGCACACAGCCCGGTCGGATCGAGCTTCGTCGGCGCAGGCCGCCGGGAAAACTCATGAAAGCTGTGACATGCGCCGCAGGGTCCGCTCTCGGCCGGAGTCTGACCGAGCAGGTTGCGGGCGGCCGGGGCGCTTGTGCGCAGGTCATGGGCCGTGCCGAACAGGCTCTCGCGCCCAGGGTGACACAGCAGGCACAGACGGCTGTCCTTCAGCGGGGCGGCGAGCATGTAGCGACCGGCGAGACCGTGGTGAACTTTGTGGCAGGACAGGCAGATCAGCCGGTTTTCCGCGCCGACCCTTGTGCCCATCTCCTTGATCGCACGAAACTGGGCTTCCGTTTGCAGCGGCGGATTCACGGGGTGTTCCCGCGGCGCACCCGGCTCCCAGAGCCCCGGCCGGAGCTTCTCGTGGCAGGTCAGGCAGAGTTGGCTGCTCTCGGTTCCGAGGACGAGGTGGTGTGTCTCGGGCGGTCCGTGTGCCGTGTGGCACGTCTGGCAGACAAGCTGCCCGGCTGCAGGACCGACCCGCGCCCCGGCCGCAAGGAGTTTCTCGGGGACCGGCCAGGGCAGGCCGCCGATCGGATGCGTCCCGAGACCGGGGCCCTTCGTCATCGTCGGATGGCAAAGCCAACAGAGCCCGCCGGCCTCATTGGGCACGCGCGTGATGACGGTGTTCGCCAGCGTCTCGGGGCCTTTTCCCATGTGGGCCCCGTGACATGTCCGGCAAACGATCCTGCCGTCCGCCAACGGAAGCGCATCCGGCACCCTCATGCCCGCCGGCGGCACGACGCCGCTGCGGTGCTCGCGATCGAGCCATACCCGGCGCCGGTCATCGGCGAGCGATCCGTCGTGGCACCCCAGGCAGGTCTCGTGCTCGGCGACGGCGAGAAAGGGCGGCGGATCGATCAAAAGCGGACGCTCCGGAAACGCCCTCTGAAACGACGCCACCCACGAAAGGTGACAGACCGCGCAGTCGCGCCGGCTGTCGGCCTGCGCGGACGCCCCTCCCGCAGCCGGCAACGCAGGCGGCGCCCCGGCGGCCGGGGGCGACGGCGACGGCGGCTTCTCGGGCGAAAACCAGCAGCCGGCCGCCGCAAGGTACACGACCGGCGTAACCCATCGCCCGTACCGGCGCGCGCACTTCACGGTCGTTCCCCCTTCGGCCGCACCGGCGCCGAGGCGGCCGGTGAAGACGCCGCAGATGACGGTCCGCGCAGCGACACCACAGCCACACGATCCGCACCCAACTCTACCACGTACAGCATTCCCTCCGCATCGAACGCCATACCCATAGGGTGTCGGAATCGCACGGGCAGGCCCCCTCCGTCAACCAGGGCACCGAGCATCTCGCCGCGCGGCCCGAACACTTGGACGACATTGACGGTCGAATCCGTCACATACACCCGCCCGCGGTCATCCACCGCAACCCCCTTCGGGCGGTACAGTTGCCCCAGCGCCACGCCGAAGCCGCCGGGGGGGGCCTCTTGACCCGCCCATCGCTCCGGAATCGCAATGCGCTGCACGCGCGAGCCGATTACCTCGCTGACGTAAACGTAGCCACCCGGTCCGATGCAGGCCATGAACGGCCATTCAAACTGACCGATGGCCGGACCGAACCGGCCTAGAAAAGTAACGCCGCGGCTCGGATTGTCCCGCACGATCAGCCGGTGGTTTTCACTATCCACGATGTAAGCGAGGGCACCATCGGCGGTGACGGCGACGTCCGTCGCATTCACCGGGCGCCCCCCCGCCGGCGCGGGCAGGTCGATGGTCTCGACGGTCTTTCCGTCGGGTCCGAGTACGACGACGCGACTGTTCCCCGTATCGGCGATCCAGAGCCGGTCGGCGGCATCGACCGTGAGCCCCACGGGCCGCTTAAACGCCCGCCCGCCGGCCTCGCTCAAGGCGCGATCAAAACGGCCGTCGCTCGTAAACCGGACGATCCGGTTCTGAACACCGTCTGCCACGAACACACGTCCGGCGCGATCCACCGCTACATCCGTCGGCATCCGCATCGGCGGATCCGTCGAAACCGTAAGCGTCCGGACGATCTCCGCCGCGATGCGCCTGGATGCCGGAAGCGGCTCGACGGCGTCGGCCGACCGGATTGGGAGCCCCAGCCCGCCGCATACCGAAATCACCAGCCAGGACAATGCCTTGCCCTTCATCTCGGCGTTCTCCGCGACCTCCCGCAAGCCGCCTTCAGGGGCGGGTTGGACCCGGGGCTGGTCCGATCCCCGGTAGATAGAACGGACGGCCTTCCTCCACCTGCTGCATCAGCGCTGCAATTGGCGCGTCATGAAGACTCGCCGCGCGGCTCGCGGAATACCCCAGCGACTCGAAATCAAGCCGGGCGGGTCTGCCCCCGTGACAAAGAAGGCATCCCTTCGGTCTGGGCACTACGACGGCGTGGATCTTCTGATAGAGCTCATCCCGCACCGGGCTTCCGGCCGCCGCGGCCCGGTAGGCCTTTGTCTGCTCCGCCAGCGCGGCCGCCGCCCGCTCGCGGTCAATGTCGCTCGCCTGCGGAGCAATCATGGCACCGTACTCTCCTCGCGCGTACGAAGGCAGCGCCTCGGCGAGTTGATCCACCGCATGGATCCAGACGGGGCTGCCGGGCTGAGCGTTGTGAATCTCCAGATGAAGGTACTCCAGCAGCGGATCCCCACGGAGCAGGGCGACCGTCTCTTCCAACAGGCCGTCGATGTCGGGCTGAACGCTTGCGGGCTCCCGCCGGATCTTCATGGCATCAACCTCGAGGATCCGAATAAGCCGGAGCATCGGCGGCGGCTCCTGCCTTCGGCCGGTGCCGATGTTCACCCACATCGCCGGGGCCGGGTTCGCGGTCACGGTCTCGTGGCACATCATGCAATCAACGAACGTGGCGTGAAGATTCGCGAACGCCCGCAACGCCTTGCTCTTCGTGTGCGGCAGCGGCATGTGGCAACCGCTGACCGTGCAGCCGCTGTGCGGGGCCGGCTGAAACCAGCGGTCAACGCCGTGAAAATGGCCAAGCGGCGCCCGCGCCGCCGGACCGGTGACCCCGGGCACGTCCGGCTCCCGGAGCGCCTTTGCATCCAGGTGACCACGCCACTCCACAAACCATCGCGGAACCTGCACGGGTCTGAACACCGCACGGAACAGGTAACTGACCGCCGTATAACCGGTCCAGACCACCACCAGCATGATGAGCAGGGCGTACAGCCGGACGAGGACTGTCTTGCCCACTGCCGGAACGCGACTAGCCATGGCTCACCCCCTCGGCCACCTGGATGCCCAGTTCCCGCGCCGCCTTTGAAAGCATGGCCGAATGGGCCTCGGCCAGCTCCTCCGGCGGCGTGTCTCCCGTGAACATCGCCGGAGAGAGCGGGAAGACCGTCGGCGAAAAGATCACGCCGATCATGTGAATGACCCCGACGTGCAACAGTGCCAGGAACGCCTCGAACGTGTGAATGAGGCTGGCGGCCGTCAGGACGCTGCCCGTCAGGTGCTGGGTGGTCCAACCGTTGGCCCACATCAGCACGCCCGTCACACCCAGGAGCATGGATCCCCAGAATACACCGAAGTACTCAAACTTCTCCTTCAGGCCGAATCGCCCCATTTCCGGACGTGTCCGCCTCAGGAACAGCAGGTAACCCAGATGGTGCCACAGTTCCTTCCAGTCGCTCCAACGCATTACCATCGGCAAATCCAGAATCATCCGGCGCACGCTCTTGCGACCGCGCCGCCGGTCCTGCCAGGCCGTGACCGCGATGTATCCGAGATGGTACAGCATGCCTACAATGAGCACTGCGCCGGCCACGTGATGCACCGTCCGCAGGATATGAAGGCCCCCGAACCACCCCGCGAACGTCCCGGCCCACTGCCGATCGGCGAACTTGATCGGAAAGCCCGTGATCACCAGCGTCGTAAAGCTCGCGAAAAGGATCCAGTGCTGCACTCGCTGGTGGACGGTGAATCGTCGCAGCAGCCGGCGGCCATCCGGCCGCGCGAGCAACTCCCGCGCCAGGCGCCGGCGAGCATGATGGGCCGGGTCGTGTCTGCCGCAGACGATCTGCAGCATCTCCAGCGTCTGGAGAACCACGGAGGGGCCGAAGGTGAAAAGGATGAGCAGGAAGAACCCGACGGCGATGAAGCGGTCGATCCCCCCGCTCGTCGCCAGTTCCAGATGGACGGCGGCCGTGCTCACACCCACGCCGGCAAAGGGATGGCACATAGGGCTGCGGCATGTGCCGGGCAGGCGCGCGGCATTCACGGACGAGTCCGGATTGCCCGGCGGCAATATGAGATGAGCATTCTGCAGAGGACCGACGTGGCAGTTGAGACAGATAGCGGTTCCTTCGCTGCCGAGCAGCATCGCCTTGCCGTGGAAACTGTTCAGGTAGCTCGCCGTCGAGTTCGGGAGGCCGAAGCGCGAAAGGATGCGCGGATCGGCATGGCAAAGGGCACAGACTCGAACGATGTCACGGTGGCTCCGGGCGGATCGGCTCCGGGCGTAGACGTGCCAGTAATAGTATCGCGTATCTTTCGGCAACTGGTCCGTGTGGCAGACATTGCAGCGATGGATCGGGGCGGTCTGCCGGGCCCACGTTTCGTCCGCCCAGCGGAAGACGGGCTCATCATGGCAGAGAAGGCACGTCTGCTGGCCCGGCCGCAGGGGCTCGCCGAGGATCCGGTTGGCTTCGCCCAACCGCGCGCTGGTATGCGCCGACGCATCGAGCTCCCGGACGATCGTGTCGTGGGAGAAGACCGCTTCGAGTTGGCCCGCGGGCGTCAGATGACACGTGCGGGAACAGTCCACCGGCGTCACAGGGTGATGAGGAATGACCTCCACTTCCGCCCGGTTGTGGCAGTCGGTACAACGAAGGTTCGCGTGCGGGCCGAGTTCGTGGACGTAGTAGTTCGGGTCCACGTAGTACAGCGCGATCGTCTGCCGATCCTCGATCACCCGGGCCAGTCCGCGATACCGATGACAGTTCAGGCACCCCTCCGTGTCCGCCGCCCGGGCGGACGCCGCCATGCCAGCCGTGACCAGCAGCGTCGTGGCAACGAAGCGAGCCGGTGCGGCTTTCGATCGGCGGCGGATGTGTCGGCGGCGGAACCAGGAGGCGAACATCCCGCCCGCCAGAAGGCACAGCCCTTTCACCGTAAGCAGCACTGGCAACGCGGCGATGAAGGGCCCTCTTTCCTGTGTCGCCGCGTCGCTGCCTCGCTGCCTCGCCGGCGGGATCGGCGAAGCCCGCACGCCCATGTGTCTATTTGTCATGGCACGCAACACAAATCTCCTTCTCCACCCCTCGCAGGTGATACCGCCGGGTCATCTGCTCCGGCGTCATGGCCCCGTACGCCAGCACGCTGCCGGGCGGAAAAACGCCTTCCTGGTGCGGGTTGTGGCATGTCGAACAAACCACCTTGTCGCCCGGCCAAAGCGGCAGGCGCTCCGGTCGGCGCTCGGACCGCATCGCAGCCTCGATCTGATCCGCCGTCGGATACCGCCCGCCCACGAAGCCCATCGCCTCGAATGCGACCATGAAGCCTCGCATTTCCGGCGTGACCTTTGAGCCGGGGTGTCCCGGCTCAAAATAATCCAGATGCTCCGTGTGGCAGCTTTCGCAGAGCGTAATCGGATCAGCCCGAAGCTCCGCATTGCCGGTTCGCACCATCATGTTCTCGCGACGGATGGCCTCCGTATGACAGAACAGGCACTTGCTGTCGATCGGCTTGCCGTCCTTCGTGAGCATCTCATGCAACTTGTAGCGATGGTATTTCGGCTCGATGTGGCACCGCGCACAGAACGTCAGAAGCGAGCCGCCCTCATACCCCCGCAGAAAGTCCGGATCGGCGCGAAACTCCTGCGCATCAAGCCGGCACGCCACGATATGCTCATGGCAAGTCTGGCAACCCAGCCGGCCGTTGATTGTCGGCCACCCCGCCGGCTTGACGACCTGCCCAGCGACAAAGAGCCGCCCCAGCGGATGCCGCTCCCGCCGGGCACGCGTCCCGTCATGACAGCCCAGGCAAATCGCGTCCACCTTCGCCGGCGGAATCGGCTCAGCCTTTCCCGCCTGAATGCGGTGGCAGTACCTGCAACCGTCGGCGCCCCAGTGCGGATTCGCCGCGCGTGCGGGCGCCGACACGGTCGGCCGACGATCCCCCGCCCCTGCCGACGGATTGGCATCGCCTGCCGCCCCGGACGCCGCCCATCCCGCGCAACATGCCAGGGCGATCGCCATCACGGCAGCCGCCGCAGACGCATGCCGGATCGCCCCCCTGCCGTCAGTGCGCATCGGTACCGTCCTCCGCGGCACGCGCCACCACGCCGATCACGACCAGCGACTCGCCACCGAGCGAGTCCGAGACGATCACACACTCCTCCGACGCGAGTTCCGGATGTTCCGCAAGGCGCCCGGCAAGCACAGGCAGGTCGGACGTCCGCAGGGTAACCAACCCCACCGGAAGTGAGAACCGGCCGCCTTCGACCGCGTCGCCGCCGATCTCGAACAGGAAACTTCCTGTCGCATCGAAAACAAGCACCGACTGCCGTCCCGCGTCGGACACGAAGATCAGCCGCGACGCCGTGCAGCGAATCTGCTTGGGCCGAACGAACTGCCCCGCTCCTCGGCCGGGCCGACCGATGGGAATCAGCCACCGGCCCTCGGCCGTCACACGCTGCACCACCCCCTGCAGGGCGTCAACGACCAGCAGTTCGCCGGCCGGGCCGGCCGCAAGGCCGGTCGGTGCGATCAGCGGCAGCGCCGTCCCAGACGGCGCGAACGGCGGCAGCCAGGTTTCCCGCGCAACATCGAAGCGGTCCAGCCTCCGCCCCGCGAGATTGCCGACGTACAGAATGCCGCCGTGCACGAGCACACTGCAAGGCCGGAAGGACTCCGGCGCCAAGCCCGGCGGGCGGAGTTCGGCGAGGAATCGCTGATCCGCTCCGTACAGAAGCACCGCCCGCAGCGTGGTGTCCGCCACGTACGTCCGGCCCTCCACATCCGCCGTAATGTCGACGGGGCATCGCGGAGGATGAGCCGAATCCCCGAAGCTCGCGATCCTGCCCGTGGCCGGATCGATCGCGAGGATATCCGGAAAGCCCTGATCGCACACGAGGATCCGGCCCTGCGTGAATGTCATTCCCTGCGGATTGCGGAGTGCGGCGGCGCCGGAGCGGCCGGGGGCCGGGCCGTAGAGAAACCTCTCCAAGGCCGGCGTCTCATCATACGCCGGCAACAGACGGCCGAGTGAGCCATACACGGTGACGCGAGGCACCGCCTTGTCGCCCGGGATCCATGCCGCCGCGCGAGGAGCTTGCGGGACGCGGCTGACCGCGCAACCGGGGCCGGCCGCCAGCGCCGCAGCCACAAAGGACGCCGCGACGCAGCGGTGAACGGCCACAGAGCCCCCTTCCTTCCGTCGCTTCGTCGCTCCGTCGCTTCGTCGATCTCGGACCATGATCAGCTCGCTCACTTCACATGGCAGCTCAGACACAACGCACTCCGCCGGTTCGACATCACAAGCATCCCCGGCACACCGGCCTCATTGTGCGGATCGTGGCACGAAATGCACTCCACCCGTCCGTCGGGCAGCTTGATCCGCCCATCCTTGGTTACGAACGACGCCGGACGATAGTCGGGGCGATGGCCGGGGTACGGTATCCCGACGGGGTGGTCGCGCCAGGCGTACTCCCCGGGAACGTAGAAGCCCTCCCGCGCCCCGGCCAGCAGGGCATGTGCCCCGCTGATCGTCGAGGTTCCGATAGTGCCGTCGTGACACGCCAGACAGACCACGCTCGTCGGCCCCGGGGTGAACTCGCCCGGCGCGAAGACCCGGCGCTGGCCCGGCATCCGGTACAATTCGAGGACGGGTTGCGTGGTCGGCTGCGTCGCGGGGGGCGCGGCCGGACGCACTACCTGAATATGCGGGATGTGACAGACCCGGCACACGCCGGCGACCTCCTCGGTGGGCGCGATCCTCGCGTGGGCGCTGGCAAGCACGCCGCGCCGCCGGCCATCCACGTTCACAGGGCGGCCTGCCCCGGCTGGCCCCCGGGCGTGATCCCGAACCGCGTCGTCCCTGGCGAACACGGCCAGGACCGTCGCCGCCAGGATCCCGCCGCTCATCATGATTCGCCTCATGTGCCACCTCTACCTGCCGTACTGGAAGTTCACGTGGGCCACATTGTGGCATGTCAGCGTGCAACTGCCTCTGTACCGTCCCGTGTGCTCATAGGTAATCCTCGCGCCCAGCCCGCCGGAGGCCGGCCGGACGATCGAGAGGTCGAAGTTGATCAGCGCGAAATGGTTCGTGCTGTTGCCCTGCCCGCGGAAGACCCCGTGCGCATCGTGGCACGCGGAACACGGAGCCCGGCCCCGCACGACGTGGAGGTTGTGCAGCGGGAAGCTCTGGTTGCTCAGAATGCTCCCACGGTCGTGGCAGCGATAGCAGAGCGCGTACGCGCGGGGGCTTTCCATGGTGAAATCCCGTTTCGTGTAGTTGGCGATGAGGATCGGATCGTAGATCGAACCGTGAGGGCCGTACGTGCCCGCCGGCCCCCCCTGCGCCGCAAGGTCGGAATTGTGGCAGTCCGTGCAGCGAATCACCGAAGTGCTTCGCAGTGGCGGAATCAGGCTGACGACGTCGCGGTTGTTCCGGGGCGCCACGATTGGATGGAACGCCGGATTCGCCGGCAGAAACTGCAATCGGACGTTCGTCTGCACGGCCTGTCGCACGATCTCCGTGCGGCGCGGCCGCGTGAGGCTGTCCGCGTGACACTTGAAGCAGATCTCGTATTCGAACCGGGTGGTCGCCACGGGGACGCCTGCCTGATTGATCCCCGGGACGAAGCGCTCGGACGGCTCGGCGAGACCCACGGTCGGGGTCGCGGTTGTCCGGATGATGCGCGGGACCGCCGCGTGCGGATTGTGGCAGTCCACACACTGCACGTGCCGGCGCATGACGAGCGGGTTCTCCTTCGGGTCGTGCTGCCCCAGCGTCCGGCCGACGGGATGGGCGCTGGACTTGTGGATCTCGCTGTCGATATTCGACCGGGCCAGACTGCCGTTGTGACAGTTCAGGCAGTTGTCCTGCAGAAGCGGAAACCGCAACAGGCGCTCCGGCAACCCGGCCGAATGGATTTTGTGACAATTCGCGCAACCATTCTCCGCAACCGTCTGATGCGGCAGACGTTCGCGGACGTCCACGGCACG
>Ga0272448_1004649_pt1 | contig 15526 bp, 17 predicted proteins | sample YNPCB0191_FD_202220 | JGI IMG/M metagenome (GOLD analysis project Ga0272448, IMG submission 202220) | Hot spring sediment microbial communities from Yellowstone National Park, WY, United States - YNP-CB-019-1 | ecosystem: Environmental > Aquatic > Thermal springs > Hot (42-90C) > Sediment...
CAGGCCATTGTCTGCTAAATACTCCTTCAATTGCTCGCGTGTCACTAACTTGTTCATGTGTGCCCCCTTGAAAAGATACAAAACGTATCATATTTCAGGGATTAGCACAAAATATTTTACACCCTCCAGTCGGTATCTGATACCGCGCCATTTGAAAGTCACCTCAAGTTCGGTGTAGATCCTAATCTCAATCCTCACAAGGATACCAGCACGATGGAATGCCTGCAACACCAAGCAATTTTTCATCTCTGCACAACCGACACCCCTTTTACGAATGATGTATAATGTTCCCAATGCACAGCCTTTTTGACGATGAGCAATTAGAATCCATTCCCCGTGATGCTCCATTGGCAGCGCGCATGCGTCCGCGTACGTTGGAGGAATTTGTCGGGCAGGAGGAGATCCTCGGGCCGGGCAAGCCGTTGCGGCGGGCGCTGGAGGCGGATGAGCTGACCTCGGTGATCCTGTGGGGGCCGCCGGGCAGTGGGAAGACCACGCTAGCGCACCTCTTCGCCACGCAGACGCAGGCGCATTTCGTGCCGTTCAGCGCGGTAACCTCCGGCGTACCGGAGTTGCGCAAGGTGATCCAGGAGGCGCGAGAGCGGCGCAAGCTCTACCACCAGCGGACGATACTATTCGTGGACGAGATTCACCGTTTCAACAAGGCGCAGCAGGATGCCTTCCTGCCGGTGGTGGAGGACGGCACGGTGATCCTCATCGGCGCCACCACCGAGAATCCCTATTTCGAGATCAATGCCCCGCTCATTTCCCGCTCGCGGCTGGTGACGCTGCAGTCGCTCACGCCGGAACAACTTGCGCTCATCCTGGAGCGGGCGCTGCGCGACGAGGAGCGCGGAGTGGGGCTGTTCGCACTGACGCTGAGCGAAGAGGCGCGGGCGCATATCGTGCAGTTCAGCGATGGCGATGCGCGCATGGCGTTGAACGCGCTGGAGGAAGCGGCGAAGATCGCCGGAAAGCGCGGCACCATCACGCTGCAGATCGCCGAGGAGGCGTTGCAGCGGCGGGCGCTGCGCTACGACAAGGGGGGAGACCAGCACTACGACATCGTCTCCGCCTTCATCAAGTCCATGCGCGGCAGCGACCCTGATGCGGCTGTCTACTGGCTGGCGCGCATGATCGAGGCGGGGGAAGACCCGCGTTTCATCGCCCGGCGCATTGTGGTGCACGCCTCGGAGGATGTCGGTAATGCCGACCCATTGGCGCTGCTGGTGGCCACTGCCGCGGCGCAGGCGGTGGAATTCGTCGGCCTGCCGGAAGCGCGCATCAACCTGACCCAGGCGGTCACCTACATTGCCTGTGCACCGAAGAGCAATGCGGTAGTCACCGCCATTGACCGCGCGCAGGCCGACGTGCGCAAAGGCAAGCTCGCCCCGGTGCCGACACACCTCCGTGACAACAGCTACCCCGGCGCAAAGAAACTCGGCCACGGCGACGGCTACCAGTATCCGCACAGCTTCCCCGGCCATCACGTCCAGCAGGAATACCTCCCCGAAGGCACCAAGCAACAGCCCTATTATGAGCCCTCCGACCAGGGGTATGAGAAGAAGATTCGTGAGCGGATGAAGCAGTGGGGACATGTGAAAGAAGAGTGATTAGTGCTATAAGCGATCCCTCACCCCCCAGCCCCCTCTCCCAGGGGTAGAGGGGGAGAACGCTTACCTTTTCGTGCAACCAGTATCAAATTTCAATGCCACCACTCCCCTCTATCCCGACAAGTCGGGAGGCTGCGGGTGAGGGACGCCCATTGTTCAGTCATCATTACCCGGAATGATCTTCACCACAATCAGGTTTGGGTCTTCCGGGCTGGTGTACTGGTACTGGATGTCCTCGCGCTGCAGTTCCCAGAGATAACGGCGGTCAGTGGGGTCTTCGCTGCACTCCAGGATGCCGAAGATGCGGTCATTGCTGGCGTTGTCATCAACGAAGAGCAATTCGACACGTTGTCCGTCACACTCGGCAAGGGCCTGCTGCACACGCCGGGAGGTCGGCGCCCACCATTCCCCTGCAATCCGGCTAAATTCCAGCGGGCGCAGGCGTGGAATGCCCCCTTCGATCGTTGCCAACATGCCGATGCCATGCGTATAAGCCATAACTGCTGTCACCATAATGCAATGATGTTCCACATTTGGAGTTACCCATACTCATCTCGGCGAAGGCAATACAAATGTTTTGCTTTTACAGAATGAAACGAAGCGCGCACAGGAGTGATGGGGAACTGGTAATGAGACCATGTGTTGTGCAACGGGTGAGTGTTGAATAGGACAGTAAGCAGACGGGCGCCGGTTGCGTAACCAGCGCCCGCTTTTCGGTATATACCTGTACGACCAGCGTTATGCCAAACAGGCGGTTTTCGCGATCACGACTTCGGGGACTTCGACCCACTTACGCGTCTCGGAGGATTTGGTCATCGCGTCGAGCACTGCGTTGACGCGGGCGCCTTCGATGAAGCACGGGCTGGGCTGCTCATCATTGGCCACGGCGTTGACGAAGTTATAGATGTTGTGCGTGAAGCCGTGCTCGTAGCCGATGATATGCCCCGGGGGCCACCAGGCATTCATGTAGGGGTGGATGCTCTCGGTGGCGAGGATGGTGCGGAACCCCTGGGCATGGGCGGGATCTTCGCGATTGAAATATTGCAGTTCGTTCATGCGCTCGAACTCAAAACGCACGCTGCCCTTGTCACCGTTGATTTCGAAGAACCAGCCGTTCTTGCGACCGGCTGCGAAACGCGTGGCTTCGAAGGTGCCAATGGCGCCGTTGCTGAAGCGCGCGAGCGAGATCACCGCGTCATCCACGGTCACATCGCCATAGCCGTCGCCGGCCGCAGCGGTGAGGCCGCCGGTGGTCTGCGCCTGGGTGGGGCGGCGCTTCACGAAGGTCTCCATTGTCGAGGAGACTTCGCTGATACCGCCGACCAGCCAGAGGGCCAGATCGATGATGTGCGCGTTGAGATCGCCATGGGAGCCGGAACCGGCCACATTCTTATCCAGCCGCCAGACCAGCGGGAAGGTGGGATCAATGATCCAATCCTGCAGGTAGCAGGCGCGCCAGTGGAAGATCCGCCCGATCCGCCCTTCGTCGATGAGCTGTTTTGCCAGGCTGACCGCCGGGCAGACGCGGTAGTTGAAGTTGACCATGTGCTTCACGCCGGCATCGACGGCTGCCTGTGCCATGCGTGTGGCCTGCTTCAGGTTCATTGCCAGCGGTTTTTCACAGAAGACGTGCTTGCCGGCTTTGAGGGCCGCCAGCGCGATCTCCATATGCGTGTCGTTGGCCGTACAGATATCCACGATGTCGATATCTTTGCGGCGAATGGCTTTGTGCCAATCCGTCTCGGTCTTCTCCCAGCCAAATTCTGCGGCGGCGGCTTCCAGCGCATCAGGCGTGCGGCCCACCAGCAGCTTCATGACCGGCTCCGCAGCCGGATTCATCATGCGTGCTACCTGGCGGTAGCCATTGCTGTGCGCTTTGCCCATGAACTTATAGCCAATCATCGCCACGTTAAGTTTCGGTTTTGCCATAACTTACACCTCCGGCAAATGGTTGATATGGTTGATTGCGATTGTATCTTTCGCAGCCTGGCGTGAAAATCCTCTTGTTGATGTCCGCTTCATCTAGCATTGCATGGGGTTGTCACCGGTTCGATCGGTGCGGCATTTTTCACCCCATGTGCGGCAGCGATCATCAGCGCGATCAACTGCTCCTGCCCGTACTGCGTTTCATATGCCGCGGCGAAGGTGGCCATATTGATATAGAAGGTGGCAATCATTTTCAGCGAGAGCGGCGGGGCGGGCACCAGCATACGTGCTAAAAAATCTTCGACCGGTCCGATCATCAATCGATCCCAGGCAGCGCGAAGCTCTTCCTGGAAATGCGGCTGCAGATGAATAATCTCTTCCATCGCCTGGCCGGTGCGGAAATGGCTGGCGCTGCAGACTTCAAAGGAATTCATCGCCAGGGACCGCACAAATTCTTCAATATTCTCAGCTTGATGGGCGAGTTGGGCGAGATGTTTGTTGCGGATGGTCATCTCGGAGATCAAGCAATCCTTGAAGAGATCGGCTTTGCTGGTGTAGAAGTAATACAGGGCTGGAGCCGTCATATCACATGACTGTGCAAGCTGTTTCAGGGTAAAGCCCAGATATCCGTATTCCCCGAACAAGCGCTTTGCTTCTATAAGTATAATGTCCTTTTTATTCACGCATTCACCCCTTGTGAGCAGAGCGACCGTTCCTCTCGCGCCCTTATTCCTTCTGCCAGGAGTCAATAAGGAGAAGTCGATCACAAAAAACCATGGTTGCATCCTCGCGCCCCTGTCCCTCGCCACCTCCCGGGAGAGGGTTTGAGATGAGAACAAGGAATACGAGCTAACGACTATTAATTATCTTATCCAGCCTACTATTTTTCGTCAACCTGCCGCGAGGGTTGACCGGTGAGATTCACGCGATACACCTTCGATTGCCTGCATCTGGAATGCAGGATTCACATTAGTTCGGCTATCGAGTGCTGTTGAAGTATACCGGCAGGGCAAGGGAGGTCGATTCTCCGGTCTCGCTTTCGTCGACAGGCCTCTAATCCTGAATCCTGCAGCAATCAAGCACGATGAAGGTGCCAAGGTCGTATGTTGTGTCTATCTAATTCGATAATTTTTTGTGCGAGGGGAACACTGAGGCATGGGGGGAGAAGGAATGGCTGTGTATCAACATTATGAGACGTCCTTCCAATATGACGGCAGACGACATACTGCGGGGATGCATATTGAGCAGGCACATATCGACCGCAGCATCCAGTATCGCGCCGTCATCGACGGTTCGCCGCTGCATGGCACCTTTGGCGGATATGCGGAGACGATCGCGATGGCACTGGATTTCCTTAACCTCGCGATGCAGGCAGAAGGAGCGGATGAGATAAGCTTTACACCTCTTCCAACGGGAGCAGCCGGGTGAGTGGCATTTCACATCATATTGACAGTCGAGAAGCAGTAGATGAACAGGAACGATTGACCCGCGAACGGCAATTGGAACTTGCGCGGGATCGCTTGCATCGCCTGGTCGATCAATATATCCAGGCGGAAGCCGAAGTCCGCGCGCTGGAGCAAGGAGCGTTTCGCGTGGTCATCTTCGGTTCGGCACGTATTCAGCCGCAGGATAAGGTTTACCAGATGGTGTATCGCATTGCGCATGCACTGGCGGAACGCGGTATCGATATCGTCACGGGCGGCGGACCAGGTTTGATGGAAGCCGCGAATAGTGGCGTGCTCGACCTGGTGGAACGGGAAAGTCGTTCGTATGGGCTGCCGATCGATATTCCCAGCTTGAAAGAGCCGATCAACAAGCACCTGGATATCAAAAGCAGTCACCGTCGATTCACCTCACGGCTGGATGAATTCATGCGCCTGTCCAATGCCGTCGTGGTGGCGCCAGGCGGCATCGGTACCATGCTCGAACTCATCTATGTCTGGCAACTATTGCAAGTTGGTCTGACCAACGACCGACCGGTGATCCTGCTGGGAAAGGAAATCTGGGGAGGGCTGTTGCGCTGGATGCGCGAGTCATTGCTCTCACATGGGTACATCAGCGCGTCTGATTTTCGCTGGATTACGCTGGTGGACTCCGAACAGGAGGTGATCGAACTCATCACCGTCGCCCATGAGCACTTCATGCGCTCGCAGATGGAACGCAATATGGAAGAAACCGACGTGGACCGCAGTGTGACGCAGGAAGTCATGGCTTCTGCGCCGCCCACCGAATTGACGGAAGAGGCCGGCGAGGACAATCTGTCGATGCGCGCCATCAATGCGCGGCCCCGGAATGAGGATTAATGTGGTGAGTAGTGAGCTGCGGACCTGATACGCAAACTGCTCACTACTCACTGCTTACTGCCTCAAGTCTTCGGTCGCTTCTTCTTGCTCACCCCCTTGTTTTCCGCCTGTTTCGTTTTTTCCAGGGCTCCCGCCGAGTGTGTGGCGGAAGCTTCAATGCCGGCGCCCATACCTTTATTCGCACGTGCCATGTTCATGATCCTCCGTCTCCATAGTATTCCCGCGTCTGGAGCATGGCATGGTGAAGAACGCGCACTATTGTTTGTAACTTCAGTGTAGGTAATTCGGGACGCAAGTGCTCGCCAGCAGCAGCAAGCAACGAATTGTGCGATCTTTGGTCTAACCAGAATGATGAATGCATTGAGATGCGGATACCATTGGGGGCTGCTTGGGCTCTGCCTGCTTTGCTGGTGCTGTAGCGGGTCAGTGGCGCAGGCGACGAGTTTCGGCTTCCTTCGCGGAAAGGCGCATTTGCCAAACGGTACCCCGCTTCCCGGCAGGGAGGTGACGGTGAAGGCGAGGGAGGAGGCGCTCACCTTTACCACCATCAGTGATGGCAGTTTCACCGGGATAGTGCCGGCTGGAGCGGTAACAGTCACTCTCGACGAGACCACAGTGAAAGCGACCGTGCAACCCGGCGAGGTCAGCAGGGTTGACCTGCTCATCCATCTGAAAGGCATTGTGCTGACGGTGTTGTCTCCGACCGGGATGCCGGCGGATGCCTGGGTCACCGCCGCCTACCAGTCGCCGACCGGCGATCATCCGGGTATCGCAGGGAGTAAGCTGGCACCCGGCTGCTTCTGGTTTCCCGGCATCCCGGCCACCACCACCGCATTTGCCGCCCTTATCTACCAATCCCAGGGAGAGAATAATTACCCCACGCGTGCCGTGTGGCATTTCGACGATGTGAAAAGCGACCGCGACCTGACCTTCACACTCGAAACCTTATTCCCGGTCAGCCTGCAACTGGTGGACCCGCAGGGGATCCCGGCAGCCAATGTGCCGGTGTGGGGTAATTTGACGGCGGAAGGCCATGCGCTCACGTACTGGGATGATGAACAGAAGACGAACGAGCTGCCGCAGGTGATTGATTTACGCGATTTACAAACCGATCGCGCCGGAATGGTCACGCTCGGGCTGGTGCCGGCGCGAAAGTATACCATGGTCCTGGGGGCAGGGGACAGCGTCGGGGAACGTGTGGCGCTCGATGTGCACGAGGACGGCACGATATCGCTTGAGCGATATACGCTGCTCCGGCAGATGCGTGCCCGCGTGGTGCAGACGGTATTTGGCGCCGATGGAAAACCGGCGCCTCATGCGGAACTCACCGCCAGTTATTGCTGGCGCGGCAAGGTGACGCTGAGAAGCGCTGCCGCGGACGAGACCGGGAGAGTTATCTGGTCGGATATCCCACCCGTGCGCGCGCTCATCTGGGGCAAAGGAGTACCGGTCGGGGTGCTGCCGAGTACGGGCAACAGCGTGAATACCCCATTACCCGCACCAGTGCCGCAGTCCAAGTGCACCTATCGGTTCCAGATCATCAATTTCGGTGATGTGCCCGTCGATCTCAACTGGATGGTGACGGGCAGTGCAAGCGGGAGGACGCAGGCGGCATTGCAGCCAATCCATCAGGCTGATGGATTGCTCGCCCGGTTCGACCGCCCCTGTCAGAGCGGCGAGCAGCTTGAACTGATCGTGGAAGCGAAAACGAAACCGACGCGCAGCGCTTTTATGAAGGGGCTCTATTTACCCTACCTGGATGTGGAGGGCATCGCGGTGTTTCCCATCACGTTGGAAGACGATATCCCGCTCACCGATGATGTTTCACCGGAAGCCCCGGAAGATGCAGGACATGGAGGGTAAGGTTAGCTGAGAAAAAGGATACAGGCAGCATAAAGGTGAAATAATAACCAGCCGGGTACCCGGCTGGTTATTATTGCATTACCAGATGAAGGAGCAGCAGTCGCATGCCCGAGTTCCAGTTAGCGGACCATCCCCATCGTCGTTTGAATCCATTGACCGGAGAATGGTTACTGGTTTCTCCGCATCGCGCGAAGCGACCATGGCAGGGTCAAGTGGAAACGGTGCCCCAGGATCACCGTCCGGCCCATGATCCGAAATGCTATCTCTGTCCGGACAATGAGCGCGCAGGCGGACTGCGTAATCCGGCGTACACTTCGACCTTCGTCTTTCAGAACGATTTTTCCGCGCTGTTGCCGGATGTCCCTGGCGGTGAATATCGCCAGAGCGATCTACTGGTCGCGCGCTCTGAGCAAGGGATTTGCCGGGTGGTCTGCTTCTCGCCCCGACACGACCTGTCGCTGGCGGAGATGTCGCCGGCGGAGATCCGCCCGGTCGTGGACCTGTGGGCGGAGCAGTACGCCGACCTGGGCGCCCAGCCCGACATCCGCTACGTACAGATCTTCGAGAATAAAGGGGAGATGATGGGATGCAGCAATCCGCATCCCCATGGGCAGATCTGGGCGAGTGAGCACGTCCCCGGTGAGCCGGCAAAGGAGCTCATTCACCAACAACAGTATCTCGACCGGCATCACCGGTGCCTGCTCTGCGATTATCTGGCGCAGGAATTGGCGATAGGCGAGCGGATCGTCTGTATGAATGATCATTTCGTGGCGCTGGTGCCATTCTGGGCGTGCTGGCCGTTTGAGATGATGGTGCTGCCGCGCCGCCACCTGGGGGCACTGCCGGCATTGGCGGAAGCGGAACGCCAGGCGCTGGCAGATATTGTGCAACGACTCACCGCACGCTATGATAATCTGTTCCAGGTATCATTCCCTTACTCAATGGGGTGGCACCAGGCGCCGACGGATGGGCAGCCGCATGCGGAATGGCACTGCCACGCGCACTATTATCCGCCACTGCTGCGCTCCGCAACGGTGAAAAAGTTCATGGTTGGTTTTGAGATGCTGGGGAATCCCCAGCGCGACATTACGCCGGAAACTGCCGCCGCCCGGTTGCGCAGCCTGGCGGAGACCCACTATAAGCTGGCGGAGCTGAAGTGAGCACATTATGGAGCAGAATGAGATACGATCGCTAGTCAATAAGCTGTCGCACGAGAAAAGTCAGATCCGCAAAGGCGTGAAGGAAACGTTATTCCTGCTGATCGCTTCTGACGAAGCGGTGGATTTGTATCATGTCGTCGCGATACCCATCATGGAGTTTATTGGCCGAAAAACATACCGTGGGTATAGTGAAGCCGTTTCGGTGCTGGCAGTCATTAATGATGATCGGATAGAAAAGTATATCCGCAAGAATTTTGAACATGCCCTGATGGTACAGGTATTGTACGATATCGGGAGTGATATTGCGGAAAGTGATATCCTGAAACTCGCCGGCGCCGCGGTGAAAGTGAAAACTTCGAGTCGGGCGCGCAATGTGGTGACGGATATCCTGAGCGATCTCTTCCCCGACGCCTCTGACAGCGAAGTGACGCAGATGATTGAGGTGTTGGGCGACACCGGATGGTTTTCAAAGCACGCAAAGGACCGGCGGCGACTGGTGGCGGAAATCCGCGCCAGGATGGCCGCCAAGCCCGAACCGGCAGCACCGCAACCGCAGCCCGCATCCCCAGTGAGTCCACTTGTTCGTCCGCGTATGCCGGTCGCACCTGGGAATACTCAGACCAGAGTAGAAGAAACAGACGAACTGGAGCGAGTATCCGAAGATCCCGAAGAAGTTGAGGTGAAGCGTTTCAGTCTCGAGGACGAATGATCGGAACAGCAGCACAAGTGAGCATATATTATGATGAATGAGCGCATGCGCACGGTGAAGTATAAGAAGATCATCTATGCCCGGCCCGAGAATGTGCCATTGTACCTGGATCTGATTCGTCCGGAAGCGGCAGGTTGCTTTCCGTGTATCGTCATGGTGCACGGGGGCGGATGGTGTATTGGTGACCGGGCTGGCGCGGAAGCGCTGGCCGTGCGCCTGGCTGCCGCCGGGTATGTGGTAGCCAATATCGATTACCGCCTGGCGCCGTTCTACCCATTTCCTGCGGCACGTGACGATGTGCGGGCAGCCGTGGAGTGGATGAGCGACCATGCCGGCGAATATGACGGTGATGGGGCTGCGGTCGGGGCGTTCGGCTCCTCATCCGGGGGCCATCTGGTCGCCTTGCTGGCGACGATGTCCGACACGCCCCTCGCCTGTGCCGTCAGTTGGGGCGGCCCGATGGATTTACGTGACGGTGGCGGCGTTTGCCGGAAAATGCAGGGATTTGCGCTGGCATTTCTCGGCACATGTATCCACGATGATCCTGATCGCTATGCGGATGCCTCGCCGCGCTGTCATCTCACCGCAAACATGGCGCCGCTGTTGATGGTGCATGGCACGGAGGACGATCTGGTCCCGCTGGCGCAACCGCGTCGCATGCTACAGGCGGCGGAGGCGCTTGGGGCTTCCGTGGAAGCCTTGTTTCTCGATGGCGCCGGTCATAACCCCGGATCACCGCGCGACCCATTGATGATCATGGCCTGGCAGCGGATCAACGATTTTTACACCCGGCACCTGCGGAGTTGCGCGGTCGGGTAGCGCATTGGGGTTCTGCGTAGCGATCTCCTCTCGGCGCGTTCGCGATTGAGACGATAAATTGAGGACAGGTGGGGAATACTGTATCTAACCCGGATGATGCATAGCCTTCTACATCCGGATGAGCGGTGCATTATCCTGAGTGACACGTGAATAATGCCGGCGAACCCGAACACACGGAATCATTGCGTTATGGTCAACTCACCTTCGCCAATACAGATGAAGCGGAAGCGTGGCATCGCGAGATATCTCGTGCGCTATTTATTGAATACGTTCTTCCTCTTGCTGGTATTACTCGCGCTGGGCATCCTCTCGTTCTTCATCTTCCCGCCGTTCGGCAATGAGCCGGTTGCACGCATCGTGCTGGTCGGCGCTGACGAACCGGAAACGCCGGGCGCTGCGCGGCGTTCTGATACCATCATGCTGTGCGCAGCCCGCATGAATGGCACCGGGGCCACGCTACTCTCGATTCCGCGTGATGCGCGGGTCCGTATCCCGCACCACCGCGGTCAGCAGAAGATCAACGCCGCTTTCGCATATGGGAAGATCCCGTTGCTCAAAGAAACGCTTGCCGACCCGGATCTCTTGCACGCTGATCTTCCCTATTTTCTCATCGTTGACTCGAAGGCGACCAGGGCCATCGTCGATGCCCTTGGCGGGGTCGAAGTGAATGTCGCACATGCGATGAATTATGACGATGCCTGGGGGAAACTGCATATCCATCTGAAAGAGGGCCATCAACGCCTGAATGGAGAACAAGCGGTCGGATTTCTGCGCTGGCGGAAAAACAACCATGGCGATGGCGGCAACAGCACGGATTTCGAACGGACGGCACATCAGCGTGAATTGCTCACCGGCCTGTCGAATGAAATACGTTCACCGCGTGGTCTTCTCCGACTCCCAGCGTTGTACATGGCTTTCCGAGCCAACACACAATCTAATTTGAACATCCGCCAACTGATGATGCTTGCCTGGTGCGCCTCGCGGAAAACCGATTCAAACGTCGTTCCCGGACAGATGCGCATCATTCGCGGCACGAGTTATGTCCTCTGTGATTGGCGCAAAGGGCGTGAGATCTGGGAGAACGCGACCCGGTAGCTCATGCGGATTGAAATGTTGTCTGCCCCTGCCATTCTCCACCCGCCGGCAGAGCAACCGGTGTTTCGATACCGCCGGTTTCGACACAGACCATCTGCAGATATTCGTCATCGCCGAAATCGCGCATCCGCTGGGATTTCGCGACCCAGGGATTCCAGACGACCACATCCGGCAGATGCGATTTTGTAATTATAATGGCACGGCGGTTCCCCGCATCATCGATACACAGTTGGTTCGGGGCATCGAGATAAATACGATCCGTCTCGCCGGCAAAGTGGATCGCTGGACGCGTTTCTACCTCACGCAGGTCATCGCGCAATGAATCGATGAAGGTAACGCCTTGCAATCCGGAAACGGCGGTTTGGTGGATATCGGCGACGTGAAAGTAGGTGTGGAGCGCGGTCGTGAAGGTAAACGGGGCGTTACCGGTATTGGTCGCACGCAGGACGACGTCCAATGCCGTTTCCGCCAGCTGCATGTCCAGCTCAAGGCGAAATTGATGTGGCCAGAGCGTCAGGGTGTCAGGTGAGTCGGTGAGGGCGAGCGTTGCCGCCACTGTGCCATCAGCATGTAAAGCCGTGTGAATGAGTTCCCATGTTGCGTTGCGCGCGAAGCCATGCTGCGGGAGCGGGCCGCTGCCGCCGAACTGCGGAAAAATCACCGGTATGCCACCGCGGATCGCGCGACCCGGTTCGAAATACGACTCCCGGCTGATGAAAAAGAGGTCCTCACCTGCGGTATTGGTCCAGGAGGTGATATGCCCACCGTGCAGATACACTTCCGCACCAGCCCCGGAAGGGTGATGGAGCACCACCTTGGGCAAGTCATGACATCCGGACACGATAGATACTGCCTGTGGGATGGCGAATTTTTGTAAGTCGGCGAGCATGGAGCCTCCTCGGGTCAGGTGAGCTGCCTAAGTTATTTGTCCTGCACGTATTTGATCCCTGCCTGCGGAGGGGAGAATTTTAGCGGGATCGCTGTTCACGCGCTTTTTCGCCGTTTCGCTGCCTGGTGCCGGCGATCCTGGGACAATCGTTGGACCGCCTGGTGGAATTGCTCATCGCTCACATCTTCATGCATCGGTCCCGGTGCTTCTTCACCGGCCTCTTCGGCCGCGGCTTCGCGGTTCTTCCGCTGATGGTATTCATCGTCGCCTTCGGCGGCAATGCGGCGATAACCTGGCTTGCCGGTGCCGCCCGGCCCGCCGGGGGCAGCCATGTGCTCGGCATCTTTCACCTGTGATTCACCAAGGTCTTCCGGTGAAGTAAATGGCTGATGTTCCTCGTTGTCCGTCATCGCTGCCTCCTATCGTATGATATCCATGGGCAGGATGCCCATGGCGGGCCGAGGAAAACATGCTGACAAAACAAATCACCATCAAAGGAACGGATTCCCCATGCTCATGATTCGCATTCGCTGCAGCACAGTGCTATACTATTCCGGCGCTGTACTGGTCTTGCAGGAATCGGTTCTTGCTCTGTTCATGGTCGTGGTTGTCAAGGGTGCCAATTGCTATTCAGCACTCCGCAGTTCTATTTCCGAAGGGGGAGTATGATGCGTATGTTTTTTGACGGCGACATCGGCGTGGGGCAGTCCGGGCTGGGCTATCCGGTCAGCGGCCACCCGCAGGAATTGCTGGTGATGATGGATCGTTATCGTATCGAAAAGGCGCTGGTATACGATCGCGGCGCGGTGGAATCCGGCTTGTTCGATCGTTTCAGCCTGGTGCTTGATTTTTGTGCGGGTAGCGATCGCCTGTATCCGACAATTTCGCTCGCGCCTCCCGCCACGCGCGAGATGCCGCCCCCGGATGAACTTATCGATATCATACTGGCCAAAGGCATGAAAGCGGTGCGGGTATGGCCGAATTACCATGCATTCGATTTCGACGTGTTCAATTTTAGCGCCATGCTGGAGACACTGGCAGAGCACCGTGTGCCACTCTTTTACCACTCCAATGCCGCGCAAGACCACCCGTGGGCGCATCGGCTCGCCTGGCGGAATATCCGTGAGGTGGCACAGGCCTTCCCACAATTGCCCATTATCGTTATCTGGACCGGCATGCAGGAGAATCGGCATACGCTACCGGTCCTTGAGCAATGTCCCAATGTCATCAGTGACCTTACCTGCGTATCATTCCAATATATTGAATTTGTCGTCGAGCATTTCGGCAGTAAGCAGTTGTGCTTTGCCTCGCATCATCCCATCCATGATGCCGGCATCTATACCTCCTGGATCAATTATAGCGGCATCACGGATGAGGATCGGGATGCCATTGCGTTCGGTAATCTGCAGCGACTGGTGGAGGATATTCGATGAGCACCATCTATGAGCAAGTCTTACGGGGAGAACCCATCGATTCATCCCCGTTCATTGACACACACGGCCACTTCGGTCCATGGAGCGGTACCTGCATTCCCTATGCGATGGATCGCGGGCGCGTGATCGGCGAGATGGATCGCTTCGGGTGCGATATGCTCTGGGTCTCTGCGTCCGATCCCGGCTGGGGCGATGCCATGGCGGTGAAGAATGATTATGTCTTCGCTTTTGCCGATCAATACCCCGACCGCATTATCCCCTATTGCACGCTGTCCGCCAATGAGCAGGATGGTTGCCTGGCAGAACTGAAGCGCTGTCTGGGTCGCGGACGCTGTGTTGGGGTGAAGATGCATGTGTATTATCAGCCGCCCTACACGCTACGCAGCGACTTCCTGCAGCCGATCTTTGAGGTATTGAACGAGCACAAGCTGGTGTATATCAACCATGTGCTCATGGAGCCGGCGGACTATTGCTGGGCAGTGGAAAAGTATCCGGAGATTACCTTTGTCAATGGGCATGCGCATCCGCAAGTGAATGATTACGCCAAAAATTATTCGAATCTCTATGACTGCACCTGTGCCGCGCAACCGCCGGATTGGATCACCAATGAGGTGCGGCGCGTGGGCAGCAGTACCATGCTGGTGGGCAGTGATTTTCCGCTGTTTTGCCTTGCTTTCGGGGTTGGCATGGTCGCATACGCGCAGCTTCCGGAAGGAGACAAGCAAAATATCCTGGGTCTGAACGCCGTGCGCATCATGGAGCGGATCAGTTGGTTTGATAAATCGTTGTTGAAACGCACGAAGGAGGAGGCGATTCCGGCATAACCATGAAGAGCAGCATCTGAGAATTGAGGACTCCGCCGGGAATACCCGGCGGAGTCCTCTCGCTGTTACGTGTTATTCACACGATATGGAGTTCGGCTTACTGGGCGGACCAGTAGCTGGCCTTGAACAGCGGGCCATTCTTGATGGCGCCGAAGGCAGCGCAGTTGCTCTTCAGCATGTTGAGACCGATGCCATCAGCCGCAGCGGCTTGCCCAACCGCAGTGACGGTCAGCGTGCGGACATACGGCCAGCTCGGGCTATCCGGGAAGATGGTCGCATATTTGGCGTTCATGTTCGGATAGACATAGTTGGTGGTGCCGGCAACGATGCCCAGGATGGTCACGCGCTCGGGATCCGCAATGGCGCTGGAGCAGTAGCCAATCCCATTCGGGTCGTTGGCGACTTTGTCAACCATGTCATAGTCATCTTTGCAGGTCAGGCACGCGGTGCCCGGCGTACCGGCCAGCACGGAGCTGATCAGATAGGCGCGGTTGCCACTGTGGGTGTCATAGTCATAGCACTGGTAGGTCAGGGTGGCGGTCGCGGTGTAGCCACCGTTGGAGACGAACATGCTGTACAGGCTGGCGGTGTTGGCCATGTACTGGCCATTCACGATGCTGCCCATGGCGGTGGCCGGGATCTTGGTGTTCTTCGCCACGATGAAGACCAGTTCGTCTTTCGCCACGGCGAAGGTGGAGGTGTCATTCACCGCCACGGTGTTGGAGGCATCGCCCATCAGATAGTTGGCGGGCAGGTTGGTGATACTCTGGGAGCCGAGGAACCCCTTGGCGAAATACTTGGCGCCCGTGACTTTCTTCCACACTTCGCCGGCGGCCAGCATGATCGGGCTGACGCAGTAGTCGCCCGCGAAGGTGATGCTGGTGGTGTTGGT
>Ga0272448_1004651_pt1 | contig 15519 bp, 9 predicted proteins | sample YNPCB0191_FD_202220 | JGI IMG/M metagenome (GOLD analysis project Ga0272448, IMG submission 202220) | Hot spring sediment microbial communities from Yellowstone National Park, WY, United States - YNP-CB-019-1 | ecosystem: Environmental > Aquatic > Thermal springs > Hot (42-90C) > Sediment...
CCCGTGCTTTCGGTGTTAGTTGGAAAAGTTCCAAAGTATTTAAGTGCATCTTGAAGCGCTTTAACATCGGGGTCGTTTTGCATTCCATAATAAAGTGTTCTTGTAAAGGTATAAGATGGTTTCACGGTCGTTGAAACATCAAATTGAAAGTTAATCGGGTAGGCTGCAAAAAAGTTTCTTGCCCTATGAAAGTCTTCGGAAATAAGCCTTTGCCCATTAATTCCTGTGTTAACCCCCCAGCTGTCATCTATTACAAGGTATTTTTTGCCATCTTTAAGAGTAAAATCTACCGCACTAACAGAATGTCTTCCTTGCGCCGTTTGAGGAGTTAAACTCAAATCTTCAATAATTGGCTCTGGTCGGTTATACTCATCTACATTCCAAAAATACCACACCATTACCGCCTTGCCTGTTTTTTGAATAACCGAAGCAATTGTATCAATATCACCGTTAGGAAGAATTACATAATTGCCAATTTTAAATACCGAAGCAACTTGTTGCTCGTATGCCTTGACTTGAACGGCGTCCAATTCTGCATCCGTTTTATTTTGCGAAGGGAAAAGTTCTTCTAATAAAGCTCCGTTTTTGCGAACTATTTCCCAAGCATCTACACCCCCCATTCCACCATCAGGTTTATTTGCACGCTGCTGATAAATATATCCAGCTGAAAATGTTACCCATTCACCTTCATTGACTTGGTGCATTACACCTAAAATTTTTGCTAATGAAAATGCCACACACGCTCCGCTGGAGTTTTGATTAAAAATTGGAAACTTTCTCCATTGGTCTTGTGGTTTTTCTATCCAATTAACGGTATCAATCCCCGAAACAATTTCTGAAAAAAGATAGTCTTTTTGTTTGGCCACTAAAGGGCGTGTATCTATTAACGCTCCAGTAGATGGTTGTTTTTTATTTTTAAAGAAAATCATAAGCTTTCTACTAATTTATCATAATCGTCCCATTTATATCCTAACTCTTTTATAAACATTTTTTCAAGTTTTGTAGCGAATAAGTGCTCTCGATGATAGGGAGAGTGTTTGTCGTTTCCTGGCTCTTCCTGAATTTTACATCCGCAGGGAGCATATTTTTTGCCCTCAGCCCTTGCCCTCTCATAAGCAATATCAAAAGCATCAATTTTTTTCCAGCTTATTTTTCTTTTCTTGCAAAGAAAACTTTCTATAAGCTCGTGGAGAATAACAGCCAGCTGCATATATTCATCTCCAAAAATTGAAACCCTATAATCTATTGAGCCGTCTTTATTTTTCCAATAATCACCAACCGTTTCGTATTTTTGGCGATTATGGGGTATTGATTTAATTGTTATCGTTTGTAATTTCTTCATTGTCTTCTGTTGTTTTATATAATTCATTTAAAATACCCATTCTGTTTGGAATAGACGTTGGATAATCAAGCGATAAAAAGTCGTGTTCTGGACGATAATACATTTCATCAAATTCAATATTTTTAAGGTTATTATACGCATTTTCTACAGCATCATAGAGGGTATTACCAACACCAGTTACTACTGCTATATCTTTATCTAAACCAGAAGTATAAAAATTATTTTCTTTTTTAATAACATCTAGCATCCATACATTTTTATTATCTTTAATATGAAGAAGCAATTTTTTCTCTTTATTAATATTAAACAGTCTAATAGCTACACCAAACTTATATTTTGGATTAAGCTGGTCTCCGCTAAACAATTGCTCAAAGTATTCCGATGCAGATTCAAAAGTTGCCAATTCGGCAAAAACACTATCATAACCAGGACGATTTTTACAGAACTCTCCAAAGTAAAATTTGTCTCTGCTGGGAGAATATAGAACAGACGAGTCTCCAATAGAAAGTTCGTTCTTTCTTAAGATATCCCCCTCAAGCGGTTTAAGAAAATCAGAATAAATTTGTGAGTTTTTGTCTATCCAAAACACGGAACAAAAACTACACCCGGTTTGAGGACCGGTATCTCCAGCGCCCAAATATTTTGCTTCAATATCAACATTTACTCCAACAATTTTCCCGTCAAAATTAATACTTTCCGGCGTAAATTCTTTTATATCTGATATTTTTTCTTCTAAAATAAACCCTCCCTCTTCGTAATATTTTTTCCCCTTTTTTAATTCATTAATAATTTCTTCGTGATTTTCTTTAGCGTCATCGCTTATAGGAACAACTGTAGATGCTCCCGGACTGTTGCCCTTTAAAACAAACAATCCGTCCTGATTTTCTTCGTTAAGAAACCCTATGGCGTCTTCTATATTTGAAAACTCGTGAACTTCTTGCTCTGAGAATATGGGATAATGATTTTTAACAAATTCCTTAGCCTTGTTTCTGTCTTTTTCCAATTCATAATCTGATTTAGTTGGAAACAATCCACGAAAACCAGCCTTTTTAAACTGCTCTGCATAAGGATAAAGATAATTAAAATCGCAGAAAATAAAATAATTTTCTTTATCTTTTACCCTTAAAAGCGCCTTTGTTAACTTATCGGCGTCATATTTTTTTAACATTCCATCATACAAAGATAGTCTCTTGTTTTTGTCTGCCTCCTTTTCGTCTTGTTCAATATTTAATTTTGACCAATCAGAAACTTGCCCAACATAAACCTCATTTCCCTCTTCCTGGAGGTGATAGGCAATAGGCAAACTCTCACCATAAAAGGTAAAGAATACATAAGTAATTTTGTGGTTGGGGGCATGATTAGAGGAAAGACTTTCTATTTTAACTATTTCTGTGTTAGGATTATGCTCCTTAATTATTTCTATTTGTTTATCATTGTCCTCATAGAATTTAATTATTCCCAATTCCTTTATTTTTTGCGCCTTAAAATTACCAACCAACTCATCGATTTTGTTGGGGTTACGATTTAATAGCTCCCTATCAAGAAAAAATTCTATGGGCATATTAATATTTGGAGCGTTAATTTGTTTCAAAACATTCCTTATTTCCATTTCCCTATCGGATGTATTGCCGGTAATAATCACACCCTCACCACTAGGAATAATTCCTTCGGTAATAACACCATCAAAATCATAACCAATTTTATATCGATTTATATTCATTAAACAAGTTTAATGACTAAAAACGGATTTTTTCTTTCATTCAAACCAACGACCCTTAAAAGGTGTTTAAGGATTGTTATGTTTTTCCCATTTTTTCCTTTTAGTATTCCTATTTTGGGACTATCCTTAGGAACCTCCACAACAACTAAATAACCAATTTCGTCTTGGCTAGCTGTAATGCGAAAGTTGCTCATGCCAATAGCCCTCAAATAAGAATCCAAAAATTTCACAGTTGCTGTTTCTTCCATTGATTTTTTTGTTTTTAATCGACCATTTATTTTTTACTAGACTTTTTACTAGATTTTTTTGTTTTCCTTGATTTTATTCTAGCTTTTAGCATTGGCATAATTGTATTATGTTTTAATTTTCCGACCTTTGATTTATTCTAACATATCTAAAAATTCATTAGCAACCTCTGCTGTATGAAATATTTTATCTCTTATCTGGTTTTTATTTCTTTGTTTTTCTTTGTCGTCCATATCTTTTTTGGTATCTATCATATCATATTGAGCTATTAATTCTTTAATAAATTTATAATAAGAGTCGGCAATTCCATAATTCTTTATACTCTGAATGTTTTCCAGCACAAAATCTCTTGTCATTGTTATGTCTTGATTACTGAACCTTGAAATTGTTTTGTTGGTCTTCTCTAGTTCATGGTATCTATCAATGAACCTACTCACAGATGCGGCTTGAGAAGGATGAAACTCTTGTTTAATATAAGACCTAATTATTGGTAAATCTAATGCAGACATCTTTTGATTTAAAATATTTTTATTCAACCCCAATGCATGAGCCGCGAAGTCTGATGTGTATTTTAGAAGGTCGTATGTCCCGAAAGCAACATTTCTAAGATAATAATCTATTCTTAGCGGTGCCACATCTATTCCTATTTGCTTTAATGCTCTTGAGCCAATAATGGCTATATTGCTAGTTGATTTATCATATTGCTCTTGAGTAATAACACCATTTAGATATTCTGGAATAATTGTTCTTCCCAAAAAAGCGCTATAATTAAAAGCATTTTCGAGTGCTGGCTTTACAACGTCCGGAATAGCATTAAATGCAAGCATTCCAAGATTATCTATTCCCCCCTGCCTAAATGGTAAAAGATTATCTATTATACCAACAATCTCGTCTTTCAGGGGGGCTGGGTCTTTGCCCAATGCTCTTCTAATTAAAATCTCCGGAAGAACTCCAAATGTTGTATAATAAGTATTTCCCAAAATGGGGAGATAGAAAAATTTATTGGTTCCGGGAATTGGTATATTTATTCCAGACAACCTTCTCCAGAGTGGCAACTGTTTATATTCTGGTTTAAAATCTTTCTTTTCTGGGTCATATTGAGAAAGCGCAATCAATAACTGCAGAACAGGCATCCAAGCAAACCTCTTTGTTGTTCTAATTGGGTGCTGAAATAAAGTCTTTGCTTCCTCTGTAGTAGCGAGAATGTTTGCTTTAAAGAAGGCCGCTACCCGATTAATTCTTGTTGTTTCTGATGTTGACAACCCCCTTGTCCTCCAATGGATTGTTGCATCAAAAGCATCAATCATTGCAGACGCAATATTGTCGGGTGAATCTAATTTATGTTTCCCCAAAACCCCAAGACGAGTCGATAATTCGCTATATTGAGAAATGTTTCTCATAAATTCAAGAAAATTAAATCCTTTACTTTTTTCTGTTCTTAATTGTCGTTTAATATAATCAAGGTTTTCAGCAACAAGCCCAGATTGTCCCAATCCATAAAGCGTAGCAACATCATAAACATCATCTTTTGTGGCAAGATGCTTAAATCCTCTAAAATTATCAACAAAAGGAACAAAAAAATTTTCTGCCCTTCCCATTGCAGTTATGGTGTCGCGAGGAACATTATTAACCCAGAAAATTGGAGAAAGGGTAGTTGCTAACTCTCTTTTGAAGTTAGTGAATTTAGAAAACAAAGTCATAGTTGCCCCAAATGAATTGTAATGTCTTGTCGCCTGTATGGCGTCCATTAATTTGGGGTCCAATCTAAGATAGTGTATTTCGCCATTTATCATTACCGGATGAACATTTGGGTCTACAACGCTTACTCTATACATTTTTAATAACTCTGGATTGTCTTCGAGGTCTTTTCTTATTGACTTTATTTCATCTTCTGTATAGTCGTGATAGAGTTTTATAATCTTAATAGCCTCATCTATGGTTATGTTTATTGGTTTAAGTTGGGGATTTGTTTCTACTGAAGCGAGGGCAGATGGTTTTTTAGAGGCATATTGGTAAATACGTGACAATGTATCATTTACAAAAACATCTCTAATGGTACTAGCAATTTGGGCAAATTGGCTAATATAGGGGTCGACAAGGTCTGGTCTTGTTGAACCAAAATATGGTCGATAAATTGTATTTGCCTCCGCCACATTGAACGAAAAATCATTATTAAAGATACCACCCCTTCTTAAAAGAGGGGTTAGTCTTGGATATTTCGTAATTTTATTATAAAGCTCTTCAGTAATAAGTCCACCGTCAACCATCATTTTTCTAATGGCGTTATTTAATTTTTCAATGTCATTCTCAAATTTTTCTATACCAGGAATAAGTCTCTTGGCGTCTCTTATTGCTGATTCAATATTATCGGGGGTATAATCACTTGGAACGGTTATGTCTTTTTTGCCCGAATCTAAATCTTTTTGAATTCTTGTTTTAAATTCTTTTGCTGTTAAATAGGCTCCAGCGTGGTTTCTTAGTTCAACCGGAATTTCGTTCCAAATACTATGCAAGCCAGGAGCAAGAAAAGAATTTCTAACCCTGCGTGGAGATTCAAAATTTAGAACCGCATTTATGTCTCCAATTGCCCCCTCATCAATAAACCATTTAATAGCACCATTAATTCTTTCATTAAGAGTTTTAACTCTATTGTAAATGGATTGGCTTGGTTTAAAAATAGACCAAAAATTATCAAACTCCTTAAATCTTCTAAAAACATTGAGCTGGTCCATGTAAGCATTTTCTATCCAATTCCAGGTTTTTCTTACAAGACCACCAAATCCTTCATCTTTATATGTCTTTTTAATATTATCCGTTAATTTTTGTTCGTTTTCTGCTCTAATGTTTAATCTCATTCTTTCAAGGGATGGTGCATCTTGAAGCATAATATAATCAATCCTGGCCTGATTTAAGAAATCCCATACCGCTGGTTCTTTTGCGGTTATTAATTCCTTCATATAAGCAAATGTATGTGGATATTTTTCTTCCATTTTTGGGGAACCAGATAGCCAATCAGCCATCATTTTAGCAAATCCCTCTGATGCCCACTGTTCTTTTGGATACTGTGTCATTACTCCCGTCCCAACTAAATTGTCAATAATTTCTTCTTGGGCCAATCTTCCGGCTGGAGAATTTGGCATCGTATCAGTAATATTAAACATGGCGTCTACAATATGCCCACCGGTTTCGTGTAAGAAATTTTTAAAATCATAATGTTTTTGTTTTACAAATTGGTCTAAATAGGCCTCTCCCTTTACGCCAGGACTCAACCCTCCTTTTCTGTAGGCTACATTTAAGACTCTAAGAAAATCGGATATTATTTGTGTTTCTGTTTTTATTTTGTTTTCCTTGATATTTGTCGGTTCCCAATCTCCAACAAGATTATCTGGGTGTTTTTCTAAATACTCAACGTCCCTCGGTTGGAATTCGGCAAATGGTGATGGGGAATTTTTTTCTTCCATTTCATACCTAACAACATCTTCTTTAGCCTTAGAGCTAACCACATCATAACTCATAGAATTCCTCATAATTTCCCCAAACTCATTCTTGTAATTAGGAATGAGGAACGAGTGTAATAAATCATTTACATTTCCAAAACCAAATTCTTTTATTAAAGAATTTGCGTCTCTGGTGGTTTTGGCCCCCAACACCCTTGAAACAGCGCTTCTTAATCCATCTATGCTCCCATCTGTTTCCTTAAAGGCGTCTATAATTTTTGACATTTTTTCGGTATCTAATGATTTGGGCTCTAATCTAATATTGTTAAAAACACTACTATCACCATCTCTTGCTAGTTTTATAATATTGTTAGCAATATTGTCTAATGACCTATCTAGAATTGTCCATAATTCATTAGAAGATTTTGCTTTATCAATTTCTTCTCTTGCTTTGTTTATAATTGATGGCGAAAAATCTGTGTATGACAAAACATATTTAACATAAGATTTTTGAGATAATGTGGCGGCCTGTTTTCTCTCAAAGGAAACATCGCCACGATTTAAAAAGTCGTTAATATAACCCTTAATATTACTAATAAGTTTTTCATCCTCTGGTGCCCCTTTCTTTGCGTATAATATTAGATTATCTGTTTCGTCTGGGTTTTCATAAACCCCAATTTTTGCATCTAACCCACCAAATCCATTTGGAACCAATTTATAATCAACATACCCCTCATTGGCGTCTCTTTTTGCCATGAGTTCTAAATCTAAATATGATTTGATGTCATCACCAAAAATATCCCTTACACTGAATGTAAGGTCCTTTTTTATTTTATCTATAGCATCAGAGGTTTCTATTCTTTTAAGCACCTCCGAATTAGCCGCTTCTACTGAGCTGTATAGATTTTTTATAACTTTAACTGCATCTTTAGGAGAACGATAACCTAAAGTAAGAAGGCGGTCGGAGTATCCTTGTCTCCCGTAATTTCTTTGAAATTCGGGAGTTGCTTCAGTCGCTTTAATGATATTTTTGAAGACTTCTGCTGCTTTTTCTCTTGTGTCTTCACCAATGAATTTTCCATTTCCCCTTGTTGCGTAACCCCTTGTTTCTCCATGATTTTTAAAAATATTGTAGACCTTTGGTTCGAGGGTGCCATCTGTGTCAATAATAGCCAAACGATAATAATTATCTATGTCTGGAATAATTGTTTTAAACTGTATTCCCTCTTTATTTATTATATCTATCACCTGTTTAATGTCAAACTTGTTTTTGGGGAAATCAATAAAATATAACATATTGTTACCATTATCATCTCTAATAAAATAAGCAGAACTCTTTTGATAGCCCAACAACCCCTTTAATGCCGCCAAGTATTCAACCGTTGATTGGTCTTTTAAATTTTTAAACTCAACATATGTGCTATTTTCTGCCCCATCAACCCACTCTCCCAATGCTCTATAAACAGATGCTTCAACACCAAAGTCCTTAGTAATCTTTGCAACTGCACCATTAAAACTTTTCTGTTTAGGAGAATCAAGCATTTTTAGAGCATAATCTAGGGTAGCGTTTTCTTTTGTGTTTGGAGAAACAAAGACAAAAGACGATGGAACGCTTTTGTCGTCTTTATAAATAGAACCAGCATCCTTCAAGAAAGACTTAATTTGTTCTACACTCTCTTTATTTGTTAATTGTTTTTCTTCTGGCTTTGTTTCGGTTGGTTTTGTTTCTGGCCCAACATCAACTTTTGGTAATTTTTCCAAATTTTTTAGAGAATCATTAACCAACGCCCCCTCTATCTGTTTCATTGTTGCTCTCGTACCACCCATTGCCCCCATAATTCCCCAAATGGCAGAATTAATATAAGCTTTTTCTATATCTGGACTTTCTTTAAGCGATGACAAAAAACCAAAGGCCGCATGTATTCCTATTCTTGGCGCAGCGCCCTCGATTAATCCGAGCCGACCCAAAAGTGGAACAGATGCAGCAGATGAAACCGCAGATGATATTCTGTCTTTGATTGGCGAATTAATAGCTTGGGTTAATTGATTGGTTATTCCTAAAGAAACACCCAAATTAATAGAATCCCTTATAAATTGTTCTGTGTTTTTCCCCGTAAGAATAAATTTAAGCCAATTTGGAAACTTATCTTCAAAAAACTTTATTGCTTGAGAAATGAATCTATTTTTAAGAAAAGTTTTGGTTGCGTCGGTAGCAATTCCCTTTATCAATGAAAGACCCCCTACTTCTGCTGCTGTTGCTATAAAGGTAGCTGTATAAGTTGGGTAATATATTGCTTTTTCTAAAAAAGTTTTTGGTTCATATCCACCCAACTTTCCACTTAAATCAAACAACGCAAGGGGACTTCCCCTGACTATTCCATAAGAAAGAGCGCTACTGATTTGTTTGTCTGTTTCCGTTGGTGTTTTTTGTAATTTTGAAATAATACCCTCTTCTTGTTTTCTTTTTGCTTCATTTAAGTCGGCAAAAGTTTTATCTGTAATAAATTGAAAATAATTTTTATTATTATTAATCGCACCAGCTATATTTGAAATTAGGTCTGGAATCATTGGATTGATTTCTTCTTTCTGTGGTGTGGTCTGTGGTGCAGTGGGCGCATTCGGTGTTGACGAAGCGATACCAGTTGTCGGTTGTGAGGAGGTGCTTATATTGGTAGCGCCACCAGAAACGCCCGGAGAAACATTCGGAGAAACATTCGGAAAAACATTTGGAGAAACATTGGGGGAAATATTGGGTTGTGTGGTTTGTGCGGTTGGTCGTTTTTTGGACAAATAATTAATAACAGACTCAGTCCAAGATGATAACCTTTGCCATAATCCAGAATTAGATTTCTGGGCTTGTTGTTTTAATAGTTCTATAGATTGTTGTTGATTATATCTATCAACAAATTCATCGTATGGAACTATTGGACCTCTTTTTTGTAATTTATCAATATAAGACATATTATTTAAATTATTCTCCATACATTGGATTTGGCGCCTCCCCTTGCAATTGAGCGTTTTGTGACTGTGAATCATCAGTTGATGTTTGTCCCAATGTTTGTTCAAATGCCCACAACCAGGGATTTTTAGATTCTGCCACCTTATTATAAATCCAAGAATCCGGAATAAGTTCCTCTACGCTTGCCCTAACAATTTCTTTTAGGTTATTATATTGCGGAGAGTTTTTGGAAATGAAAGCGGGGGTATAATTAAGTCCCAGATATTTACCAGCATCTATTGGGTTGGAAGCCAACTTGTCAGTAATAGAATCAATAATCATTCTTCTTCTGTCGATTAAACTTTGTGGCGTTGGTGGGTTTTTTGTCGAACCAGAAATATCTGCTTCCATATTTTTTCTTTCGTTCCATATTAATCCACCAAGAGCATCATTTTGCAAAAGCATTAATTTTTGTCTATTTTCTGTGTTTTTCATTGCATCTTTTTCAGAAACATTACCGCGAACAAAAGATTCAAAATCAATATTAGAATAGACACTAGAAGCTGGAGCATAATATCTTTGAATCCTTTTTCCGGTATTTTTATCATATACAGATGTATAATCCCCCTCTCTTACAATCTGCAAATTACTCTGGACCGTTGACATCTGGTCCTTAATAACATCTAATGGAATGCCAAGCACATTAGCAGAATCTTCTATTACAGATTGGGTTTGTGGGGGAAGCGCATCAAAAGAAATTCCTCTACCAGTATAGGTTTGTAAGATGGTGTTTAATTTATTAGATGCCTCTGTTTGAGCATCAAGCGTCTCCTGTCTTTGTATTTGCTGGCCAGTTAACATTATATTATAAAAATTTGTTAGGGTATTAAATTTATCCTGCATAAATTGCCGTTGCATATTAATATAATCAATCTTGGCTTGTCTCACTTGGTTAGCATAATCTAAATCATTTTTTTCGAGTGCCAGTTCTTCTTCTTGCGTAAGATTTTCTATTGATTTAGAAATTTTAGAAAAGAAATCATCTGTAGCGTCCTGAAACTCTCTTATCTTATTACCCAAAACAGCGGGAGGAAGAGCCAACGCCTCTCTTGTTCTTTCCATTTCCCTCATTCCGATATCTTTTTGTGTTTCTATATCGCTCCTTGCTTCTTCAAATCTTTGTTGAATTTCCCTTCTGGTCAATTCTTTTTCTTGATTTAATGCGGCCTCTGTTTCTGCTGCAGAAGGAAATTGTGACTCTATATTTTTCAAACCGCTATAAATGTCCCTAAGGGTTTCCCCAAGAAAAGAAGCAGAGGCCTCCATTCCTGTTTGATTTGTAGATACATTTGGTACGGTGGAGGTAATAGGAGATGTTTGTGGTTGCGCTGGGGGGGTATATGGTTTATATGTATCCCCAGGAATGTCTAAGTCTCTAGCATATTGCCTTCCTGTTATTGGGTCTTTTATAATATCTAATCTAGACATATTATTTAACTACTATAATCACCAGAGGTCGACGAGCTTCTAGCTATAGGTGGGTCAAATAAAAGATTCATCATTCTTTTTCTCGGATATTTTCTAATAAAAATAGTATAATATTCTTTATAAAGTTTTCTAACATATTCATCGTCAACTAGTAATTGTGGATTTAAAATAATCGCCGAATGTAAAGCTAACACATCTCCAATTTCAGGATTAAAATCTCCAAACAAGAAAGAATCAGTTGTAGAGGAAAAATTAGTTAAATAATTTCCGTTAATATTTTTTCCTTTGTATTTTGTATAATATTGTAAAATCATTTTATCTGGAACACTTAATCTTAAATAATCTATTCTAAAATTATTGGTACTTGAAAAAGACGAAGAATAGTCAAAGTCAAATTGATAAAATGTTATTTGGTGGTCATTAGGAGAACCAACTTGTATTGCTCCATTCCAAATAAAATCCAATTTATTCCAGCCAACCACAAAAGCCGAACCATCTTCTTGGTTGGTTACAGTAATCTTATAATAATTACTAGCATCACTTCCCCAATTAAAGGAGATAGAGCTGAAATTGGTTATTGTTGGTAAATATACCCAGCACTTAAAATGTCCAACATCTTTCTGTGCGTATAAATCTTGAGCGGTTACTGTTCTTTTTAAACTCGCCCTATTTAATCCAGAAAGAGAGACATTTATATCGAATCTCAAAGAACCGCTCCCTTCTTTATAAGTATAGAGGTCGTCAGAAATATTCGTTGCGTCATTTAGTGCTACCCAATTAGTGGCATTATTATAATCGAAGGAATCGATAGGAAAAGAGGCTATGCTATTTTTTGCCAAAACAACCAGTTGCCAAATACCACCGGCAGTATAAACTCCACACAACCTTGTTTCTGAAGATGTTTTTTTAATTCTTTCAAAAAGAAATTCCGCTGGTTTATATTTAAAACCACCATATTTATTTAATTCATCATTGTTGTATCTAAGAGATATAATTTCCCCAAAACCCGTTGGCAAAGAATAAACATTCTGTTCTTCATCAAAATCAAAAGCATATTCCATTTCATATCCAGGAACACCAAATTGATTAAAAACAAAAGAAGCGGCAGAATCAATCACCCTAATTGTTCTCAAGGTATCCAAATTTTGATTGCGAGAAAAGTCTTTTATTTTGGGAATAATATCATTTAGGGTCACAATAAAACAATGACATAAAAACGACTATCTTTCAACTGTTAAGTTTGGCTGATAACCAACCTGTATTTCTTCAACTCCAAATCCTGGATATGTTGTGCCCCTTATTTCAATCTTGAACCTAATCCATTCCGATGTTTCCCCAATATCAATAATTTTAGATTGTTGAGTGTTATCAGTAATTGTGTCAGGAACTTTTTTCCAATTTCCCCAAATAAAATAACTTTGTCCGGTGGGATTACTTAAATACCCTTCGTCCAAAACAATGGTTTTGGGGTCGGTGCCCGTTATACTAACAACGTGTGCCATAAGTCCACTATTATCTCCGCTAGTAATAAAAATCTCATCTCCTACGGAGATAGAATCACCAACACCATAATATGGAGTAGTAAATGTAGTTGAGTTAACCCAAGTTGCTATAGCAAATTCATTGTAATTAATCATATCTGAGGTTTGATATTTAACAATGATTTGGGAATTTTGAATTCTTCCCGATGGAAAAATTCTTGGATTGTATTTAATAGCGATATTTCTCCAAATATTATTAATGTCAGAAGACAATATTTTGGGGGTAATAAAATAACTTCTTCTTTCGGGAGAAAAAGATGGATTATTTTGGACCCAATAACTAAATATTCCATTAACCCCAGAACCACTCACCGCAGAAACCCCATTAATTCCAATAAGTAAAGCGCCCGGTATGTCAACAGCATAAACGGCTCCACCGCCATATGATTGAATAAATGTCTCGCCAAATCCCCTTTGAGTAGTTCGGGACGGTTGCGGAGAGGCAAGATGATAAAAGTTTCCGGCGCTAGAACTAAAAACCCAAATTCCTGCATTAATTCGGGGAGGAGAACCGCTAATCAAAAAGTAAACACTTTTTTCGCTTATTGCAATACCATTCCTATGAGGGAGTGTCAAATAATCATGTTCTCGAAAAGAGGTGGGAAGACTACTGGTTAAAACAAGGCTACTTCCATTCCAATATCTTAATTGTCCTTTTACATCGAACACATAAAGAATATTGTTCCAAACAAATCCTACCGTCCCCCCCTCATCGATGTTTATTTGTCTAATTTGTTCCGAATATGGGTCGTATTCAAACATTGCACCGGGGTCACCAGCATAGACCCCTCTCGCTCCAATGTAAATTTTCTCTCTAGTTTTTTGCATCCATGTAATTGTGTATTTTTCTGGAAGAATTATCGCCCCATACATAACATCATTGTTGGTTGGAGAATGTGGTGTATTAACTCGATGAATCATATTTCCATCGCTTATAAACAGAATGGGGGAGTTGCCGAAGGTTAATAAAACATGGGGAATATTTACTTTAAGTGGAGTCTGTGCTAATCCACCATTTGCGACAGAATCTGTCCACCAATTAGTTTTCCAAGCCGTTGCGCTAAAATCAGCACTAAATCGAGCCAAATCAGAACCATTACTAACCCCAGAAACAACAACAATATCTCGAACACCATAAGTTCCCGTAGTTTTTCCGGTAATTTCTATGTCTGCGTCATTTAAATTGGTGGGGGAATTAGTTAAAGTGTCTGCGGCAAAGGATTGACCCGTCCAATTGGCCTTGTATATTTTTTCACAGGCTGCCCAGTAATAATAATTTCCGTCCGAAAAATTAGAATAAGCGAAATCAGTTGCCATTTGCATTCCAGAAATATCTTGGTTGGTTGTATAAGGAAGGAGGGAATTTCCCTGAACAACCGCCCCCAACACATAATCTAAATCAACATTGTATGTTTCTCCGATATCTCCAAAGTATGTTCTAGTATTAGAAACTACCCAATTTTTTTGCTTTTGTGGAAAAATTGCTTTAGGCATTACCTTATAATTTTATTATACTCACGACTTTGCATAAACTCCCAAAAAGACATTGACAGTGTCTTGTTATTAGCGTCTGTTGTTTTAATTCTAACATCAATAATCATATAAAATGGAACCTGTATGGCTTTTGGCAGGTGAGAAGTAATTACACCCGCCGGTCTAAAACCAATTGCGTCATTCGGTCCTTTAACATAGAAAACTATTTTCTCATTGGGGTAATATCTGGCATCTAAATTATAAACAGTCGAAGAACTAATAGTCATTAAATTAACTTCTTGTATCACACCACCGCCATCACAACTAACGCCCCTTAATGTATTGTTAACTATTTTAAATCCATAAAATGAGAAACTAGAATTATTAGAAGGACCAACGGTTAACCATGATTCTAAATTAGAAACACTATTTAAAACTATATTAGTTCTAAATGCATTTTTTTTGTAAAAAGTTAAAACACCTTGCCACTCTGGTTGTTTATATATTCTAACCTCATTGTTTGCCGTTGCTCCGGTAGAAAGAACCAATTGCTCAGAGTTATTGGTAATACTTCCCCCCGATGGAATCGTTTGATTATAGCCATCAATGCTCTCAAAAAATGTTGACCAAAAAAACATATCCTCCCAGATGTTTTCATAAATCAGATTAAAAAAATCTAATCCTCTATTTAGTCCCAGACCAATTACTTTTGCCGTTCTCTCGTCTAGAGGATAATTAACGGGAGGAACATTTCTTTCTGTTATTTCTTTCTTTACCACATTTATATCCTCCTCTATCTTAGCCAGCTTATTTTCTAAAGAGATAATTCTGTTTTCGTCAATCATAATAATAAAAGTACCAATTAAGAATAATATAACCAAAGTCGCAACTAAAATCTTTTTCATATGGTATACATTGATTATTATAGACAACACTAAATAATTGTCAAGACTTGATTATTCTTTTTTTCGACCATTTTATTTTCTTTCATTTTTTATTTCTTTAACTTCTACCTGAAGGGCGACAATAGCCTTCCCTTGCTCCCTAACCTCTTTCCATAATTCATTTATCTCATTTCTTATATCAATCAACTCGTGAAAATAATCATTATTAACCCTCTTCTTAAGTTCGACCACATCTTTTATGGCATTATTATTAATTTTACCATTTATTTTATTTAAAATAAACTCTATTAGTGGCTTAATAATAAAAATAATTGACAAAGCAATAACTCCCGCCCAAGATATATCTGATAAAATTTTTAATGTTTCTATGTCCATAACTATAATCTAGTTAATAATAATCGGCGACGAGTAGTGAAGGTAGACAATATT
>Ga0272448_1004652_pt1 | contig 15518 bp, 13 predicted proteins | sample YNPCB0191_FD_202220 | JGI IMG/M metagenome (GOLD analysis project Ga0272448, IMG submission 202220) | Hot spring sediment microbial communities from Yellowstone National Park, WY, United States - YNP-CB-019-1 | ecosystem: Environmental > Aquatic > Thermal springs > Hot (42-90C) > Sediment...
TCGTCGAGGCAGCCGCGATCAGGCCGATGGCCGCCTTGCCGGCACCGATCTGCTGGGCCAGAATGGGCAGGGTGGGGTTCTTGGCGATGGTCGAGCTAAAGATCGCCAGCCCACCCACGGCACACAGGACATAGAAAGCCGAGTTTTCCTTCAACGACCCTATCCCTCCCAGAGTCGGATACTCTCCAACGGGGCAATCGGGAGCGGGAATGCTGCCCGCGGCGCCGGGCGCAGGGGGACCGAGCGCCTGCATTGCGCAGGAAACTTGCCCGCGGTCGGGCATCCTCGGGCCGATAGCCCGGACGCAGCGAACCCCCAGACATACATGCAGTATAGCACAGACCGCCGGGATGCGGTGATTGCGGAGAACCTCACATATGTGACAAAAAGGCACATTTGACAGACTGTCCATTCCGTGCTATACTGGCATATGTCAGCATTCTTCACAAAGGTGAGCAAGTTGCGCCTGCGACGAGGGGACCCAGTATGCGATCCTCTGACACAAGGGCCGATCTCCTGGCCCGGGTAGCCTCGCTCTACTACGAGCGGGATATGGACCAGCGCGCCATCGCGCGCGAGCTGGGGATGTCGCGCTCCAACGTCTCGCGGCTGTTGAAGGAGGCTAGGGAGCGGGGCATCGTGCGCGTTCGCATCCAATGGCCGCTGCACCGGGATCGCGACCTGGAGCAGCGCCTGCGGGGCACCTTTGGCCTGAAGGAGGCAATCGTCCTGGCCGGCCGCGATATGGACGAGGACGAGACGCGCACGCGCGTGGGCCAGCTCGCTGCCCAGTACCTCGACTCGGTGCTCAAGCCCGATACCATCCTGGGCGTCTCCTGGGGCCGGGCGATCCACGAGCTCGTGCGCGCCTTCGATGGCAAAGCGCGCCCGGGGGTGACGGTGGTGCAGATGATGGGTGGGCTGGGCTCGACCAACCCCAGTATCGACGGCATGGACCTGGCTCGCCGCCTGGCCGACGCCATTGGCGGCAGCTACTACTACTTGCAGGCGCCGCTCGTCGTCCGCGACCCGGCGGTGCGCAAGGCGCTGCTGCAGGAGGCCAGTATCGCTGCGACTCTCGAACTGGCACGCCAGGCGCAGGTCGCGCTCATCGGCATTGGTGCGGTCGAGCAGGCGCAGACCAGCCTGCTGCGCGCCGGCTACATCGACGCCGAAGCGCTGGAGCACATCCGGCACGAAGGTGGCGTCGGCGAGATATGCGGCCGGTTCTTCGACATCCACGGCCGCATTTGCAGGGCATCGGTCGATGACCGGGTGATGGGCATCGAGCTCGAGACGCTCAAGCAGAAGGGGCTGGTCATCGCCGTAGTCTCGGGCGATGCCAAAGCTGCGGCTGTGCTGGGCACGCTGCGCGGCCGCTACATCCACACCCTCGCTACCGACGAACGGTGTGCCAGCTGCGTGCTAGAGCTGAACACCGAACGCTGACTTGTGGGGGAACCATGAGAATCGCTATTGGCGCCGACAAGATTGGCGCAGAGCTGAAGGACCTGGTGTGCCAGCGGCTCTTGGAGTGGGGCTATGAGGTCGAAGACTATACGCCCCCACCCGAGTCGACTTGGGACTATCCCGAGGTTGCCGAAGCGGTGGCGCTGAGTATCGCAGCGGGCAAGCACCCGCGCGGCATCCTCATCTGTGGCACAGGCATCGGCATGGCCATCGTGGCCAACAAGGTGCCCGGCGTCCGGGCGGCCCTGTGCCACGATGTCTATTCAGCTGAACGGGCCCGCCTCTCGAACGACGCGCAAATCCTCACCATGGGCGCGCGGGTCATCGGCCCCGAGCTCGCCTCCACCATCGTCAGGCGCTGGCTGGAGTGTGACTTTGAGGGCGAGAAATCTCGCTCCTTCAGCAAAGTCGGCAAGATGATCCAAGTCGACCAGAAGTACCGGCACGCGTAGGGCGGTAGCTGCACCTGCCAACGCCCCAAACTCTTTCGTACCGGGTGGAGTGCGGAGCGTGTGGTCCGGTGGTTGGCTCGGCGAGAGTTTCTGAACGGGAGCGAGGCTACTTCCCCCAGAAGCAGCCTACCCGGCTGGGGCCGGAGTTCTCGGCTCCCGGGCCTCCGGCCGTGCTGTTCAGCGTGGCAGCGTGTGGCAAGTGCAACTGTCAGAGATTTTTGTTTGAAAGGATGGCGGAATGAAGGCGGCTTTCCTCTATGGCGCACGCGATGTGCGCCTGGGGACCCAGCCCGACCCCCGGCCGGGGCCGGGCGAGGCTCTCGTCAAAGTACGCGCGGTGGGCATCTGCGGTACCGACATCCACTACTATCGCGACGGCCATGTTGGCCCGACCAAGATCGTCGAGCCCCTGGTGATGGGGCACGAGTTCGCGGGCGAGGTCGTGGAGCTCGGGCCGGGCGTGACCGAAGTCAAGGTGGGCGACCGGGTAGCCGTGGATCCGGCGATGTCGTGTGATCGCTGCGAGTCGTGCCTGAACGGTTACCCCAATCTCTGCTTCTATCCCAAGTTTGTCGGCACGCCGCCCTACCACGGCGGCCTGCGCGAATACGTGACGCACCCGGCGCATCTGCTCTTCCCCTTCCCGCAGGAGTTGACGTTCGTTGAGGGCGCACTCCTGGAGATGCTCGGTGTAGCGATTCACTCCATCGACCTGCCGCGGCTCAAGCTCGCCGATACGGTGGCCGTCTTGGGATGCGGGCCCATCGGCCTGCTGATCGCCGACTTGGCACGGCGGGCAGGGGCGATCAAGGTCTACTGCACCGACATTCTGCCGTGGCGTGTGCAGGTGGCCAAGGCGCGTGGCGCCGACCTCGCCCTGAACCCCAACGAGACGGATGTGGTCGCCGAGATCATGGAAGCAACCCATGGCCGCGGCGTGGACGTGGCGTTCGACGTGGCCGGCGCCCTCGAAACGCCACAGCAGGCCGTCGATGTGGTCAAGCCTGGTGGGAAGGTCGTCATCACCGGCATCAATGCCGAGGACCGCATCCCTCTGCGTGCCACCGAGGCGCGCCGCAAGGGCGTCACCATCCGCATGGTGCGACGCATGAAGCACGTCTATCCACGCGCCATCGCCCTGGTCAGCAACCGTGTCGTGGAGATTGCCAGCCTCGCCACACATCGCTACTCACTCGACCAGATCGTGGAGGCGTTCCGGGCCGTCGACGAGCAGGTGCCCGGCATGGTCAAGGTTGTAGTCGAGATGTAATCAAAAAGGGGCGCTGCGATACACGCCGGCTGGCGTGTATCGCAGCGCCAGAGGAGACTGCAGGCATGCTGGAACTGATTGCCGCCAACACCGGCAAGGTGCTGGTGCAGGGCCACCGCGGCGCTCTGGGCCATGCGCCGGAGAACACGATGGTCTCCTTTGCCAAAGGCGTGGAGTTGGGCGCCGATCTGATCGAGCTCGACATCCACATGAGCTCCGACGGCCATCTCGTCGTCATGCACGATGGCGACGTCTCCCGTACGACCGATGGCCAGGGCCATCTGAAGGACATGACGCTGGCGGAGATCAGGAAGCTCGACGCCGGCATCCGCTTCAGCAAGCGCTTTCGCGGCGAGCGTGTGCCTACGCTCGAAGAGGTCCTGGCGTGGGCGAAGGGGCGAATCCCCCTCGTGGTCGAGATCAAGGGCGACCCACTGCCGCCGCTGGGGATCGAGGCCAAGTTGGTCGAGTTGGTACGCGCCTACGGCCTGGTCGACGACGTGATGGCCATCTCCTTTCACCACCCGGTGGTCAGACGGGTCAAAGAGCTGGAGCCGGCTATGGCCACCGGCATCCTCTACTCTGCGTGCCTCGCCGACACGGTGGGCGCTGCCCGCGCTGCCCTGGCGGATTCGGTGCGCCCACATCGTTCGTTCTTGACCGCTGCCGACGTCGCGGCGGCTCACAGCGCAGGGCTGGCGGTCAGCGCCTGGGTGGTGAACGACTTTGAGACGCTGGAGCGGCTGATGGCGATGGGCATCGACTCCGTCGGGAGCGACTACCCGGACCGCCTGCGTGCCTACCTCGACCGGGTTGGCCGCGGCTGGCCGCGAAGCTAGGTGCGGGTGCGCTGATGGACCGGTGTGAGCAGGAGGAGGTGTTGATGGCGGCAGTGCAGGGGAGGGTGGCTGCCAGGAGCGGTGCAAGGCCGTTTTGGACAGAGCGCAGGCGCGAGAGCCTCGCCTTCCTTCTGTTCATCCTGCCCAACATGACCATGTTGACGATCTGGACCTTCTATCCATTCTTTTCATCGCTCTACCTCAGTGTGACGAACTGGAACCTGCTGCAACCGGTCAAGCGGTTCGTCGGGTTGAGCAACTATGCCTCCCTCATGCGCTCGGAAATCTTCTGGAAGGTCGTCAGCAACACGGTCGTGTTCACCGTTGGCACCGTCTTCATCAAACTGGGCCTGGCGTTGGCGCTCGCCGTGCTTCTGAACCAGTGGCTGGCGGGGCGGGCGGTATGGAGGGCTATCATCTTTTCGCCCCATGTAACCACCTCGGCGGCCATGGCCCTCGTATGGTTGTCGATGTACGACCCTAACCATGGACCGCTGGCCGCCTTGTTTTCGTTCCTCGGCCTGAGTTTTCCGAACGTCATGGCCAGCACGAGCCTGGCGCTGCCGGCGATTATGGTCGTGGCCATTTGGCAGGGGCTGGGCTATTCGACCGTCATCTTTCTGGCGGCTCTGCAGGGGGTCAACCGCGACCTCAAGGACGCGGCTGCTGTGGATGGCGCGAATTCCTGGCAAGCGTTTTGGCACGTGTCCTTCCCAGCCATCTCTCCTGTCACCTACTTCCTTGTGGTGACCAGCCTCATCAGCGCCTTCCAGACTTTTGACCTGATCCAGGTGATGAGCAAGGGGGGCCCGGTCAACTCGACGAGCCTCTACGTCTTCTATCTGTATGAAGAAGCGTTCAGCTACTACCGGATGGGTCATGCATCGGCTGTGGCAGTGATCTTCTTCACCATCATTATGGCTATCACGTACCTGCAGACCCAGATCGCCCAGCGCTGGGTGCATTACTCGTGAGGCGAGCACGCGGTGCACGTTTCCTTGCGGGTCCCCAATCGGTGGCCGGCAAACGGAACGTGCGATGCGCGGCACGCGTACTGAGAGGGCATGGCATGGACTCTGTACACAGAATCAGGTCAAACCGGGCAATGGCGCGCGAGGTGGCGCGGAACGTAATCCTGCATTTGCTCATCGCACTGGCTGCAGCGCTGGTAGGGTTCCCGTTTTTCTATATGATCGGCTCCTCCCTGAAGACGCTGAGCGAGGTCTATTCGGTGTCGCTCTCCCTCTGGCCTCGCGTGCCCCAGTGGCACAACTACGTGGTTGCCTGGACCTCGGTGCCTTTTGCCCGCTTCACTCTGAATAGCATCATCTTTGCCACTGCGATCACGGTTGCCAAATTCACCATGGGCCTCACTGCGGGCTTTGCCTTCGGGCGCCTGCACTTTCCCAAGAAGGAGTGGCTCTTTTTCTTCATCCTGATCACCTTCATGATGCCCAGCCAGATCACCCTGGTGCCTCGCTTTATGCTGCTCAGGGATCTGAGGTGGATCAACACCTACCAGGGCATGATCATCCCCGAGTTCTCGAGCGCCTTTGTCACCTTCCTCCTGCACCAGCACTTCAAGAGCCTGCCCGATGAACTCTTCGACGCAGCCAAGATCGACGGCGCCGGCTACGTCCGCCAGATGTTGCAGGTGGCTGTGCCCGTCTCCAAGCCCATCATCTCAACGCTGCTCTTGCTCACCTTCGTGGCGGCCTGGAACGAGTACCTCTGGCCGATGGTTGTAACCAGCACTCTTGAGATGCGCACCTTGCCCATCGGTCTGCAGTTCTTGAAGACCCTCAATGAGGTACCGCAGTGGCACATCGTCTGTGCGGGTGCGGTGATCGTTGTAGCGCCCCTGATGGCGCTGTACGTCGCGACCCAGAAGCAGTTCATCGAAGGGGCCATCCAGGGGGCGCTCAAGGGTTGATGGCCTGCCCTTGGGCCTGCCACTGCCACAAGTGAGCAGCGCCCACACGGCTCCGCACCGGAAGGAGGTGATCAATCTAACCCGTCCACAAGCAGCAAGTGTCGGTTCTCACTGCCTGTACCGTCTCAGCTGAAGGAGAAGAGAAAATGTCTGGAGAGTTCATCGCCCGCAAACTCTCGCGCCGCAGCCTGATCAAGGCCACCGCTGCTGCTACTGGCGCCCTCGTCTTGGGTGCGTGCGCACCACAGGCCAGCCCTACCACAGCACCGACGGTGGCACCAGCGGCCAACCCTACGACGGCGCCCACGAGCGCACCCACCGCGGTCCCAGCGCCGAAGGAGAAGGTCACGGTTACATGGTGGCACGCGCTGAGCGGCTCGTGGGGAGAGTTCCTCAAGGGGTATGTGCAGTCGTTCAACGACTCGCAGTCTGCGGTCACCGTCAAGGCCGAATCTCAGGGCAGCTACAACGATCTTCGCGACAAATACGCCGCTGGCGTCGCAGCCAACACGGTGCCCGAGGTCGTTGCCCATTCCGACATGGCTTTCCCTGCCTTCGCGCGCAATGGCGCCCTGGAAGCGCTCGACGACCTGGCCAAGGGGCCGAACGGCCTCGATATGGCCGACTACTTTGGCGTCGTAGATCGCGGCAAGATCAACGGCAAGCTGTATCAGCTGCCGCTCGGGGTCAGCACGCCAATCTTCTACTGCAACCCCGACATGCTCAAGGCCGCGGGCCTGAGTGGCACCCCCAAGACGTGGGACGACCTTTTCGAGACCTACATGCCCAAGACAACGGTGAAGGAGGGCAGCAAGACCAAGATCTATGGCTTCTCCTTCCTGGCCAACGCTGACTGGTGGTGGCAGCAGAGCTACGCGTGGATGTACGGTGGCAAGCTGAGCGATGACGAATGGAACACCTACTTCGACAGCCCCGAGGTCATTGACTTCCTGACCCGCTTCCAGAAGGCGTTCCAGGCTGGTCAGGCCTACATCCCGACCAGCGCCGATGGCGGCGCCAAGGGCTACTTTGCCAGTGGCTTCGCCGCCATGATGGTCGAATCGACCGGAGTGCTCGCCTCCATCGATGGGCTGACCAAAGACAAGTTCAAGGCCGAGGTGGGCTACATGCCCCAGGGGCCCAAGGGCCGCATGGTCCCCACCGGCGGCAATGGCCTCTCTGTCTCGGCCAAGCTGGCAGCCAGCAGGCGCGACGCGGCCTGGGAATTCGTGCGCTGGACGCAGCAGCCCGACCAGATCGTCGCCTTCGACAAGGCTACCGGGTACCTGACCTACACCAAGAAGTCGTCCGACAAGATGGCGGACTTCCTGGCGAGCAACCCTCGCTACAAAGTGGCGGTGGACCAGATGGCCTGGTCGCGGCCACAGTCGAACATCCAGACGATCCCGCGCGCGGCCAATATCTACTTCGACGCCATGCTGCAGGTCTTCCAAGGGGGCAAGGACCCCAAGACCCTCATGCCCGAAGTGCAGAAGCAGGTGCAAGCGATTCTGAAGGAGGAGGGTTTGAAGAAGTAGCCACCCTCTGTACTCCGGGGCGCGCCACACCCCTGTGGGTGTGGCGCGCCGTTTCCCTGACCCTTACGAGGCGTTGGATTGGCAGAGAATATCCCTTGGTCCGAACGTTACCCCGCCGCCACTGTCCTGCACATGGAAGGCAGCCTCGAGGCAGCGCTGGCGATGATCGCGGCCGCTGGGTTCAAGCGGGTAGAGCTGTGGGGCAGCGAAGCGCACCTAGACCCGCGCCTCCACCCCGATGTGCGGGCTGCCAAGCGCGACCTGCGCCGCCTGGGCCTGCGCGCACACTCGATCCACACCCCCTACGACCACCTCAGGCTCGGCCACCCCGAGCCGGGGCTGAAAGCGGAGTGGCTGCGGGAGGTGGGCGCCGCCCTGGAGATAGGCGCCGAGTTGGGCGCACGCATCGCGGTGGTGCACGTCACCAGCGATGTGAAGTCCCTCCCCGACGAGGCCTACAACGAGAGCCGGGCGCTGGCTATCGAGTTCGTGGAGACGCTGAACCGGCGCGCCAGGGCGCTGGGCATGCGCCTGGCGGTCGAAAACCTTCCGCTCCTGGGGCACCGCCGCTTCGGCTCTTCGCTGCAGGAGCTGGCCGAGGCCTTCCCCGACCCCGAGATCGGCTTCTGTCTCGACGTGGGCCACGTGCTGGTGAACGAGATGTCGCTGCGGGCCGAGGTGCAGGCCGTGGGCTCGCGCCTGATCTCGGTGCATGCCCATAACAACGATGGAGAGCGCGATCGCCATTGGCCGCCGGCCGAGGGCGTGGCCGACTGGAGGCAGGTCAGGAGGGAGCTGGCTGCGATCGGCTATGAGGGGCCTTACGTCCTCGAAGTGGTGCAAAGCCGGGAGATCGAGCGAGGGGCGGACCCGGCCGGGCTTTTGCGACAGCTCGCGGCGTTTGCGGAGGAGGATGCGAAGGCGTAGGCCAGGCTTTCCGGCAATGTCGTCCGGCAAAACCTGCGGCGGCTCCTGGCGACTCCCTTGCGCGGGGCTCAAGCCGCCGCGCTGAGAACACAAAGCCTCCTCAAGGAGGCTATCCAGCCCGCAGGGCTTTGTATTCTCAGCCCGATGGCTTCAGCCTCGGGCTCGCCGGCGGTCGCGCGAGTTTGCCCTGACCGCATAGGCTTTGCAGCCTGCCCCACGGTTGGCCGTGGGTGTGGGGTCGGACAGGCTGGGAAGCCTGTCCCACGTGGGAGGGATGCGATGCACAAAGTCTATCGACGCTTGTGGCGGGTATTGGCTGTGGCCTGCCTGCTGGCGGCGCTGGCCGGCTGTGCGCCGGTTTCGACGCCGGTGCCGCCCACGCCAACGGCCACAGTGGCCCCCGCACCCTCGGCTACGCCGATGGCCAAGCGGTGGACGCCGGGGCAGTTGGAGATCCACCTCTTGGAGGTGGAGCACGGCGATGCACAGCTCATCGTGAGCCCCACGGGCGAGACGATGCTCATCGACTGCGCCCGCCTCGAGTTCGCTCCCAAGGTGGCCCAGTACTTGCGTGAGGTGCTGGGCGAGGCAACGGTCGATTACCTGGTGCTTTCCCACTATCACACCGACCACGTAGGTGCCTTTGTGCCCCTTGTGCGCGACGAGGGCCTCAAGATCCGCAAGGCCGTCCTGGACCGGGGCGGCGGCCGCGACGAACTCGACGAGGCCAAGTACCATGACTACTTTGACTATGTGACCGACCCCGCTCACAACCTCAAGCGCGTGCGCCTGCGCCCCGGCGTCACCATCGACATGGGGCCCAGAATGACCGTGCGGGTGCTCACCGTGGGCGATGTGGATACGCGCACCAACGCTGGCGTACCAGTGGTGGGCGAGAATGACAGCTCGGTGGTCCTGTGGCTGACCTTCGGCCGCTTCGATTATTACACGGGCGGCGACCTGAGCGGCGCCGACAGCTTCCGCTACGCCAACGTGGAAAAGGCGGTGATCTCCCTGCTCCCACGCCAGGCCGACGCCGCCAAAGCGAACCATCACGCGGTCGAGTACAACAACAGCCCCGAGTTCATGGCCGCCCTCAGCCCGCAGGCACTGCTTATCTCGGGCAACACCGGCCTGATCAAGCTTGCCACGCTCAAGCGGTTGGATGAGCATTCCGATCTGTACATCACCGAGCCGATCCCCGGCTGGGAAGCATCTGGGGATATCGTGCTGGCGAGCAAGGATGGTGATACCTTTGTGGTGGAAGGCAAGACCTATACGTCGAAGTAGGCTTGCGAGGCACACCCTCCCTGTGGCCGCTTGTATGTTGGTCCTTACATCTTTGAATGCTTGCCAGAATGTGGAGGTTCCGATGACAGTGACTCCCGAGACCGTAGCCCCGGCACGGCCGCTCAAGATCCTTGGCCACCGTGGTGCGCGGGGCATTGCGCCAGAGAACACACTGGCCGGGTTCCAGGCCGGCATCGACGCGGGCATCGACATGATCGAGCTGGATGTGCACCTCAGCAAGGATGGCGAGCTGGTGGTGATGCACGATCCGCGCGTCGAGCGCACCACCGATGGCTCGGGGCTCATCAGCGACATGACCCTGGCCGAGATCAAGCGGCTCAACGCTGCCGCCAAGTTCACCGGCAAGGACTATGGCGTCGAGCGCGTGCCCACGCTCCAGGAGGCCTACGATTTCGTGGCCGGCAGGGTGGGCATCCAGATCGAGATCAAGACGCGGGCCGACGGCAGCCGCTACCCCGGCATCGAGGAGAAGGTGGTCGACCTGCTGCGCCGGAACCACGCCGTGGAGAGCGGCCTCATCTCCAGTTTCGACTTCCCAACCCTGGAGAAGGTGCACGAGCTAGAGCCTCGGCTCGCCCGCTACGCCATCGTGTCAACAAACTATTTCAAGGGCGTCGGCAGCAAAGGGCCGGAAGGGGTCGTCGCGGATCTGCAGGGTCACGGTTTTGGCGCCGTCGCCGTGGAAAAGACCTATCTGAGCGAGGCACTCTTCTCGCAGCTCAAGCAGGCCGGTTTTACGGTGGGGGTGTGGGTCATCAACGACGTCCAGACCATGGAAAAGTTCGCGCACATGGGCGTCGATTTCATGACCAGCGACCGGCCGGATATCCTGGTGCCGGCCTATCGCAAGCTCTCTCAGTGATGCCGTGAGCGCGGCGCGATGCCGCGGCCGCGGGCAGTACCTTGGTGTGCCCAGGCGGCAGCCGGGCGTTCTGATCCAGCCCTGCCCGGCGTATCCCTGCTTGGGGGTTTGGCGGGCCGGCCGCTGCAGACCGCCAAACCCCCACCTGAAGGGTTCTGTGCCGGGTGGGCTCAGAGGGTGTAGCCCGGTCTCCCGGCCGGGAGCCGAAAAGGATTGTCATGTCGAGGCAATGGAGAGGATCGCAAGGAGGGGCGCTCGGCAGCCTGCCCTTGCCCAGTGAAGACCAGTACCTCTACTGCATCCGCTGCGGGCAGTGCCTGTCGGTGTGCCCCATCTACCGCGAGACGCTGCGCGAGACCGACGGCCCCCGCGCGCGGGTCGCGTTGGCGCGCAAGGTGGCCGAGGGGGAGTTGGCGCTCAGCCCCAGGCTCGTCGACAACATGTACGAATGCCTGGCCTGCGGGGCGTGCAACGCTGCCTGCCCGGTCGGGATCAAACCGGCCGACCTGGCCCTGGCCATGCGCTACGTCATCCATGAGGCTCTGCCCCAGCCCTGGTGCAAGCGTCCCATCTTCCACGGCCTCTTCCCGCACCCGGGCGCCATGGACCTGGCGCTCTGGCCCCTTCGCCTGTACCAACGGCTGGGCGTGCAGGCGCTGGCGCGCCGCACCGGGATCCTGAAGGCCCTGCCCGCGCAGCTCCAGGATATGGAGGCCATGCTCCCGCCGCTGCCACTGCGGCCCCTGCGGGCGACGTTGCCCGAGGTGACGCTGGCCATCGGCCCCGCGCGCCGGCGGGTGGCCTTCTTCCTGGGCTGCTTCCAGAACCTGCTCTTCGCCCAGGCGAGCGCGGCGACGATCCGCGTGCTGGCGCGCAACGGCTGCGAGGTGGTCACGCCCAAGGGCACCCGCTGTTGCGGCATGCCCGCCCTGGGGTATGGTGAGCGTGACCTGGCGCGCGACCTGGCCCGCCACAACATCGACATCTTCACGGCGCTGCAGAGCGACGTGATCGTCACCGACTGCGCTACCTGTGGCAGCACCCTGAAGGAGTACGGCGCCCTGCTCGCCGACGACCCAGCCTATGCCGACAAGGCTCGCGCCTTCAGTGCCCGCGTGCGCGATATCAGCGAGTACCTGGCTTCCATCAACATCCTTCCCCCGCGGGGCGAGATTGCCGCGCGCGTCACCTATCACGACCCGTGCCACTTGGTGCGTGAGCAGAAGGTCAGGGCGCAGCCTAGGATGCTGCTCAGCATGATCCCAGGCCTGGAGTACGTGGAGATGAGCGAGGCCGACGGGTGCTGCGGCTCGGCCGGCACGCAGCTCATCACCCATTACCACAACTCGCTCGGCGTCAACTTGCGCAAGATGGAGAACGTGCGGGCCACGGGTGCCGACCTGGTGGCCACCGGCTGCCCTGGCTGCCGCATGCAGTTGGCGATGGGAGCCCGGCATTTTGGCGTGCAAGTGCGCGTGCTGCACCCGGTGCAGCTCCTCGATGAGGCCTACCAGGCAGAGGGAGCCAAGCACACCTGAGCGAAGCGGACCGCCAAGGGGCGCACTCGGGGCCTCAGCGCTCTGACCGCCCTTCGTAGTGAGCGCTTTATACTACAACCGTACTTGCCTATCGGGCCATACATGCCATCCGGGCATCACGCTTTGCACGTGACCGGAGCGGGACCCTCTGGCAGGCGCGGAGCAGGTTTGCCGGCTGTTGCCGGGTCCAGGTTGGACCAAATACGGTTGTAGTATTTAGCGCTTTCCCCCTGCGCCGGGGTGGCCAAGGCGCTCAAGCGCCCACTACGAAGCTGGCCTCGCGTACCGTGAGAGGAGAGTAGCGCATGCTCGACAAGCGCATACTGCGTGAGCTGGAGGGCATCGTGGGCAGGGACCATGTGCTCACGGCGCCGGAGGACTTGGTGGCCTTTGCCTACGATGGCACCTTTGCCGAGCACCGGCCCGACGGGGTCGTCAGCCCCGCCTCGACGGAAGAGGTGGCGCGGGTGCTCCAGGTCGCCAACCGCGAGGGCATCCCCGTGGTGCCGAGGGGCATGGGCAGTGGCCTGGCGGCGGCATCGATCGCTTTCAGCGGCGGGCTGGTGCTGAACCTGACGCGCATGAACCGCATCCTGGAGATCGATGAGGAGAACATGATCGCCTGGGTGGAGGCGGGTGTCGTCACCGCCGACCTGCAGGCCGCGGTGGAGGCGGTGGGTCTCTTCTACCCGCCAGACCCCTCGTCGATCAAACACTCGACCATCGGTGGCAATGTGGCCTGCAACGCTGGCGGGCCGCGCTGCCTCAAGTACGGCGTCACGAGCGATTACGTGTTGGGCCTGACGGTCGTGCTGGCCGACGGGCGCGTGCTGCGCACCGGTGGTAAGGCCATCAAGAACGTCACCGGCTACAATCTGACCCAGCTCTTCGTCGGCTCGGAAGGAACGCTTGGCGCCATCACCGAGGTGTTGCTCAAGCTACAGCCCAAACCCAAGCACGTGCGCACCGCTATGGCGGTGTACAGCGACCTGGATGCAGCCGCCAAGACCGTGGACAACATGCTGCGGGCGGGCATCGTTCCGGCGACGATCGAGTTGATGGACGACACGACGATCCACACCATCGAGGAGTACCTGCACCTGGGCCTGCCCACCGATGCCGCGGCCATCCTCATCCTCGAGGCCGATAGCGGCGACGAGCAGACGGTGTTGCGCGAGATCGACGGGATCGCGGCCGTAGCGCGGCAGAGCGCCGCCGTGGAAGTGCGCGTGGCGCAGACCGAGGCCGAACGCAACGACCTGTGGCGCGGGCGACGCTCCGTCTCCCCGTCGCTCGCTCGCCGGCGGCCCAACAAACTGGGCGAAGACATCTCGGTGCCGCGGGCGGCCATCCCCGAGGCCATCCGGCGCATCAAGGCCATCGCAGAACGCGAGGACTTGCCCATCGTGGTCTTTGGCCACGCCGGCGACGGCAACCTGCACCCCAACATCCTCTTCGACAGGCGTGATGCCAGCGAGTGGGAGCGGGTGCAGCGAGCCACCGGCGCAATCTTTCGCGTGGCGGTGGAGCTGGGCGGCACCCTCACCGGCGAGCACGGCGTGGGCGTGCTCAAGCTGCCCTACCTCGAGATGGCCATCGGCCCCCTGGCCATCGAGGTGCAGCAGGGGATCAAACGCCTGCTCGACCCCAAGGGCATCCTGAACCCCGGCAAGAAGCTGCCGCTGGCGGAGTGATGATGGGCCAACATCAACCTCCCTACCTCCTGGGCATCGATTGTGGCACGCAGGGCGTGCGGGCAGGTCTGTTTGACCTCGAAGGCCGGCCCCTTGTGTATGCGGCGCGTGAGTATCCGGTGCGCTTTCCCAAGCCGGGCTGGGCTGAGCAGGACCCTGAGGACTGGTGGGTGGCACTGGTGGCCGTGGTGCGCGATTGCCTGGCGCGGAGTGGCGTCGCTCCGGCCGAGATCGCCGGGTTGGGGCTCGATCACACCTCGTGCACCGTGCTTGCTACCGACGAGGACGGCACTCCGCTGCGGCCGGCGTTGCTGTGGATGGATGTGCGCGCCCACGAGCAGGCCGCGCGGGTTACGGAAAGCAACGACCCGGTGCTCAGGTATGCCGGTGGGGTCGAGTCACCGGAGTGGATGCTGCCCAAGGCCCTGTGGATCAAGGAGAACGAGCCTCAGGCCTATCAGCGCGCGGCACGCATTGTGGAGAGCCTCGACTGGCTGGTGCACCGGCTCACTGGGCGCTGGGTCGCCTCGGTCAATAACGCCACCTGCCGCTGGAACTATGCCCGCCCTGAGGGTGGCTGGCCCAGTACGCTGCTGGAGCGCCTGGGGGCCGGGGAACTGCTCGACAAATGGCCGCGCGAGGTGCTGCCGGTGGGTTCGGTGGTGGGACCCCTCTTGCCGAGGGTAGCCACCGAACTCGGCCTGGACCCTGCCACCCCCGTCATCGAGGGTTGCATTGACGCGTACGCGGGCATGATCGGGCTCGATGTGCTGCAACCGGGCCGCCTGGCGCTCATCACGGGCTCCTCCACCTGCCACCTGGCTGTGAGCCGGCGGGAGGCGTTCGGCTCGCGCCTGTGGGGGCCGTACCAGGACGCGGTGGCGCCGGGCCAGTGGATCCTCGAAGGGGGACAGGCGTCGACTGGCTCGATCGTGCGCTGGTTCATCGACCGCTTTGCCAACCGCGAGCAGTGCGAAGCAGAGGCCGCGGGGGCCAACGTCTACGAGTTGTTGGATGCCAGGGCTGCCGAGGTACGCGCCGGGGCAGAAGGGCTCGTGCTCCTGGACTACTGGCAGGGCAACCGCCTGCCGGTGCGCGACCCACTGGCCCGAGGGGCCATCTGGGGCCTGAGCCTGAACCATGGCGTGGCGCACATCCTGCGTGCGATCTACGAGGGCACCGCCTGTGGTACTCGACACATTCTCGAAGAGATGGCCCGCGTGGGGCTCCACGTGTCGGAAATGGTGGCCTGCGGTGGTGGCACCAAGAGTGCCCTGTGGATGCAAATCTACGCCGACGTCTGCCAGGTGCCTATCGCACTGACCGAGGTACAGGAGGCCACCGTCCTCGGCTCCGCCATCGCTGTCGCTGCCGGGGTGGGCGAGTACGCGAGCCTGCGGGAGGCGGCGGACAGGATGGTGAGAATCGCGCGATGGGTTGAGCCCAACCCGGGCCTCAAGGCTGACTACGATCTGCTCTTCGAGCAGTACCTCGCCACCTATGCACAACTGCGCGAGCCCATGCACACCGTGGCGCGCTGGGTCGAGAAGACCTGATGATTGCCCTCCACCTCCAACTCTGCTACAATGTGCGCGGCAGGCGCCTGTAGAAGGGAGGTCATGCCATGCCACGCCTGGCTGTGTTCTGGCTGCTGCATGCGGCGGCGGCCGCGGTCTTTGTGGCG
>Ga0272448_1004653_pt1 | contig 15512 bp, 19 predicted proteins | sample YNPCB0191_FD_202220 | JGI IMG/M metagenome (GOLD analysis project Ga0272448, IMG submission 202220) | Hot spring sediment microbial communities from Yellowstone National Park, WY, United States - YNP-CB-019-1 | ecosystem: Environmental > Aquatic > Thermal springs > Hot (42-90C) > Sediment...
TCTTTAATTGACCGGCATTGGTTGCAACCGTGATATCTGCCAAGAAAGAATCCTCAGTTTCTCCTGAGCGATGAGAAAACATACAGGCGTAGCCGGATTTTTTTGCCAAGTTGATAGTTTCCAATGTTTCAGTTATAGTGCCGATCTGGTTTAATTTGATAAGAACCGCATTGGCGATACCCTGCTTTATGCCTTCTGCCAGAATCTTCGGGTTAGTAACAAAGATATCGTCGCCGACAAGTTGAATCTTTTCTCCTAATTTCTTAGTCAAAATCTTCCAGCCATCCCAATCATTTTCTGCCAAGCCATCTTCTAGAGAGATAATCGGGTATTTTGAAACAAGACCCGCATAATAATCAACCATTTCTTCAGAAGATAAACTCTTTTTATCTGCCTTAAGTAAATATTTGCCGTCTTGATAGAACTCGCTAGCCGCTGGGTCAAGAACAATTGCTACATCCTTGCCAGGTTTATAGCCTGCTTTCTCAATGGCGGCAATAATCACTTCTATTGCTTCTTCATTACGCGAAAGGTTCGGCGCAAAACCGCCTTCGTCACCTACTGAAGTGCTTAAACCCTTTGATTTTAAAATACCCTTTAATGTATGATATACCTCGGAAGCGTAACGCAATGCTTCTCTAAAAGAAGGCGCGCCAATAGGAGCAATCATAAATTCCTGTATATCAACATTGTTGTCTGCGTGCTTGCCACCATTTAGGATATTTAAAAAGGGAATTGGTAGCCTTACAGCGTCTTTGTCGCCAAGATACTGATAGATTGACTTTCCTTCATCACAAGATGCTGCCTTTGCAGTTGCCAAAGAAACTCCCAATATGGCATTAGCACCTAACTTTGCTTTATTCTCTGTTCCATCTAATTTAATCATCAAATAATCTATCTCTTTTTGCTTCTTTGGATTCTTCCCGATAAGCCCAGGGGCAATTATCTTGTTTACATTTTCTACTGCCTTTAAGACCCCTTTACCTAAATACCTCTTTTTATCGCCATCGCGTAACTCCACAGCTTCGCGCGTGCCTGTTGAAGCGCCCGACGGCACCGCTGCCCTGCCTATTAAGCCGTTATCCAAAACCACATCTACCTCAACCGTTGGATTACCCCTTGAATCCAGAATCTCCCTTGCCTTTACTTTTTTAATCTTTGACATTTGCCTATCCCCTTTCGTTAAAAAAATAATATTGTGTTATCTATTAGACACAATCACCTTAAATACTTTTTTGTCATCATAAATAATGGAATTGAAATAAACTGCGCTATAACCGAGAAAGTGATTAGCATCGGAATTGATATATCATATAATATGCCCATAACAGCGCTGCCAAGAAACCAGAATAAGCCATAACCGGCATTAAATACACCATAAGCTGTTCCTCTTTTGTTTACAGAAACCATATAGGCGATGGCTGCCCTCATTATTGATTCCTGGGCCCCCATGCCAATGCCCCACAATGCTATTCCCAGCAAGGCTGAATAAAAGCCTCCTAAAAATACCAAAGGTGCAAAAAATAATGATACAAGTATAGCTACGGCAAGGATAGATACGCCTTTTATGTCAAACAGCCTGCCAAATAAAAGGGCAGCAAGGGCATCAATACCCATTGCAACGGCGTAAAAAACAGGAATCCAGTTATCCGAGGCAATGGCCACCTTTTTAAAATGGTAGGCAATCAACGGAAAATCAACATATCCTGCGGCTACAAGAGAGACAGCGGCAAGGTATATCCAGAATATCCGGGGAAAACCTTTGGCCTCCAAAGTAACTGAAGTTCCTTCCAAGTCCTTCGGTCTGGGATAAAGATATCTCGCTATCAAAAGGACGCTTAGCGCTAAAAGGGCAGGTATAAGTAAGATAGCGAAACTTGCCCTATATCCTCCTTTAACATAAAGAACAACTGCTACAATCAGAGGCCCGAGCATTGCCCCTATTTGATCCATGGCCTCATGCAAGCCAAATCCCCAACCCCTGCCTATTTCTTTGGTTGCATGCGAGAGCATCGCATCGCGGCTGGGAGTGCGGATAGCCTTTCCTATTCGTTCCGATATCATAAGAACTGCGGCGACTTCCCATCTGCCTGCCAAGGCAAGAAGCGGCACAGCCAAAAGATTGACTGCATACCCAACAATGGTCATCAGCCAGTATCTTCCTGTTTTATCACTGATATAGCCAGAGAGAAGCCTAAGGATATACCCGACTAATTCTCCAAATCCCGCAACAATCCCAACCACAGCTCCACTTGCACCTAACAAAGCAAGGTATGGCCCTGTAATGCTGCGGGCACCTTCATAAGTCATATCAGCAAGAAGACTTACCACGCCCAATAAGATGATAAACTTAAGGGTTGTCTTTCTTATAGAATCATTGAAAGCCATATTTAAAATACCCTTTCCTTTAAACCCGTAAACAAAAAACCTCCACCTGATTATCTATATAGGTAGAGGCTTTAAAAACCTCTACCTTGTTCAAGTAGAGGTTATCAGCTTACTGCTTTGTTAAGCGGTTATGAGGCGGACCTCATCGCCTTTCGAGTGTTATTATATTTATTATACTGCTAAAAGTCAAGAAAAATTCATGTCTAGTCCAAATGGGGTCAGATTTATTTTTTAAAAATTAATTCTCTAATCTTTTTCTAGAAACTTACTGTACCTGATACACCCCAATCAGCAAGATTACCAAAGAGCTTAACTTGGCACGCATTCTTACCCTGTTTCTTTTCAACGCTATAACGCTATAGCCTCCAGTGCTTGTTTTCAGTTTTAAGCACTTATAACTTATTTGGGGGTAATAAGCATTTTCATCGAGAGCCGCCTGCATTATATTTCTTAAAAACTTTCTTTACGAAATCTAAATATTCTTGACTATCCTTCTCGGAAACAGTAAATCTGCCTTCATAAAGATTAAAATTGCGCTTCTGTCTCATCTGATTACCCAAAACCAGGATATCTTCATCCCCAAGCACCTGGCTTAGTTTTTCCAGAATTTTGACGTGATGCCCAATTGCGCTTCTTACTTTATACCCTCTCTTGGCAATCAAGACTATACCCAATTTTATCAAGGCATCATAACTGAATTTAAAGATAACATCAGGAATATCTGAATCTTGCGCTATCTTAAAGTCATGAAAAGCGGACTCCAAAAATCGCTCAATTTGTTCTTCTTTAAATGAAAACTTTTGAAAATACGGCCGCTCAAAATTAATCATATAAGTTTTATTGTCCTGCCTTTAAAGACATTACTTATAAAATAGTCTTTACCTTTTTTCTTCTTCTCAAATTCCCTTAAACTTAAATTAGTTACATTGATTTCTCTTAAGATATCTTTTTGCAGCTTAGCAACTGCTTTTTGCAATTCCAAAACAGAGTGGGAACCAATCGCTAAAATATCAATATCGCTTGAGGAATCCATCTTATTGGTGGCATAAGAACCAAATATATACGCCTCCTTAATCCCCTTAATGTGTTGCAATAACTCTTTAAGCCTTTTTTCTAAACCATAGGTCTTAAGGAATATTTGGCGGTAATGCTCCAAAACAGGATTATCCTTGGCAAGAAAAAAATACCTCTCTTTCCCACGGAATTCGCTTCTAAAAAGACCTTCCTTTTCGAATTCCTTAAGCTTTTTTTCGGTATTCTTAGGGTCAAGCTTTAAAAGCCTTGCCAGTTCGTTAATATAGACCTCGGCATCAGGGTTAAGAAAATAATAATCCAATAATTTTATTGCTACCTTTGAACGTAAGGATATCATCTTTTCACCATATTTATGGTAATAAGTTACCATAAAAAAGCACCCCTGTCAAATAAAATCCTCGCCCCCGAGGTACTTTTACCGAGGGGCTTCCTCACCACACCCTGAGCAAGCAAAAACCTCTCCTTTTGTTAACTTAAAGGAGAGGTTTTTTGCGCGTCGAAGGGTCCTTATATCAAAAATTACGAACCTATTTTAAGAATAAATCCGTTTAATGGCACCGCCGCTTGGGCGGCTCCCGTATCTCCCGTGCATCAGTCGGCCTTGCTGGGGCAAGGCCTCCTTTGGCGCTCGCTTGGCTGCTCGCTTCTTGCTAATGCAACGCGTGTTCGGCTTTGCTGTGGCTGGCGGTCGGGTGCGGGCGGCCGCCAGCCACTTGCGTCCAAAATCAACTTTGTTTATAAGATGAGGTTTGTCCGCCGTCTCGCCTAACACATGCTAAAAAATTCTCTCAAACGGCGAGACACATCGCCTTTCACGCGCAGCGCTTCAAAACTAAACCTCTGGGGCGGGCGTGGTGCGGGCACGCCCGCCCCATAAAAAGCCGAAAATTTTGCTTCAAAGAACAAAGATTAGAAAATGTTTTGCGTCTGTTTCTATTTAGAGCTATTCTCTCCGCGGCAGGAGCTATTGGCATAGGTTGTTTAACCTTGCCCTCTTTGGGAGTTTTTCTTAGTAACGCTGGCGTTTTAGCAATTTTTAATAAGTCTTCAGCATATTTATTGAGTTCTAAATTCATTTCTTTTAATTCTTTTATTAACTCCTCATATTTAGGAAATGTTTTCTGGATATCCTGCAACTTTTTATCTTTATTCGATGGAGTCTTAAGTGCCTTATCCCACCATCTACGGAAATCTGATTGCCATTTTGTTAAATGCGGCCTGATACCATAATTTTGAACACGAAAGATTAAATCAGCTATGCCAGCCTCCCGTTCAATTTCATTTAAAGAAAGATTGGTAAGAAGATCTCTCGTAATTGGAAAAAGGCTATAAAGTGAGTCATAAACATCAACGATAATATCAAAATTTTCATCGAAAATTAGAGCTGCTTTTCTTGTTTTCAATTGGACATACAATTTCCAAGCAACAATTCTGTCTTGTTCTGTAGGCTCATATGTTATATTACCGAGTGAAAAAGGTAAATTTATACTTATTGAGCTAACTCTATATTTTCTCTTACGGGACAATAAATATACTACTAAAAAGACTAAAATAACAAATAAAACCCCATCCCAAAAGGTAAATAATGCAGTAAATTGTAAAATTGCTTCAATAATTTTAGATAAATAGCTTATGAAAAACGATATTTTCATTTCTGTTTATTTATTTACTTGTTGATACGCCCATTCTATCCAGCCAGCAAATTTATCTGGTTGCCAATCACCAACCGCATTAGATGGAATTCCAGCTGGAATATCTCCCCAAGTATCTTTTAATCTTATACCTAGTATCCCTTTTCCTTGCTGTATGCTTTCTTCTATTTCCCACTTAACCCAATTACTCTTGGCGGTATTTGTCCCAATAAGGACGACAGTTACTGATGCTGGCCTAATGTATTCTTCTCGAATAACTCGTTTAACATATTCAATGTCGCTACTATTGATTCTATAGTCCAGCTTATGATTATAAAAATCGAAATTATCGAGAATGTTACGTAATCCCATAAAACCAAGTACTTGTTGTGTATCGCTGTGATCAAAACTTATAAATATTCTTCGTTTAATCATAATTTACCTCCATTAACTTTTCTCATGATTAATAAATACTTAAATCCTCTAAGATAAAAATTAAACCTTTTCGCTCTTTCGTGCCAAATAGGAGTATTTGAGGTTTGATTATGCCTTGAAATACAAACTAGATCTATTGGCGTAAAGTATCTTGTTAGTATTTCGTATAGTCTAAAGCCAACGGGAATAAATTTTTTTTGTTTACACTGGTCCCCTATTAACCATGCCATTACTTTTGTTGGTTTTAATATTCTATGGATCTCTTTTGCAACCGTATCCAAAGCAATAAAAAAGTCTTCCTTTTCACATGATAGCCTACCTATACACCTTGGATCATCTGAGTATTTAATATTATCTGAATATGGAGAATCTATGAAAACAAAATCTACTGAATTATCTTCGAGTGGTATTTTACGAGCATCATTTTTTATTATATCTTTACGCCGTGGCGCCACATCATAACCGATTACCCTTCGGCCTTCCTCTTTACAAACATCGATAGTTGTACCGCTACCACACATTGGATCCACTACTAAATCATCTTTTTTTGTATACCTTTGAATTAAATTCCAGATAATAAAGGCGGGAGTTACTCCATTAAACTTATTATCGCCATGAGGCTTGTCACCGTAGTTTTGAGTTGGAAAATCCCAAAGGGTAGTTGTTTCTAAGGAGGGTTTCTTGCAATTATTTTTTGGCATTAATTTTCTCAATCAATTTCTTTAAATCAGATATAAAGCTATCGAACATCTTTACTTTATTGCTTTCTTCTACTTTAGTTTCGCTCATAACATAGCTGCCATCTGTATCTACCTCAACTATCGCTCTTCCTTTTTTAGTAGGAGTTTTAATAGTTAAGGTTCCGTCTTCATCTGGCGTAACAAAAAATACTTTTATGTGTTTTGTCGCTTCATCAGCAGAAAGTTTTATCTTCCAATATCCTGTCTGTGCGATTCTTTCTCGCAAAGTAACCTTGCTAGAAATAGTTGCGATAACTTTAAGATCCCTAGGATGATAAATAATTATATCTACGTCTGGTAAATGATGCCCAAATTCTCCATAGTCAACCAATAGATTCCTTTTTACTATACTTAGTTCTTTTGGCAAATTAACACTATTAGTTCTTTCTAGGGTATTTCCTTCTATTATTCTTAAACCCAAAGTTTCGACCTCTTCTTTTATTATATGAATAATAAGTTTTTCTAAATTTTTGCCCTTAAAGGCACGCCAAGATTGTTCATGATCGCCATCCGGAGTCTTATTCTTTGACCAATCTTTCTTATGCACGGTCTTCGCTTCCTTTAACAATTCTGAAACGTGTTTGTAGGTATCTAGTCCGTATTTTTCTTTTAGGCCATCGTACATTTTTAACAAATCTTTATAAGTCATAGTTATTCTTCCTTTCTTCCTATTACGATATATTCTGTGGGATAAGCAAAAGTATCAGCATTATCATTGGCTGCAAATCTTCCTGTCTTGGCGTCTCTTTTGGAAGGTAGTATTTTTGAGGGTATTTCTCTCTTGATAATCCTATCGATTTTTAATCCTGAATATTGCATACTTTCTGCAAAAACTTCTGCGTTTAATATATCAACGCCTTTTAATTTAGTATTGCCTATAACATAACAACATCTTCCGCCTTCTTTAAGAATCCGATGAGTTTCATCAAAGCATTCTTGCATATCCACAAAAAAGGCCTCTACCTCATCTGCCATTTTCTTATCAACTTCCTGCAATTTATTCTTGATATCTTTACCAATTTGACTCTTTAGAATTCTCGTTCCATTCGTTTTGGCAGAAGTCCCTATAAACTGTTTTTTATATTCCTTTAAATCTACTTCTGGTTCAAGCCAAATAGTAGTTAATTGGTGCAGGTCGGCATATTCATAACTGGTAACATAAGGACTGGAGGTTATTTGAATATCGACTGTGCTATCTTTAACCGGCTGTCGTCTCGCATCCTGGCGCTTAATTATTAAATATTTATTTATATTTCTTTTAACACTCTCAGGCACTACGGACCAAAAAAGGTCATTGCCCTTTACCATTTTCTTAATATGTTTCTTGAAAGCATCTAATGGCTTAGTTGGTTTCTTGCTTTTATCTATTGTTGGTTTTGTACTACTCATAAGCCACCGAGAACACGTTTTAAGGATGTGGCTAAAACAACATTTTAAGAATATCTTCACATTTTCATCTTTTTCGCAACTGATTCTTGATAAGATTATTCCTAATTCTTCTACTGTTTTTGGTTCAAACCAATACTCTATTCTTTCAATTTTTGATTTCGGGATCTGCGGTTTATATTTACTAGAAGCAAATAAAGTTTTGTCTTCCAAGAAACTCAAATCATTAATAAATTTATCCACTTTATTTCTTAACAAAATAGGTTCTATCGGTGTACATTTAGCCTTAGTGATAAGTTCCGCGCTATAATTAATATCTGTTCCGCTAGCAAAATACCCTCGCGCAATAGCCGATGCTAACGTTGTACCACTCCCCATAAATAAATCATTAACATGGAATGGTCCAAAACCAATAAGATATTCATCCATTAGTTTTTCTACCAACTGGGGAATAAATTTGGCGGGGTAACGATGATAACAATGTGTTAATTTAGAAGTCTGGCTTGGAGTAGTACCTTCAAAGCTCCAATCATGAGAAATCTTAGTTTTTTCAAATAAATCTAGAATTTGATCTGAAGCAATAACTTTATCTTTAACCTGCAGTTTTTCTAAAGCAATGGTTTGCATAGTAGCAAATAAAAAACCTCCGCTTTTATGCGAAGGTTTTAATTATTTTTACGTGGCAGTTCCCCCTTCGAAACATACCACTCTGAATTATTAATTATTTTATACATCAAAATTTGAAAGAAATCAAGGATTTTTATCACTCCTTTGTCTTATCTCTTTCTTTAAGAATCCATTTTAATTCGTAATACTCACGACCCTCATCTGGTTTCATTTTATTAAATACATTAAATTTATCTTCTATATAGAATATAAGCTCTTTTAACTCCTTAATCTTACACACCTTCTCTTCTAATTGGCTTAGTAGGAAAAGTATCAACCAAGATATAAATCCCCAGAATAATTTGTATAATATGTTATAGGGCAATACTATTATCAAAACAAGAATCAAAACTCCGGTTATTGCCCAACCAACTATTAACTGTTTTTTATTCATACTTCTATTTTTAAAAAGCGTTTTGCAAATTCAAGAATTGCAAAACCGCCATAAGTAAATAAAAATCCCGATATCAAAAAGAAGGTTCCTTTACCCATTTCGATAAAATTATTATAAAAAATTAAATAAATAAAGCTGTAAACTACCAGGGATTTCAGCCCATAAAGAATATAATCAAATATACAGTTTCCTATTTCAACTTTATTCAGCTTTTTAGTTGGTTCTTTTCTTAAGAACCCATAATATAAAAACGCTCTGATACCCAAACCCAGAAAAGCAAAATTGTAGCAAATTATCAATCTACGTAAACCAGAAGAGAAATAAGTCCTATTTAGCATTACACAAATTATCACAACAATTAAGAAATAAATTAAACCTATTATTATTTTTAAGAATCTGGATTGCATAAGACTTCTTACGTTACCTTTTCTATCTTTGTTAATATTATACTACTACCTCCAACAAAGTTTAATCTTTTTCTCTGTGCAATGCTGTCTTCAACAGCTCCCCTCAACTCTCTCGTCCTCAACCTATCAACCTCTTTCAGCCTGCATGCATGCCTCAGAAACAGGTAAAGCCTTATCTTGCCTTTATTCCCTTAATCAAGCTTTTAGACAATTTAATAATTTTCATTCCCTAATATAATAGACGAATAAATTGAGGAAATCTAACAGAAAATTTTACTGAGGAACGATTATATTCTGATTATTTAAAAACAAAATTATATATTTCTCCCTACTCCCTCCTAAACCAAAAACCGGGCTTTGGGGTCCCGGCTTTAAATTCTTTATAACTTACTTAAAATATATCTTAATTTGCATAATACTTTTATTTATCCATTTATATAATACCACAGAGTTAAGATTTTGAGAACAAAAATAATTAAATCTACCACCTCTTACACAACTCCTTATACCCACATATCCCGCAGAAGTAATTCTCTTTGGGATAGAATATACCGGTTTTGATAGCTTTTGAGACATAGGCGAGGATTTTTCCCGCTTAGTAAATCGAATAAGTAAACGGAATTCCGCCTACTAATACACTGCCTGTGGGGAGAGAAAACGATCTAATTCTTGTTGAATTCAGTTGGTAGTAACTTATGAGACTTTAAGATAGGAGATTATGTAGCAAACTCACGAGGTATAAAATCTATACTCAGTTTCGCTTTTAAGAGCAGCGGCAATTCGGACTAATGTTCTAACATTAACCCGCGCGTTTCTTAAATCCTCCAAGCGCGAGATAGTCTGCTGGGTAGTGTTAACTTTCTTTGCTAATTCTGCCTGGCTTAAATGCCTCATCTTACCTTAGCTGTGCAATCTTATAGCCTATCTGCAGCCTTGCCAATTCTTCATCGTATGCCTTCCTAAAGACAGGGCTTTTTCTGAATTCTTCTTCAATATGCTGGCTTACTGTTTTTGGGACTATTATTCTTCTTTTCATAAGAACTACTTGATTTTTAAGACTGACTTGACAGTAGTTAAGAACTCTTTCGCTGCCTTTAATACCGTTTCAGCGCCTTCTTTTGTAAAATTGCCATGATAATCAGCATCTTCGCGAAGTACCATTGCGTCATGGAACTCTGAAGCCAATTCATCAGATAAAAGGCCTGTATCCACAAAAAGGCTATTTAAAGCAACCAGTAGATAATAATGACTCTTCTCACGGTATCCTTTTGAATAAATAAGGGCCCTGGCAGAATGAAACATCGAATAGTATCCGGTGATTGTCGCGTATTTATATTTCTCGCTCTCAAACCTGTTTGTGGCTTCGGCTAAGTCGTTTTCTGCCTCCTGAAGCTCTTTTTTCACCTGCCGTTTCCCCTGCGCAAAACGCAGTATCCTCTTTTTCTCTATTGCCTTCTGAAATTCAATGTTCATTATTTAGCCTCATAAAGAATTATGCCGCTTGAAACCTGTTTGTGGAACACAGGGTTTTCCTTCTTTAACCTTATAGACTCCTGCGGGCTGTTAACTACATATTGGAGTCCTTTTTTAAAAGAACTCTTATAAATTAGGTCTTTAACCCTCTTAGGCTCGCGGCTTAACACAAACAAATCTATATCGCTGTCTGCATGATTAGTCCCTGTAGCAGAGCTGCCATAAAGGACTATCTTTAAAGAAACGGCCTTAAGATTCTCCACTAACGGCCTCAGATAAACAAGATTCTGTGTAATTTTTAGCTGCCTTATAATAGGGTCATCAAGAGTTACATAATAAAAATACATCCTTCCTCTTTTTTCCCTTCTAACAATGCCTGTATCTATCAAAGCGCGAAGCGAATAATTAGTGGCTGCCCTGCCTACCTTGGCAAGTCTTGAAACTTCCCTGTCGTAAAGCCTCTCCTCAGGATGCGATAGGAGAAAACTTAAAACTTTTTGCACGCTCGTGCTATATAATATCTCGTTTAACATATAAACCTCAACTTTCTAAAATTTTGGACACAAATCCATTATATTAGCTTTTTCATAAATGTCGACATTTTCCCAAAACCTATCTGGAAATGATACCATAGATCGTTACCCCCTTCCTTACGAAGGAAGGTTAACGAAGATTATTTGTATAACCAAAGAGGTTTTTGAAAAATTAAAGGCCGCTTGGGCAGCTGTTGGCCTCGATCAACTACTTAATTACTTAATACTTATACTTCTTTTTTTGGCTCAGTGGGACGAGAATCTATTGATCATCCCTAAGAATAATTACTTGTTCTTCGAAGCTCATCCTTCGCTGAAGCTTCGGAGGAGCGAAGATTTGGGGTCCCTCTCGTACCTCATGAGGGGAGACCTCTCTATATTTACAAGTCCTTATTATAGATCAAATACAGCGATTAGCAACGAAAATCGGGCTTACAGAGAGGCTTTCCCTCGCGTAATTTGTCCGTTTTGTCCGGTCATTTTTGTCCTTAATTCTCGTAACTCTTTGAGATATTAAGGGATCGTTTTTGTTCGCCTCGTTTAATCGGACAAAAGGATCAAAGGCCTAAAAACCGGCCAAAATCAGGCCTAAAAAAGTGAGAATTTTAAAGGACATTTTGGCGTTTTTAGGGCTTTTTGCTCCCAGCGAGGTACATTAATTATGAGACCTGTCAACAGCTTTTCCATCACATATCACCCCTTAATTCCGGATTAACAACTTTATCGACAATCCTATAAATCTCTGCTCTCCTTCTATTTCGAAAATCTATATAACAATAAATGGTCATTTTAAGCTTCGTTGGATCTTGCGACTCAGGATCACATAACAGGTATTTTTCAATAGGGATATGGTTTTCCTTTAATCTAGAGAAATAGCTGTCGGGTAATTCTGCTCGCTTCCTAATATTATCCGTAGCACCAACAAAACGATAATTCCCAATGTGGTTAATCTCTTCTTCTGCAAGCTGAAATTGCCTCTGCAGAGGAGTTCTGGGATAAATATGATCTATATGCGGCTCATTCCCTTTAAATTTTACATTGAACGGGCTTGCGTGAAACATTTCTACATAGATCAAATTCAAAATAATATATCTTAATCGCGGGTTTAAAATGTTGTTTTTTGTAATCGTCACTTCTTTTCGATGAGTATTGCTAAAATAGAAACAAATATCCTTTAATGGGAATTCATCGATTGTCTTTCCGATATGATTATTGTGCAACGCATTAATGATCCCATCCGTTTTGGCAGAATACCAGTTAAATAACTGAGATTTATAATAGTACGCCTTCATCAAAACTCTATTCTTCTCATTCGCCTTTGGATTGTGGTAAAGATAATCAAACAAAGGAACAAAAGCCAAATAGCTTCTAACTACTTTAGGGCAATAAATCTTTAAATCGTTAATTATAAAGTCTCTTAGTTCCAGAAAGTCTGCTCCGCTCTTTCCCAATTATATTCTAACGTCTTGATAACTTCATCCTCTTCCTTACCATGGAATTTTAATGTAGTTAGCTCAGCGCCCTTATTATTGACCACAAGAAGGCAGTTTAACGCAAATGACTTGTCAAAAGAAAGACCACTAGTGTTCAACTGTTCAATTATCTCCTCCAAATTCTCCTCGAATGATGTCCATGCTTCCTTCATAGCTGCAAATAATAAATCAGCTGCGTCTAACTTTGTACCACCCGAATTTACCCTTACAAATATGTCTAAAATCTTTTGATAAGGAAAGTCATTGTTCAAACCATCAAGAGTTTGAATCCAAAAGTGCCGTTCTTCACGGACCAAAGAAACTAATTGGCTAATGTTTCGGCGGACAAGTTTCTCCCGCTCTTTTCTGCTTATCTCAACTTCACCATTTAATATGCCGTCTAATTCACTATTAATTCTATCCGCGATATCTTCGGCATTTTTCTGATTATCCCTGCCAAGCAAATCGCGCAAACGATACCACGGCAAGCTCCGTGGAGCTTTCAGAAATTCCAATCTGTACGAAAGGCCATTTTCATCCTCTACATCGCCAGATGTTAAATCCACATATGCTTCTAACAACCTACTACCTTCTCCCATTATCCCCCCATTAAACAAGCAAAACAAAGTCTGAAGACGCTGCTGACCATCCAAAACAAACTTTTTCTCAACACCTGCCTGACTTTTCGATATATCGTACAATTTATGCAAATCAATGTCCCACTCTAGTGCATCCATGAATCTACGTGCCTTTATCTCCTCTTTAGTATGCCAAAATAGAAAAGTTTGTATCGGAAAATTGCGCATTAGTGAATCAAAAAGACGATGCATCTGCTCTTGATCCCAAACGAATGATCTCTGAATATGAGGCAGAAAAATTTCCGTATTAATACCACTAATAATACTAGATAACGAGCTAGGCTTGTAACTCATCTCTGTAACTCTTTTCTTTACAAAAGGAACGAAATTACCATTTCCTGGAGGCGCTACACAAAATCCTTGAGAGAAACGTTAAAGGATTTTTCCCTGCCGCTAAGAGAAGACCATTTGGGCATTTTAAATAATTTCTTTACCTCCATAGGATCCCCTCAATTCCGTGATCATTTAAGCCGATGACTAAACTATTTGCTATCTCTCTGAAGGACCTTGATAATCTCAATCATCGCCTCAGTGTCTAAAGCACAATACTTCTCTAGGGCGGCGCGGACACGCTGCCGTTCTGCTTCTGCCACGTTCGCATCAAAAGTAATCCGGAAGTATTCATTACTTGCCGTTGTGCCTTCAGCAATCTCCAGATTATCATAACTAATACCGGTAATGGCAGGCAGAACGGATTTCAGCGAAACCCCCTTCTTCTGTTCCGGATGGTAGTAATAAAAGTTTCTGAATGGCTCTAATAAATCAACAAACCTCGGCTCAATTCCTTCATACCAGTTCTGATATTCCGGGAAATTTGCAACTGCTGATTTTAGCGCATCCTTTTCAAAATTTGCGTTATACGCAACGATTGAACCTGATTTCCCAAGCAATACTTGCAGCTTTTTTATGATCTCCGGACGCGGATCACAATCCCCTGCCGCCAAAAACGAATGGTGTTCTGGCTTTTCGCCTTCTTTCCGGATGACATGCAAGGAGTATTGGAACGGAATATCCTCAAAAGGTCGGGAGTAATCATATACTGGAATCCCGGGATTTATCGTCTCAAAATCAAGAAAGTAAAGAGGGTATATTAACCGATCAATAAATTTGCGTATCTGTGTCTTATCAATATGCACTTTATTTTCCCGAAGCGCTTTTACTTGAATACGCTGCTTATCATTTAAGTTAACACTTTCTGGGATATCAGCGATTTTCAGGATACCCTGATCAATCAATTCAAACCCCAGCTTACCGCCATAATAAAGCATGGTCACATTATACGGTGGCAGGAATTCCCAGCAAATATCTTTAAGAGGACAAGTAGTGGGAGAATCACATTGAGGCCCTATCTTGACATTTGGCGGCTTAGGAGACTCAATAACCTTTAATAACCGGGCAACGTCATCTTCTATCTCCGAAACAACTGGCTCCACAGCCTTAGTTATTTCTTCTGCCAAGAATAACTCCCGAGGATCTATCTCTCCCTTACGGACATATTTGTTGTTGATATGAACCAGAAAGCAATTATGTATCTTTATGCCCGCCTTCTCATAGGTATATTTCTGAAATGCCAGGTCGTAAAGATGTTCGTCTTTAACGCTCGTTGTAGCCTTAACTTCATAAAGCTCGTATTCCTTACCCACGATCAAAACAAGGACATCAGCCAAAGCGTAAGTTCTCTCGGAAACAAACCCCGCCTCAAAGAGCGGCTTGCGTAACTTAAGTGCTTCCAAGGACTTTTGGTGATGTTTCTCCGGAAAAAGCTTTCTCTCTATCTTTATCCCACCCGGGAACAGTTGCTGCGCAAGCTCTCCTATTTTATGCCCCATATCAAAAAGTGCCTGGGTTTGTGGAGTAACAGCTGGCATCTCTTCTTTGCGGTTAATCTCATACCAAAGAAGTTTAGGACACTGTAATCCGTGCAAAAATTTACTCTTTGATAAATAAATTTTTGGCTTATTTTCTGACTGATTACCCATAATCTAAACCTTTATTCAGTTATTAAATGCCCTTACCAACAATAGTATACTCCTTAAATATCGGGTTGTAAACTAACAGAACGTTAGAAACTCTCCGATCCTCACCGTATTGTGCGTTCTTCTTCCTGTTTTATTGTTACGTCCGGCGATCTTAATTGGAGAATCAAGGATAGCTTTAACTTGTTTCAAAATCATTTCTGCTGTCAGTTCTCCAATTGCCATGCATCGTTTTTCCTTCAAATACCGAATAACGATCTCTTTCTTCAATTTTTTCATTGCAAATTCTCCACTTTCGCATATTCATTCAAAAAGCGAAGCTCAACTGTGCCAACGGG